>Ga0190265_10003475_pt1 | contig 10744 bp, 12 predicted proteins | sample Popmic124T_FD_133135 | JGI IMG/M metagenome (GOLD analysis project Ga0190265, IMG submission 133135) | Populus adjacent soil microbial communities from riparian zone of Indian Creek, Utah, USA - 124 T | ecosystem: Environmental > Terrestrial > Soil > Riparian zone | place: USA: Utah | collected...
GGGTGAAACGGTGAGGTAAGAGCTCACCAGCGTTCCGGGTGACCGGGACGGCTAGGTAAACCCCACCGGGAGCAAGACCAAGAGGGCACTCCGGTGCCTGCGCTGACGGGCTGCTCGTCCATCATCAGCGGGTAGGTCGCACGAGGCGCGCAGCAATGCGGGTCCCAGATGGATGATCGCCCCTCACTTGTGAGGACAGAATCCGGCTTACAGGCCGGCTCATTCGCCACACTGCTCCGACCTGCGGAAACGCCCGCCAACGGGGGTTTCTGTGGCATTACTGTGGCATCGTCCCCAAAGTCTGATCGTGCCTTGGTCGAGTCGAGACGTTCTCGGTCCTGGTGTAGCCAATTTGTTGCCGAATGCAGTTAGCGACCAACGCCGCTGGTGAGCCCTCGGATGAGCGATTCGTCGAGCTCGAGTCGTCGTTGGGGCTCTGCGGCCACACCGGCATGTGTCCACCCGGCTCACGTCCCTCGCGGGCCCGGCCGGGTCCCGATGTATTGGGCCGGTCGAAGGGGCAGTCCGTCACGCGTTTCCTGCGTGAAGGGCGGCGTCGCAGAGGCGTGACAAATGGGAGACCCGCGACTAGCGTGATCCAGGTCACATGGCGAGGGGGCGCGCTTTGACCAATCAACCTGAGGATCTGCAGGAGGGACTTCGCGGTGTAAGTCGCCGAGCGATGGTGGCGGCCGGCCTGGCGGCGATCACAGTCGGGGGTGGCGCGTCGGCGCATGCGAGTTCGACCGTTCGGGAAAGCGAACGCGAGGCCCTGGCGAAGGAACTCGGAAAGTTCATCGACGTCATGCTGACACCGCCTCTCGACATTCGATTCTTCGCTCACGCACCACATCGCAGCGACGCGATCATCAAAGCCTTGGATGGACTAAGTAGCGCGTCCCTGGCTTCGATGTCGCGAGGTTTGCGGGTGCTTCGGGTCTCCGATCACGAGAGTCATCGCGATCTCTTGATCTACGCGGGTCGTTTGTTGAAGACCGAACCGAGTCACTCAGGTGCGATCGAGTCCGTTGTCGGATTGGCCGCTGAAGTTCTCAACCCAGACTATCCAGAGCAAGCGCCTGAGCCTGCGCATGCCTGGACTCAGGCCGCTCAGTTCGCCGCTGAACATAGTCGGCTAATGACAGGACGGGCATCGTGAATCGCGCCGCGGAGTTCGCGCTACTCGCACGCGCCAGGGACGCCGAGGCTTCGCGGCTGCTGAGGTATCGCGGCGTCAACGGCGTCGGCGTCGGGTACCGCTGGCGAGACGGACAGTTGACCGACGAGCCGTGCCTGGGAGTGCTGGTCACCAAGAAGCGTCCGCGAGGGTATCTCCCGAAATCGCAAGTGCTCCCGAACGAGATCACGCACGAGGGACACATATGCCCGATCGACGTGATCCAAGCCGGACCGTTCTACGGCGACAGCACTCTCGTGGTCGAGGCCGATCCTCCAGTCTTCGCTGGTGAGGTCGCAAGACCGCTCCGCGGAGGATGTGAAATCGAACCGCTCGGAGCCGGCTCCTTTGGCACATTGGGCTGCATCGTGCGGGATCAGGTCGACGACTCCCTGGCCATGTTGTCGAATCGACACGTCCTTGTCACGGAGAACACCGAACCGGGAGACCGCATCGTTCAACCTGGACGCGGCGAAGAGGTTGCGGCTTTCACTCGCGATGTCCCATATCCGTCAGGTGTTGAATACATACGCTCGGACGTCGCGATTGCGACCTTGCTGCCCGGTGTCGAGCACGACGAGCGCTTCATGCCTTCGACCGGTCCGGGGTTGATGCCGCCTGTGTCGGAAGGCCACAAGGCGGTCGGACTTCACTTCGCTGGCGATGGGTTGGGGCTGACGGGGTTGTTCTGCCAGATCGAGTCGGTTCTCACCGATATCAACGCGGAACTGCTGAGTGGAGGAGGTTCGACGGAGTACTTGACGGCGTTTCATACCGGTCGGGCGATCGAGAAGGTTGGTAGGACGACTGGATACACATCGAGTCGGATCCTTTTGACCGGCGTTGAGTCTCCTGTCTGGGTGGACGGGCGCCCGGTACTGTTCGCCGATTGTGTAATGACGTTCCGGTTTGCTCTTCCGGGCGATTCGGGTTCCTTGGTGTGTTTGGGCGGCGATGGCTCCACGTGGACGCCGATCCCATGGGGCGAGCTTCCCTGTGTCACCACGGAGTCAGTCGGAAGGATGTACGACCTACCACTGGTCGAGGACCAGGCTCTCGCCGACCGGATCCGCGATGAGTTCTTGGCCAGCTCTGTCACTGGTGGGCTTCTGATTCAGTGCTTTTACACCAACCAGGACGCGATCTACCAGCGGACGGCAGGCCAAACGACGTCTGATACCGAGAAGGAATTCGCCGACGCCTTCTACGCCAAGTACCGCGACTTCATCGAGAGTGCACTCGACAATCCCGACGATCCCGCGTACGCGGTGACCGAAGACCATATCGGGGACCTCCAGCTCATGTACACGGGAATCGAGCCGCGCCTGACCCATGAAGAGTCCGTCGCCTTCTACCGATTCATTGATGAAGTGGTGACCCCCGCAGTGGGACTGAGTTTCCGGCAACTCGTCGAACGGATGAACGACCCCGAGGTGTTCGCACTCGCTCTGGACATCCTGGGCGATGTTCCGACCATCGAGATTCCGGGGCCTTTCGAGGCCTACGGTGCCGACTCTCATGTCGGACCTTGACTTGCTGCTGCGCCGCTCGGAGGCTCGCATGCTCTCGGCGACTTCCGACCTTCACCCGACGGTAGCGGCACCGATACGAGACCTTGTGCGGAACCGTGGCAAATCGCTTCGTACCAGGATGCTCGCGGCCGCGAGCGGTTGGCGAACCAATCCGGAAACCGTGATCGCCTCATCCGTCGTCGAACTGATCCATATCGGAACACTCTTGCACGACGACATCATCGACAAGGCAACGAAGCGAAGGGGCCAGCCAGCGGCCACCGAAGCCCACGGATCAGACTTTGCCGGCGTCGCGGGCGTCTGCTGCATGACCATCGCAGCTGAGATGTTCAGTCTGATGCCTGGTGTTCAGCCGGATGAATTGGATGGCACGTTGAACGATCTGGTCGATGGCGAGCGTCGCGACGTTGAGCGGGCATTCGATGTCAATGCGAGCCCTGCCGATCTGATCGAGATCGGTCGCCTCAAGACCGGCAGCCTGTTCGCGCTTGCATGCGCCCTCGCTTTGAGAGGGTCAGGATCGAGCCGACATCGGGCCGCCTTTCGCGACTTCGGGAGTGCATTCGGCGCGGCCTACCAGGTTGTTGACGACTGTCTCGCCTACGCATCGGGCACAGCAAACAAGTCTGTGGAGGTCGACGCGATGAACGGAATCTTTGGCATCCCGTTGGTGATCGCAGCCAGCTCCAGTGGCACGATCGGACGCCAGGTCCGAGACATCGCCCTTGCCGAGAGCTGGACAGGATCGCGCCATCAAACTCTGGTGGCATTGGTGCGTGAATCGGGGAGCATCGAGGTGGCCTTGGACTACGCCGATCGATCCATCGAATCGGCACAGGAATCATTGCTGGGTTGCGATCTCATGGAGGCACGCACACTCGCTGCGTTCGGCGCCGACGTGTACGCGAGGGCTAGGGATGAAGTCGTCTAGATCGCCCACGGTTCTCATTGTCGGCGACGGTATTGCGGCGACATACACGGCACTCGGTCTCGCCAACAGGAAGATCTCGTCCTTGATCGTGTGCGATGGCGTTGGTCGCGCCGATCTGCCTACGTACGAGGTCATTCCCACAGGGGTTACTTCAAATGGTTGCCGGAATGTTCCGGGCTGGGGAAACCGCGAGTCGACTTCGGTCGAACGGTGGCGGCTACTGGCGGGTGATCAATTCGTCTCCCAGTTAGACAACCCGGGGCTCGACATTGTTCGATCGGGCGGGCAGGTCCCCCCTCTGGAGGCTTTACGAGACGTGGAGTTCGTTGACGCATTCCGGGGGCGGGTATCGCGGCTCTCGAAGTTGGAGGATGGTGGTTACGACGTCATCGTTGAATCGGAGCACGGCACAAGTCGGGATGTGAAGTGCCACTTCGTTGTGTGGGCGACCCCGGACGAAACATGGCACAGGGCTTCAGACACAAACTCTTCCGTCACGCAGGTTCGCGTCCGGAGCCGCCTCTATGAGACAGCATCGGATTTCGATGCTGTCCTGTCATTCGATCCCTCGGCGCGAGGTACAGGGGCAGCATCTCGAACGCTTTCGATTCTGCCTGTCGCGCCACACCTTGCCTTGGTTACGGAGACCACGGTCGGCGACGAACGACCGACGGCCGACCCTGCTGGCTCAGCTCGTCAGTACTGTCCGCAAACGGTCGAGTCGCTCGGCTTGCCCGTCGGCAGTTTGTCCGCAGTGGATTACGGGCCTCCACGTTCCCCGCGATTCGGAGAGCTCGTAATTGGCCCAGCACGGTCCCTGGTCAACCCCTTTACTGGCCAGGCTGCCTACCTTGATTGCCTGAGCGCCCGATCTGCCGTTCATTCGATCGGGCGCGCTCGCCGCACAGGGCGTGTGGTGGCCGCCCACAAGACCCACGACGCACTTATGCGCCGCGCTCTCGTGGGGCTAGAAATCGGCGACGTAGACACGCAACGTCATCACGCGACGATTTTCGACACCCTCGTCCAGTCTTTGCCCGACGACGGACCCTTCTACACGGCGTTGCGGCGTGCGCTTCTCGTTCCACGGGGTCTGGATGCATTGACGATGCGCTCTTTGGATGCGGCTGAGACCTTTACCCCACCACCGAACATCGCCACACACATTTGGACTGTCGATGCGCTGGTCCGCCAGTGTCTCGCGCGGCACTGGCTCCCGATGATGGGTGCGCTTCGAGACGTCAAGGGCGGAGCCGGTCTTCTGCGTCCAGGCGTGCTGCTCGCTGTCTCGCACCAAATGGTTGGGGGAACTCGCTGCGCGAGTTTGACGCGGCTTGGTGCTGCATTCGACTTGGCGACAATCGCGGTCTTCGCGCTGATGAGTTCAAGAATCGCTGTTCCAATTCCCCGACGCAGTATCAACTTGCACGCGGGCGGCGCGGTGCTGTTGGCGGACCAAGCACTCGTCCACGCCATTCGACTCGCCGGCGCCTACGGCGGCGCAGTCCGAAGCGCTCTAGGCGAATGGATCATCGAAGTCTCGAACCAGTGGGTAACTGGAACCGATGCAGCATCGATCTTCGCCTCAGCTCTGGAGGCGCCTATGCGATTCGGTGCAGAGCTTGCATCGACGTCTGATCGGCAAGTTGCCGATTGTGGTGAAATCGGCAGGTTGCTGGGAGCTGCCTTCGTAATCTCCGAGAACTACCTGGCCAATGTGGGCCTTTCAAACGTTCTCGGCGTCGAGAAGGCTGGTCTTGACGGCCTGGGCATCGGAATCGACGTGGGACCGGACGCGCTTGCCGATCGCTTGGCAGGGATCGTCAGCGATCTGGGCGCGATCCTTGAGTCCTCACCAACGTCCTCCGGACAAGACTGCCTGACCCACGTCGTTTCCCAGTTGTTCGCCCCGATCCTGACAGGCAGTTGCGAGTAATGCGCCGTTCGCTGACGACGTGGGGGGCGTGGTCCCTCTGCGCCATTATCGTTTCCGGGTGCGCAACTCTACCTAAAGAGGAGGTCCCCGTTTCTCCGCTTGATCGCGGGATGGCGTACGTCTACGCTGATCCGCTTTCGCCCGGAGCCAGATGGGTTCGCGATCACTCAGGAGATCCGCGAGCGGATCTGCTCGGTAAGCAATTCGGCGTAGGAAGAGGGTCCGGCACCCCCACCGCGGTCAGCCTCACGATCGGCGACCCGGGCGGAATCGACACGACGGACCGGGTTTCCCTCGCGGCCATGCAGGACCGCCCAGAGAACGACCCGCCTGGATCAATGCCGTGGCTGATTGTGCACGGTGAGCCAGCTGAAGAACGCCACACCTGCGACCGAGATGTCGACACCCAAGCGGCCGGTGCGTGGTGGAGGTCGTTTTCGGAGGCGATCGGTGAGCGGCCCGCAGTCGTGGTGGTGATGAGCCAAGCAGCCAGAACGGTGGTTTGCAGAAATCCGAGATCATTGTCCAGCGCAGCCACCGTCGACCGGGCAGCAGTCGATACGTTGAGCACCAACAAGCGCACAGCTGTCGTGTTGGGCGTGGGCCCAATCGACGGTTTCAAGCCGACCGTTGCACATGAGGCCCTCAAGAAAGTGGGCATGCGCGACGTTGTCGGATTGGCTGTCGATGTCGGCGGCTACGCGACAGTGCAGCAGAAGGACGCCTGGGGCGGAAAGTTGCAAGACCTGTTGTCCACCGGGAAGGACGATGCCCTGTTCGCGATCGCCGACATCGGCCGCGTCGGAGCGGGTTCCGAATCGCCCGACGCTTGCAACCCCTTGAGCGCCACTGCTTCGACGCAGGCGCGAAGACTTGTTGAAGCCGACCAGCCATGGCGTCTCTGGCTGACCCAGCCAGGCATCTCGGATGGTCGCTGCGGTATCGCGCCAGACACGCCGGCCGGCGAATTCTCGCCTGATCTTGCATGGAACCTCCTGAGCTACGGCGAGGGAACTTCCAAACCTGCACCAACTACGCCGTAGCGTGTGGATCTTGCCCGGCTTCTGCTCCGACAATCTCGGCTAGCAAACTCACTCATCGCGGTGCGCAGAGAGGTTCGTTTGGACCTTGTCGGACCTCTTACGATCCGCAGCCCGCTCTGACCTGCACAAACGTGCCGGATCAGTAGAACCAGGGGAACTCCTCATCGCTCGATGGGAAATGTTGGATGTTACCGAGGTGGTGATGGATGCAGTCAAGGCTCATCTGGCCGCGTATGGGTCGCACGAGTCCGGGCTGCTGCTCGCTACCGACTCGGGTGGGGTTCTGACGACCAGCACGTTGCACGGTGCCTGGCAGCGCGCCGCCAGGAAGGTAGGAACGGTCGCGACACCGCATGACTTGCGGCACTACTTCGCGTCCGTTCAGATTCGTGGAGGACAATCGATCAAGGTGCTTCAAGCGTTGCTGGGCCACAAGTCGGCGGTCGAGACGTGGGACACCTACGGCCACCTGATGGACGACGAAGACTCTCGCAGCCGGTCGATCATCGACGCCGCCCTTCGACATGCGCCGAGCGGCGGGGGAGCGGCAGGCGTGTCAACTGAATGATGACGATTCTTTGGGTCGTCATCTTCTGTGGCGTTGCTGTGGCATTGATTTCCGGTTTCCATCCACAATCACCAATCAGTCGAGACGCATCTGCGCAGGTCGCTCGCGGTGTCCACCATTGACCAACGTTGGCCGTTCTCGCGGGGATTCAATCCGGCTTACAGGCCGGCTCATTCGCCCGATCCAGTGCTATCTGTCTGGCCAACCACGACGCACGAACGTGACCAGCATTGCCATGGCCCCGAGCACGAAAACCACGGAGAACGGTGACGGGTCCGCGACCACCAGCCCGATGCCAAAGAACACCAGGACGGAGCAGATGGCGGCATTGAACTTGTTCGCTGTGGGATCTTTCTCGCGGGCCTTAGCCCATGCCCTGAAAGCAGGGTTCGCCTTGTAGGTCAGGATGCCGACGACGGCCCAAGCCAAGAACCCGACGCCCAGCATCGGAAAGCCCACATACATGAGTGCGGGCGCCTTCGTCATATCGCCTGCGATGGCGATGCCGCCGCCAATCAGAAAAAGGATCAAGCCTGGTAAGCCGACGCGCAAGAACAAGCGGCGTTCCTCGGGGGTAGCCGGACCGAACACCTTCTCAAACACATCGACACGGTAGTCCGACGCAACGGATGCGTTCCGTCTTCGGGACAACCGCTCAGGAGAGCAGGCGCAGGTCTGGTCATCGAGTCACGGAAAGGGTCGCCAGGCATGGCCCCCAACCGACACGATGGTTGTCTCACCTGAGCATGATCCGGCGGACAGGCCGGCTCACTCGCTCAGACAACGGAAGGTGGGCCCGTGCAGCCTGACCGGCGCGTGTGGGTCCTGCCCGCCGTTCTGGCCGCGCTCGTGCTGTCGATTCCCGCGCAGGTGAGGTTCGCGTCCCAGGTCGCCGAGCCCTATCCGGGGCTCTTCCAGCCGGCCTTCCGCGAAGACTCGCAGAGCAGCGACCAGACGGTCAGGTTCACGATCGTCAAGCTGTCCGTCGACGGACGCCCCATCGAGCCGTCCGACCTCCTTCCGGATGCGGACGACACAGGCGAGTTCTTGAGGTCGGTGTTCCCGCCGGACGGCGACGAAGCGCAGGTCGACGACGCGCTGCGGCGGTCCATGCGATCCGCGGTGGCGCGCCGCTTCGGCGATCCGGGCGAGCTCTCCGTCACCTGGGAGCGCCGCCGTTTCCATCTCGACACCGTGACGATCACCAAGGGCAAGACGCTGGCCACGTATCGGGTCGACCTCCGAGGGGACACCTCGTGAGGGCGACCATCGAACGCATCGACGCGTGGTGTCGTCGAGGCGACCTGACGACTCAGGACATCGCGTGGTTCAGGGTCATCTACAGCGCCGGTCTGCTCCTCAGCCTGCAGCAGGTCTCGGCACTGTCGGGCCGTTCCGCCGATCAGTTCGATCCGCCACCGGGACCGATCATGCTCTTCGAGTCGCTTCCGCCGCACGCTGTGCTCGAGGGCCTGGAGATCGTCACCGCGGTCCTGGCGGGATTCCTACTGGTCGGCCTGCACACCCGAACCGTCTCGATCCTGCTCGCACTCGCTCTGATGACTGGCTTCGGCCTCATCTACAGCTTCGGCAAGATCGACCACACGATCGTGGTCGTCCTTGTGCCGGCGATGATGGCGTTCTCGCGATGGGGGGACACCCTGTCGCTCGACGCCGGGTCGACGCCTCGAGACGCCGAACGCGACGTGGCCCAGTGGCCGATGCGACTTCTGGCCGTCATGGTCGCCCTGTCGTTCGTCACCGCGGGCTGGGCGAAGTTCCGGTCGGGATGGCTTGATCTCGACACGCACGCCGTTCAGGGGCATTTCGCCCGCGGCTACTTCACCGGCGGTCGGACCAACTGGCTGGCTCCGGAGCTGATCGACCTACGGCTGGGACGCCTGTGGGAGGTCGCCGACTGGCTCACCGTGGGACTCGAGCTCGGACTGATCCTCACGGTGGTCTCGTGGCGGCTGTTCCGGGTGGCCGTCGCCGTGACGACCCTGTTCCATCTGGGCGTGATGCTGGTGATCAACATCGCGTTCAGCTGGAACCTGCTGGGCTACGCCGCGTTCTACCGTTGGGCGTCCATCTTCCCGCCGGCGTTCGACATCCGGATCCGGCGATCGTTGGGCTACGTCGTCGCGACGGCTGCCGGCGCAGGCATGTACGCCTGGCACGAATCGGTCGGACCGGAATTCCAGCACGACGTCCGTGTCTCCATGGTGTTCTTCGGCGCCGCGTCGGGTGTGGTCTACCTCGTGGTGCAGCTCCGCCGTGCGTTGACCGCACGCTCAGCCAGAAAGCGCTGATGCCGGCATCTACCAGCGCTGGCGCCGGTCCGCGTCGTCGAGCACGTTGGGCGGGAGTGGGACGTGGTGCTGGACCGGGGGCGGGACGTGGTTCTGAACGACCTCGCGCGGAGGTCGTCCATGCTGTGCAGGGTTCTCCACGAGGTACACATACAGCGCATGGGCGGTGACCATCGCGTCCTCGTAGCACTCAGCCAGCGTCGACTCGATGCCGTCCGCGTTGAGGACTGGTCGCCCGGGGTCGCGGGTCAGACGGGCCCGAGACATGTACCAGTCGCGGTACTTCTCAGACAGGGCTTCCAGTCGCTGGTGGGCGTCTGGGTTGTATGCCATGTACACAGGCTAGTCCGGGGGTGGACGAAGGCACTCCCGGCCTTTCAGGGCAGCGTCAGGATCTCGGCGCCGTCACGTGTCACGAGCAGGGTGTGCTCGAACTGGGCGGTACGCGAGCCGTCCTGCGTCGTGGCCGTCCAGCCGTCGTCCCACAGGTCCCACTCGACGGTGCCAAGTGTCAGCATCGGCTCGATGGTGAACGTCATGCCCGCCTCGATGACGGTGCTGGCCTCGGGGTCGTCGACGTGCGGGATGATCAGGCCGTCGTGGAATGCCGGCCCGACTCCGTGGCCGGTGAAGTCGCGGACGACGCCGTAGCCGAACCGTCGTGCGTACGCCTCGATGACCCGTCCGATGACGTTGACTTGACGCCCCGGCCGCACCGACCGGATCGCCCGCATCATCGCCTCGCGCGTGCGGTCGACCAGCAGACGCGACTCTTCGTCTACGCCACCCACCAGGTACGTCTTGTTGGTGTCGCCGTGCACGCCGTCGACGTAGGCCGTGATGTCGATGTTGACGATGTCGCCGTCGGCGAGCGGGCGGTCGTCGGGGATGCCGTGGCAGATGACCTCGTTGACGCTGCTGCACAGCGACTTGGGGTAGCCGCGGTAGCCGAGCGTCGAGGGGTAGGCGCCGTGCTCGATCAGGAACTCGTGCCCGACCCCGTCGAGCTCGTCGGTCGTGACGCCGGGTGCGACGGCCGCTTCGACGGCGTCGAGCGCCTGTGCGGCGATGCGACCGGCCACGCGCATGGCGGCGATGGTCTCCTCGGAGCGCACCATCGGACCGCGATAGGGCAGGGGAGCGGGCTGGCCGACGTACTCGGGTTCGTCGATGTGGTCGGGCACGGCTCGCCGCGGTGAGAGGCGGCCGGCGGTCAGGACAGGCACCCCGTGATCCTATGCGGCA
>Ga0190265_10003476_pt1 | contig 10742 bp, 8 predicted proteins | sample Popmic124T_FD_133135 | JGI IMG/M metagenome (GOLD analysis project Ga0190265, IMG submission 133135) | Populus adjacent soil microbial communities from riparian zone of Indian Creek, Utah, USA - 124 T | ecosystem: Environmental > Terrestrial > Soil > Riparian zone | place: USA: Utah | collected...
GCGGTCCCGGAGGGCGAATCGACCTTGGCGGCGTGGTGCTCTTCCCGGATCGAGGCGACGAATTCAGCGCGGCCACCGAAGCTCCGGGCCAGCTCCCGGGCTGCGCGAAGGAAGAGGTGCACGCCAACCGAGAAATTGGCGGCATGCAGTAGCGCGCCATTCCGGGCTTCGACCAGACGCGTGATTCGTGGCAAAGCGTCGCTCCATCCGGTCGTCCCAGTCACCGTGGGGATCCCGAGCTCGATCAGTCGCTCCAGGTTAGTGACGGCCGCCTCTGGCCCGGTAAACTCGATAGCGACATCGGCTCCCGCCAGCCGCTCCCGCGTCAACGCTTGCCCTCCGGTATTGTCACCCGAATTCACGACCGTATGGATGCTATGGCCTCGCTGCGGACCCAGAGCGGCGACAGCCTTTCCCATCCGACCGTTTCCGACGATGGCAATGCGCATATTTTTCCTTCTAGCATGATCCGAAGAACTCCTGGTGCAGGCGCCGGACAACATCAGGGCCATCCTCTTCCCTCACGACGAACGTCATATTGATCGCCGATGCACCCTGAGAAATGATCTCGACGTTTGCCGGCCACACCGCGTTGAAGACCCGGCCCGCCAGCCCGGGCGTGTGCCGCAGACCCACCCCTACGATCGCGATGATCGCCCGGCGCTCTTCGATCCACACTTCGCCCAGCTCGGCGAGGTCGCGTGCGATGTGGTCCAGGCGAGAACGATCCTCGATGGTAATCGAGATGCTCACCTCGCCGCTGGCCAGCACGTCCACCACGGTCTCGTATCGCTCGAAGACCTCAAAGAGGGCCCGCAAGAAACCGTAGGTGCCAAGCATCCGCGGCGCGCGGATGTTGACCACCGTAATCCCCTGCTTCCACGAGATAGACCGGATCGGCGAATCGCCCATCGGTTTCAGGTCGGCCTGTGGCCCGATGGTGGTTCCGGAGCGCTCCGGATGCTTCGAGTTGAGGATGATGATGGGGATGCCGGCGCGAGCCAGAGGCAGGGCCGTGGCCGGATGCAGAATCCTGGCGCCGAAGGTGGCCAGCTCAGCAGCCTCCTCGTAGCTCGCGACTGGGAGGGTTCGTGCCGAGGGAACGATCCGTGGATCGGCCGTCATCAATCCGTCCACGTCGGTCCAGATCTCCACCCGCTCCGCGTCGAGCGCCGCACCGAGCAGCGCCGCGGTAAAGTCGGAGCCGCCTCGGCCTAACGTGGTGGCGACTCCGGTAGCGGTAGCTCCGATGAAGCCCTGCGTCACCGGAATGCGTCCGGCCTCGGCCGACGGCTTCAGGCGGTCTCGAGCCCGTTTGTTCAGCACCTGGACATACGGGGTGGCGCGCCCGAAGCGCCCGTCCGTCACCAGGATGGATCGGATGTCTACCCAATCCGCATCGAGACCCGCTGCGGACATGGCTGCTGCCACCAGCCGAGAGCTCCAGAGCTCACCCCGTCCCGCCACCGCGTCCAGCTCCGCCGGCGATAGCCGCCGCTCTCGAGCGGCAGTGACCTCGCGCCTGAGCTCCGCGGCATCGGTCGCGATTGGCTCCATCGCAGCCGAGCAACCGGGCAGCGCCCGGGCAATGCTCTCGTGCCGCTCCAGCAGGGCCCCGACGGCAGCACCGATGCCGGCGCCGTCACCCGACCCGCACTGATGACCCAGGGCTAGAAGCTCATCGGTTACCCGAGCCAGGGCCGAAACCACGACAATCGGCTGAGAGCCTGAGCGTGAGCGAACGATTTCTATCAAACGCCCGATCGCCTCCGCGTCGGCCACCGAGGTGCCGCCGAACTTAGCGACGATCATGGGCCCCGCGCAGGGCCGGCGCCGCGCTCCACTCTGCCCTCCGCCACGAGCAGCTCTCCGATCTGCACGCCCTGGCCCGCGGCACCCCGGACGGTGTTGTGGCCCAGAGCGACGAAACGCAGATCCAGGAGAGGACAGGGCCGCACCCGGCCGACGGTTATCGCCATGCCGCCGCCCCGGTCCAAGTCGAGCCGGGGCTGGGGCCGGTCACTGCGGCTGTCCACCTCGATGGGGGGCTGGGGCGACGACGGTAAGCCGGCTACGCCCGGTGCCCCGCGAAAGTCGCGGAGGACGGCGAGCGCCTCATCCGGGCTCACTCTGCGGCCGAAGCCTACCGAGACCGCCATCAGGTGCCCGTCCACCACGGCGACCCGATTGGTGTGGGCGCTGACCGCGAACTGCGCCGGCTCCACTGCTCCCTGGGAGAGCGTACCCAGAATCTTGCGGCTCTCCCGCTCGATCTTCTCCTCCTCGCCCCCGATGTACGGGATGACGTTGCCGACGATATCGAGCGAGGCGACGCCAGGATACCCGGCGCCGGAGACGGCCTGCATGGTGGACACGAACAGCCGCTCGACTCCAAACGCTCGGTGCAACGGCGCCAGCGCCATCGCCAAGGCCGCCGTTGAGCAGTTGGGGTTGGCGAGGATGGCTCCGCTCCAGCCCCGCTCTCTCTGTTGGCGGTCGATCAGCGTTAGGTGATCCGCGTTGGCCTCCGGTATGAGGAGGGGGACATCGGAATCCATGCGATGGGTGCGGGTGTTCGTCACCACGTACGATCCAGCCCGCGCGAACTCCTGCTCGATGGGACCGGCTATCTCGGCATCCAGGGCCGAGAAGACGATCTGTCCTGGGAGGGGAGCTGCGCATTCCCGAACCACCATGCCGGCCACCGTGGATGGAATCGGCACTGGCTCACGCCAGCGGGCCACGTCCTCGTAGCGCCGGCCCGCACTGGACGAAGAGGCCGCTACCGCCGCTACCTCGAACCAGGGGTGATCGGCGAGCAGCCGAATGAACTTCTGCCCCACGGTGCCGGTGGCACCGAGAACTGCGACCGGAATCTTCCTGCTCATGCCGATTCGCGGGCGAGGAGGTCGGAGGCCAGGCGCACGTACAGGTCTACTCCCCGAAGCAGGTCGGCCTTCCGGATGTGCTCCTGATTGGTATGGGCCACGCGAATGGTTCCGGGGCCCAGTTGATATCGTTCTCCCCACGGCTCCAGAAAAGGGAGATCGCTGGCATAACTCACCACCGTCGTTTCCCAGCCAGCGGGGGCCGCTCCTCCCTTGTAGAAGGGAAGCTCCACCCGGAAATCCACGGTCACGCCCGGCGCCAGCAGCCCCTTGATGGCGTTCTTCAATGGTCCGGTCGGCTCCACCGTGCGGATGAGGATCTGCGCGCTTGCGGCCGGCGGAATGACGTTCGGAGCCACACCGCCACCGATGAGCCCCAGGTTCAGCGTGGATTGGCCGAGGAGGGGATCGGACGGCAGAGGTATTCGTCGGATCCGCTCGATGGTATCCAGCAAGGCCGCGATCGCGCTCACCCCTTCGTCGGGATAGGCGGAGTGGGCGGCGCGCCCGGTCGCCTGAAGGTCCACCCGCAACGAGCCCTTCTGACCGATCGAAAGCCGGTTTTCGGTCGGCTCGCCGTTGATGAGGAAGCGGCCCCGTGGTCCCAGGTTTCTGGCCGCCAGGGCGCCGTCCGACCCATTCTCCTCTCCCACCACGAACAGCAGCCCGATGCGGCGCTCCCCCTGCTGGGCCAGGCGTTCCGCCGCCGCCACCATGGCCGCCGCGAGGCCCTTTGCGTCGCAGGTACCACGGCCGTGAAGCGACTCCGCGTCTTCGGAGAGCGGGATATATGGCGGTACTGTGTCGAGATGGGTCGAGAAGACCAGGACAGGTGGGTCGCGATAGGCGTAGAGATTCTCGCGCCCCGGGGACACCGGCTGCCGCACGACTTGATATCCGGCGCGCCTCAGCGCGGCGTCCAGAAAATCGGTTGCCGGTCCCTCGGCTCCGGTCGGAGTCTCGAGGGCCACGAGGGAGCGGGTCAGCTCAAGTGCGTCCATTAACGAGACGCCCCGCCTGCGGTATCCGCGGCGGGGCTCCTGGTCGAAGTAAGACTCCTTGTTGCGCTACACCGACCTGAGCTTGCCACGAATGTCCCGCTTCATTCCGCACTTCAACGTCTCCGGCGCAACCGGATGAGCAGTGAGAACGGTTACGGGCGTGTGTAGACGCATGGGCTCGGATGCGGTGTCGAGAATCGTTGTAAGCTAGGAAAGCGTCGCGGGCCCTGCAAGAGGCGCGAATCCCCGGTATTCACGGTCCTCCCACGACTTTTTACGGTCTGTTCACGCGCGGTTCGTAACCTCCTTTCCAGCATCTCGCTCGATCGTGGCGCCGCAATCTGGAATCCTGGGAGGCTACAATGCGCAGCATCCACTTGGCCCGAGCTCTGCCGGCCATCGTTATCCTCGCGACGGCCGGTGCCTGCAGCAGCGAGTCGCTCGGCCCCGCGACCTCTGGGTCGACCACCATGACCGTAGTCCCAAGCCTGGCAACCATCGGCGAGGGGCAGGCAGTGCAGCTCACGGCACAGCTGGTTGACGAGTTCGGAGATCCCCTCGACGCCACTTTTGCCTGGTCTAGCAGCAACCCGGATGTAGCCACGGTGTCGGTAGGCGGGACTGTTTTCGGGCGTCGCGAAGGCCGGGCAGCCATAATCGCCAGCGCCCATGGCCGCGCCCAGACCGCGGCGGTGCAGGTGCTCCGCGACGCATCAGGGGGCAAGCCAAGGCCCCCCCTCTAGGTGCTGCCCACCGATGCGGGACGAGCCGCCTGGTCTGCCTGCCGGGCGGCTTTCTGGCCTTCCTCCACGTCGACCAGCCAGAGGATGGCTGCCCCCACGGCAAAGAATGCGATGACCGACAGGATCGCGTTTCGGCTCGAGCCAGTGGCGGCGATCGTGCCCGCAAAGATGAGCGGTCCGAAGATCCCGGCGAATTTCTCGAAGACGCTGAAGAAGCCGAAGAACTCTCCCGACTTGTGAGAGGGTATCATGCTGGCGAAGAGGGACCGGCTCAGCGCCTGAGTGCCGCCCTGCACCATCCCGACCAGGCCGGCCAGGATGTAGAAATGGGTCGCGTTGGTCATGAAGTAGCCCAGGATACTGATCGCAGTGTAGGCCAGCAGGCCGACGAAGATGGCGCGCTTGGCGCCGACTCTTCCCGCCAGCATCCCGAACAGGAAGGAGCACGGGATTCCTACGAACTGCACCAGCAGGATCGCGCCGATGAGCGCCCCCTGCCCGATACCGATCTCAGTCCCGTAGGCAGTGGCCATCTTGATGATGGTCTGGATCCCGTCGTTGTAGATCATGAAGGCGCCCAGCACGAGGAACGCCTGACGGTACCCGCGCAGCTCGTGAAACGTTTCCGCCAGGCGTACAAACGCCATCTTGATCGGGCTTTCTCCCGGGCGCTCGTCCGGCTCCAGTTTGGGGGGCGGCTCCGGCACTCTCCGGAAGAGCGGCAGTGAGAAGACCATCCACCAGACTGCCACCGAAACGAACGCGAGCCGCACCGGCAGGGTCGCTTGCGGCTCACCGAGGTTCGAGCCTGAGGGCAGGCCAAACCAGGCCGGCTTCTGGATCCACGCCAGGTTCAGAGCCAGCAAGAGGCCGCCGCCGATGTAGCCCATGGCGTATCCGGCGGTCGAGACCCGGTCGATCTCGCCCGGACGGGCGATGTGCGGCAGCAGTGCCTCGTAAAAGACGAAGCTTCCCGCTGCTCCGATCAGCGCCAGCAGGAACAACACCGAGGCGAGGTCAATCTCTCCTCGGTCGATAAAGAACATCCCCCCGACCGCGGCAACCCCGATCAGCATGAAAATGGCCAGCAGCCGCTTTTTCGCTCCCCGATAATCGGAGATGGCCCCGAGAATGGGCGAGAGCAGCGCGATGATGACGAGGGCCAGCGTATTGACCGTGGCGAGCCGTTGGGTGGCACCGCCGGCCGGCAGCGCCGCGCCGGCGACCTTCACGAAGTAAATGGGGAAGACCGCCACCATGATGGTGGTCTGGACCGCGGAGGTGGCCCAGTCGTACATCGCCCACGCGCGGAGCTCCGGGCGGGCAAGACCGAGCCGGGACCAGAGGGATGTGGGCGGCATGCCGGGAAGCTTAGGCGGAACCGGGCGGTACGGTAAGAGACCATGCAACCATCCGCGGGTTCGCGGAGTCAAAACACGATCATGACCGACGCCATGTGCGATGCCATGTTCGCCTGCCTCCTCGCCTTCATCTTCGGCCCTACCTCCGCTGCCGCCCAAGCCCGGGCGGTCGCTCCCACGCTCGATAGTGCGGACGTAGTCGCCTGGCGCGAGGACCTCCGCTACATGGCGGCCGAGATGGCGACGCGCCACAAGAACCTGTACCACACCGTTTCACGGGAGCGGTTTGACAGCGCCGTGACCGCACTGGACCGGCGGATTCCGTCTCTCGCCCGGCACCAGGTGGTCGTGGAGATGGCGCGGGTCGTCGCCCTGGTAGGAGACGGCCACACCAACATCGCGCCAACCCGGGATCCGAAGATCGGGTTCCGCACGCTGCCGGTCCGGCTCTACTTCTTCAAGGACGGCCTCTTCCTGCGAGCCGCCAGGCGGGCCCAGGCCGACCTGGCCGGCGCCCGGGTGTTGCAGATCGGGCGGGCCAGCCCGGAGCAGGCCTACGCTAGGGTGCGGGAGCTGGTTGGGCGCGACAACGAGATGGACGCTCGTTTCTTCGCGCCCTTTCTGCTGGCGATGCCGGAAGTGCTCCATGCCCTGGGAATCATCGATGATATGGAGCGCGTCCCGATGGTGATCGAACGGGGTGGCCGCCGGTCGAGGGTAACCCTCAGCCCCAGCGGCCCTGCCCCGATGATGCCGCCGGACACCGATCTGAGCTGGTGGCCTGACAGCGGGTGGGTGGATATGAGGGACTCGGCGCCGTGCCCCACACCCCTCTGGCTGCGCCACGACCCCGCGGTCCACTTTCGAGTGGAATACATCCCTGAACGGCGGCTGGCCTACGTCCAGTACAACAAGGTCGGGGACATGGAAGGCGAGAGCATTGCCAACTTCTCCCGCCGGCTTCTCGCATTGCTGGATACCGCCGACATTGACCGCCTCGTGCTGGATCTCAGGCTCAACCGGGGCGGCGATGGAACCCTCAACGCGCCGCTCCTGCTCAGCTTGATCAAGGCTCGTAAGCTGGACGGCCCCGGCAAGCTGTTCGCGGTCATCGGACGGAGCACCTTCTCCGCCGCCCAGTTCATGGTGAACGACCTGGAGCGCTACACCAATGCCGTGTTCGTGGGAGAGCCCTCGGGTGGGAAACTCAATTCGTATGGCGACTCGCGGAAGATCACCCTGCCCCACAGCGGGATTACGGTCAGGGTGTCGATCTACTGGTGGCAGGAAGAGCCGTGGGATACCAGGCAATGGAAGGCCCCCGATGTCGCCGCAGAGCTGACCTCGGCCGACTACCGAGCCAACCTGGATCCGGCGATGAGAGCGGTAGCCGAGTACCGTGCCGAGCCGCCGATTGCGGAACGGATGACGGAGGCGCTGTCGGTCGGAGGAATTCCGGAGGCCGTACGCCGCTACCGGGAATACATGGCCGACCCGAGACACGCCTACGCCGACGAGGAGGCATCGCTCAACAACCTGGGCTACCGTCTGCTGGGCGAGGGTCGCCATGAGCAGGCGATCGCCGTGTTGGAGCTGAATGCCGTGGCGCACCCCGAGTCTGCCAACGTCTACGATTCGCTGGGCGAGGCATACGAAAAGGCGGGGAGACCCGATGCGGCGGCCCACAACTACAGAAAGGTGCTACGGCTCGACCCGTCCAACAGCAACGCCAGGAGCAGGCTGGAGCAGCTCCGCCACTGAGATCCAGACCTTACGCTGATTGCCTGGCTTCGCGGGAGCTTCGGTGGATCGACAGCCCCACGGCAGCAACGAGGGTAAGCACGATCACCGCCAGGGACAGGGCAGTCGGAATGTGGATCCAGGCGCTCAGCGTCATCTTGAGGCCCACGAATACCAGGATAAACGCCACGCCGGGCCTCAGGTACACGAACTTGTCCAGCATGCCCGCCAGGACGAAGAACATGGCGCGGAGGCCGAGAATGGCGAAGATGTTGGAGCTGTAGACCAGGAAGGGATCGCGGGTAATGGCAAAGATGGCCGGGATGCTGTCGATGGCAAACACCAGGTCGGACCACTCCACGACCAGAACCACGAGAAGGAGGGGTGTCGCCAGAAGCTTCCCGTCCGGCGTGCGGGTGAAAAATCTGGTCCCATCGTAGGCCTTGCCGATCGGGAGTACGCGCCGCGCCAGCCGCACCACCAGGTTCCCCTCGAGCTGGATCAGCTCCTCGTCCTTATGCGCGTACATCTTCATGCCGGTGAGGACCAGGATGGCGCCGAAGACGTATACAATCCAGTTGAACCGCTCCAGCAGGAGGGCACCCAGCGCGATCATGATCAGCCGCATCACGATGGCCCCAAGAATACCCCATTTCAAAACCTTCGGTTGGGCCTCAGGCCTGACCCCGAAATACGAGAAGATGAGCAGGAAGACGAATAGGTTGTCTACGCTGAGCGAGAGCTCGATCAGGTAGCCGGTATAGAACTCCAGGGCGTGCTGAGTGCCCTCCTGCCAGAGCAGGAACAGCCCGAACAGGAGGGCGATGGTGACCAGCCCTCCGCTCCAGCTAATTGCCTCCTTGAAGCTGAGGACGTGGGAGCGCCGGTTGAGCACCCCCAGGTCGAGAATCAGGAGGGCCAGCACCAAACCGGTGAAGCCGAGCCAGACCGCCGAACCGTGAGTCCCCACTCAGCGCCCCAGCGCCATTGCCTCGAGCCGCATGACCCGTTCCGCCGTCGGCGGATGGGTGCTGAACATTTTCCCCAGGAGACCGCCGGTGGCGGCCAGCGGATTGACCTGGGCGAGCGGCGCCACCGCCGGCGGCACATGCATGGGGATCTTGTGGGCCAAGTCGTCCAGCCGGATGAGGGCGTTCGCCAGCGGCGTGGGCCGGCCCAGGATGAGGGCACCAACCCGGTCGGCCTCGAATTCCCGCTGTCGGGAGACGGCGAACTGGATGAGCATGGCCCCGAGCGGAGCCAGCAGGATCAGCGCGATCTGGGCGAACGGGTGCCCGCCTTCGTCATCCCGGCCCCCGCCGAACATCAGCAGGTAGGGAAGGTTGCTGAGGGCCCCGGCGATGCCCGCGGCCACGGTGGCGATGAGCATGTCCCGGTTCTTGATATGGGCCAGCTCGTGCGCAATGACGCCTTCGAGCTCGGCCTGGGGCATGTACTTGAGGATACCGGTCGTGACAGCCACCACCGCGTGCTCCGGGTTGCGGCCGGTGGCAAAGGCATTGGGCTGCTCGTGCGGCGCCACCGCTACGGTGGGCATGGGAAGGCCCGCTTTCTGGCGAAGGCGATCGACCATGGCATAGAGTTCCGGCGCCTCTTGAGCAGTCACGACGTGGGCCCCGTACATCTTGAGCACGAGGCGGTCGGAGAAGAAGTACATGATGAAGTTGAAGAGACTGCCGAATACCAGCGCGATGACTAGTCCGCTGGAGCCTCCCAGAAGTTGGCCCACCAGCAGGAACAGGCCGAACAAGCCGGCCATGAGGACGAAGGTCTTGACGTTGTTCATGGTGCGCCTTTTTCAAGCAGGGGGTCAAATAAGAGAGCGAGACCCCCGTCCGCTCCGCTTTCGCGTGGACGAAGGTCTCGCTCTAAGATGCAGAAGCGGCGTAGCCGCCTGCTGCTACCTTCTGAATGGACCGTGCCCGCACTTGGCGAACAGTCTTGACGATCCATCCGTCCGCCCGGCCGGCGGATAAGCTACTCCCCTTCTACAGTCACGAATTTAAGCCTGCCGTCAACCTGGAGTCAACCAAGTGGGGGATCAGGCGTCTCCTGCTTGACAAGCGGGGCGATCAGGCGTTCCGTGGAATCATCCTGTCGCCGTAATCGTGGTGCAACTTTCCAAATTCCCCTTGAGGCACGCCTATGTCTGCAAGCATAGTCCGACGTGTTTGGCCGGAGCTGCGCCGAGTCGCGGCCCTCTCGGTCGCCTGGGCCATCACCGCTGGACCCGCCTCCCTGTCGGGTCAGAGCCAGGACGCCACCCTGACCGGCAGGGTGAGTGATGCTACCAGTAATGAGGCCATCAGCGGGGCCCGGGTCTTCGTGCCCGGCACCGTGATGTCCACCAGCACCAGGCTCGATGGCACCTATCGGCTGCGGCTGGTACCCGGCACCCACGAGGTGCGGGTCACCTACATCGGCTACGGGATCGGGCGGGACACGGTTCAGGTAGAGGCCGGATCGACACTCACCCATGACTTCGCCCTCGCGCGTGAGCCATTGGCGTTGGAAGAGCTCGCGGTGGTGGGCACCCGGGCCGCGCAGCGGACCTCGACTGAAGCGCCGGTACCGGTGGACGTGCTCACCGCCGCCGAGATCAAGCAGACCGGTCGCACCGAGACGTCGCAGATCATCCAAGCCCTGGCTCCCTCGTTCAACTTCCCGCGTGCCACGATATCCGACGGCACCGACCACACCCGGCCGGCAACCCTCCGCGGCCTGGCCCCGGATCAGGTGCTGGTCCTGGTCAACGGGAAGCGGCGCCACGGGAGCGCGCTCATCAACGTGAACAGCAGCATTGGGCGTGGCTCGGGCATGGTGGATCTCAACGCCATCCCGGCCAGCTCGATCGAGCGGATCGAAATCCTCCGGGATGGCGCAGCGGCGCAATACGGCTCCGATGCCATCGCCGGAGTGATCAACATCATCCTCAAGCAGGGTGCCCCCAACGAGGTGGGCACCACGTTCGGCCAGACGGTCGAGAGC
>Ga0190265_10003477_pt1 | contig 10741 bp, 3 predicted proteins | sample Popmic124T_FD_133135 | JGI IMG/M metagenome (GOLD analysis project Ga0190265, IMG submission 133135) | Populus adjacent soil microbial communities from riparian zone of Indian Creek, Utah, USA - 124 T | ecosystem: Environmental > Terrestrial > Soil > Riparian zone | place: USA: Utah | collected...
GAAGATCTCGATCCCGTTCAAATAAACCACCACGCCATCGTCGCGAAGCACATTGAACGTGAGCGAGTCAACCGTGTTGGCGGTGTTGAGCACGAACGTCCTGCGGAAGTAGTGCGTCACGCGGCCCTCCGTGAGCAACGTGGATTCGCCGTCGAGTCCCCAGCCGAAGCGGCCGTTGCCAGACGCCCACGCGCTGTCATCGTATCCGATGTCGCGCCAGCCGTTGCTGACTGGAATCGCGCTGTCCCAGTATCTCCACTGCGCACCGTAAAGGATGATTGGTCTGAACACCGGCGCCACCGAAGCGGGCGCGGGACCGACCACAATGGAAACCGGCGGGCTCGTCATCGCCATGCCGCCGCTGACCGTCGCCACCGCCGTGAGCACGTGCGCGCCTTCCACCGCGCCACTCCAGTTGGCCGCATACGGAGCAGACGAAGCCTGCCCGACTTTGGTCGGACCATCGAAATACTCGACCAGCGTGATCGCGCCCGAGGAAGTGCTTCCGTAAGCAGCCAGCGACACATTTGCAGGCATGTTGTAATGCGTGCCATCAGCCGGCGCGGTGATGTAGAGGCCGTCGGTAATGTTGGTGTCGTGCAGTCCAATCAACGCCAGATCAAAACCGAGATCGGTGCTCGTGATGCTGTCCTGGTGCATTTCGACCGCGATGGTGTTCGTGCCCGCGACAAGGTGCGCCGCGCTGAGCGGCACATTGAGCGGCGTCGTTTCATCTGCGCCGCCAATCGCCGTCAACGCGAGCGAATTATAGCTGATGGGACCGGCGAGCAGATTTGTGCGATAGACCTCGACGTTGTTGATGTACACCGCCACGCCGTCATCGCGGATGATCTGCATAAGCAAACTGCTGAACGCAGCCGGATTGGCCACGACGAACTTCTTGCGGAAGTAAGTCGTGACGTATTTGAAGTTGATATTGGTGCCATAACTTACCGCCGTGATTTCACCGTCGCCGCCGTAGCCAAGCCGCCCCGGTCCCATCGACCATTGATTGTCGTTGTAGGCGCTGCCGGTCCAACCGGTCCCGAGGTTCGCCCCGTCGTCCGAGTATTTCCAAACATCACCGAATGAAATCAAAGCGTCACCGGCCGGCGTGGCGGACACGGTGATGTTGACCGGCGCGCTGGTGATCGAAGCACCGGTGGAGTCGTGGGCAACGGCCACCAGGAGATGGGCGCCGGTCGGGGGGTTGCTCCACACGAGTGAGAATGGAGAGGTCGCGTCCTGTCCGATGAGGAGACCGTTCGAATAAAACTGCACATTCGTCACGGTGAGTGCTCCGCCGGCGGACGCCTCAGCCGTCAAGGCAACGTTGACGGGCAAGGAAAAGCTGCTGCCATTCGCCGGCGATGTAACTATGCAGTTGCGTGGGGCCGGGGCGGTGACTGTGATGTTCACCGGCGCTGACGTGCGGCGAATTCCGCCGGAATCCACGCTGACGGCGCGAAGCGTGTGCAGACCGGGCGATGGGCTGGTCAACAGCGCGGAGTAGGGGGGCGACGCAGCAACGCCCAGTTGGGTCGCGCCATCGTAAATCTCGACACTCGTCACAGTCGCGGGAGTGCTGTAAGCGCCCGCCACCACATTGATGTTCGCCGGACTGGCGAAGACGGCGTTGTCCGCGGGGCTGTTGATGTAAACGAGCGCGCCCCGCGGGATGTTCGCGGTGGATTCCGCGTTAAAGGTGAGATCGAACGTCACGTCGCTGCTGCCCGGAGAATCCTGATGCACCTCGGCGGCGAGGACGTTGACGCCCGCGATCAAAAGCGAGCTGGAAACATTCGTGGCAAACCACGTCTCGCCATCGTCCCCGGCATTCGCCGCCGCGAACGTCGTGTGCGTGACTGGCCCGGCCGGCATGTTGTTTCGAAATACCTGGATGCCGTTCAAATAAACGATCGCGCCATCGTCGCGTCGAACGTTCAGCACCGTATTGGTGAGCGCCGCCGGGTTTGCGATGTTGAAGGAGGTGCGGAAATAATAAGCCGGATATTTATTGGCGGAACTGGGGCCAAAGCTGATCACAGTGGCTTCATCGCCTTCACCGTAACCGAGTGGCGAGGGCCCGTTCGACCACGTCAGATCGCCGAACGATGGGTTCTGCCAGCCAGCTCCCGGATCGATTCCCTTGTCGAAGTATTTCCAAACGGCGCCTGCCGCAACGAGCGTGACCGGTGGCGCTGAGGTGCCGACGACAAAATCGATGTTTTGCGCGTTCGGCCCGAGCACAACCGGATTGCCGAAGAAAGGATGAGTGAATTCGATGGTGCCGTACACCGGTTCGCGCGCCGACACATTGTAGCTCCCGGCGGCCAGGCCGGGGATGGTGTAACTGCCATCGGAATTCACAGCCACCGTTCTGCTGCCGGCGCTGATGAACGCACCCACCACGGGTTTGCCATACACGTCCATGACGTGGCCACTGATGCGAAAAACAGATGGATTGCCAACACGCACAACCAAGGTGTGTTCCGCCGTGCCGCCGCGCATGTCGCTCACCACGCATCGCACTGCGTATTCTCCGGCGGTGGTGAAACTGCGCGTCTGCGTAGGTTTGTTGTCGGACGAATAACTTTCCGCGCCGTCACCGAATTGCCAGTAATACGCCAGCGTGTCGCCATTCGGATCCGAAGCGGTGGCCGTGAATGCAACCGCCTGGCCGGGATTAGGCGCTAACGTGCTCGCGGCCAGAGAGGCGAGGGGCGGCAAATTTCCCGGCTGCGGGCCGGTGGCGGCCACGACATCAATCGATTGTGGGTAAGTGTTGCCCTTGCCAATTGGCGTGAAATGGAAATTCAAATTCGTGTCGGTGAATGTCCGCCCGATGACGACTGCATTGTTGTCTGCGTCCCCTTTGAGCCGCACGTCGAGCAGGTAGCTGCCTTGGTTGCCATTGCCCGTCCAGAGCAACTGGACTCCGTTCATCAGCGCGGCTTTGGTGGTTTTGCGCTGGCGGAAATTGAGCCAGTAATTGTCCGAGCCGCGCACAAACCTCAGGCCGCGCAAGCCGACGCTGTAGTCCAGATCAAAGCAGTAGAGGCGGTAGCGGTTGATGCCGACCGAGGGAATCGTCGCGATATCGGTGTTCGTGATCCAGCCGAGATAATTTTTGTAGCGCGAATTGAATTGATTGGGATCGCCGCCGCCTCCCATCGGATCATTGTTGTCGCCGTATTCGACGTTCTGGCCGCTGCCGATGATGCTCCTTTGGTCCGTGTCCCAAAAATGCGCGTGGTTCAAACCCAGGTTGTGTCCGAACTCATGAACCGTCACGTCAGCGCCCCAGCAGGGAATGTGAAAACCCACGGCGCCCACGTAAGCCAGCCCGCAGTAACCCGCCGCGGGTTGCGAGCCGGTCATCACGTAAATGAAATCGTACTGGGTGAGGTCGTAGCCGTAATTGGTTCGCGCCACGTCGCGCGACGTGTTGTAGAGCTTGCCCAGGCCGGTGTTGTCGTACTCGGCGACCAGACCCGGCAGCAGGAGATCGGGAGAAATGTCCGAGCCTCGGCCCAGTGGCGCGAGCATCAGCTTTCCGTAGCTCAACTGGAACATGTAGTTGCTGAACGCCACATAGCGTGTGATCGCTTCGTTGGTCGAAAGCACCGGCGCGTAATTGGACCAGTAGGGTCTCATGCAGAACATGCGCTTGCGCCCTTCGGTGTAACTCGATTCAGCCGTGGGGAACGGATTCTCGGCCGAAGGCAGATCCAGGCCAGCCGCCTGGACGTTGGCATTGACCCACCAGGACGCATCTACTTTGCCGCAGAAGGAGTGCAGGTCGCCACCGAACTCCACCACGGTTTCCTCCTCCTGCCACGTCACCGGCATTTGCGACACGGAGCAAATGGGTTCCGGCTCGACGGCCTGGGCGCGGCGCCGATTCAGTGCAGCCGCTTCGTCACGTTCGAGCACGCGTGCCGGCGATTCCGACAAGGCAAAAAGCTTCGGTAGTTTGCCAAAGATTGTCCGGTACGGTTGGGTGGCAACATCGTTCGGCACCGCGATGCCATTTAATGGCACATCCTTCTTCGTCATGAATTGAAGACCCTTGCCGTGCGTGAATGCCTGATATTCCTTCCCTTCGATTGTGGCCGTGCGCATCACGGGGGGGACGAGGCTTGACGGCCCGTCGGAGAGCGCTGCGATTACTGCAAGGTCACCGCGCCCATTCACGCGCTCTTCGAAATGCGCCCGCACCGACTCGGGCGCCAACTCGCGCGCGGCGAACGGCACCGTCAGTTCCAATGCGCGCTGGGGATTTTTTTGCATCAGATCTGCGAGCGCCGTGAGGCGTTGCTGCGCCAAACTGATCCCTTCCGCTTCCAACGTTTTCTTCGCCACTTCATCCGCCTGCTCGAAGCGGCGCAGCCATTGTTCGAACGCAGCGAACGGCAATTCGGTCACGGGATCGATCGCCGAATGCGGTGCGTTCGGAGGCAAAGCCACTGTGCGCGCCGCCTGGAGTGTCTGTGCAGACGTTGTGCCCGCGTCACGAAGCACGGGCTGGCTGGTGGGCTGGTTGGGGGCCTCACGTTGGAGTCCCGCCGCGGAAGCGTCCGATTTTTCTGGAGCGGGCCGTTCGCGGCGAAGAGCAGCCAGAAACACGAGCGTTAGAACAGTGACGACGCAGAAAGCGCCGAGCAATCGTTGAGGTCTCATTGAATCGCCGCAGTTTCGCAGGATTCAGAAAAACGGCAAGCCGGTTCACTGTCGTCCTGCGGACAGGTTGAACGAGACCATCGGGCGGCTCGAAGAAGCGCTCCAGTCAGCCGGTGGAATCGAGTCGGCGCATGAGCACTGCCTCAAGCGAATATCAATTCTGCTTCGAAGGCGAGTCGAGACACTCCCGGACGAACTGCGCCAGCTTGCCAATTGAGTACGGCTTGGGCAGGAAGTTACGGCCTTCCAAAAGCGAAACATCCTTGCCCGCCATGCCGGGACTGTAGCCGCTGGTGTAAATCACTTTGAGGGTGGGAGATTTCTCCACGAGCCGTTCGGCCAACTCGCCGCCCAGGATCCCTCCGGGCATGACCATGTCGGTCACCAGCAGGTCCACCGGACGGCTGGCTCGGTCCCAAACCTCCAGGGCATTTTGACCCGACACTGCTTCCAGCACGGTATATCCCTGAATCTTGAGAACCTGGACCACCATTTCGCGGAGGTCATTTTCATCTTCAGCCACAAGGACAGTCTCACGGCCGCTGCGCAGAACGGTATCCACCACCGGTTCCGTTTTTTCAGCCACTTGCTGGCTTGCTGAGAAATAAACCCGAAAAGTCGTGCCTTGGTTTGGTTTGCTCTCCACCTCGACCCAGCCGCGGTGTTGGCGCACAATGCCGAAGACTGTGGACAAGCCCAAGCCGGTGCCCTTTCCGACGGGTTTGGTGGTGAAGAACGGCTCAAAGATCCGGCCAAGGATTTGCGTGTCCATGCCGGTGCCGTTGTCGCTGAACGTCAGACAGACATAATCCCCGCCGCGTTCTTCAGGATCCATCGGCGTCGGCGCGCGGTGGATGGACTCCACCGAAGTGATGATGGAAACTTTTCCGCCATTGGGCATGGCGTCACGGGCGTTGACGGCCAGGTTCATGGCGATTTGTTCCATCATGCACGGGTCGGCATGGATGGCGGGCAGCGCCTCGCCGGGACGAAAGTCAATCTGCACATGCTCGCCCACCAACCGCTCCAGCATCTTGATGGCGTTGCGCAGGGTGTCATTGAGATCAAGATACCGGAATTGCATGATCTGCTTGCGGCTGAACATGAGCAATTGCCGTATCAGCGTGGCGGCACGGCCGGCCGCGTTGGAGATCTGTTCGATCGATTTTGTTTGCGGGCTGTCGGCTCCCACGTTTCGCTGTATCAGGCCCGCATGCCCTTGGATCACGGTGAGAATGTTGTTGAAATCGTGGGCCACGCCGGCGGCCAACTGACCGATGGCTTCCATCTTCTGGGCCTGACGCAGTTGGCGCTCCAATAGAGCGCGCTGTGCGACATCCTGGGCCACCAGCAGCAAATGGGGTCGTCCACCCAGAGCGACCGGCGACAGGGATATCAGCACCTCGTGCAACGCGCCAGCCTGGCTGCGGATCTTGGCTTCCTGGTCCCGCACCAATTCCTGACGTGCCAAACCCTCGTACCACTGATCGGCAACGTCGGGTTTTTCCCACATGAACAATTCTGCCGGGGTGCGGCCAATCATGTCCTCGCGTTTGGCGCCCACGATTTCCGCGAGGCGTTGGTTCACGTCCACGAAGCGATGATCGGGGAAGCTCTGGATGCCGCTGGGAAGGGGACTTTCGTGAAAGGCCTTGGAGAAGCGCTCTTCGGAAACAGTCAGCTTTTCGTTGGCTTCGGCCAGTTCAGCCATCTGTAAACGCGCCTGGAAGTTCAGCAGCCACTTCTTGGTGAGAGCGTGGGTCACTTGCTGCACTTCAATGTTGTCGAACGGCTTTTTGAGGACGAGCAGGCTGTCAGGTTGGCCGACTTTGGACCGCATGGCCTCCCACGAATAATCCGAGTAGGCGGTGCATACGACGATCTGAAGTTCGGGATAGATCTCCCAGATGCGGGCAATGGTTTCAATGCCATCCCAACCGGGTGGCATGCGCACGTCCACGAAGGCCATGGCATACGGTCGGTTCTCCAGGAGGGACGCCTTTACCATCTCCAGGCCCTCCTGGCCCTGAAAGGCGGAGTCCAACTCAAAACTGATCTGCTCGGCCGCCGGCTGGGCTTTATCAAAAAGCAACGCCCCCATTTTTTTCACAGCGGCCTTGCGGGCGTTTTCCGCACAAAGGATCTTCCGGAAGTCGGCGTGGATGCTCGCGTTGTCGTCAACGATCAGGATCCGGTGATTCGGTTTCAGGTCTGTGCTCTTCATTTTGTCTCTTGCTTTGCCAAAGTTTCTTCCTGGCGGCTGGGTTCGGTCGTGGGTAATTCCAAAGTAAACTCGGCGCCTTTGCCCGGGCCTTCGCTGCGCGCAATGAGGGAGCCACCCATTTCTTTCGCGGCGTTGGCCCCGCTGTGGAGACCGAAGCCGTGACCGTCCTTTTTGGTCGTAAAACCGTGGTTGAAAATCTTGGTCAAATGGTCCGGAGGAATCCCGACACCACTGTCGCGCACGCTAATTTTCACCCGGTCCTCGGCTGCCATTTCCACCCGGATGACCATTCGTTTCTCACGCCCGCTCAACCCCTCCATGGCATGCTTGGCGTTGCGGAGGAGATTGATGAGAATCTGCAACACCTTGTGCCGGTCCACGCATATCGCCGGCGTGTTTTCATCAAACTCCCGAATCAACTCGATGTGATGCCGATCGAACGCGGCGGAATTCATTCGCAGAGCATCTTCGACCAAAGCCGACACCGTCAGCCGTTCATAAACGCCCGACAGCTTGGCATAGCTCTGTTGCATCGCCACAATCTCCTTGATGTGTTCGATGTGCTGGCCCACGGAGTTCATTTCGCCAATCAACTCGGACTGCTCTTCGGCCAACTCCGCCGCCACCGTGCCGAGGAACTCGGGAATGAGTTTGCCTTTCGGATCAGCGGTCAGGAATTCCGCGAGCCGGCCATTTTGCTCGAGCATCATGTTCGTGGCCTGGCGCAAGTCGCCGACATTGGAGCCTCGCAATCGCTCACTCACCAGGGTGGCGGAGACACTCACGCTGTTGAGAATATTGCCGACATTGTGCAGCACGCCCGTGGCGACTTCGGCCATACCCGCGTTTCGCGAAGTGTCTATCAACTGCCGGTTGAGTTTGTCCAACTGCTCCGCGTCCAGTTTCTGCCGCGTGATGTCCTGGAAGATTCCTCGCATGGCGACGGGTTGGCCTTTCTCGACCAGCACGGTTCCGCTTTCCCGTATCCATACCGTCCGGCCATCGGCCGCGACCATCCGATATTCGTAGCTGTAAGGCTGGGCCCGGGCCGCCATTTCGCGGCGGGTTTGAATGGCTTTGGCGGCGTCTTGCGATTGAAGTTTTGCCTCCCAAAAATTCGGGATGGTCAGCCACGCCTGGGGCTCGTAACCGAGAATCGTTTCACTCTGGCGGCTGACAAACGTGAATTGGAACGTGTCCGGCGTGCGTTCCCAGACGATGCCATCAATGGAGTGAATCAATGCCTCCACTTTCTGCTGAGACAGGCTGAGTGCCGCGTCCTGGCTCTGGATGCGGCTGAGCATCTCATTGAAGGACTCCGTGAGCCGGCCCAGTTCGTCGCCCCGGTTGCTCACGACCGCGCGAACCGAGTAATCCTTTTTCTCACCCACGATCCTGGCCGTCTCCGCCAACTGGAGGACTGGACGAGTAATCGTGCGTCCCAACATGCCCGAAATGAACACGGCCAGGCTTATGGAAACGATCAGAACGCCGAGAATGACCAATCCGTAAATCCTGAGCAGTTTCTGAAATGTCCGCTCGTAGTCCGTGCGCAGGTAAAGCGTGCCCACCTGTTCTCGGTTCACTTTGACCGCTTCCGTGAGAAGCAGGTACTTGCCGTTGAAACGGTATTCTCCCGCGGGCGGAAACTCCGAGAGCGCTTCGACGTCTTCAGCCTTTCCGAAGTGGGCGAACAAGGAGCCGTTGGTCAAAACCAGGGACGCCGTTACCACCGAGGGTTTCGCTTTCAGGGAACGCACGATTTCAGTCGCCGCGGTTTCATCCTTGAAGGCGAGCGCCGCCGTACTGTTGTTGGCGATGATGACGGCCAGCGTGGTCGTGTCCTGCTGAAAGTTGGAGCGGAAGGTGAAGACCTGGAACATGAACAGCATGGCGATTGCGACGCACAGGACGGCGCCGCAGATCAGAAGTGTCATCCCCAGCATTTTCTGCTGAATGGGAAGGTCTCGGAACGGCTTTATGCGGAATGGTTTCATGGGTTCAATAATTCTCCATGCCCGCTATGGCTTTCCGTATGAAGACCGTGACCGGCGCGCAAAGCGGATCGCTTTGTCCTCTCCCTGGCGCAGGTAAACATGTTCTCATGAAAACTCATATCGGCATCTCGTTTGCGAAGTTGACTGTTGGCGGTTCGAATTGATCTGGGGCTGTTACCTGGAGAAAGAATACGACATGCGCAGAGGCGTGCGTCATTGTCGCGGCCCGCACGAGGTTCATTCCACACGTGAAAATTGGATCAGCCTCCATTTGAATTGTTGGCGGGAGCGCCCGCGTTGGTGCGCCGAGAGGATGCGAGACTTAACAGTTTGGAACTGATTTTCAGGCCCGCGCTTCTGGCACTATCGGCATTGATCTGGAACCGGATTTTGTTCGCTTCTGAAACAAAATTCACGATGCCGCCCGTTTCGATGAAACCATCCGTTTCGCTGATGGTCAGCACGTTGATTCCTTGCAGCGTCTTGAGGATTTCCGGCAGCCGTCTTTTTTCCGAGGCGCTGATAAACAGGATGTGACATTTTTTTGCCTCATCCACGGTGCGACACTCGCGCATCGTCAGGGGATGGTCGTTCACGGTTTTGTCGCGAAGAAATCGTTCCAAATCCCCCCCGAAGGGATTTTCCCCCAACACGCCAATGATCAAAGGAGAGTTATCCTTCGCGAACGCGGTTGACGGCCATTCGACGAATTTCGCAAAGTTGAATATGAACGCCGCTTTGACCTGGTACTCTGAAGGTTGCGCCTCCTGTGCGCCACCAGGATGGGAAAACAACAGCAACGCCGGCATCAGCAGCAGCGTCACGACAAAGCGGAAAACCTCTGCAAATCGTGATTTCCAACCTTGCCGCCGGCGTGCGGAAGCGAGTTGGTCTTTCATCGATTGCAGAAACGGGCTTGATAATGTCAAAAGCGACTTCATCATTCGGCCGCTCAACATGAATCAATTTTTGCCCGCAACGCTCTTCGACATTCTGGTCGTGCGGTCATTACTTACCCACATTGTCGGCGGAATCGCCGGTTTACTTTTGCTCGGTTTGTCTTTTTATGGTCGGGGCGCAGAGCCAAATGCCCAGCCGCAGGCACCCGACTTGTCTAATCTTTCACTGGAAGCGCTGATGGAAATAGAGGTCCCGAAAGTTTACGGCGCTTCAAAGTTCGAGCAAAAGACGACGGAGGCGCCTTCCTCAATCTCGGTCGTTACGTCCGACGAGATGAAAAAGTTCGGCTATCGAACGCTTGGCGATGCGCTGCAAAGCGTGCAGGGCTTCCATGTCTCGTACGACCGGAACTACGCGTTCCTCGGCACTCGGGGAATTAACCTGGGAGACTTTAACAGCCGGGTCCTGTTGTTGGTGAATGGCCATCGCGTGAACAACAACCTGACCGACGGCGCCTTCATCGATTCAGCGTTCATTCTGGATGTGGACCTGATTGATCGCATCGAAGTCATTCGTGGCCCTGGCTCTGTGCTTTACGGAAACAACGCGTTTTTCGGTGTAATCAACGTCATTACGCGCACGGGGAAGGACTTGAACTGGGCCGAGGCGTCCGTGGAATACGGGGAGTTCGACACTTACAAGGGCCGGGTGACGTTGGGAAAAGGATTTACGAATGGAATCGAGTTTCTCCTTTCCGGTTCCTTCTACGAGAGCGACGGAGAGGACAGGTTGTTTTACAAGGAGTTCAACACGCCGGCGCAAAACAACGGTGTGGCCAGGAAGCGCGACGACGATCTTTTCGGGAGTTTCTTTGGCTCCGTGAGCTACAAGGATTTCACGCTGGACGGCGGGTTCATCCGTCGTGAGAAGCGAAATC
>Ga0190265_10003478_pt1 | contig 10740 bp, 8 predicted proteins | sample Popmic124T_FD_133135 | JGI IMG/M metagenome (GOLD analysis project Ga0190265, IMG submission 133135) | Populus adjacent soil microbial communities from riparian zone of Indian Creek, Utah, USA - 124 T | ecosystem: Environmental > Terrestrial > Soil > Riparian zone | place: USA: Utah | collected...
CTGGACAGCGCGGCGTTGAGATCGGCGCCCGTCTTGCCGGCGAGGAGGAACACGAACGGCCAGCTCGCCGCGATCCAGCCGATGGTGCCCCACAGGCGGATCTTGCCGAAATCGCGCTGCGGATCTGTCACGTGATGGAACACCACCGCGTTGGTCAGCGACATCGTCGGCATGTAGGCCAGCTGGTAGACGAGCATCACGAAGAAGAACGACCAGAACGTCGTCTGATAGGCGAGCGCGAACATCGCGAGGCCGCCGATGAGGTGCAGCACCGACAGCAGCTTTTCGGTGGACAGCAGGCGATCGGCGATCTGTCCTCCGAAATACAAGCCGGCCACACACGCGATGGCCTGGGTGGCGAAGATCCAGCCAATCTGGCTGCCCGAAAAGCCGAGCACGCCGCCCAGGTAGAGCGCGAGCAGGGGCAGCCACGATCCCCAAATCAGGTACTCGAGGAACATCATCACGGAGAGGCGCGTGTTGTTGGCGGCGGTCATGTCGAGGTGCAATATAGTTCATCGAATGGCAGACAGGTTGGGCGTCGGGTTCATCGGCAGCGGGTTCATGACCCGTTTTCACATCCGGTCGTGGGAGGCGGTGCGGGACGCCGACATTCGCGGCATCTACAGTCCCACCCGCGCCAACGCCGAAAGCGCCGCCGCGCTGGCCCGATCGCTGCACGTCGGCGACGCGAAAGCCTTCGGCTCCATCGAATCGATGGTCGAGGACGAATCAATCGACTGCGTCTGGCTGTGCGGCCCGAATTTCGCGCGCGTCGAGAACATGGAGCGCATCGTTGATGCCATCAAGAAGGGCGCCAAGCTGCGCGCCATCGCGTGCGAGAAGCCGCTCGGCCGCAACGCCGCCGAGGCCAACCGCATGGTGGAGCTCGTCGAGGAAGCCGGCGTCCTGCACGGCTACCTGGAGAACCAGCTGTTCCAGCCGAATCTCGAACGCGGCAAGCACATCGTGTGGCAGCGCGGCGCGGCGGCGTCGGGACGGCCCTACCTGGCGCGCGCGGCTGAAGAACACGGCGGTCCGCACGAGCCATGGTTCTGGCAGGGCGATCTGCAGGGCGGCGGCGTGCTCAACGACATGATGTGCCACAGCCTCGAAGTGGGTCGTTACCTGCTGACCGAGCCGGGCGCGCCCCGCAACAGCATCCGGCCCGTGAAAGTGTCCGCGCAGATCGGGTTCCTCAAGTGGTCGCGGCCGGAGTACGCAGCCCTGCTGAGCGGCACCATGACCGACAAGGTGAACTACGTGAAGAACCCCGCCGAGGATTTTGCCCGCGCGACGGTGAATTACGTGGACGATGCGGGCACGCCGATGATTGTCGAAGCCACCACGTCGTGGAGCTACGTGGGCGCGGGCTTGCGGTTGTCGATGGAGCTGCTCGGTCCCGAGTACTCGATGTCGGTGAGCACGCTCGAGGGCGGCACCAAGGTGTTTTTCTCGCGGCGGCTGCAGGAGCAGGCGGTCGGCGAAGACCTGATCGAGAAGCAGAACGCGGAACAGGGATTGATGCCGATTGTGGGGAACGAGGCGGGCGAGTACGGCTACGAAAACGAGAACCGCGCCTTCACGCGATGGTTCCTCGACGGGGTGCAGCCGGAGCTGAATTTCCATGCCGGCCGCGATGTCACCGAGCTGCTGATGGCGTGTTACATGAGCGCCGAGGAAGAACGGGTAATCGAGTGGAAACCACCAAACCTGTTGAACTACATTCCGCCCCCGGCACGCCGCTGAGCCACCGATTGACACCGATTGGTCACCGATTAGGCCGGCGGGAGTTCCTGGCGGCATCGGCCGTCGGGATGTTCGCCTTGCAGCGCCGCCACCCGGTGACGTTCGGCGTCCAGAGCTACAGCTTCCGCGATCGATCGCTCGCCGACGCGATTGCCGGCATGCAGAAGCTCGGCCTCCGCAGCTGCGAGTTGTGGCAGTCCCACATCGAGACGGGGACGATGCCGCGCGAGGAGCGGCGCAAGTGGCGCGAGACCGTGAATCTCGATACCTTCCACCGTGTTCGCGATCAGTTTGCGAAGGCGTCGATCGCGCTGTCGGCGTACAACATCAGCTTTCGCGACGATTTCTCCGACGCCGAGATCGAGCGCGGCTTCGAAATGGCCAAGGCGCTCGGCGCACCGGTCATCACCTCGTCTTCGAACATCAAGACGGTGACGAGGATCGCGCCGGCGGCGGCGCGGCACAAGATGCTGGTCGGCGTCCACAACCACTCACGGATCGATCCGAACGAGTTCGCCACTGCCAGGAGCCTTACCGATGCGATGCAGGCGAATCCTTTCATCGCGGTGAACCTCGACATCGGCCACTTCACGGCGGCGAATGAAGACGCGCCGGCATTCCTGCAACAGCATCACGCCCGCATCGTGACGCTGCATCTCAAGGATCGCAAACGCGATCAGGGCGCGAACCTGCCCTTCGGCGAAGGTGACACGCCGATCACCCGGGTGTTGCAGCTGTTGCAGCAGAACGGCTGGCCGATTCCCGCGAACATCGAATACGAGTACAAGGGTGGCGACTCGGTGGCGGAAGTGGGCCGATGCCTCGACTATTGCCGGAAGGCATTGAATCTATAATGCGGGCCATGACCCGACTGATTGCCGCCGCCCTGGTTGTCTTCGCCACCACCGTGAACGCACAAATGCCCGCACTCACTGCCGGAGAGAAAACTGAAGGGTGGCAGCTGCTCTTCGACGGCAAGTCGCTGGCGGGTTGGCGCGGCTACAAGACCGAGACGGCGCCATCGGGGTGGCGCGCGGCCAATGGCGAACTGGTGTTCGACGGCAAGGGCGGCGACCTGATGACCGCCGAACAGTACGGCGACTTCGAGATGCGCTTCGACTGGAAAGTGACGCCGAACGGCAACAGCGGCGTCATCTATCGCATCGCCACCACCGAGCCCTATCCGTGGCACACCGGACCGGAATTCCAGATTCTGCACAACGCCGGGCACAAGGACGGTGCGAACCCGATCACGTCGGCCGGCTCGAATTACGCCGTCAATCCGCCCGTGAAGGACGTGACCAGGCCCGTCGGCGAATGGAACGAGGCGCGATTGATCGCCCGCGGCAACCACGTCGAACATTGGATGAACGGCGTCAAGCTGCTCGAATACGAAGTGGGCAGCGCGGATTGGGAAGCACGCGTCAAGGCGAGCAAGTTCGGAAAGATCCCGCCCTATGGCCGCGTCAAACGCGGCCACATCGCGCTGCAGGACCACGGCAACGTCGTGGCCTACCGCAATCTCAAGATTCGCGAACTAAAGTGACCAGCCGCGGCGATACTCGCGCCTGAGCAGATCGTTGCCCTCGCGCGAGTTCGTGACGCGCATGTCGGCGCCGTCGTAATGAATCTTCACGCCGGCTCGTAGCGCCACCACACCCAGCAACATCACTTCGGTCAGCTTCGCCGCGTACTCGAACGGCGTCGACGCCTGGCCGATGCCTTTGCACGCGTTCGACCAGTTCACTTCGTGGCTGGTGGTGATGCGCGGCAGCGTTTTCGGCGGGTCGCCCACCGACTTGTGCAGCGAGTCGGGCAGCAGCCGCGACTTCAAGCCGTAGGTGTCGTAAATCACCTTGCCCTTGCTGCCGACCAGGATCGCGCCGCCTTCGGCATTGAGCTTCTCGCCCTCGGCGAACTCTCGTGGCGTCTGCGGGAACATGCCGCCGTCGTACCAGGTGAGCTTCACCGGCGGCTTCGCGCCGCGTGCCGGGAACTCGTAAAACGTCTTGGTGGCCATCGGGAAGCACGCCTTTTCCCACGGCGTCGACACGGTTTCAATCGACGTCGGGTAGCCGAGGTCGAGCGCCCAGTAGGCGTGGTCCATCAGGTGCGCGCCCATGTCGCCGAGCGCGCCGCAGCCCCAATCCACCCAGCCGCGCCAATTGAACGGGTGATACACCGGGTGATACTCGACCGCCGGTGCGGGACCGAGGAACAGATCCCACTCGAGATCTTCCGGGACCGAGTAAATGCCCATCGCGTTGGCGAGCCGCGCGTTCACGCCGGCCATGTTCCAGCGCATGTTCTCGACCATGCGCCGCGGTTCCGGACGCGGAATGCCCTGCGGCCAGTAGGAGAGCGGCCGGTTCGTCCACACGTGCACTTCGGTGACGTCGCCGATCGCGCCGGACTGCACCCACTCCACGGCCTTGCGGCCGTCATCCCACGAGTGGCCCTGGTTGCCCATCTGCGTCACGATCTTGGTTTGACGCGCCTTCCGCGCGAGCTTGCGCGCTTCATCCACCGACCAGCACAGCGGTTTCTGCACGTAGACGTGCTTGTTGAGATCCATCGCCGCCATGGCAATGGCGGCATGCATGTGATCGGGCGTCGCCACCACGACCGCGTCGATGTTCTTCTGTTCCTCGAGCATCACGCGAAAGTCGCGATACCGCTTCTGCTTCGGCAGATCCTCGGCGGCGATCCGCTTCAGCGACCCGACGCGATGCTCGCTGTTCTTTCGTGCTTCCGGCGTCAGGTCCGCCTTGAGCAGCCGATCTTCCTCGCGCTTGATGGCCGCGTCGAACGTCGCCGCGGTCCATTGCGGTCCGGCGTATCCCCAGTCGACATCGCACAGCGCAACGATGTTGTTGTCGAGGCCGAGGTTGAAGAGGTTGGTGCGGCCCATGCCGCCGACGCCGACGCCGGCGATGTTGAGCCGATCGCTTGGCGGCGTCTGGCCACGGCCGAGCACGTGTCGCGGAACAATCGTGACGGCCGCGGTGGTGGCGGCGGCGTTCTTCACGAAATCACGTCTGGATACTTTTGTCATATGCGTGGGCTCCTCGGCCGCAACTTGCTTCGCTCCCGCGGCCGGATGCTACTACAATCGCCGCTACCGGCGTTTCCGAAAAGCCTATGCAAATCATTCGCAGCAGGACCCTTCACGACGTCGTCATCATCGGCTCAGGTGCGGGCGGCGGTATGGCCGCGAAGGTGCTCACCGAGGCCGGCGCGAACGTGCTGATGCTCGAAGCGGGCCCGATGTTCGACACGCGGCGCGATTCGAAGATGATGGCGTGGCCCTACCAGTCGCCGCGGCGAGGTCTGCCAGTCCCCGAGCGCCAGTTCGGCGAGTTCGACGCCGGCTGGGGCGGCTGGACGCTCGAAGGCGAGCCCTACACGAGCGCGCCGGGCGACCGGTTCGACTGGTTTCGCACGCGGATGCTGGGTGGCCGCACCAACCACTGGGGCCGCATCTCGCTGCGCTTCGGTCCCGATGATTTCCGCCGCAAGAGCCTCGACGGGCTCGGCGACGACTGGCCGATCAGCTACGACGATCTCAAGCCCTACTACGACAGCATCGATCGCTACATCGGACTGTTCGGCTCGAACGAAGGACTGCCGAACGATCCGGACGGCATCTTCCAGCCGCCACCACGGCCGCGCTGCTACGAGCTGCTGATCAAGCAGGCCTCGGAAAAGCTGAACATCCGGTGCATCCCGATCCGGCTGTCGATCCTGACGCAGCCGCTCAATGGCCGGCCGGCGTGTCATTACTGCGGTCAGTGCGGGCGCGGGTGCGCCGCCCACGCCAATTTTTCGTCGCCCTCGGTGCTGCTGCCGCCGGCGCTCGCCACCAAGCGCCTCACGATTGTCACTGGCGCCATGGCCCGCGAGGTCACGGTGGGCGGGGATGGCCTGGCCACCGGCGTCACTTACGTCGACAGGAACACCGGGCGCGAGAACCATGCGCGCGCGCGGATCGTCGTGATGGCCGCGAGCGCCTGCGAAACCGCGCGGCTGTTGCTCAACTCGAAATCGGCGCGCTTTCCGCAGGGACTTGGCAACTCGAGCGGCGTGGTCGGCAAGTACCTCACCGACACGACCGGCACCAGCGTCCGCGGCTTCATCCCCAGGATGATGAACGGCGTGCCGCATAACGAAGACGGCGCGAGTGGGTCGCACCTCTTCATGCCCTGGTGGGGCGACAACAAGAAGCTCGACTTCCCGCGCGGCTACCACATCGAGCTCGGCGGCGGACGGCGGATGCCCGGCTTCGGCACCCTCAGCGGCGTGCATCTCTACCACACCACCGGCGGCGACGGCGGCCTGGTGTCGAGCGGCGGCTACGGCAAGCAATTGAAGGACGACTACCGCCGCTTCTACGGCGCCACGGTCGGCTTTGCCGGGCGCGGCGAAATGATCCCCAACGAAAACTCGTACTGCGAGATCGATCCCACCGTGGTGGACCGCTGGGGCATTCCCGTGCTGCGCTTCCACTGGAAGTGGACCGACCACGAGCTCAAGCAGGTCAAGCACATGCAGGAGACCTTCCGCTCGATCATCCACGAGATGGGCGGCACGCCGATGTCGGCGATGCCGACGGCCGAACAAAGCTACGGCATTGAGCCGGGAGGCCGCATCATCCACGAGGTCGGTTGCGTGCGCATGGGCCACGATCCGAAGAGGTCGGTGCTGAACAGCAACTGCCAGGCGCACGATTGCCGCAACCTGTTCGTTACCGACGGCGGTCCGTTCGTGACCAACCCTGACAAGAACGTGACGTGGACCATCCTGGCACTGGCGATGCGCACGAGCGAGTACATCGCCGAGCAGCGGAAGGCAGGCATCGTATGAGGCGCCGCGAGATACTGAAGATCCTGCTGGCCGCGCCTGCCGCCACGTTCTCGTGGAGCGAGGCCGAAGCGGCGCAAGCCGCGGCGTCGGCGCAAGCGGCGCGTGCCGCCGCGGCGCCATTCGTGCCCAAGTTCTTCACCGCAACCGAGTTCAGGCTCGTGCGGCTCCTTGCCGACATCGTGATTCCGAAAGACGAACGCTCCGGCAGCGCGAGCGATGCCGGCGTCCCGGAGTTCATGGACTTCATGATGATCGAGCAACCGGCGCGCCAGGTGGCGATGCGCGGCGGCCTGGCGTGGCTCGACGTCGAATGCCAGGAGCGGTTCGACAAGACGTTCCTCGATTGCGCCGAGTTGCAGCGCACCGCGGTGCTCGACGACATCGCGTGGCCGGCCAGGGCGACGCCGGAGTTCACGCACGGCGTGGCGTTCTTCACCAGCTTCCGCGATCTCACCTCGGCTGGTTTCTGGACCACGCGGATGGGGATTGACGATCTGCAGTATTCAGGCAACCGATCGGTGGCACGGTGGAATGGCTGCCCGGATGCGGCGCTGAAGAAGCTCGGCGTCAGCTACGAGCGCGGGTGACCTCGGCGCTTCGCACCTTACTCGTCCGCTGCTTTGGGCGCGTCAGGAGTTGAGCGCCGCGTGAGGAGGGCTCGCACGTCCATTGATAACGTGCGGGGATCGAAGGGCTTGATCAAGACGCCCGTCGCTCCAAGAGCCATCAGGCGTTCGATCTCGGTCCGCATGGCCCTGGCCGTGAGGAAGATCACCGGCGTTGTGGCGGTAGCCGGCTGCGAGCGGAGCGCCGCCAACGTAGCAGAGCCATCCATCGCCGGCATCATCATGTCGAGCAGGATCACGTCAGGCTTCTCGTCCCGGGCTTTGCGCACACCCTCGGCGCCGCTGGCGGCCTCGACCACCGCCATGCCGCCCAGGCGACTCAGGCTCAGCCGCACAATCGACCGGATGTCTGCGTCGTCGTCGATGATCAGGACCTTCATAATGGCGAGATGGTTCCCGCGCCGCGAGCCTGCGCCGCACTCCGGCCGCGTTCCAGGCAGTCGCGGATCGTCACGAGCAGCTCGCGGCTGTCGAAGCGCTGGGGCAGAACCAGCACCAGGTCGTCCGACACGGCGTCGGGCGGCAGCACGACCGACTCGCCGAACACGATCGCCGGTATGCGGTGCAGCACCGGATCCTTGCGAAGGCGCCCGATGAGCTCGGAGTCACTCCTCATCAGCACGGCGGCGACCGGGGTGCGCTGGAGCAGATCCCACGCGGCGTCGTCTGTGGACACCGCGATGACCGTGTAACCCGCCTCCCTGATTCCGTATTCGAACAGCCCTCGGCGATCGCCGCAGATGACGATCGGCTGGTCAACCAGCGGCGCGAGGAGCCTGGACGAGGTCGCGACCTGAAACCAGAACGTACTGCCTTCCCCTTCCTGGCTCTCGACGCCGATCGTGCCGCCATGCTGATCGATGATCGACCTGCAGATCGCGAGCCCCAGGCCACTGCCTCCCTTGTCACGCGCGTCGGACGTCTCGACCTGACGGAATCGCTCGAAGATGGCCTGACGGTAGGCCACCGGAACGCCACGGCCATGGTCCGTGACGCTGAACTCGACCCAGCTCTCGCCGGGCTGGACCGCAATCGTCACCATCCCGGCCGCCGGCGAGAACTTCACCGCGTTGGACAGAAGATTGACGAGAACCTGAACGATCCGATCGGCATCGGCCCAGATCGTCGAGGCGACTTCGGACGCTGCGATGGTGATGCCGTGCTCCTGTGCGAACGTCGCCACCGACTCGATGGCGCGGCGCACGACCGACTCGGCAGAGACCTGCGCGAACTGCAGCTCGATCTTGCCGGTGTCGAGCCGCTCCAGATCGAGGATGTCGTTGATGAGCGCCATCAGCCGCACGGCGTTACGCTCGGCGATGGCCACGACCTCGACGACGTCGCCGGATAGCGTGCCCATCGCGCCCGAGGCCAGCAAGCCGAGCGATCCCCTGATCGAGGTGAGCGGTGTCCGCAGTTCGTGGCTCACCGTTGAGAGAAACCCCATCTTGAGCCGTTCGACTTCCTCCAGCCGTGCGACCGTTTGCTGCAGCACCTTGCTGTTGTTCGCCGTTTTGGTGTGCAGCAGGCGCACTTCCAGCATGTTGCGCACGCGCGTCAGCACCTCGGACAGGTCGAACGGCTTGGTGATGAAATCCTTCGCGCCGGCCCGCAGCGCGCGCAGCTTGTGGTCCGATTGGGCGGTAATCACGAGCACCGGCAGGTAATCGTCCTTCTCGATGTCCTTCAGGCCTTCCATCACCTGAAATCCGTCCATGCCTGGCATCTGCAGATCGAGAAGGATCAGCGAGTAGCAGTTCTTGCGCTGGAGATCGCAGACCTCGTGCGGATCCATCGTGGACGCGATGGACGTGTAGCCGGCGCCGCGCAGCATCAGCTCCAGCAGCGTGACATTGGCTTCCTGATCGTCGACGACCAGAATGCCGGCGTTAAGAATCTCTGATGCAGTGACCATGCCCGTCGTCCCAGGTCACGAATGAGGCCGAGCCCCTTGTTCGGCATATTCCAGCGCCACGCTCAGCGTGTCCATGAACTCGTTGACCTTGATGGGCTTGGTGAGATAGCGGAAGAACCCCGCCTCCAGCCCCTTCTTGATGTCGCGCGGCATGGCATTCGCGCTGAGCGCCACGATCGGGATATGTTCGGTGACCGGGTCTTCGCGCAGGATGGTCAGCGCGTCAAGGCCGCTGAGTCCAGGCAGATTGATGTCCATCAGGATCACCTCCGGCTGAGAGGCGCGCGCGAGCTCGATGCCGAGATGCCCGTTCGATGCGCTGATCAGGCGCATATTGGCGCAGCGCCCGAGGAGCTCCTCGACCAGCGACAGGTTGGCCGGGTTGTCCTCGACATAGAGCAGGGTTCGCAGCCGATCGCCCGTGCGCACCTGCGGTTGGGCGGCCGCCATTGGCCCTGACTGTTCACCCACAACGTCTGGCGCGGCGGTCTCGTTCAGCTCGATCCAGAACACGCTGCCCACGCCGACGGTGCTCTCCACGCCGATGACGCCCCCCATCAGTTCGACCAGCCGCTTGCTCACGACAAGGCCGATGCCTGTGCCTTCCTCGGCACTGGCCTCCTGTCCGAGACGATTGAACGATTCGAACAGGTGTGCCAGCTTTTCCGGAGGCAGCCCCGCGCCGGTGTCCCTGAAGCCGATGCGCGCGCGTGCCGGAGGAGTCGTGGTGGTGCACTCCACGGCAACCGAGCCACCCGCCCGGTTGTATTTGAGCGCGTTGGACAGGAGGTTGATGAACACCTGCTTCAACCGGGTCCGATCGGCATCGACAAAGCAGGGTTCGTTGAACAGTGGAAAGGTGATGTGGATGCCACGCCTCAGGCGCTGTGGCTCGATCATCGCCTCGCATTCCACCATGACTTCGGACAGGGAGACCCGTTCCAGCGAGAGCGACAGTTTTCCAGACTCGATTTGCGCGAGATCGAGGATGTCATTGATCAGCTCCAGGAGATACCATCCGGCACGAAGAATCTGATCGGTGCTCGCCTTTTGAGCGGGCGTGATCGTGGCGGCATCCATCTGCATCAACTGGGCGAAGCCGAGGATCGCATTCAGCGGTGAACGGAGCTCATGGCTCATGCTGGAGAGAAAATCCGACTTCGCAAGCGTCGCCCTCGCCAGCTCGCGCGTCCGTTCCTCGACCCGGTGCTCCAGTTCGTCGTAGGCGCGTTTCAATGCGTCCGCGGCCACCTTGATGGCCTGCTGGTTCGTGTACAGCTCGACGAACACCGACACTTTCGAGAGGAGCACTTCAGGTGCGAAGGGTTTGACGAGATAGTCGACGGCGCCGACCGAATAGCCGCGAAAAATGTGTGTCTCGCTCCTGACATGCGCGCTGAGGAAGATGATTGGCGTGGAGCGTGAAAGGTTGCGGCTCCGAATCAGTTCGGCGGTTTCGTATCCGTCGAGATCCGGCATCGCCACGTCCAGCAGGATCAGCGCGAATTCCTGGCGGAGCACCGCCTTCAGTGCCTCGGCACCCGAGAGCGCAAGGACCAGGGTGTGGCCTGTGTCCTTCAGGATGGC
>Ga0190265_10003479_pt1 | contig 10737 bp, 8 predicted proteins | sample Popmic124T_FD_133135 | JGI IMG/M metagenome (GOLD analysis project Ga0190265, IMG submission 133135) | Populus adjacent soil microbial communities from riparian zone of Indian Creek, Utah, USA - 124 T | ecosystem: Environmental > Terrestrial > Soil > Riparian zone | place: USA: Utah | collected...
CTACAGCCATACCCACAGCATCGTGGAGCAGAAGGACGTGACCAACGCGCGCACTGTCCTGGAGGACGACGTGCGGATCACCTACCACGCGACGGTGCTCGCGGGCGTGCGGGTGGGCCGAAACGGCATGGTCGGCGCGGTGGCGGTGGCCACGAAGAACGTGCGGCCGTATCACGTGAACGTCGGGATTCCAGCCAAGTCCATCCGGATCAAGCCCAATGCCCCGCCCGAGGCGTACGTGACCGAGCGCGTCGCCCAGCGCGACCAGGAGTCGTAGCCCTGCCCCGCCCGAGAGAGCGCTGGTACCTCTCGCCGTCCGCCATGGCCGCCTGGGCGCTCCTCGCGAGCGCCCTCGTCGCCTCCGCGCTCGGCGGGATGCCGAGCGTGCTGGCGCTGGTGGCGGGACTCGGCGGCGCCCTCATCGTGCTGCTGGCCGCGTGGCGACGCGAGTGGGAGGTGCCCCTCCACGCCATGGGCGTGAGCCTCCTGGGCGTGATCGTCTGGCTGGCGGATGACCGCATCTGGTGGCTCGCGCTCATCGCGGTTGCGACCATCTCCGCCAGCTTCTGGGTGGCGATCACCCGCGGCCGCCGCCGCGCGCGCGAGGCCGAGGGCAAGACCGACACCCTGGCGAGCCAGCTCGACCGCAGAATCAGCGAGCTCTTCTCCCTCCAGGAGCTGAGCTATGTTCTCTCCGAATCGATCCAGCTCGACCGCATCGTGGACCAGGTGGCGCGCTACGCCGGCCGGTTTCTCCAGACGGACGGCGCGATCGTCGTCCTGGCCGACGACGACAAGGGGCAGCTCCTCCGGGTGGTCGCCGCCACGGGCACACTGGAGGGTATTCAGGGACGCCGGGCGGACGAGTCGGACACCGGACTGGTCCGCTTCGCGATCAGCCGCGAGCGGATCGAGGTGGCGCAGGGCGTCGGCACGCCGACGGTGGCCTTGATCGGGGGGATGACGGTGCGCTCGGCGGCGGTCGCGCCGCTGCGCTCTCAGGGCGTCACCATGGGGGCGCTGGCGGTGGCCGATCGGCAGGGCGGTCCGTTCACGACCGAGGACCTGTGGCTCCTCTCCACCGTCGCCACCAACGCATCGGTGGTGCTCGCGAACAGCCGGCTCTACGAGATCGTGCGGCAGAGCAAGGAGGAGTGGGAGACGGCGTTCAATGCGCTGACCGAAGGCATCGCCGTGGTGGGGCCGACCGGCGCGGTGCTCCGTGCCAACCGCGCGCTGGCTGAGCTGGCGGAGGTGAACGAGCAGGATCTGGTCGGCAAGGGATTCTGCGAGGCCCTCTTCGACTCGTCCGAGGCGGTGGAAGAGCTGATCCGCGACGCCTACCGGCGGCAGCGCACCGCGCCCCTCGTGGTGCGGCTGGAAAAGACCCAGCGGGTGCTCCGGCTCACGGCCGCGCCGTTCGCCGAGCAGCCCGGGCGGCCTGCCGACGCCGGCTCCGTCGTCATCCTCGTCGAAGACGTCACCGAGCAGCGGATCCTCGAGGCCCAGCTCATCCAGAACGACAAGATGGCGTCCATCGGCCAGCTCGTCTCCGGCGTGGCGCACGAGCTCAACAACCCACTCACCTCGATCGCCGGCCTCGCCGAGCTGCTGCTGGAGCGGACGCCCCATCCCGACTTTCCGCACGAGCACCTGCGAGTGATCCACGACCAGGCGGAACGCGCCGGGCGCATCGTGCGCAACCTCCTGACCTTCGCGCGGAAGGGCGTGGCGGAGAATGCTGCCGTGGACTTGAACGAGGTCGCCGCCCGCACCTCGTTGCTCATCGTCTACGAGCTCCAGCTCCACGGTATCGAGCTGGAGTCGGAGCTGAGCCCGGAGCCCGTCGTCGTCCTGGGCGACCGGTACGAGCTGCAGCAGGTCCTGCTCAACCTGGTCAACAACGCCGTGCACGCCGTGAGCCAGCTCGAGCCGGGCAGAGACCGGCGCATCCGGCTGGAGACGGCAGTCCAGGGCGGCACCGCCCTCCTCCGCGTCTGCGACTCGGGCCCGGGAGTGCCCCCGCACCTCGTGTCCTACCTCTTCACGCCGTTCTTCACCACCAAGGCGCCGGGCGAGGGGACGGGACTCGGGCTCTCACTCAGCTACGGGCTGGTCAAGGCGCATGGCGGGATCCTGTCGTACGAGGCCAGGCCGGAAGGCGGAGCGGAGTTCCGGATCAACCTTCCCGCCTACCGGCAGCCCGGAGAGCCTTCCGCGGCCGAAGTCCCGCAACGAACGGCGCCGGCCGCTGGACACCGGATCCTGGTGGTGGATGACGATCCGGCCGTACACCGGCTGGTGAGCGCGCTCTTCACCCCGCAGGGACACGTGGTGGAAGCCGTGCGCTCGGGAAGCCAGGGACTCCTCATGCTGCAGGAACGAGACTTCGATCTGATCGTGGCGGACGCGATGGCGGCGGCGGGACCGACGGAGCTCTTCGTGCACGCGCTGGCCGCGCAACGCCCCGAGAGCTGCGGGCGGGTGGTGCTCGGCGTTTCGGGGAACGGCGATGCCGCGGAGGTGGCGACCGAGATCGGCGTGCGGCGCACCCGCAAGCCGTTCAGCCTGCGCGATCTCAACGCGCTGGCCCAGGAGATCTTCGCTAGTAACCCGCCGCGCTCGCCGGCCGCCACGGAAGGACGCTGATCCGGCCCTTGACCCGCGCGGAGGCCGCGGCCGCGTCGGCGGTCCCCCAGTAGTTCCCCCCGGCGGCCAGATCGGGCGCCTCGATGAACCACCCGCTCGCGCGCAGAAACACGTTGCCGGTGACCTCGGTGCCGTGTCCCACGTTGTCGATCAGCAGTCCGTCCACCAGGCCGTCGAGAATGTTGCCGCGGACCCGGCTGCCGGCCGTGCCGCTGAGCACGATGCCTCGCTCCACGCCGCCGACGACATTGTCATCGATCCGGTGCCCGTGACTCGGCGCACCGCCGCGCCCGCTCGCCGTCACCATGATTCCCGCCCGGCCGCCCAGAAGGACGTTCGCCTCGAGGGTATTGTCGCTGCCATGGTCCACCGCGATGCCGGCGAAGCGGGAGTCGATGACGGTGTTCGCCCGGACGACCGCGTTGTTCACATGGCTGAAGCGGAATCCGAAACCGGAGCTGTCGCCGCGGTTCTCCAGGTAGGTGATGCTCCAGGTGTAGCCTGCCGAGAACGCGGTTCCGCTGGCGGACGCATCGTTGCGGTAGATCAGGTTGCCGATGGAGGGCCGGGTCAGCGGCTTCTGGCCCGTGATCCGGATGCCGATACCGGAGGCGGTAAGATCGTTTTCGGTGACGGTGTTGGAGTCGCTGCCTTCCCGGAGAAGGATGGCCGCGGCCGCGCAGTCCACCATCGGTGGGGCACAGCGCACGGTGTGGTCCACCCGGTTCCGCACCACGACGTTGCGCGATGAGCGCCAGAGACTGATGCCCCAGCCGGAGTTTCCGCCCAGCGCGTTGTCGGCGAGGTAGCTCTCCCGCGCCTCGATCAGCCCGATGCCGTTCTGCGCCGACCTGGCGGTGATGCCGGTGACGCTCGCGCCCACGGTGCGCACCAGCACCAGTCCGGTGCCCGCGCTGGTGAACGCGGCGAGCCGCAGCGGATCGAGCCGGTCGGCCGTGTCGGGCTGCGCGGCGGTGGATTGCAGGGCCTCGGCCCTGCTGCCGGAGAGATCGGTGCCGGACACGCGGTGGCCGCGGCCTCCCTCGAGGCGAAGTCCGATGCGATAGCCGCGCACCGTGCCGCCGACGATCGACACCCCGTCCACGTCCTTGCTCGCCACCCCGACACCCGCGAACCCGGCCGCCACCGAGTCGCCGCTCTCCAGGACGACACCCGTCAGATCGATGCGCGTGCCTGACGACGCGGCGACGATCACGCCCCGCTCCCCCGGATCGGCGATGCGGTAGCGCCCTGGGCAGATGCGCACTTCGCCCTGAACCTGGGTACCGGCTCGGGATGGCCGGAGGCAGGGTGCGAACGCATCGCCGGCGGCGAGCGACACCAGAGCGGTAACCAGGGGCAGGATCGTCATGGACGGACCGGGTATCCCCGCGCGCGGAGGTACGCTCGTGCCTCGGGGAGCGTAGACCCGCGAAAGTGAAAGATTGTGGCGGCGAGCACCCCATGGGCGCCGGCCTCGAGTGCTTCAGCCAGGTGATCGAGGCTGCCGGCCCCGCCCGAGGCGATGACCGGGATGGAGACGGCGGCCGCGGCGGCGCGGGTGAGCTCGAGATCGTAGCCCGAGCCCGTACCGTCGCGGTCCATGGATGTGAGCAGGATCTCGCCGGCACCAAGCGACTCGAGCTCTCGCATCCAGGCCACCGCCTGGCGCGGCGTCGCTTCGCGGCCGCCGTTCACCATGACGGTGAGCCTGCCGTCGGTCCGCTTCACGTCCACCGCCGCGACGACGCACTGGCTCCCGAAGCTCTCGGCCAGGCGCGACACCAGCGAAGGATCGCGCACCGCGGCGGTGTTGACCGAGACCTTGTCGGCTCCGGCGCGCAGCGCCGCTCCCGCGTCATCCACCGACCGGATGCCTCCGCCGACCGTGAACGGGATGAAGATTGCCTCGGCCACGCGACCCACCATCTCGAGCGTGGTTCGCCGCTCGTCTGGACTGGCGGAGATGTCGAGGAACACCAGCTCGTCGGCGCCTTCCGCGTCGTAGCGAGCCGCCTGCTCCACCGGATCGCCCGCATCGCGCAGCGACTCGAAGTGCACGCCCTTGACCACCCTGCCGCCCGCCACGTCGAGACAGGGGATGATGCGCCGCGCTAGCATACCCGCAGCACGTCATCCACGGAACCGGCGTGGCCCGAGCCGAGCAGGGCGATGGCATCCTCCAGGGCGCGGCGCTCCCGCGGCCAGGCGAACCGGCCGCCGGCCTCCGCCGGCGACAGCCACTCGTAACGATCGTGCTCGGTGCCAAGACGGACGTCGCGATCCGCCGGCACGAAGGCCGCGAAGACCGGCACCAGCGCCACCTCGTCCAGCCGATGCTGATAGAACGTCTCGACTCGGCTCAGGTTGTACAGCCGCAGGGGGATGAGGCCCGTCTCCTCCTCGAGCTCGCGCTCGGCGGCCTGCGCCGGGCGCTCGCCGTCCTCGATGTGGCCGTGTACCGTCTCCCACGAGCCGGGACAGCGGCCACCCGATCCCCGGCGCAGTACCAGGCACTCGATCCCGCCGGCACGCTCCCGCAGGACATAGACATCCACCAGGGACACGCGGACGGCGGTCATGGCCGCCACCGGGCGAAGGCGTCGAGCAGCTCGATCCCGGCGCGCTGAGACTTCTCCGGGTGAAACTGGGCTCCGACTACGGTGTCCTGCCCCACGATCGTGGGGAAAACGTTGCCGTACTCGCCGGTGCCCAGTACCGCCCCCGTTGGCAGCTCGCTCGGGTGGTAGCTGTGCACGTGATAGAAAAACCTAGGCTCGCTGCCGAACAGCGGGCCGAGCATTGCGTGGTGGCGGCCGGCTTCGGTCAGGTCGACCTGAGCCCAGCCGACGTGCGGCACATGCAGCGTGGTGACGAAGCGCTGGACCCGGCCGGGAAGGAGCCCCAGCCCTCGGGCGTCCGCCGCTTCCTCGCTGGTCTCGAACATGAGCTGCAGCCCGAGACAGATGCCCATCACCGGCCGTCCGGCGGCCGCGGCCTCACGCACGGCCTCGCCCAGCCCGCTGCCGGCAAGATTGCGTGAGCCTTGCCCGAAATTGCCGACGCCGGGCACCAGCACGTGGTCGGCGGCACGCACGCCATCGGGGTCGGCGGTGAGTGTCGCCTCGTGCCCCCCGGCCTCGAGCGCGCGCACCACGCTCTTCAGGTTGTTGACGCCGTAGTCCACGACCGCGATCACAGGGTCCCCTTGGTGGACAGCACGCCCGTCACCCGCGGGTCGATCGAGGTCGCCGCATCGAGGGCACGCGCGAACGCCTTGAACGCGGCCTCCACGATGTGGTGCGGGTTGTCGCCCCGCACCAGGTCGATGTGCGCCGTCAGCCCCGCATTCAGCACCACCGCGCGGAAGAACTCCGGCGTGAGGAAGACGTCGTAGTCTCCCAGCATCTGCCACTTGGGGATCTCGATCTCGTAGTGGAGGAACGGCCGGCCCGATACGTCTACGACGGCGCGGACCAGCGCATCGTCGAGCGGGACCATCGCGTCGCCATAACGCCGGATACCAGTCCGGTCACCCAGCGCGCGCGCGATGGCCGTGCCGAGCGCGATCCCGGTGTCTTCGACGGTGTGATGGCCGTCCACGTGCAGATCGCCGTGCGCCTCCACGGTCAAGTCCATGAGGCCGTGGCGCGCCAGCGCCTCCAGCATATGATCGAAGAAGCCGATGCCGGTTTTGACCGTGGCCTCACCACGCCCGTCGAGCGAGATCCGGACGAGCAGATCCGTCTCCTTGGTGGTGCGGCGGATCTCCCCCACGCGTGCCGTCACGAGGCCCTCCCGAGCACCACCTGCAACGCCGACAGCACCGCCTCCATGTCCTCCTCCGTTCCGATCGAGATCCGGAGACACTGCGCCAGGTCGGGACTGCCGGAGACGTCGCGAATCAGAATGCCGTGCTCCTCGTACAGCCGGGTGAAGACCTCGCCCGCCGGATGTGCCTGGCACCGGAACAGCACGAAGTTGGCCGCGCTGGGGAACACCTCGATGCCGGGCAGGCCCGCGAGCCGCGGCAGGAACCGGTCGCGGGTCTCGGTCACGGCCCTGGTTCGCGCGGCGAGCAGGTCCGCGTGGTCCAGCGCGACATCGGCCGCCGCGAGCGTGATCAGGTTCACGTTGTACGGCAGCTTGCCCTTGGCCAGCTCGCGGGCGACGTCGGGATGGGCCAGAGCCAGGCCGAAGCGGAGGCCCGCCATCCCCATCGCCTTGGAGAAGGTGCGCAGCACCACGAGGCGCGACGTCCGGCGCAGGAGCGGGATCGCCGTGGGGCCGCCGAAGTCCTGGTAGGCCTCGTCACAGAGCACGAGCGCTCCGGTTTCGGCCAGCAGCCGCTCGACCGCCCCGTCGGGCACCGCCGAGCCGGTGGGATTGTTGGGTGAGTTGAGCACGATGACTCGCGCGCGCTCCCGCACCGCGGTCTCGACGATCCGATCCACGTCGAACGCGAATCCCGGTCCCATCGGCACGGGCACGTATCGCCCGCCGAGCACGCCGGTCAACAGGCGGTAGAGCGAGAAGGTGGGCGAGGGCGCCACCACCGCGTCGCCCTCGCCGAGCACCACCGAGAGCGTGGCCTGGATCAGCTCGTTCGAGCCGTTCCCCACCACCACGCCGTCCGTCACCCACCCGTAGTGCGCGGCGAGACGCTGCACCAGCCGCTCGGGCACGAACTCCGGATACCGCTGCCATGCCGCGTCAGCGGCACGATCGAGCACCGCCTGCTTGATCTCCTGCGGCAGGTCGTGTGGGCACTCGTTCTGGTTGAGCTTGCGCCGCGCCGCGGGCGCGCGAAGCGTGTAGCCCGCCTGGGCACGGACACCGGGCTTGATCAGGGCAAGCCCCTCCGCCCCGTCCGGGAGCGCACCCCCCGGGCCGGTGGTTTCGCGAGCGATCGGTCGGACGGGGGTGGAGGAAGGGGCTGGAGTCGGCGGCCGGCTCAAGCGCGGTGGCGGCCCAGGACCGCCTCGAGCCGTGCGGACAGGGCGCGAGCCCGGAACGGCTTGGTGATGAAGTCGTCGGCGCCCAGCTCGAACACGCGGACCTCGTTGTCTTCGTCGCCCTTGGCGGTGAGCACCATGACCGGAATGGATCGGGTGGCCGGCCGGGAACGGAGCTGGGTGAGCACGCTGTAGCCGTCGAGGCCGGGGAGATTGAGATCGAGGATGACCACGTCGGGCGCCACCCGGTCTACCTGGTCGAGCGCCTGCACGCCGTCGCGCGCCTCGGCGACGGTGTAGCCGTCCCGCTCCAGCAGATCCTTCATGACGCGCCGGAGCTGGTCCTCGTCCTCTACCAGGAGGACGCAAATGCCCTCGCCGCGTCCGCCCGCCGGCGCAGCCTCGTCGCCGCTGGGGAGATCGTCCACCAGCTCCATCGACTCGGCGAAGTCCAGCGAGATCGAAGCAGGCGGGGTGACGGTGGCGGCAGGCGACGCCGGTGGCGGCGGTGACGAGACCGTCTTCGTCCGGCCAGACGGCCGCGAACGCTGCTGAGGGTCGACCGGCACGTCGGTGACGCGGAGCAGCTCCTCGATGCTCGAGTGGCCCGCGAGCACGTGCCGGAGGCCGCTGTCGAACAGCGAGCCCATGCCGTTTTCACGCGCTCCCTCGGCGATCAGGTCGGCGGTAGCCCCCTGGCCGATGCGCCGCTCGAGATCGGCGGTCATCGTCAGCACTTCCATGATGCTGAACCGCCCGCGATACCCCGTGGTGGCGCACTCGGGGCAGCCGACCCCGCGGAACAGCTTGGTGCCCGGCGGGATAAATCGGGTCATCCGCTCGGGCACCGGCTCGTCGCTGGGCTGAACGCACGCCTTGCACAAGCGGCGCATGAGCCGCTGGGCCACGACGCCGCGAAGCGCGGACGCGATCTTGTACGGCTCCATCCCCATGTCCACCAACCGGGTGACGGCGTTGGGCGCATCGTTGGTGTGCAGGGTGGAGAGCACCAGGTGGCCGGTGAGCGAAGCCTGGAGCGCGATCTGTGCGGTCTCCTGATCGCGGATCTCGCCGACCAGGACGACGTCGGGGTCCTGCCGGAGGATGGAGCGGAGCGCGGACGCGAAGGTGAGGCCCGTCTTTTCGTGCACCTGCACCTGGACGATGTTCTGGCCCAGCCGATATTCGACCGGATCCTCGACCGTCACGATGTTCACGCCCTCGTTCTGCACCAGCCGGAGCGCGGAATAGAGCGTCGTGGTCTTGCCCGACCCGGTGGGGCCGGTGACGAGAATGATTCCTTCCTTGTTGGTGAGCAGCCGGGTCACGGCGTCCTGCTCATCCTGGTGCATCCCCAGCGCCTCGAGGTTCAGCACCGTCGACCGCTGGCTCAGGATCCGGATCACGACCTTCTCACCCAGCGATGCCGGCAGCGTGGAGACGCGGAGGTCTACCGCCTCGCCGTTGACCGATACCCGCGCGCGTCCGTCCTGGGGCCGCAACCGATCGGCGATATCGAGTCCGGACATGATCTTGATGCGGGAGATGAGGGGGAGCCCGGCGTTGCGCGGGATCTTCATCACCTGCCGGAGCACGCCGTCGATGCGGTAGCGGACCACCACGCCGCCCTCGATCGGCTCGACGTGGATGTCGCTCGCGCGGCTGACCACGCCGTCTGCGAGCATCATGTCCACCAGCTTGATGATGGGACGCTGGCTCGCCTCTTCCGCGCTGCCCGCCGTGAAGTCTTCGTCTTCGTCGGTGATCTCCTTGACTTCCATCTCCTCACCGATGCCGGCCAGCAGCCGCGACACGATCTCCTCACCGGTGCGGTACAGCTCGTCGAGCTTGGCCTTGAGCTTGGCGGGCGAGGCGAGCAGCATCCGCACTTCGCGTCCGGTGGCGAACGCCAGCACCTTCTCGGCGTCGATATCGAACGGGTTGGCGGTCGCGATTTCGAGGTAGGAGTCGGTCTGGCCGACCGGAATCACGGTGAACCGACGCGCGAGCTGCTCGGGGACCGTCTGGAGCACGCGGGGATCGATCCGCGAGAGATCCGCCACCGGGAACCGGAAGCGCGCGGCGATCGCGGACAGCACCTGGTCGTCCCCCACCAGCTTCCGCTGGACGACCGTCTCCCACAGGGACACGGGAGCGTCCGCAGGCTCCTGCCGCAGCGCGGCGAGGGTATCAGCGGGCAACAGAGGTTCGACGCTGGGAACCAGCCATTCGTCCACGAACTTCATGCGGCGGCTCGGAGTAAGGGCGGAATATCGAAAGGTAGCCGGGGCTCCCGCTCGGGCGCCATCACAGGATGTCCCACCAGTCCCGGTTCACGTCCGCGCTCACCCCGAAACGCCCATCTCTCAGGCCTACCCCCACTTCCAGCCGGATGAGGCGCATCAGCCACTCGATCGCCACGCCCGCCACGGGACGCACCCCGTCGGTTCCTCGCCAGGGCACGCCGGCGATCGGCCGGTCGGTCCATCCGGCCGCGACGAACGGTGCCACCGTGAGGTGCCGGCCCGTGCTGGCGAAAGAGCCGAGCGGCACGGCCGGAAAGGGGACCTCGAACCGCCATTCCATGTGGGCCAGGGCGGCGGTCCGCCCGCCGTAAGCCCGGAACGGCTCACCCAGCAGGGTACCTCGACCGCCCAGGACGAAGCTCCGATAGGCGGGGAGTTCGTCGGTGCCGGCTCCGAAGTACAGCCGGGAGAGGAGCTGTCCGGAACCGGCCCGCGTGAGCCAGCGTCCCTCGCCGCTGACGCGGAGGTACTGCCCGGGACCTTCGCCGCCCTCGACAGCCAACCGTCCCTGGACGTCGTGCTGCACCGCGATGCCACCACTGGTCCGCTCGAAGGCGACCCGGCCCACCCGATAGGTGCCGGCACCCAGCGCGGGATTCGGCCGGTACCGGCCGGTGGCCGGTGTCGAGCTGACCGCCACCGACCGGCTCTCCTCCACCCCCAATTCCAACGAGACCGTCGTGCGTCCGCTCAGGCGGTGTCGAAGCCCCGCGGCCGCGGCGTTGACCAGGACGTAGTCGCCATAGTCGTCGCCGGCTTCCTGGGAGAGCAGCGAGTTGAGCGCGGGCGAGATCACGGGGAGGTCGGACAGGTCGCGCACCCGCCGC
>Ga0190265_10003480_pt1 | contig 10736 bp, 8 predicted proteins | sample Popmic124T_FD_133135 | JGI IMG/M metagenome (GOLD analysis project Ga0190265, IMG submission 133135) | Populus adjacent soil microbial communities from riparian zone of Indian Creek, Utah, USA - 124 T | ecosystem: Environmental > Terrestrial > Soil > Riparian zone | place: USA: Utah | collected...
CTGTCCCACGCCCGCAACGACCTCAAGGGCTCCCTCTCGGCGTTGCGGGAACCGCACCTGTGGCTGATCGCCGTGATCTACATCGGGACCTTCGGCTCGTTCATGGGATTCGGCTCGGTCTTCCCCACGCTGATCTCGATCATGTTCCCGGCCTTCTCGAGCCTGGAACTGTGGGGCGCGGCGATCTCGATGGCGTTCCTCGGCCCCCTCGTGGGCTCGCTCGCCCGGCCCCTCGGCGGCAGGCTGGCCGATCGGCGCGGCGGGGCCGACGTCACCCTGGGCTGTTTCATCGCCATGGCCGCCGTCACCGCCGCCGTGGTGCTCACGCTGCCCTGGCAGAACTTCTGGCTCTACCTCGGACTGTTCCTGGCCCTGTTCACCCTGACGGGAATCGCCAACGGCTCCAGCTACCGGATGATCCCGCTCGTCTTCCGCCTGACCGTCCGGGTGGACGACCCAGTCGGCCATGAACGCAAGTCCTCCGCGGCGCTGGGCCTGATCGGGGCCGTGGGCGGCTTCGGCGGATTCATGATCCCCCAGGTCCTGCGGGCCTCCCACAGCGCCAACGGATCCTTCGATGCCGCCTTCTGGGCCCTCGCCGCCGCCTACCTGGCCCTCGCGGCCTTCACCTACCTCGTCTACCGCCGCCCCGGCTCGATGCTGGCCCGAGCCCATGTCTGAGCCGGCCCAGACCACCACGCACTGCCCCTACTGCGCCCTGCAGTGCTCGATGACCCTGGCCGTCCACCCGGCGGGCCCCGGTGCGCCGTCCGTGGCGGTCACCGGGGCGGAGTTCCCCACCAACCGCGGCCGGCTCTGCCGCAAGGGGGCCACCGCCGCCGCCCTGCTGGGGGACCGGCCGGACCGCCTGACCACCCCACTGCTCCGGGACATCCGGGGCGGCGCCCTCCGGGGCGCCTCCTGGGACGAGGCCCTCGACCGGGTGGCCACCCGCATCACCGCGCTGCAGGGCACCCACGGCCCGGACGCCGTCGGGGTCTTCGGGTCCGGCTCGCTCACGAACGAGAAGGCCTACACCCTGGGCAAGTTCGCCCGGACGGTCCTGCGCACCTCCCGGATCGACTACAACGGCCGGTTCTGCATGGCCTCCGCCGCCAAGGCCTCCACCGAGGTCCTGGGACTCGACCGCGGACTGCCCTTCCCCCTGACCGACCTGGACGACGCCTGCACCGTGCTGCTGCTCGGCTCCAACGTCGCGGACACCATGCCGCCCTTCGTCCAGCACCTGGAGAGGGCCCGCGACCGGGGCGGGCTGATCGTCGTGGATCCCCGGCGCTCCACCACCGCGCAGCTGACGGCGGAGGGTTGCGGTCACCACATCGCCCCGGCCCCGGGCGGGGACCTGCCCCTGCTGCTGTCGGTGGCCCACGTGATCCTCGCCGAGGGCCTGGAGGACGGGGACTACCTCCATCGCCGGACCACGGGACTGGCCCCCTTCCGCCGGTCCGTGGGGGACTGGTGGCCCGAGCGCGCCCAGACGGCGACCGGGGTGTCGGCCGGGCGCATCCGGTGGCTGGCGAGGCACCTGGCCGCCGCGGCCCGGGCCGCGAGGGCCGGCGGGGAGCCGGTCTTCATCCTCACCGGGCGGGGCGTGGAACAGCACCGCGATGGAACGGACACCGCGCGCGCGGCCATCAGCCTGGCCCTGTTGCTCGGCCTGCCGGGTACCCGACGCGGCGGCTACGGCACGATCACGGGCCAGGGCAACGGCCAGGGGGGCCGCGAGATGGGCCAGAAGGCGGACCAGCTGCCCGGCCTGCGTTCCATCACCGACCCGGCCGACCGCGAGGCCGTGGCACGACTGTGGGGGACCACTGCCGAAGCGCTGCCCGGTCCCGGCCTGCCGGCGACCCAGCTGCTCCACACCCTCGGAACGCCTGAGGGCGTCAAGGCGCTGCTCGTGCACGGTGCCAACGTCGTCGTCTCGGCCCCGGACACGGCGCGCGTGGAGGCCGGACTGCGGGCGCTGGACCTCCTCGTGGTCTGCGACTTCTTCCTCTCCGAGACCGCGGAACTGGCCGACGTGGTCCTGCCGGTCCTCCAGTGGGCCGAGGAGGACGGGACCATGACCAACCTCGAGGGCCGTGTCCTGCGCCGCCGCAAGGCCGTCGACGGCCCACCCGGGGCCCGTTCGGAACTGTGGATCCTGGCCGAGATCGCCCGCCGCCTCGGCAGCGAGGTCCCGTTGGCCCGTGGACCCGCCGAGGCCTTCGCCGAGATCCGCCGCGCGACGGCCGGATGCCGGGCCGACTACTCGGCGCTGGCGTGGGACCGGATCGGCGAGGTCGCCCCGTACTGGCCCCTCACCGAACCCCTCACCGGCACGGATCCCCGGGAGGTGACCGTCAGTGGGGAACCAGTGGTGGGTACGCCCCGGGTCTTCACGGAACGCTTCGGCCACGCCGACGGCAGGGCCCACCTCGGGGCGATCCACGTCCGTGAGCCGCAGCCGGCTTCCTCGCAGGGACTGACGCTCACCACCGGCAGGCTCATGGAGCACTACCAGTCCGGCACCCAGACCCGGCGCGTTCCGGCGCTGCTGGCCGTCCATCCCGAGGCCACCGTCAGCGTGCACCCGGCCACGGCCGGCCGGCTGGGCCTCAAGGACGGCGCCCCAGCCGAGCTGCGCAGTGCCGCCGGGACCCTGCGGGCCCTCGTGGTGCTCGACGCCGGCCTGCGCACCGACACCGTGTTCGTCCCCTTCCACTTCGCCGGACAGGGCACGGCCAACCGGCTGACGGCGGGGCTGTTGGACCCGCACAGCCAGATGCCCGAGTTCAAGAGCACCCCGGTGACCCTGCACTCGGTGCCCCAGCCCGCGGCGGGGTCGCGCCATGAGTAGCCACGTGGTGGTCGTCGGGTGTGGGCCGGTGGCGGCCCGGTTGGTCCAGGAGCTGCGCCCGGCCCTGGAGTCCGGCGCCGTGCGCCTGACCGTCCTCGGGGCGGAACCGGTCCCGGCCTACCAGCGGATCCGCCTGGGAGACGTGGCCAGCGGGCGCATCCGTGGTGGGGACCTGTCCATGCTGGATCCAGGGGAGCTCGCCGCGATCGGCGTCGAGATCCGGACCGGGACCACCGTGACGGGCCTCGACCGCGCCCGGGGGACGGTGCGCCTCGGCCCGGGCGCCCGTTCCACGACCACGCTCGCCTACGATCGCCTGGTCCTGGCCACGGGAGCCGAGGCGGTCATCCCGGACTTCCCCGTGTCCGGCACCAGGGGCCGGGGCATCTCGGTCGCGGCCTCGGCAGGGCGGCGGCCGGTCGGCGTCATGGCGCTGCGGGAGCTCTCCGAGGCCGAGCGGCTGGGCGCGGCCGTGCGCGCCGGCAGGCCCGTCGTGGTGCTCGGTGGCGGGGTCCTGGGCGTGGAGGCGGCACTGGCGCTCGCCGAGGTGGGGGCCACAGTGACCCTGCTGCACCGCGGACAGCTCCCCCTGGGACGCCAACTGGACGCCGATGCCGGTCGCCTGCTGCTCCGCCAGCTCACCGGGGCCGGTGTCCAGGTCCGGCCGGACTGCGGAGTCCAGGAACTCGAGGTCATCGCCCGCGCCGAGGACCGGGCGACCGCCGAGGACGGTGTCCCCCACCTCGTCGCCGTCCGCACCACCCAGGGGCGGCGGGTCCCCGCGTCGCTGCTCGTGGCCTGCACGGGCGTCCGGCCCCGGGACCAGCTCGCCGCCGACGCCGGACTGGACACCCTGCCCCGCGGTGGGGTGGTCGTGGACGGCGACGGGCGGTGCCCCGATGATCCGTCCGTCTTCGCCATCGGCGACTGCGCGGCGCCGAGGGGCGCCCGGCCGAGCGGGCTCATCGGGCCCGGCTGGGACCAGGCCAGGGCCACCGCCCTCGCCCTGCGCGAGGACCTCGGCTGCCCGGCCGCCGTCGAACTCGATGCCGCCGGCCGACCGGTCCCCGGTCCCGAGGCGTCCCCGCACCGGCTGGATCCACTCGTCGTGAAGTCGCACTCGCTGTCCGTGGCCTGCGCGGGGGACCCGGACGCGGACCCCTGGGACCCGGACGGGCCGAGCGTGTCCACGTGGGCGGACCCGGGGGCCGGGCAGTACCTGCGCATCGTCACCGACGGGGAGCGGATGCTGGGGTTCGTGGCGATCGGGCTGCCCCGGTCCGCGGCGGAACTGTCCCGCCACGCCCTGACCGGTGTCCTGCCCGAGGCGGACCGGTCCGCCCTGCTGGCACTGGAACACGCCGCAGGGGACCGCGCGCTGGGCCCAGACGACGTGCTCTGCCGTTGCTCGGGCGCCACCGCCGGCCAGGTCGAGGACGCGGTGGCCGGGTGTGCGACCGTGGACGAGGTCGGGGGCCGGTGCGGGGCCGGAACCGGTTGCGGGACGTGCCGCGGGCGGATCGAGGAGATGCTGGCTAGACAGCCAGTCGATAGCCTCGTTTGACGACGGTGCTGACGACGCCCGCGACCGGCAGCTGCCTGCGCAGGCGCCAGACGAGCATCTCCAGGGCGTGCTCGGACTCGCACTGGCGCAGCGCACCGACCAGGTGCGCCCGGGTCAGCACGGCACCCCGCGCGTCCGCGAGTTCGCGCAGCAGCGCGAGCGGGCCGGGCGGAAGCCGGACGGGGCCGGCCGCGTGACCGGTGAAGTGCACCTGGTCACCGCGGATCTCCAGGGGTCCCATGCGGGTGTCCACGCGCAGGACGCCCTGCTGTTCCAGGTGTTCGCACACCAGCCGGATCATGGCCCCCAGTCGCCAGCGGGAGGGGATCAGCGGGCGCAACCCGGCCTCGTGCAGTGGCCCGGCGGTCACGGTGCCGACGACGGCCGTCGCCACGTTCGCCCGCAGCGCCTCGAGGAGGCCCTCCAGGCGACCGTACTGCTGGGCGACGGCGAGGAAGGCCTCGACCGCCGGGGCGGCCGTGAAGGTGAGCACGTCGAGCTGGCGGTCGATGGCGGCGTCGATCATCCGTAGCAGGTCCGAGTCCTCCGCCGGGCGCGCCCACGTGTACGGCATCACGGTCAGCACCCGGGCCCCTGCCTTCTCTAGGCGGGTGACCTGCTGGTGGTCGAGCATGCCGTGCAGCTGGAAGGCCACGGTCCGTCCGCGGAGGTTCCGCGTGAGCAGCAGGTCCACGAGCGAGGCCGTCCGTTCGTCCTCGGGTGAGCCGACGTCGTCCAGCCCTGCGGCGCGGACGGCACCGCGGGCCTTGGGCCCACGGACGAGGATCGAGGCGGCCTCGAGGGCGCTGTGGAGCTCGGTGCCGAGACCGTAGGCGTCGGCGGCCTCCGTCCAGCGGCGCATCCCGTAGGCCGTGGTGATGACGGCGTAGTCCGGCAGGGCGTCGATGACCCGGCGGGTGTCCCGGTGCAGGGTGACGGACTCGGTCAGGGGGGCGATCCTCAGGGCGGGGGCGTGCATCACCTCGGCGCCGCGGCGCTGGAAGGCGCTGATGAGCTCGTCGCTGCGCCGGTCCGAGGTCACGCCGATGCGGAACCCGGCCAGGGTCTGGGGCAGCGCGGGGGCCGGTTCGCTCATGCGGTCCCCGCCACCCCGGCCAGCTCCCGCAGCCGCTCCTCGGCCCCGGCCGCCAGCCGCACGACCTTGCCGATCACCAGGACCGCGGGCGAGCGCATGCCCTGCACGGCGGAGGCGGTGAGGATCTCCGCGAGCGGGGCGATGCAGACCCGCTGCCGCTCGGTGCACCCGCGCTCCACGATCCCCACCGGCATCCGGGGGTCCATCCCGTGCCGCATCAGCCCGGCGGCGGTGTGGCCGAGGGTGGCCACGCCCATGAGTACGACGACGGTCCCGCCCAGCCGGGCCAGTCCGGACAGCTCCTGCTCGGAGAGCGGGTCGTGGCCGGAGATCACGGTGAACGCCCTGCTCAGTCCGCGCGCGGTCACGGGGATCCCCGCCGCGGCCGGGGCGGCCACCGCGGAGGTGATGCCCGGGACCACGGACACCGGGACCCCGGCCTCCTCGCAGGCGGCCACCTCCTCGCTGCCGCGGCCGAAGACGAACGGGTCCCCGCCCTTGAGCCGGGCCACGCGCAGCCCGGCCAGGGCCGAGGCCACGACCAGCCGGTTGATCTCGGCCTGCGGGACCTTGTGGTGCCCGGGTTGCTTGCCGACGTCGACCAGGCGGGCCCGCGGGGCCCACTCGGCCAGCTCCTCGGTGGGGGCGAGCCGGTCGTAGTACACGACGTCGGCGTGGGCCAGCACGCGCAGCGCGCGCACCGTCAGCAGGTCGGCCGCCCCGGGGCCCGCGCCGATGAGCGCGACCGACCCCGGTTCCGACACCGGCCCGGTCACCGTTCACCCCGCAGGGGGATGCGCGGCCCCGAGAGGACCACGGAACCCGCGTCGGCCGGTTCCGCCGGCCCCGGCGGGGCGTTGACGAACGTCCGGAACCGCCGCAGCCGTTCGGGGTCCTCGAGGGTCGCCGCCCACTCGTCCCGATAGGTCTGCAGGTGCTCGGCGACCACCCGTTCCAGGTCCGCGCCGATCCCGAGGGAGTCCTCGACCACCACGTCGTGCACGTGGTCGATCCCGCCGGGAAGCTCCTCCATCCACCGGGCCGTGCGCTGGAGCCGCTCGGCGGTGCGGATGTAGTAGACGACGTACCGGTCGATGTACCGCAGCAGCGTCTGGTCGTCGAGGTCCTTGGCGAGCAGCTGCGCGTGGGCCGGCGTGGCCCCTCCGTTGCCGCCCACGTACAGGTTCCAGCCCTCGGAGGTGGCGATCACGCCGACGTCCTTGCCGCGGGCCTCGGCGCACTCCCGGGCGCAGCCGGAGACGCCGAACTTCATCTTGTGCGGGCTCCGCAGCCCCCGGTAGCGCTCCTCGAGCCGGATGGCCATGGCCACGGAGTCCTGCACCCCGTAGCGGCACCACGTGGAGCCCACGCAGGACTTCACGTTGCGCAAGGCCTTGCCGTAGGCCTGGCCGGACTCGAAGCCGGCGTCCACGAGGCGCCGCCAGATCGGGGGCAGCTGGTCCAGGGTCGCCCCGAACAGGTCGATCCGCTGGGCACCGGTGATCTTGGTGTACAGACCGTAGTCCCGGGCCACCTCCGCGATCACCGCGAGCTTCTCCGGGGTGATCTCGCCGGCCGGGATGCGGGGGACCACCGAGTAGGTGCCGTCTTTCTGCAGGTTCGCGAGCGCCCGGTCATTGGTGTCCTGCAGGCCGCCGCGGTCACCGTCGAGGATGTACTCGCCGTGCAGGGTGGCCAGCACGGAGGCCGCCACGGGCTTGCAGATGTCGCAGCCGAGGTTCACGGCCGGGTCCGCGGGCGTGCCGAAGCGGGCGACGATCTCCCCGAAGGTGGTCAACCGGGTGGCCTGCACGGCCTCGAACAGGGCCGAGCGGGACAGGGCGAAGTGCTCGCACAGGGCGGTGGAGACCTCCACCCCCAGTTCCACCAGCTGCCGCTCCATGACCTTCTGGGCCGCCGGCAGGCAGGAACCGCACTGGGTGCCCACCCCGGTGCACGCCTTGAGCCCCGCCAGGTCCGGGCACCCGCCGCACACGGCCCGGCGCAGGTCCCCGGCGCTGACGTCCCGGCAGGAGCAGACCTGGGCCTCGTCCGGCAGGGCCAGGTCCACGGGGGCCCCGTGGCCGGCCGCGGACAGGAACGTCCCGGCCTCGCCCGGCAGCTCGCGGCCGAGCATGGGACGCAGCACGGCGTAGGGGCCCGCATCGCCCACGAAGATCCCGCCGAGCAGGGTGCGCGCGTCCTCGGAGACCACGAGCTTCTGGTAGACCCCTTCGGTGGGGTCCGCGTAGACCACCTCCAGCGCGCCGGGGACTGAGGCGAAGCCGTCCCCGAAGCTGGCCACGTCCAGCCCGGAGAGCTTGAGCTTGGCGGCCGTGTCGAAACCCGGGAAGGTCCCGGAGCCGCCGCACAACCGGTCGGCGACCACCTCGGCCATCGTGTTTGCCGGGGCCACCAGCCCCATGCACTCGCCCCCGAAGCTGGCCGCCTCGCCGATCGCCCAGACGTGCGGGGCCGACGTCGCACAGGCCTCGTCGATGGCGAACCCGCCCCGGGGCCCGAGCTCCAGCACGCCGGCGCCGAGCTCATCGCGGGCCGTGATGCCGGTGGCCGCGACCACCAGGTCCGCCGGGAGGTCCTCGCCGGAGGGGAAGCGCAGCAGGCCGCCCTCCAGCGCGGCGGGGCGCTCACCGAGCCGCAGGACGTACCCCTGCTCCCGCAGCAACCGGTTGAGGGTGCGCCCGCCGAACTCGTCCAACTGCGCATTCATGACCCAGGGCCGGGAATGGACCACGGTGACGTCCGCCCCCAGCGCCCTCAGCCCGCCGGCGGCCTCAAGCCCCAGCAGGCCGCCGCCGATCACGGCCGCCCGCGGCGCGTGCCCCAGCCGGGCGGTCAACTCCGCCACGTGTCCGCGCAACCGGTCGACGTCGTCGATGGTCCGGTAGACCACCATGTCCGCAGCACCGGGGACCGGTGGCCGGGCGGCGTCGCTGCCGGTGGCCAGGACGAGGTCGTCCCAGTACACCGTGGCCCCGTCGGCGGTGGCCAGGGTGCGCGCGGCGGGATCGATGCCGGTGACCCGGCATCCGGTGCGCAGGCTCACCCGCGGATCGTCCCAGGGGCCGGTCCCGGGGCCCAGGGGGAGGTCGTCGGTGGCGTCCAGGAAGCGCCGGGACAGGGCCACGCGATCGTAGGGGGCCCACGGCTCCTCGGTGAACAGGGCCACCCGCAGGTCACCGCCACGGGCCAGCAGGGCCTCCACCAGCCGGTGGGCGGCGGGTCCGCCGCCCACCACGGCCACGGTCCGGGCCGGTCGTCCGATCGGTCGCACAGTCATGGGTCCATCCCCTCGAGTCGTAGGATCCCCACGCTATGAGGGGGCCGTTTCCCGGCCGTGTCCCGGGTGTAACGGCTGGGTGACGCACCCCTCACCGGGCCCCGGCTGCTGGCGTGAGGGCACTGTTGCACGGGCGAAACATCACGGGCGACCCCTGGAAACAGGGGTTTCCTACGGTGGGTCCATGACCCTCACCGCGATCCACCCAGCCCCCACCGCCGCGACCGCCGCCACCGTCCCGGCCTGGTACCCGGTCTGTCCGCTCGACCGGCTCGAGCCCCTGTGGGCCGAGGCCGCCCTCGTGGCGGGGGAGCAGGTCGCCGTGGTGCGGTTGCCCTCGGACGAGGTCGTCGCCGTCTCACACTGGGACCCGTACGCCGAGGCCCCCGTCATGGCCCGCGGGATCGTCGGCTCCCGGCAGGGACGGCCCACGCTCGCCTCGCCCCTGCACAAGCAGGTGTACGACCTCGCCACGGGCGAGTGCCTCACCGATCCGGCCCTGCGGCTTCCCACCTTCGCGGTGCGGGTCCGGGACCGGATCGTCGAGGTGCGCGCGGCGTGAGGGACCGGCCGGCCCTCATCGCCGTCTCCCACGGCACGGCGGACCCGGCCGGGCAGGAGCGGATCGCCGCGCTGGCCCGGGAGGTGCGGAGGCGCACGGCGGCGGAGGTCCGGTTGGCCCACGTGGACGTGCAGTCCCCACCGGTCGGAGAGGTGGTGGCGGGCCTTCCGCGGGGCCGGGCCGCCGTCGTCGTGCCCGTGCTGCTGTCCGCCGGGTACCACGTGAAGGTGGACCTGCGCCAGGCCGCCCGCGGGCTCCCGATCGCCCCGGCGCTGGGCCCGGACGAGCGGCTGGTGGACGTCCTCGCCCGCCGGGCGCTGGCCGCCGGGTTCGTGCCCGGCCACCACCGGGTGGTGCTGGGCGCGGCCGGGTCCACCGACGCCGGCGCCGTCGCGGACTGCCGTGCCGTCGCCGACCGCCTGTCCGCCCGGCTGGGCACCGAGGTGACCGACGCCTACCTCTCGGCCGCGCGGCCGGACGTCACCGCCGCCGTCGAGGCCGCCGGCCGCCAGGCCCCCGGGCGGCCGGTGCTGGTGCTGAGCTACCTGCTGGCGCCGGGATACTTCCAGTCCCGGCTGGTCGCCGAGGCCGCCGCGGCCGGGGCGGCGGCCACCACGGTCCCGCTGCTGGGGGAGTCCGGACCGGTGCCGGCGGAGCTCGCGGACCTCGTGGTGAGCCGCTATCGCGCTACCGTGGAGGGATGTTCAACCCCTGGGACGACGGCTCGAACGCCTACCGCATCACGCTGCTGACCGGAACGGGACTCATCCTGCTCGGCATCGTCCTGTCCCTCCTCGGGGGAGCGATCAAGGTCACCCCCGTGCAGTGGGGCGCGATCGGCCTGATCGGCGCGGGACTGATCACGCACCTGGCGGCCCAGGTCCTGCGGATCCGGGACGCGCGCCGCCGCCACCGGCGGTAGTCTGGTCACGGCCAGCGAACCGTGACCAGGAGGAGCACCGTGGGCGTCAACCCGGACCTGCAGGGGCGGAGCTATCCGCCGACCCAGCCCTACGCCGTCGGGCGGGAGAAGATCCGCGAGTTCGCCGCGGCCGTGAAGGCCGGACACCCCGCACACTCCGACCTCGAGGCGGCCCGGGCGCTCGGCCACGCCGACCTGGTGGCCCCGCCCACCTTCGCGGTCATCCTGGCCCAGCGCGCCGAGCAGGACGTCGTCCAGGACCCCGACTCCGGCATCGATTTCTCGCGCGTGGTCCACGCGGACGAGCGCTTCAGCCACCACCGGCCGATCGTGGCCGGGGACGAACTGGTCGCCACCGCCACCGTGGAGACGGTGAAGTCCCTGGGCGGCCACTCGATGGTCACCACGCGCGCGGACATCGCCACCAC
>Ga0190265_10003481_pt1 | contig 10734 bp, 12 predicted proteins | sample Popmic124T_FD_133135 | JGI IMG/M metagenome (GOLD analysis project Ga0190265, IMG submission 133135) | Populus adjacent soil microbial communities from riparian zone of Indian Creek, Utah, USA - 124 T | ecosystem: Environmental > Terrestrial > Soil > Riparian zone | place: USA: Utah | collected...
AACCGGTCGGGTTCTGGTTCTCGAGCTTCACGAAAAGCTGGCACGGACCGGTGTCCATCCGGGTAATTTCCACCAGCGGCGTGTCGCCAATGAGAGAAAGAATCGCAGGTGGTTTGGTCCCATCCACGGGAGGCACGGTGGAAAGCTCGATCATGGGTTGAATAGACTCAGCGTTTCGTTGGGATAATCGAGTGCAACTTTAAAATTGCGGTGAGGCGGAACATAACCGTGACGCTGCTCGGTGAGAGGGTTGGGGTTGTCATCGCCGGGTCGTCTCTCGAGTCTCTCGATTCTACCATTTGGAGTTGCTGTCGATGAGAAATTGCTGGAGCACATCGAAGCGGACTTCACCGTAATTCAGCGCGTAGTGCAAAGCGCCGCCCTTGAAAATCCAGGTGGAGGGAATCCAACTGAGCGGCAAATCGAGGAAGCGCGTGATCTTGCCGACGCCGCGCGGGCCGGGATCGGCCAGGATGGTGACGTTCGGCTGGCCGGCGATCTCGAACTTCGCCAGCATTGTCCGGCCATCGTCACCGCCGTTCCAGACCGAGACAAAATAGAACCTCACCTGCGGATTCTCTTTGATCGCTTTTGGCCAACCGCCGCTTTTCAATTCCGCCTGGCAATTCGAGCACCAGGGCGCCCAGAGATGGACGACGCCCAACTCCGGCGCTTTGATTGCTTCCGCCAACTGCTGCTCGGCCGGGGAGGCCGCGAAGACGGCTCCGCCGGTCATCGAAAGGACGACGCCAAGTAGAACGAGAAATTTTTTCATTGAGGACGTCCCGTTGAGCGAATGCAATACTACTGCAGGGACGCGAGTAATATGGGGAGAAATCAGCCCCGCTCAAGATGCGCCTCAAGGAGGGGCGCTTTCCAAACCGCCCTTTCCTTCAAAAACGGCGGTTTGTAAACCGCCGCTCCCTGAAGCGCTCCGACGCCGCGATGTGCCCTCCTTTTCCACCCATTTTTCCATCGGTTGACCTCCCTCTAGAACGTGGCTAATGTGCCTCCCCTTTTCTGCGGGGAAGCCCGGCGATGATCGCCGGCGCTAATGACAGAAAACCGGCCACCGCGCCGTCAGGAGAAAACTTACCGCCATGTTGCAAATGCAGGATTTACTCGCGCAGTCTTACCGCGAGTTCAAAGAAGGTAGCATCGTCAAGGGACGGGTCCTAGAGATCCGGCCCCGGGAAGTCCTGGTCGACATCGGGTATAAATCCGAGGGCGTCATTCCGTCGGCCGAATTCGAAGACATCGAGTCCATGGAAGTGGGCGACGAAGTGGAAGTGCTCCTCGAGCGCCTCGAAAATGACGAGGGCATGGTCGTGCTTTCCAAGGAGAAGGCCGCCTACCGCCAGAATTGGAACAAGATCGCAGCGGTGTTCGCCGGCGATGGCCTGATCAAAGGCAAAGTGAAGTCCGTCGTTAAAGGCGGCTTGATGGTGAATATCGGCGTGGAAGCGTTCCTGCCGGCGTCTCAGATCGACATCATCCCCCCGAAAGATTTGCAGCAGTTTGTTGGCAACACCTACGATTTCAAAATCGTCAAAATCAACGACGACCGAAAGAATGTCGTCCTGAGCCGGCGCGAGTTGATCGAGCAGGAGCGGAGCGAGAAGCGCCAGAAGTTCCTCGAAGGCGTCAACGTGGGCGATATCGTCCAGGGCAGCGTCAAGAATCTCACCGATTTCGGTGCGTTCATCGATCTCGACGGGATGGACGGCCTGCTCCACATCACGGACATGACCTGGGGCCGCCTGGGCCATCCGAGCGAGCTGTTGAAAGTGGGACAGGCGCTCGAAGTCATCGTGCTCGACATTAATAAAGAGAAAGAGCGCGTCTCACTCGGCTTGAAGCAGACGCAGAAGAATCCGTGGGATCAGATCGAAGAGCGCTTCCCGGCAGGCCAGCATGTTAAGGGCAAGATCACGAACCTCGTCCCTTACGGCGCTTTCGTGGAGCTCGAAGAAGGCGTCGAGGGTCTCATTCACGTTTCCGAATTGTCCTGGACGAAACGCATCATGCGTCCGTCCGATGTTTTGACCGCGGGCCAGGAAGTGGAAGCGGTGGTCCTCGGGGTGAACAAAGAGGAGCAGAAGATTTCGCTGGGCCTGCGCCAGCTCGAGCCGAATCCGTGGGATGAGATTGAGAAGAAATTCACCATCGGCAGTCATGTGAAGGGCGCGATCCGCAACATGACCGCCTACGGCGCGTTCGTGGAGCTGGAAGACGGCATCGATGGAATGATCCACGTCTCCGACTTGAGCTGGACCCGCAAGATCAATCACCCGAGCGAAATGTTTAAGAAGAATGACGAGGTCGAAGCCGTCGTCATCGACATCGACAAAGTAAACCAACGGATCAGCCTCGGCATCAAACAGCTGAGCGACGATCCCTGGAAGGAAATCGATTCGAAATACAAAATCGGCGATCTCGTCAACGGCAAGGTCACCAAGCTGGCGAGTTTCGGCGCGTTTGTGCAATTGCAGGACGACATCGACGGACTGGTGCACATCTCGCAACTGAGTGAAGACCACGTCGCGAAGGTGAAGGACGTTTTGAAGGTCGGTCAGGAAGTCGAAGCGCGCGTCATCAAGGTGGACAAAGTCGAGCGCCGCATCGGGCTTTCGATCAAGGCGGCGAATTATTCCGAAGAAGAATTGCGCCGCGAATCCGAAGCATTCGACAACCTGCGTCCGGGCGAAGACATGGTCGGCCTCGAGAAAGCGTTCGAAGCGGCCGCGGAAGATTATCGGCCCGGCGAAGGCAAGAAGAAGTAGACTGGTTGTTGCGAATGTGTGACTCGGCGCGCACCAGCCGTGTCATCCCGAGCGCAGCGAAGCGGAGTCGAGGGACCCCGTCGCGAACCTTAATGGCAACAACTCGGGATCCCTCGACTTCGCTCGGGATGACGAGCGCGCATTGACTCTTCCTGCAGGTTTGGCGCACACTTCGCGCTTATGGGGATGAAAATCATTCCGCTTTGCCTGTTTCTCTCGGCCACCCTGGCGCTGGCTCAAGAACCGACGTTCACGATCAATGATCTGGCCTGGCTGAAGGGCTGTTGGAGTTCAAACCGCGACGGTCGAACAATCACCGAACACTGGTTGAAACCGGCCGGAGGAACCCTGCTCGGAATCAGCCGAACCGTCGCTGGGGACAAAACGGTGGAATTTGAGTTCATGCAGATCCGGCAGGAAGGAAATGGCGATGTTCTGTTCATCGCAAAGCCCTCCGGACAGGCGGAAACGACGTTCAAGCTGATCAAAGGCGGCGCTCGCGAAGTGATATTTGAAAACGTCCAGCACGATTTCCCGCAGAGGGTCATCTACCGTCTCCAAAGCGACGGCTCATTGCTCGGCCGAATCGAAGGCGTGAGCAAAGGCAAAGAGAAGGCCGTCGATTTTCCGATGAGCCGAGAGCGATGTGACGAGTGAGCGGCCAAGCGCCGATTTCTTTACAAGGAGCGGCGGTTTGCAACCGCCGTTTTCTTAGCGGGCGGTTACAAACCGCCCCTCCTTGGCTGACGCTACACCGCCAGCTCGTAAAGGTATTGCGCGAATGACAGCACCGCGCCATCCATTCCCTGGACCTTCGGATTGGTGGACTCGATAAGGTAGTATTCATCCGGGGCATGAGCTCCACTGCCATGGCCCAGGCCGAAATGTCCGGCAGGCAATTTCAAAGGCTCACCGGTGAAAACAAAGCCGGGCCACGAACCGGCGTTCCGCGGCCACAAGACCGGATCGATCCCCGAGCGCTTATAGACAGCGAACTGCGCCTTTATCAAAGCCGAGTCTGCCGGCGTGCTGTTGGGATCGTAGCCACCGGTAATGTTCACTTCGATATCGCCGAAACCCCGCTTCGCCAAATGCGCCTTCAAGGCCGTTCCGGCCTCAGCGGCCGTCATATTCGGAACAAGACGCAGATCGAGCTTTGCCACCGCCTTGTGCGGAAGGATTGTCATGCCCCCGGGGCCGGTGTAACCGCCGACCAGTCCCTCGATATTCACGGTCGGCTTCGAGACCAACCGTTCCAACGCCTCGACCCAATTCACGTCGTCCACCCAACGCTCCACCCCCAGGGACTTCTTGGCTCGGGCCTCGTCCATGCGTTTCGCCGCCTCCGCGATCATCTTCTTGTGCTCGGGACTAATCGGCAGCGCCTTGTCCGCAAAACCCTCGATCGCGGGTTCGTTGCCATCGGCTGAGACGAGCGTGTTGAGCGCCTGCACCAGGTGCCAGGCGGGACTGTCCAGCCGCGCTTTGTTGGAAGAATGGATGTCCTTGCGCGGACCCCGGCCCCACTTCTCGCCGGTTGAAACTAATTCGCATTCGATCACGCCTTTCGCTCCGAGGCTCACCGTGACCACGCCATCCGTGCCCTGCGCCGCGGACGGCATGAAAATTCCAGAGCATTTCGAAAGCGCCGTTTGCACTTCGGGTTTGCGAACGATTTGAGGAAAATTCGGCGAACCGATCTCCTCTTCGCCTTCCGCGACCAGCACGAGGTTCACCGGGATCTTGCGCCCGGCGCCGCGGATGGCATGCAACGCGGCCAGCGTCGAAGCCTGCGGTCCCTTCTGATTTACCGCGCCGCGACCCATAAGCACCTTGCCGAGATCCGGCTTATCCAGCAGCTTCGCCTCCCACGGCGGCGACGCCCATTCCGCCGGGTCCGCCTGTTTCACGTCGTACATGAAATAGAGGCCGACCGTCTTCTTCGCGCCGGCGTCGAGTGTCGCGAAAACTGCCGGTTTCCCATCGCTTTCGACACGCGTCGCCCGTTGAAAGCCAGCATCGCGCGCAAGCTTGATCATGAATTCAGCGCCTTCCGGGTAGCCGCGATTCTCCGCGGCGATCGAGATCTGTTTTATCCAATCCTGGAGACCTTTGAGCGTTTCGTCATGTCGCTTCGCGATCTCTTTGCGGATCGGATCAAAGTCATCCGCAGCCCAAAGCCGCTGTTGCATTGTGAGGGTGGCCGCGCCAGCAAGGGCAGCGCCCTTGATGAAAGTCCTGCGATCGATCGTGCTCATGCTTAGCGTTTTGATTCAGATCGACTGCAAGGAAAAGACAAAACAGCTCACACGGAGGGCACAAAGGTTTCAAATCCCAGCCCCTCCGTCGTGATCCTCTGTGACCTCCGTGTGAGGTCTAGAACTCCGCGCTGCCGGGCGTGCGGGCGAAGGGAATCACGTCACGAATGTTCGACACGCCGGTGACAAACATCAGCATGCGCTCGAATCCGAGCCCAAACCCAGCGTGCGGCACGGTGCCGTAGCGGCGCAGATCCAGGTACCATTTGTAATCAGCTGGATCCATCTTGTGCCGGCGCATATTCTCCTCGATCACTTCGAGCCGTTCCTCGCGCTGGCTCCCGCCGACGATTTCGCCGATCCCGGGGACCAAAACATCCATCGCCGTGACGGTCTTGCCGTCGTCGTTCAACCGCATGTAGAACGGTTTGATCTCTTTCGGATAATCGAAAACCGTCACGGGACATTTGAGATGTTTTTCGGTGAGCCAGCGCTCGTGTTCCGATTGGAGGTTGGCGCCATCCGCGACCGGAAACTCGAATTTTTCTCCGCTCTTCGTCAGCAACTCGACCGCTTCCGTGTAAGTGATGCGCTGAAACGGCCGCTCCAGGACGAAATCGAGCCGTGAGAGCAGTTCCTTGTCGACGAACTTCGAGAACAACTCCAGGTCCTCCGCGCAGTGCGACCGGATGTCGCGAATGAGATATTTCACGATCTCTTCCGCCACAGCCATGTTGCCGCGCAAATCACAAAACGCCATCTCGGGTTCGATCATCCAGAATTCGTTCGCGTGCCGCGAAGTGTTGGAGTTCTCCGCCCGAAAGGTGGGACCGAAGGTGTAAACCTTGGAAAGCGCGCAGGCGAAGGCTTCCGCTTCCAGTTGGCCGCTCACGGTGAGATAGGTCGAGCGCGCGAAAAAATCCTGCGCATAATCGATTTCTCCATCCGCGCGCCGCGGCGGATTCTTCGGATCGATCGCTGTGACCCGGAATAACTCCCCTGCCCCTTCGCAATCGCTCCCGGTGATGATCGGCGTGTGAACATAAACGAAACCGCGCTCCTGGAAAAACTGGTGAATGGCGAACGCGAGCCGGCTCCGCACGCGAAAGACCGCGCCGAAGAGATTCGAACGCGGGCGGAGATGCGCAATCTCGCGCAGGAATTCCGGCGTGTGTCCTTTTTTCTGGAGCGGATAAGTGTCGTCCGACGCCCCCACAATTTCTATCTCATCCGCGACGACCTCCCAGCTCTGGCCCTTGCCCTGCGACGCGACCAGCGCGCCGCGCACGGCGATCGAAGCCCCTGTGATCAGATGCTGCACCGCGTCATAGTTCGGCAGCGTGTTCTTCGCGATGATCTGAAGATTGCGCAGACAGGAACCATCGTTCAGTTCGATAAAGGAAAAGTCCTTCGAATCGCGACGGGTCCGCACCCAGCCCCGCACCTGAAGGGCTGGAGCCGGCGCAGCACTTTGCAGAGCATCCTTGACTGAAGTCGGCGCTAACATGGGGAGAAGTTTGCCGGTCGATTGCCATTCGACAAGTTCTTCTGTCTTCGGCTGTGGTGGCCACGGCCGCTTTCAGTCCTGACAACTCGTTCCGTTACGTCCAGTTTCGACTCGACCTCTCGGGGCAATCTCATTATGCTGGGACTTGCCAACCCACTCGCTTCATGAAACTAAAAATCCTGTCCAGCGCTCTCGCGTTTTTGTTCGTGGCCGGCCACGCCATGGCGGAATCGAAGAAGGAAGCGCGGGTGACCCAGATCGTTCGCGAAGTCAAAATCCTCCCGGCCGACGCTGCGGCGCGGGCGGCCGTGGTGAATGACCGCGTGGCCGATGACAGCGGGGTGCGGACCGGGGGAGGATCGCGTTCGGAACTTACTTTCGCGGATCTCACAATCACCCGCCTGGGCGCAAACACGATTTTCAGTTTCAACAAGGCCGGGCGTAACGCCCAGGTCGAACAGCGGCTCGATTCTCCTCCGTGTCCCGAAAGATTCCGGCGGCGGCCGCATCAGGACGAGCGCCGTGACCGTCGCGGTGACCGGTACGACGGTCATCATGGAATCAACGCGCGGCGGCAGGAACAAATTGATCGTCTTGGAGGGAGGCGCGCGAATTTCCCTGGTTAAGTATCCCAAGCAATTTCAAAATCTTCGGGCCGCGCAAATGGTGGACGTCCCGCCGGGCGCGACAACCGTGCCCTTGCCGGTCAACGTCGACCTGAACGACCTGATGAGAAAGCACCCACTCATCACGGGCTTTCCGCCCCTGCCGAGCCGCGATCTGATCATCGCCGCCAGTCAACAACCACCGCCACCGCCGAGAGGCCCATCAGCCTTTCCCCTTCCCGTGATCGATTTGTTCGGAGGGGGCGTCAGGGTTGGGCCTCGCGGTCCCCGTGGCCCCCGGAATCCACCAGGTAACCAGCCTCAACCATCGCCCGGTCCCCGCGGGCCGACGACTGGGCCAGGTCCGCGGGGTCCAGTGGTCGGCCCGAGTAGACCACCCGTCCCCAAGCCAGCAGCTACGCCCAGCAGACGCGTGCAGAAGAAGACCAACCAGCCCAGCGGTCCGCGGTAGGCCAGACAACCCTGACCGGAGATTCTCCCACCCGTGACCTCTCAACGCCTATCGCTGGTCCTGGCCGCGTTACTGATTGCGCTAGGTCTGGCTTCCGCGGGTTATTTTGTCGGCGACGGAATATCGGGAAGAGGGAGCGCGAATCGGATCATCTCGGTCAAGGGCCTCTCGGAGAAAGAGGTGCCGGCGAGTGTTGCTACCTGGACGATAGGCTACGCCGCCACGGGAAACGAATTAGGCGAGATCAACCGGAAGCTGGCCGACAGCACCAAAGCCGTCCTGGCTTTCCTCAAAGAAGCGGGCTTCGCCGAGACGGATATGGCGGTCCAACCGCCGTCACTGCGCGATACCAGCATGGACACACGGGATAAGGATACTCCGCCGCCACCCGAACGGTACCGCGCAGACCAGTCGGTCTTATTGCGCACGGCCAAAGTCGATGCGATCAAGCCTGCGCTGGCTTCCGCGTCGAACCTAATGGTCAGCGGCGTCCTTCTTTCCGGCAAGGCCGAACCGAACTACATCTTCAATGAACTGAACGACATCAAGCCGGGCATGATCCAGGAGGCCACCAAAAATGCGCGCATTGCCGCGGAACAGTTCTCGCGCGATTCGCAAACAACCCTGGGCAAGCTGCGCAACGCCACGCAGGGTTGGTTCCAGGTGGAGAACCGCGACGCCGCGACACCGGAGCGCAAGGTCGTGCGTGTGGTCGTCGATGTAGAGTACGAGATAAACTGAGAATAAGGTGTGACGCACGACGCTGCGAAAAAAGCTCCCCCAGTGGCGGTAATGATTGTCGCTTTAGCGCTTTTGCTGTCCGCTCTGGCCAGCTGCGCGAAATCTCAGAGTGATATTGTCGGGAAGTGGCGCACGGGGAGCGATTCGAATGCAATGGTCTGGGAATTCTCCAAGGACGGTTCCGTCCTGATGGGAAGTACTCGAGGCAAGTATAGTTTCGGAGACCAGGGCCGCATGAAGATTCAAACGCCTTTTGGTACGTCTGTTTATCAAATCGATTGGTCAGGGGACCGCATGACTCTGAAAGATCCGAACGGTTCGAAGCTCGAGTTTACGAAACTACGATAGCTGGGGTAACCCTGGTCAGATCGGTTCGGTCTTTCGCCGCGCCAGAAAAGAGTCGAATGAAAAGCGATCGTGTTCTCGTGGGCACCAGAGGACGAAGAGCAGCAAAGCGAGCCGCGGAATGACGTGGCCGGTTAAATCGTAAAGCGGTTCTCGCAAGAGATGCCCGAAGGTCACAATGACCAAAACGAAACCAAGAGCGATCAGTGCGTCCCGCGTGCGCAGACCCAGCAGGACCAAAGCGCCGGCGATAAGTTCAAGCAAAGGGATGATGACGCCGATCAACCAGAGGGACCAGACAGGCAGAAATGTATCGGAGAAGGGCAGGAAATACTTTCGGGCATGCTCAAGCGGTCCCAGTTGAGACACCTTCCAGACGCCGGCCATAAAGAAGATCAGCCCGAGGACGAGGCGTGCGAAGAGCAAGACCCAGGCACGCTGGAGGTCTTTGGCCATGGAAGAAAAATTAACCGCGGATGTCGCGGATTACACGGATTTCCTTGAGATCCAATGCCGCAAGACGCGGTGCGTGGGCACTGCGGTTGCATTTGTGCGCGCCGTGCTGATGAGCTCGCGATGACGCAATTTGTCTAGTGCGGTTTGCACAGCGCTCTTGGAGAGGCCCGTCTCCTCCGCGATCGAGCGCAGGCTTGCCGCCACCGGCCGCCAGCGCTGGCGCGCCGCGCGACCAAACAAGAACAAATAAACCAGAAACGCAGACGGCTGCTGATCGTGTGCGATAAGATCGCGCATCAAAACGTCGATAATGTAGTCGTCTACCGGCACCGTCTTGCGGGAGCAAGGCATGGCGGGCAGTCTGGTTGCTATACCGATAATCGGACAAGACTTTTCGATGGTTCGGCCCCTTCTCCGCTCGCGCTGCCAGCCGGCGGAGATAGCTTGGCGGGCATGATCACCAACATCAAATTTGTCAGTATCCCGGTGCGCGATCAAAATCGCGCGCTGGATTTTTACACGGAAAAACTCGGCTTCACCATCATCACCGACCAACCGTTCGATGAAAAACAGCGCTGGATCGAGCTGCGCATCCCGAAAGCCGAAACACGCGTCGTTCTCAATACGCCAGAAGGGCAGGAGGACAGGATCGGCACATTTTCATCTCTCGTTTTCGCCTGCTCCGATGTGGAAAAGACTTATGAGGAACTCAAGGCGCGGGGCGTGGCGTTTGAGGGCCCGCCGGAAAAACAGCCGTGGGGCACGTTCGCGAAATTCAAGGACAGCGAGGGCAACCAGTTCGTTCTCGCAACGCCAAAGTGACCTGATGGCCACTTCACAACCAACATTGAGAATACTTCATAGAAATGAACTGGAAGAGATATTGGATTTCATCAGCCGCAGTTTTAGTGGCCGCCAAAGGATTGGTCGCCGCCCTGTTTTTCGGAGTCATTTTTGATTCCGTTTACGACCAAAAACTGCCCGGCGCCCGGGCGGAAGGCGAAGAAGTTCATGCAGCCGGCTTAATCTGCATGATCGCCTGGTCGCTCGCTTTCACCTACGTCTACGCAAAAGGGCATCAAAACAAAGGCTGGACGGAAGGAATAAGGTTCGGACTCATCGCATGGGTGTTCTACTTCGTTCCCATGATCACAGGATTTTATGGATACTACGCAATGCCCTTCAACTGGGTTATTGCAGGGTTAGCTTCTGGTCTCGCCGAATCGCTCACCGCCGGGCTCTTGGTTGCTCTCATCTACAAGTCAAAAACCATGGAGCAAGGCGGGCGCCTCTCCGGAGTTTAAACTCAATGAGGAATGTAGAGGGCTCGTTGAATGCGCCAGCGGCCTGGCACCCCAGGAAGTCGGAATCAAGTCAGGCCGCAGAGAAATCGAGCGAAATGGGTGAGGAACTTCGCGTCGGTGAGACAGCCGTGAAACCAAAGGTAGCTCGTGGTGGCGACCAAACTGGCGGAGGCGGCCAGGAGTTTGTTTCGTTGTTGAAGCCTGACTTCTCCCAGGGCCACTCGCTCCGCGATGTAACCGGGAAAGATGGCCGTCAGCGCGTC
>Ga0190265_10003482_pt1 | contig 10732 bp, 11 predicted proteins | sample Popmic124T_FD_133135 | JGI IMG/M metagenome (GOLD analysis project Ga0190265, IMG submission 133135) | Populus adjacent soil microbial communities from riparian zone of Indian Creek, Utah, USA - 124 T | ecosystem: Environmental > Terrestrial > Soil > Riparian zone | place: USA: Utah | collected...
GGCGCGTTGATTCGCGCCTTTGCCGACGGCCTCAATGCCTGGGCGGCGAAGCACCCAACGCTGCTGAGCGCGCAGGCGAAACGCGTGCTGCCGCTGACGGCCGAGGACGTCTACGCGCACGGCCTGCGGATCATCCACTACGACTGGCTGACCAGCGAAGTGAACGTGTATCGCAAGGCGCGGCAGGAAGTCATCGAAACGCACGGCTCCAACGGCTGGGCGATCGCGCCGTCGAAGAGCGCGTCGGGCAACGCGATGCTGATGAGCAACTCGCACCTCCCCTGGTCCGACAACGACACCTACTTTGAAGTGCAGTTGTCGGCGCCGGGCGTGACGTCGTACGGCGCGGTGTGGGTCGGCTTCCCGGTGCTGCGCCAGTGCTTCACCGAATTCGTGGCCTGGACGCAAACCACCAACGGCCCGACCGGCGCGGATGTCTATCGGCTCACGCTCGCCGGCGACGGCTACGTGCTCGACGGCAAGACGCGCGCGTTCGATGTCGATCCGCAGGTGATCAAGGTCCGTCAGCCCGACGGAACGCTGCGCGACGTCGCGCATACCGTCCGGCGCACCGTGCATGGTCCGGTGTTCGCCGATCGCCGTGGGGTCACGGTGGCGTTGCGCGTCTCGCCCGCCGAGCGGCCGAGGATGTTCGAACAGTTCTGGCGCATGGGCCTGGCGAAGAACTTCGACGAGTGGCGCACCGCGATGCGGATGCAGCAGCTGCCGATCTTCCACACCATGTACGCCGATCGCGACGGCCACATCATGTATGTCTACAACGCCGCCCCACCAGTACGCGCGCATGGCGATCATGCGTTCTGGAGCGGCGTGATCCCCGGCGATCGTTCGGCGTTAATCCCCGGCGATCAGATCGTGCCGTTCGATCAGCTGCCGCAGGCCATCGATCCGCCAAGCGGCTGGGTGCAGAACAGCAACGACTCGCCGTGGACGTCCACTTATCCGGTGATGATCGATCCGTCGAAGTATGCGGCCTATATCGCCCCGCCGGCGAGCCACACGCAGCGATCGCAGCGCGGCATCCGGCTGCTGTCGGAGTCGGGCAAGATCACGCTCGAACAGCTGAAGGAGATGAAGCTGTCGACCCGCAGCGAGATCGCGGATCACTTCGTCGACGATCTCGTCGCCGCGGCACGGCGGAACGGCAGCGCCAAGGCGAAGGAAGCCGCCGAGATCCTGGCGAAGTGGGATCGCCACGGCAACAACAATAGCGACGGCACCTTGTTGTTCCTGCGGTTCATCCAGGGCGCCGGCAACGGCTTCACCAACATCGGCGGCTACGGCGTGCCGCCGGATCCGCGGCAGCCACTCACCACCCCGCGCGGCTTTGCGGATGCCGCCAAGGCAGTGGCGCTGCTCGATCGCGAAGCGCGCCGGCTCGAAGACGAGTACGACACCATGCACGTGATCTGGGGCGACGTGATTCGCCTCCGCCGCGGCCTGCTCGATCTGCCCGGCAACGGGCTGCCGGGCACCCTCGGCGCCATCCGCACCACGAACATGGGACCGTTCGTGAATGGCAAGGCGGAGGTCGTCAGCGGCGACACCTTCTACGCGGTGCTCGAGTTCCAGAAGAACGGCCCGCCGATCGGTGAAGCGCTGCTCGGCTACGGCAACTGGTCGCGTGCCGGCTCGAAGCACGTCGACGACCAGCTGGCATTGGCGTCCCAGAAGAAGATGCGGCCGATCATGCGCAGCCGCGCGGTGATCGAGAAGCAGCTGGAGAGCCGGACGACGTTCTAGCGGCTACCGTTCCGGCCGATCGTAGCTGCCCAGGCGCCGCACCCAGATGTTGCGATAGCGCACCGGGTTGCCGTGATCCTGCAGCATCAGCGGCAGCTCCGCGGCATGCGGCGCATACTTCGCCACGGTGCGCCACACGGTGGCGCCCATGACCTCTTTCCGGTTATGGATGGCCACGCCGTTCCAGAACACCGTCTGGAACGCCGGCGTCACGAGCGTGGCGCCTTCGAACCGCGGCGCTTCGAACACGATGTCGTAGGTCTGCCACTCACCGCTCTTGCGCGCCGCGTTGGCGAGCGGCGGCCACTGGCCATACATCGCGCCGGCCTGGCCGTCCGCGTAGGTCCGGTTGTCGTGGCTGTCGAGGACCTGGATCTCGTACAGTCCCATCAGGAAGATGCCGCTATTGCCCCGGGCCTGGGCGTGGCCATCGATCACGCTCGGCGACGCCCACTCGACGTGGAGCTGGACGTCGCCAAAACTCTCCCGCGTCAACAAGTCGCCCGTGCCGGCGCCGGTCTCGAACGTGCCATTCCGGAGCGCCCACTTCGGATCGAGCAACCTGCCGCTGGCCCGATCGCGATGCGCCCACTGCGACAAGTCGCGGCCATCGAACAGGACGTGCGCATCCGACGGCGCGGCTCCGGCGGTGGCGCCTGGCGTTACGACCGGAGGATGAGGCCGCTTCGGATCGTGGACGCGCCATGGCTGCTGGGGCAGCATCGGCGTATCGGTGAACCCGTCATCGGCCGGCGTCCGCGGTGGCGGTGCTGGTTTGTCGGCCGGCCGTGATGGCGCTTGATCGGCAATCAGGACGAAACCGCCAAGCGCCAGGCACACAGCCATGGCACCGATACGTTTGCTCAGCACGTGATCCCCCTTCGGATGTCAGAAGCCTGCGCCGCATCTTACGCCGGTCGGCGGCGTTCAGATCCAGTCGGAGAGCATCACGGTCCGGGTCAGCGAGACGCCGAGCGCGAACAGCACCGCGGGGCGAAAGGACAGGAACTCGGAGGGCTGTGTTCCAGTCTGACGAATGAGATACCGCGTTGCATAGATGGTGAAACCCGTGATGATGGGGCTGGCGATCGCCGAGATTTCATGAAACGGCGACTGCGCGGTTTGCTCGTAGGGCCAGATCAGGACGGTGATGGCGCCGGTGATCAGGCCGGTAACCAGGAACACCAGCTCCGCGAAGGTTGAGTGCTCGTCAGGGTGGAGATCGAGGACCTGTTTCTCGAACTCCCACGCCGCGGCCACGACTAGCATCGCCACAAACTGGCGCGCGACATCAGCGCCCAGCTGAAAGAACAATGTCAGCAGGAATACGAACACGGCTCACATTTCAGAAACAGCTGACAACAAACCGGTTTACCTCCGGGGGTCGCTCCAGACACGCAGTTCATCGGTGCGGAGCTCGAAGAAATCGGGACACTTCCCGTCGCCATCGCCGCTGAGCCCGCCATCAGGACCGCAGATGATATTGCCGTCGTTGTCGTAAAGCTCACTCGCAACGTCGCAGCACGACGGCGGCACATAGAACACCACGCGCCCCTTGTAGCGGTACCGCCAAATCGAGGCCGGCGGATTGGCCTTCGGTTCCGCCTCGAACCGCGCGATGAGTTGCGTGACAAACGGCGGCCACTCCTGATCGGCCGGCGCGGCGCAGCCGGTGACGACAGCGAACAGGACGAGGACGGCGATCAGGAAGGGTTGCATCGCAGAAAGAGTCTATGACGATTCGCCCGCGATGACATCGCCCACCAGCAGGTCGGCTTGCAGCGGCAGGGAGGCGGCGACAACGTGTCCGGTTCTGTCCACGATCGCGGACGACCCGTGCGACGCGAGATCGCGGTCTCGGCCGGCAACGTCGGCGCGGATGATCGCGATACCGTGTTTCCTCGCACTGGCAATGTCAATCGCGCGCGCCTCGGCGACGAGCTCGGCGCCGCCCTTCTGTGGCGGCATGCCGTTGTTCGTCGGGATGAATATCGCCTGGGCACCGCGCGACGCCATCGTCGACATCGGCTCGACGAACCTCGAGTCCAGGCAAATGACGATCCCGAACGTCAGCGACGCCACGGTGAAGACCGGCGTCTCGGTGCCGGCCTGATAGACGGACCTGTTGATGGCAGGGTGCAGTTTCCGGTAGAGGCCCGCCACCGATCCGCGCGAGATCACCGCGGCGGCGTTGAACAATCGCCCATCCCGATCGGTTTCGGTGAATCCGACAATGGTTGTCACCCGATCGCTCGCCAGGGTTCTCACCGCGGTCTCGAGGCCGCCTCGGCCAACGTCGATGGCGATCGCCGACGGCCGATCCACATAGTCCGCCAGGCCGCCGAGCACGGCTTCAGGGCAACACAGAATCTCCACGCCCAGCGCTTCGCAGCGATCGATCTGTTCCCGTATCAGCATTAGCGCCTCGTTGGTGTGGCACGCGGCAAGTGACGCCTGGTAGGCGGCGACTTTCATTCATCTCACTTCCGCGTCCGCGGTTTCGGCGTGTCCCAAGCTCCGGGAGCCAGGTAGTGGAACCGGATCAAGTAGACATTGTCGCCGCTACCGTGCTTCGCGACGCCAAGCAACGCATCGACGCTTGCGAACCCTGACTCCCGCGCCAGATCGTGCGTGATGTCGGCGATCGTGATCGCCTCGATCGAATCCACGACGATGTGGCCATCGTCCATTTGGTAGCGGCCGCCGGCTTTGACGTGAGGCTTCTGCCAGATGCGGACGCTGCACCGGATGATCCCGCGCCGGATCCCCTCGCGAAGGCGTTTCGTGAAGACCACGGTCGAGCGTCTAGGCGACGAGCCTCGCCACGTCTTGAAACGCTTCGGTGTGTGTGAATCCGAACAGTTTGGGTCCAAACCCGATGGAAAATCGCCGCACCGGAATACCGCACAGTTTTGCCGCCAATAGATGGCCGTACTCGTGGATGGCGATCAGCAACCCGACAACACCGGCGACGGCGAGGTACGACATTATTGTTTCTCCAAGCTTTGGCCCACAGCCCTGAGTCGGGGAGCCAAACTGACTCTAACAGGTCAAATGACTTGCTGCTCAGAGCGTCAGACTATCTGGTCATGATCTTCAGGTTGGCAAGTAGCCCTCGGTGCCAGGTCCGACCCACAAGGCTACGCCTCCGAGACGGGGTGGAAGGCAACGTCGAAGCCCATCGAACCGGGGCTAGCTCGAGCCGCCTTCGAGCAGCGGGAGCGGCACCTCATTGGGCACCACCCTGGTGAAGCCGCCGCGCTGCATCAACTCCCTGCCCTTGCCGCCACGGCCGGTCACCTCGTACTTCGTGGTGCTGATGGTCTGCTCGCTGCCGCGCGTCGTTTCAACGGTGAGGAGATCTCGATCGCCTGACGACACGATTGCGCCAATCACCTTGTCGTCCGGGAAGTCGAGCTTGATCAGGATCACCCCGCGGCCCGGGCCGGAGAGGAAATTCACCTCCTCGGCCTGGCTGAGCATCGCGCGGGCGTTCGAGGTGGCGGCGATCACCGTCTCCTCACCGGTCGTGATTCCGACGGTCACCACCTCCGCGCCGTCGGCCGTGCGCGCGTAGCGCCGGCCGGAACGTGTGCTGGCTTCAACAAACGGCTGCAGGCCGAACCGCAGGGCGTAGCCATCACTGGTGACCGCGATCGCATGCACCGGCGGCACGTCGCCTTCCTTCTTCGCCTCGATCTTCTTCGCCACGCGCGGGTCGAGACTGAAGGCGGCAACGATCTTCTCGCCGTCCTTGAACTTGAAGAACTTCTGCACCGGCTCGCCGTAGCCGGTCGAGGCCGGCACGTCGACAATGCGGCTGGTGTAGGCCACCCCGAAGTTGCTGAAGAACACCATGGTCGCGCGGGTGCTGCCGGCCACCGCCGCCAGCACGCTGTCCCCTTCCCGCAGGCGCGTCGTCGACAGGTCCTTCACTTCCTTCTGCCGCTTCACCCAGCCGTCGCGCGACAGGATGACGACGTTGTCTTCCTCGACGATGAAGCTTTCGGCGGAGTACTCGACTTCCTCGGCTTCCTCGATGCGCGAGCGGCGCGGATCGAGCTTCGGGTTGCCGTACTTGCTCTGGATCTCCTCGATCTCGTCACGGACCATCTTCCAGCGGCTGTCTTCGTCCTTGAGGAGCGAGGCAATCTGCCTGGCGCGCTTGCGCTTCTCGGCCAGCTCCTGCTGGATCACGAGGATCTCGAGACGGGCGAGGCGGTACAGCTTCAGCTCGAGGATGGCGTCGGTCTGCTCCGCGTCCAACGAGAACCGGCTCATGATCTTCTCGGCCGAGTCCGCCTTGCCGTCGGACTTGCGGATGATCTTGATGATCTCGTCGAGTGCGTCGAAGACCTTCTCGAAGCCTTCGAGGATATGCACGCGGCGCTTCAGCTGTTCGAGTTCGTGCTCGAGACGGTTGGTCACGACTTCCAGCCGAAAGTGGAGGAAGTACCAGAGCATGCGCTTGAGATCGAGCCGCTCCGGCCTCCCCACTTCGGGGTTCTCGGTAGGCACCAGGCACGTCAGGTTGACCGCGAAGGTGGTCTGCAGCGAGGTGTTCTTGAAGAGGTACGCCATCACGAGGTTGTCGTCGGCGCCGGCCTTCAACTCCAGCTCGATCCGCACATCGTCGGTGGACACGTCCCTGACGTCGATCAGGTACGGCATCTTGCGGCTCAGCACCACGTCGCCGATCTGGATCACGAGCTGCGACTTGTCGACCGCGTACGGAATGCTGGTGATGTACAGCTTCTTGCCCGATCGCGACTCCGGCCCCGCCTCCCAGGTGGCGCGCAGCCGAATCGAGCCCGAGCCCGTCCGGTAGATTTCCTTCAACTCATCGGGCGAATTGAGAATGTGACCGCCGGTTGGAAAGTCGGGGCCCTTCACCCAGCGGCACAACTGCAAGGTCGACAGATCGGGGTTGTCGAGCAGCTTGATCAGCGCCGTGCAGATCTCGTGGAGATTGTGCGGCGGAATGTTGGTGGCCATGCCCACCGCGATGCCGGTGGCGCCATTGATCAGCAGGTTGGGAATGCGCGACGGCAGCACCACCGGTTCGGTCTTGGTGCCGTCGTAGCTCGGACGGAAGACCACCGTGTCGTGCTCGATCTCTTCCAGGACCTCGTCCGAGATACGGGCGAGCCGGCACTCTGTATAGCGCATCGCCGCGGCGCGGTCGCCATCGAGAGAGCCGAAATTTCCCGAACCATCGACGAGCGGATAGCGCAACGAGAACGACTGCGCCATGCGGACCAGCGTTTCGTAGATGGCGCTGTCGCCGTGCGGATGGTAATTGCCCATCACGTCGCCGACCACTTTCGCGCACTTGCGGTGTTTCGCGTCGGCGGTCAGGTTCTGCTGCCACATCGTGAACAGGATGCGGCGCTGCACCGGCTTCAACCCGTCGCGCACATCCGGGAGCGCGCGCGAGGTGATCACCGAGAGGGCGTAGTTCAGGTAACGCGATTGCGCGGCTTCATGCAGCGTGACGTTGGACGTGCCGTCGCCGGTGCCGCCGCCAATGCTCCGCGGCGGCGGAGGCGGGCCGCCGATGTCGTCGTCTGTCTCTGGTAGGTCGAAGAGGGAGGGCTCGGACTTTCGTTTCGCCATGTAATCAGGAGTCAGGAATCAGGAATCGGGGATCAGTTTACCCGGATTCATCAGGTTGTTTGGATCAATCGCGCGCTTGATCGCGCGCATCACGTCCAGCGCGGCGCCGTGTTCGGCTTCCAGGTATTTCAACTTGCCGATGCCGACGCCGTGCTCGCCACTACAGGTGCCGCCGAACTTGAGGGCGCGTTCGACCAGGCGCTCGCTGAGGCGCGAGATCTTGTCGAACTCCGCGCGGTCGTCCGGGTCGAGCATGATGATCAGGTGGAAGTTGCCGTCGCCGGCATGGCCGACGAGCGGCGCCACGACCTTGGCTTCCTTGAGGTCCGCCTGCGTTTCCAGGATGCACTCGGCGAGATGCGAGATCGGAACGCAAATGTCCGTGGTCCACGCGCGGGCACCGGGCCGCGACGCAACGGTGGCGTAATACGCGTTGTGCCTCGCCTGCCAGAGGGTGTTGCGATCTTCGAGCGACGCGGCCCACTTGAAACCCCTGGCGCCGTGTTCGCGGGCAATTTCTTCGACGGCGCGAATCTCGTCCTCGACCGCCGTCTCGCTGATGCCGTGGAACTCGAAGAACAACGTCGGCGCCAGCGGATACGCCGTTTTCGAGTACGCGTTCACCACCCGCAGCTGCTCCTCGTCGATGATCTCGATGCGCGCCACCGGAATCCCGAGCTGAATCGTTTGAATCACCGTTTTCGCCGCGCCCTCCATGGATTCGAACGGGCATACTGCCGCGCGCACGGCCTCCGGACGGCCATACAGCCGCAACGTCAGCTCGGTAATCACGCCAAGCGTGCCCTCGGAGCCGACCAACAGGCGTGTCAGGTCGTACCCGGACGACGATTTTCGCGCGCGTCCGCCGGTCTTGATGATGCGGCCGTCGGGCAGGACCACGGTGAGGCCCAGCACGTTCTCGCGCATCGTGCCGTAACGAACCGCGGTAGTCCCCGACGCGCGGGTTGCGGCCATGCCGCCGATGGTGGCGTCGGCGCCCGGATCGATCGGAAACATCAGGCCGGTGTTCTTCAAGTGCGCATCGAGCTTGAGCCGCGTCAGGCCGGCCTCAACCGTAATGTCGAGGTCTTCGGGGCTGAGACGCAGGACCTTCGTCATGCGCGTCAAATCGATCGACACGCCGCCATGAATGGCGTTGACGTGGCCTTCGAGCGAGCTGCCCATGCCGAACGCCACTACTGGCTTGCGATGCTGGGCGCAGAGCTTGACCACCTGCGACACTTCGTCGGTGGAAGTCGGAAAGACCACCGCCTCCGGAAGTCCCGGCGCGTGCCATGACTCGCCATGGCTGTGGTGCTCGCGCACGGACTCCGATGTGGATACGCGGTCACCGACGATGGCCTTCAGCGCGTCAATCACGATTGACGATGATACGCTGAGATCCATCGTGTTTACGCCGAAGACCCTGTCATTTCTCCGTTCGCTCAAACGCAACAACAAGCGCGAGTGGTTTCACGAACGCAAAGATCAGTACGACATGTATTGCCGCGGACCGATGACCGCGATCATCGAGCGGCTTGCCGGCGATCTGCCCGCATTCGCGCCGGATCTGATCGCGGATCCGAAGATCTCGCTGTTCCGGCAGTACCGCGACACGCGGTTCAGCGGCGACAAGACGCCGCTCAAGACGCACATCGGCGCCACGTTTCCCAATCGCAAGCTCGGACGATTGAATGGCGCCGGTCTTTACTTCGAGATCGCACCAACGTGGGTATGGATCGGCGGCGGACTCTGGTCGCCGGACACGTCGCAGCTGCACCTGGTCCGCGAGCACGTGGCCGCAAATCATCGCCGGCTTGATGCGATCGTGAAGTCGCCGGGCTTCAAGAAGATTGGCGGGCTCCAGGGCGACACGATGACGCGCGTTCCTCGCGGGTTTGCGAAGGATCATCCCGCGGCCCCGTACCTGATGCACCGGCAGTTCCTCGGCTTCCGTGAAGATCCGGCAGCCCTGGCCGCGTCACGCGATTTCTACAAGCAGCTGGTGGGGACGCTGAAGACGATCGTGCCGCTGGTCACGTTCCTGAACGAGCCGCTGATCGAGGCGCACCGGCCGGAGCGGCGGGCGCACCTGCTGTTCGACGGCCAGGATATCGCGTGATTGTCATTGTAGCCACATGTAGCTACAATACGGTCATGACCACCGTCGGGGTCCGAGAGCTCAAGAACAACCTGAGTCGATACGTGCGCGACGTTGAACGCGGCAAGCGCGTGGCGATCACCGCGCATGGCCGCGTCGTCGCCGAACTGGTGCCACCCGGCGCAAGCCAGCAGGTGCGCGGCAAGACCAGGAAGAAACTGAGCCGCTACGAACAGCTCGTGGCCGATGGGATGATTCGTCCGGCGCTGGAAGAAGGCGACCCCTTCGAAGACCTCGGGCCCACCCCACTCTTGAAACCAGGTGAAGGGCTGGCCATCCTGGATTGGCTGCGTGAAGACAAGTAACGGCGAACGTCTCCGCAGACAAGAGCCACAACTCGCGGGAGGCGTCGCCTATCGCTACGTCGAATCGAGCGCGCTCTTTGCGGCGGGCATCGAGCAGGACGCCACGGCGATACAGGCGATTCGGGGCGAGGGCGTCCGCGTCTGCTCAGCGTTGACGTTTGCGGAAGTTCGGCGCGCGCTCGCCGTGGCCCGGGACAGCGGGCGTCTCTCACAGGATCAGCAGCGGCACGGCCTCACGTGGTTGCGGCGCTTCGAGCGGCGATGTGAAGTCGTCGACGTGTCGGCGTCGGTGCTGGCACGGCTCGGGCGCCCGTTCCCGGTCGAGCCCGTGCGATCGCTCGATGCCATTCATTTGGCCACCATCGAAACCCTCGACGAGGATCCGGCGGCCGTCGCGGTTGTGACGCGCGATCGCCGCATTGCCGATAACGCGCGCGCGATGGGCTACCTCGTCGAGTGAAAAAGGCGCTGAGAACGCGGGGCCCACGGAGCAATTCTTGGGAAATACATTGCTGCTTAGCGGCACTGGTGTTCAGAACAATTCCTCCGTGGGCTTCGTGCTCTCCGTGGTTAACGTCCGTGATCAGTCGCGCCGGTCTTGGGCGCAATCGCGTAGAGCAGGGCGCCCGCCACGAGGGCGGCCGACCCGGCAATGAGGTGTTGCCGCTCGGCGCCGCCGAGAATGCCGAGCGACACGACCATCGCCAGGATCGGAATCACCGGGCCGAACGGGATGGTGAACTGCGCCGGCGCGACCGCCCGTGTCGGATCGGAAAAATGGGCGCCGACTTGCGCGGCGATCTCACGATCGCGCTTTCGCAGGATCAGCGTCGATAGACACACCGCGAGATACATCACCAGGCGCGCAATGGCGCTGACCGCCGCC
>Ga0190265_10003483_pt1 | contig 10731 bp, 6 predicted proteins | sample Popmic124T_FD_133135 | JGI IMG/M metagenome (GOLD analysis project Ga0190265, IMG submission 133135) | Populus adjacent soil microbial communities from riparian zone of Indian Creek, Utah, USA - 124 T | ecosystem: Environmental > Terrestrial > Soil > Riparian zone | place: USA: Utah | collected...
CCGTTGCCGGACATCTACTTCAACGAGAGCCTGACCCCGGGCGCGCAGACCTTGCTGGAAAAGCTCGGGTACGTGGTGCTCTACCACCAGGTCGGCCACATGGGCTTTCGCGGTGCGGACCGGTACGACTGGCACCGGGATCAGGTCGGGCGGATCGGGTATCCGGGACCGAAACACTTCCTGCGCTCGCACAATGAGGCTGACGGTCACATTGCGATCAAGAAAGACATCGCGGAAGCGCTCGGTCTGAAGCAGAAGCCGACCTTTAGCTGGGATCTCTGAACGGATCACTTGCGCGGCAGCGCCGGTACGTCTTCGAGGTAACCCAGCGCGACGCGGCCGAGCGGGTCGGCCATCAGCGCCGACCCGGTGAGCCATCGCTGCCAGGGAGCGCCGGTGACCGTGCTCGTCGCTGCGCTTCGCAAGCGATCGTAGAACACGAAGCGTGATCCATCGGTGACGCCGACCCAGTCCATCGCAAGCACGCCGCGCGCATCGTAGCGCCAGCAATCGGTCAGCACGATGCGCGGTCGCTGGCGCGCGCCGTGGAGGAGCGGCATCAGGTCGATCCCGTCGATGGAGTGGGCAGGACCCGGCGTGTCGGTCAACGCGAGAATCGTCGGGAACAGGTCCACGAGGCTGACCGTTGCGTCGACCCTGCCTCCGGTCGAGCCGGGGATCTTGATCAGCAGCGGAATCCGCATGGTGTCCTCTTCGAGGCTGTATCCATGCCAGCGATTGGTTTCGCTGAAGAACTCGCCGTGATCGCCCGCCACGATCACGATCGGCTGCGGCGTGCTCTTGGCGAGGAAGTCGAGCAGACGTCCGAGCTGGACGTCCATGTACCGCACCTCGTGGTCGTAGCCGTCGACCACGGTCGTGCCGTAGGTCGGCACACCGGGTCGCGCCTCGTTGGGTCCATGGGGACCGAACATGTGGATCCAGACGAAGTGACGCTGGTGCTGGTCCAGGCGTCTGAACGTTTCGATCGCGCGCTCGACCGTGACCTCGTCGGAGGGCCGCGACGACGCGCGTACCTGCCGGTACTCGTCGAAGCCGCGATCGAAGCCGCCGGAACCGTGCAGCATCATCGAGAAGCCGTCATCGACGACAGCGACCGTGCGCATCCCGCGCCTTCGCAACAAGGTGGCGAGTGTCACGTGCGGGTCGCTCGAGGGCATCAGAAACATGTGAAGCAACGTCTCCGAGGGCAGCAGCTTGCCGACCTCGTTCGCCGGCAGCAGGCGAAACAGCGATGTCTCGAAGTGCGGCGTCCAGTGGATGCGCCGCGGGTTCACGCCGCGCATGACCGAGGAGAGGGCCAGCACCGTCCAGGCGCCGGTCGTGAACGCATTGCGGAAGACGTGCGCGCCCTGCGACCAGCGATCGAGATTGGGCGTCGTGTGGCGTCCGTTCGCGCCGTACGCGGTCGGATTGTACAGGCCGACGTGATCGGGCCGCAGCGTGTCGACGGTGATCAGCACGACGTCGGTGCTCGGCGGCGTGCGAGCGGGTTCGATGACGTCGATCGGAACCGGCTTCACCGGGCGGTCGCCGAGCACGCAGTTGTCGTCGAGGCCGTTGCCCGCGATCTCGCGCGCGCCCGGATGCACGGTGGCATTCAGCTCCGCGCAGTCGCCGCCGCCGAACAGCGACGAGTAGCCGTCGCCATCCAGATCGACCGCGCGCTGTGCCATGCGCACGATCTCGCCGGACCAGCGATGCAGGCTCAGCTCGACGAACGCGTGCGGTCGCAGCCACTCGGAAGCCGCGACCGGCACGAGCAGGACGATCGAGATCAGCGCGTACGTTCTGCTTCGCAGCCGAGGAAACTTCCGCGACTGCCACAGCGGCGCGATGGCCAGCATCGCAAACAGCAGACAGGCGGCGCGCAGCGCGCGATGCGCCGAGGGATAGAGGCCGACGTACAGCAGACGGTCCGCATGGAACAGCAGAGCAGAGGCGACCAGCAACGCGACGACCGCGAGCCACCGCGTCTTCGGGTGCATGCCGAAGATCGAGCCCTCGGGTCGTCGCACCGTCGGTTGAGCCATGCACAGGACGGCGGCCGTTCCGAGTGCGCCCGGAACGATCGCGAACAGCACGCCGAGCGCCTGCGCGTGATGCCTGCTGCCGAGCCGGGCGTACACGCCCAGGTCGTGTGCCAGCCAGGCAGCCAGGCACAGCATCGCGAGCGGCCACAGCAACCACTGCGTACGGCGCGGCGCGAGGCTCGCGAGTGCGAAGCCTGCCTTCCACAGCGCGCCGTGAAGGGCGCCGAAAACGCAGGCCAGGCACGCGAACGAGCCCCACGTTCGAACATCGGCGCGGGCCGGCGTCAGCACGCCGTCGACCAGGCACAGGAGCACGAGCGCCGTGGCGGAGGCGACTCCGTACGGGGGAAGCGCGCCCCAGGTCGAACGCCATGTCGAGCGCAGTCGCTCGTGCGTCACGAAGGGGCCCGACGGAGAGTGCCGGTGCGGTCCGCGGAGGCCATCAGCCACGCGCCCAAAAGACACGAGAGCGCGGTCATGACGACGTGCACCATGTAGCTGACGAACGTGAACAGCGCGCCCGAGCTCAGGATCATCGGCTCCGGGAAAAACATCGCCAGCGCGCAGTAGGCGGCGAGCTGGTAGGTGCCGAAGAAGCCGGGGCCGCCGGGGATCAGCGTGCCGATGCCCATGATGCCCATCGTCACGCACCCCTCGAGCAGTCCGGCGGGAGCGCCGCACCCGCGCAGCAAGAGCGTCGTCGAGAGCGCGGACAGCGCCCAGTACATGAGCGTGTCGCGCAGGAACGCGCCGCCGTGGCGCCCTGACGGCAGGAAGCGCAAGCCGTCGGCGAGGCGTTCGACCTGCATCGTGAGCCAGTGCGCGAGCCGCTGCGAAAAGACCCCGACCACGGCGTGCACCGCGCGCCTCGCTGCATCACGCCAGAAATAGAACAGGGCCATGGCGAGGAACGCGGCCGCGAACACCAGCAGCGCGCCCGATGCGGCAGCGGGCACCGCCGCGACCGGCAGAGGCAGCTTTCCGACGCGTTCGGGCAGCGGCGAGAGCGGCGTCGCCAGCGACAGGCTCACCATCAGCAGCAGCGTCAGCGTCAGCCCGTCGATGATGCGCTCGGCCACGACCGTGCTCGCGCCCTCGACCAGGCTCACGCGCCCGTCCTGCGCCAGTAGCCACGGCCGCACGACCTCGCCCATGCGCATCGGCGCGAACATGATGGCGCCGAAGCCGACCAGGCCGATTCCGAACACGCGGCGCGGCGAGAGCTCGCGCTGGATCGGCTCGAGCAGGTAGATCCAGCGGTACGTGCGCAGGAACGTGATGAACACGTAGAGGATGACGTACCCGGGCAGCGCCCACCAGCTGAGCAGCCGGAACGCCGACCAGGGCGGGAACATCGGCAGCCCTCCCCAGCGCAGCACCCAGAAGATGCCGAACGCGATCAGCAGTGAGGCGGCCAGCTTGGGAGCGAGCGAACGCGCGCGACCCTGCCATGCAAGCTTCGGGGGCGCGTCGGGCGGATCGAGCGGCGTCGGTTCGCTGGTCAACGCGCGCGGACTGTACCACACGGTCGCGTCAGGCGAGCTTGCGGGCCAGAACGCTGATGCCGGACTCCTGGACGTCGATGTGCTCGATCGCGAGCCGCTCCTCGCCGCACCAGCGCTCGACTTCCTCGCGCGTGTGGCGATGGGCATGCAGCGGGTGATACCAGTCGAAGTTGGTGATCACGTTCGAGTCCCAGTCCATCGTGTCGTTCCAGTAGCACTTGAAGACGTTCCAGTAGATGAAGCGTTGCAGGTCCTGCTTGCCCGCCTTGATGCCGAGGATCGGGATGTCCTCGGGCACGTCGATCGTGATCTTCATGTCGGAGAGCGCCTTGCCGAACTTGGTGATCGCGTCGCTGACCTTCAGGCACTCCTCCGGCGACATGTGAACGGTCCGCTCGCGGATGTAGTCGTCGCAGAACTCCCGGATCGGCCCCTTCTTGCGATAGACGTAGAACGCGATGTGCCCGCCGGGCGCGAGATGCTCGCACAGGTGCGCCAGCGACTCGCGCGTATCCGGCGTGTGATGAATGACCTGATCGCAACCGATGAAGTCGAAGAAGCCGTTCGCGAACGGCAGCCGCGTCAGGTCTGCCTGGATCAGGTGCAGTGATGGAATCGTCGCCAGGTCGCGGTACGCGTTACGGATGCCGTAGCTGATGTCGACGCCGAACACGGTGGCCGAGCTGTTGCGCACGTACATCTCCGCGTCGCGTCCGTGCGCGGTGCCGGCATCGAGGATGGTCCGCTTCGGCTTCAGGAACGCCGCGAGCCGCTCCTCGCTGCCGAAGCCGTAGCGGTCGAGGTACCACTGCAGGTAGTGGCCCTGCGTCGCGCTGCGATAGTTCTTCGCCTTCTGCCACTTCCAGGAAAAGCTCTCGACCGTCTCCTTCTGCCCTTCGCTGAACTGGTCGGTGCGCAGCAACGACGGCACGCCGCTCTCGATCGGATAGGTCGTGCCCGAGGGCGAGCTCAGCTTGCCGGCGAGGATCTCGTCACCCTCGGCCGAATCTATCGAGGAGAGCGTCAGGGGCTCGCCGGTGACCGGGTCTCGAACGGACTGCACCAAGTTGCGCTTCATGTCGCTTCCTTCCCGAGAGTGTCGTGGCCGAGCGCGAGCTGCTTCAAGCACTCGCCCAGCAAAACGTGATTCCAGTCCTTGCGATCGAACGTGCTGCTGTTGAACAGCCATTGATTGACCGGCGAAGGCAGGCCGTGCTTGACGCTTCGCTTCGCGATGCCGAGGTCGGCTCCGACCAGTTCCTTCAGCGCCTGCCGCAGCAGCCACTTGCCGTGGCCTTCGCGGTACTTCAGATCGTCCGCGAGCCGGGTCGAAAACTCGACGATGCGATGGTCGAGAAATGGATTACGGACCTCGAGCGAGTTGCCCATGCTGAGCCGGTCGGCCATCACGAGCAGCGGCTGCATGAACACGGTCGACTCGAGCGAGCTGAGGTTCTGTCCGAACGTCCGCTGGTCGTCCCAGCGCGGCGCAAACCATTCGAGCAGCGGCGCGACACCACCGCCGCCCTGGCGGCTGGCCATCCGGCAGAAGCGCTCGAGGCGCGAGCCGAAATAACGACGACACAGCGTTCCGTAGGGCCCCCTGAAGTCCTCGGTGATCTGGGCGTCCTCGCGCAGCAAGAGCTCGTTTCGGTAGTAGCCGTTGAACAGCTCGTCCGCACCCTCGCCCGATAGCGCCACCACGAAGCCATCGCGCCGCGCCGCGCGCGCCAGACAGAACAACGGAAACACACTGAAGCTTCCGACCGGAAACTCGATGAACTTGGCGAGGTCGGAGAAGGTTTCGAGGAACTGCGCGCGCGTCGGCGTCACGATGCGCGCCTCGAAGCCCTGCGCGCGCGCGAACTCGCGCACGTAGGCCTTCTCGTTGATCGTCGACTCGAATTCCTCGAACTGGACCGTGTAGGTCGTGTCCAGCTTCAAGATCGCCTGGATCAACGACGAGTCGACGCCGCCCGACAGGAAGAGCGTGACCGGCACGTCGGCGAGCTTGCGGATCCGGCACGCGTCGGTGAACAGGTCCAGGAACTTCTGCACCGCGGCGCGCTCGTCGGCGAACTCGAGCTCCGGCCGGGGAAAGCTCCACCACTGCCGCAGCGTGACGTCGCCACTCGCCGAGTCGAGCAGCAAGTACTCACCGGGGCGCAAGCTCTTGACGTTGCGGAACGGTGTGTGCTCGTCGAAGTAGAACTCGAGTGCCTGGCAGATCGGGACCTCGCCGAAGTCGAGATACCGCATCGCCTTGAGCTCGGACGCGAAAGCGAATCCCCTGGGGCCGTGCGTGTAGAACAGCGGCTTCTTGCCCAGCCGATCGCGTGCGAGGAACAGGCCGCGCTCGTGCCAGATCGCGATCGCGAACATGCCGTTGAAGCGATCGAGGCACGCGGGCCCCCACTCGAGGTACGCGCACAACACGACCTCGGTATCGGTCGCCGTCTCGAACGCGTAGCCCTTGGCCTCGAGCTCGCTGCGCAGCTCGAGCCAGTTGTAGACCTCGCCGTTGAATGCAATCACCGCGTCGCCGCGCCGCATCGGCGTCGGGACGTCGCCCTTGTACACGACCGAAAGGCGCGTCTGTCCGATCACGTACGGGCGGCCGTCGCGGCCCGGCACCACCACCCTGCCCTGCTGATTGGGACCGCGGTGGAAGAGCAGCCGCTCGGGGTCCGCGCAGAGTAGCTCAGGAGCGCCGCCGAAGATCCCGCACATTCGATCCTCCAACCATCGAAGCGCCGCCGCGAAGCGCCGGCGCGGTGCCACTACGGGCCAGGTTGCGCGCTGCCGTCGACTCCAGCATCACTCAGCTCTTCGATACCGCGCGCGGCCGACACGAGAAACAGACGTGGATCGGCACAGGCACCGTCGGCACCAGCCTGCGCTCCTCGATCTCGAACTCCGCCTCGAGCAGGCGCTGGAACTGCCACGGCCACCACTTGTGCAGGTGGAAGTGATCGCCGCCCCATTCGATGCGCTTGCGCAGCAGCCAGCCGACCGGTGTGACGCGCAGCACCTGCTTGACGCTGTCGATGACGGGATCGATCGGCACGGTGATGATCGCGCGGCCGTCGGCCGTCAGCAGTTGCCGTATCGTCCGCAGGATCTCCGGCGGGTTCACCGTGTGCTCGAGGACCTCGGTGCAGATGATGCGATCGAAGCCATGGGCAGGCAGGCCGAGTGTTTCGATCTGCCCCTTGATGAACTCGACGTCGTAACCGGCGAGGTTCTTGCGCGCCGTCTCGAGAAAGACGTCGGACACGTCGACGGCGGTGAGCCTGGCGTCGCGGAACATCCGCAGAACGTGGCCGCCTCCCGAGCCGACCTCGAGAATGCGCAGTCCGGCGCTCTTGCCGACCATGCGCCGGATGCTGTCGAGGCGCTGCTGCGTGACCCAGCGGATGAGCCACGGCGAGCGCGCGTAGTAGTCGTCGATCGGGTGATCGCGCGCGAGCCGATCGTTCAATCGCTCCACGTCCGCCGGCGTGGTCGGCCACTGCGCATTTCCAGCCATATTCGACCGCCTTCCGAGCCGATCGTACCATGACTCGACCGATCGCCAACGTCGGACGACGGCGGCGCTCCACGTCCTTTCTTGATCGTCGCGGCGGGGAAATGCTACGAAGACCGCCGTCGACCATCCAGACACGAACAGGGCAATGGCCGGACCGACCTCACTCGACCTCTCGGTCATCGTCCCGTGCTTCAACGAAGAGCTGAACATCCCCGAGCTCACCGAGCGGGTGCTGCGGACGTTCGGCGAGGGCAAGCTCCGCGGTGAGTTGATCCTGGTGGACGACGGCTCGGCGGACGGCACCGCGCGCGTCATCCGCGAGCACATGAAGGCGCACCCGGACCGCGTCGTGGGCGTCTTCCACCCCGGCAACCGCGGCCTCGCGGCCGGCTGGAAGAGCGGCGTGGATGCGGCGCGCGCGCCGGTCGTGGCCGTCATCGATGCGGACCTGCAGTACCGCCCCGAGGACCTGCTGCGGCTCTACCGCACGCTGATGGATCACAGCACCGACATCGTGCAGGGCTGGCGCAGCGCGGTCGGACGCGAACGCGGCAAGCGCTACTTCGTGTCGCGCACCTTCAACGTGATGCTCAACGCCACGTTCGGCATGCATCTGCGCGACAACAAGTCGGGCTTCCTGTGCTGCGCGAAGGAAGTGATGCAGGACCTGCTCACCTACAAGGGCAAGTATCACTACTGGCAGTCGTTCATCATGGTCGCGGCGCATGCCAAGGGCTATTCGATCCGCGAGATCGAAACGCTGTTCGAGACTCGCAAACAGGGCACGTCGTTTCTCGAGAGCACCACGTACCGGGCGAGCGCGCGCAGCTTGCTCGATCTAGGGATGGCATTCTGGGAGTACCGCGTGCAGCGCGAGCCGCACGACTTTGCCCGTCAGTTCCTGAAGAAGCACGACGTCGCGGTCGAGGAGCCGCCTTCGCGCGCGGCGCGACCGGCGCACTTCCGCGCGTACATGTCGAGCTTCGACCGCACGCACTGGATGATCACGCGCGGGGTCGAGCGCTACTACGAGACCTTGAACGCGACCCAGTGGCTGTCGCCCGCGCAGATTCGCGAGCTGCAGGACGAGAAGCTGCGGCGGCTGGTGCGGCACGCGTATCGCAGCGTTCCCTATTACCGGGTCAAGATGCAGGAGCTGAAGCTGAGGCCCGAGGACATCCGCGGCCAGCAGGACCTGCACAAGCTGCCGTACCTGACCAAGGACGACGTACGCCGGCACCTGCACTTCGACATCATGCAGGAGGGCGTCTCGCACGCGGAGCTCCTGCGCATCAACACGTCCGGCAACACCGGCGAACCGTTCGTCTGTTACGTCGACCGCCAGCAGCTCGAGTTCTGCTGGGCAGCGACGCTGCGCGCACAGGAGTGGACCGGCTATCGCTTCGGCGATCCGACGGTGCGGCTGTGGGATCAGGCGATCGGCATGAGCAGCGAGGAGGCAGCGAGGGAGCGGATGGACGCCTGGTTCGCGAACCGCACGTTCATTCCGATGTTCGAGATGACCGACGCGAGGCTCGAGGAGATGATCCGGACGATCGAGCGCGAGCGTCCGCTCCTGATCGACGGCTACGCCGAAGCGTTCGACTTCCTGGCGCACTATGTCGACGCACGCGGCGGCCTGCAGTTCCGGCCCAGGGCGCTGATGTCGACCGCCCAGACCTTGCCGCCGAGCAGCCGCGAGCTGATCGAGCGCGCGTTCGGATGCAAGGTGTTCGACCGGTACGGCAGCCGTGAATTCTCCGGCATCGCCTACGAGAGCGACGCGCACAACGGTCACCTGGTCGTCGCCGAGGGCTACATCGTCGAGCTCCTGAAGAACGACGCGCCCTGCCGCCCGGGCGAGATCGGCGAGGTGGTGATCACCGACCTCAACAACTACTGCATGCCTTTCATCCGCTATCGGATCGGCGACCTGGCCGAGGCGCTGCGCGACGAGCCCTCGACCTGCGGCCGCGGTCTGCCGCGGATCGGCGAGATCCAGGGTCGCGTGCAGTCGATCATCCAGGGCACCGACGGCCACTTCGTGCCCGGCACCTTCTTCGCGCACGTGCTCAAGGAGTACGAGTACGCGATCAAGCGCTTCCAGGTGGTGCAGGACGAGCCCGGCGCGATTCACTTCCGCGTGGTCAAGGCGAGCCGATACGCCGACGACACGCTCGACGAGATCAAGGCGCTGATCCGGCGCTACCTCGGCGACGGCTTGCGGATCGACGTCGAGTTCGCAGAAGACGGCGAGATGGGGCGCGGCAGCGGGCGCGTTGCGAGCGTGTCGCGGCTGCCGATCGACTTCCAGAAACGCGACTTGCGGCAGCGTCCGAAGCTCACGAATTGAGCGCCCGGGCCGCGTCGTCGTAACCGGCTCGGAGGGGTGCTTGCCGAGCCCGGAGGGACACGACGACCGCTACTGCACGGCGCAGAAGTCCGTGATACCTTCCCCCGGCTTCAACGACCAGCTCGCCAGGAACGCGCGTTCGAAGTGCTTCCGGCCGCTGGTCCCCTGCATGCCTTCGTGCCGTCGTCTACGATGAAACTGGCGAGTCCCTAGCCGTGGCCTACGAGCTATCCGTGATACCGCGCGCCCTCGCGCCGGAGGCCGCGCAGGCTGCAGTAGCGCCGGCGCGTCCCCGGCGCAGATTCATGTCGCTGCCGTTGCCCGAGCTGGCGCTCGCGCTCGCGCTGCTCGGACTGACCGGCGGTTCGCTCGGACTGTTCGCCGTCACGATCGGCAATGCCGACCTGGGCCAGTTCTTCGGCGCGAACACGATGCCTCCGGACCGCCGGCTCGCATTCGCGATGTCCGTGCTCGGCGGCGGCGCCGCGGCGGTGATTGCCGCCGTGCTCGTCCTCCTGGCTTCGGGCGGTCGCGCCACATCGCAGATCATCGTCACCGCGGATCGGTTCTGTCCGCTGATGCTCGCGGCATTCGTACCGACGCTTTTCGACTTCCGGACCTGGAGCGGCAAGCCGCTGGTCTTTCTGGTCGAGCTCGCGGTCGTGACGCTGCTGGCTGAACGTCTCATCGTACGCAGCCTGGAGACCATGCCGGGCGTGTTCCGACTCGGCACGCAGGCGGAATCCTGGTCGCGCGTCCGCCGCTGGCTGCCGCTGGCGCTCGTGATCATCGGCGCGGTGACGTACGCGGCATACTTCTCTCACTTCACGCTGCTCAATCACCGCCGTTTCGGCACCAGCGGCTTCGACCTCGGGATCAACGTCAACTGGTGCTGGAACGCGCTGCACGGTCATCCGTTCCGTTCGACCGTTCTGCACGGCCCCAACGGCGGCAACTTCCTCGCCGGACACGCCATCTTCGCGATGTTCCTGTGGCTGCCGATCTACGCGATCAGCCCGGGGCCCGAGGTGCTGCTGATCTACCAGTCGGTCATGTGCGGTATTGCGGCGGTCCCGCTCTACCTGCTGGCCAAGGAGCTGCTGCCTCGCTCGGCCGCCGTGGTCATCACGCTCGCATACCTGATGTTCGCGCCGCTGCACGGGCCGAACTTCTACGACTACCACGAGCTCCCGGTCGCGCTGCCGTTCCACTTCCTGCTCTACTACTGCATCGTCAAGCGGCGCTACGGATGGGCGGCGTTGCTCGTGTTCGTGCTGTACGCCCACCGCG
>Ga0190265_10003484_pt1 | contig 10729 bp, 9 predicted proteins | sample Popmic124T_FD_133135 | JGI IMG/M metagenome (GOLD analysis project Ga0190265, IMG submission 133135) | Populus adjacent soil microbial communities from riparian zone of Indian Creek, Utah, USA - 124 T | ecosystem: Environmental > Terrestrial > Soil > Riparian zone | place: USA: Utah | collected...
CGAGGTGTCCACGCCCTCGTTGCGGAACACGCGGCCGAGCTCGAAGACCCGCTCGAAGCCGCCCACGACGAGCCGCTTCAAGGGCAGCTCGAGCGCAATCCGCAGATAGAAGTCGGCGTCGAGCGCGTTGTGGTGGGTGACGAACGGGCGCGCCGTGGCACCGCCCGCGGACGGCTCGAGCACCGGTGTCTCGACCTCGGTGAAGCCGCGCTCGACCAGCGTCGAGCGGACCGAGGCGATGACCGCGGAGCGGAGGTCGAACGTGCGCCGCGTGGCGGGGTTGGCGATCAGGTCGAGGTGGCGCTCGCGCAACCGGACCTCGGGGTCGACGAGGCCGCGGTGCTTGTCGGGCAGCGCGCGCAGCGCCTTCGCCAGCAGGCGGACCGTGGTCGCTGCGATGGTCAGCTCACCGGTGTGGGTGGTGATCACCGTGCCCTCGACGCCGATCCAGTCGCCGCGATCGAGCAGCTCGGCGTCGGCGAAGCCGGGCATGTCCCGGGTCACCATGATCTGGATGCTGCCGGTCTGGTCGTGCAGCGTGCCGAACAGCAGGCCGCCGTGGCGACGGATCAGCATCAGGCGCCCGGCCACGCGCACTCGCGCGCCCGTGGCGGTATCCGGAGCGAGGCCCGCGAAGCGGCCGTGCAGGTCGGCCGCGCTGTGGTCGCGCTCGTAGGCGGCGGGATACGGGTCGGTGCCGCGGGCGCGCAGCGCGTCGAGCTTGGCGAGGCGCTCGCTCGTGCGGGCTCCGAGCGCGCTCATGACCGCACCTCGGAGGGCCGGCCGGCGACCACGTCGCCGAGCCGGCGGCGGAGGCGCTCGCTCGGTCGCGACGCGTCGAAGCGGGCGGCGGCCCGGCGGCGCTTCGCAGGGTCATAGCGCCAGCTCGACCACGGCGACGCCGGGCGGGCGAGCCGCAGCGCGGCGAACGCGGCTGCGATCGGGACGAACAGGCCGATCACGCCGAGCAGCACGCGGCCCTTGGCGAAAGCGACGGCGGAGAGCGCGACGACGCCGCCGGCGACGGCCGCGGTGGCCCAGATCGAGAGCGGCTCGTCGAGGCCGAACGGCCGTGTGCCGAAGACGACGAGCGCGGCGAAGGTCAGCGAGCAGATCACGGCGTCGAACGACGCGCGGCCGCGCTCGGACCAGTAGACGTCGTCGAGGTGCACCCAGAGCGCGAACTCGTCGAGGGTGAACCCGGCGCCGACGCCGAAGGCGATCGCGACCAGGTGCCACCACGGCGTCTCGAGCGGCACCGCGAACGAGAGGAAGCCCGCGAACAGCATCAGCCCGATCCCCAGCACGAGGTGATGGACATGGACGCCGCGGGCCTCGATCCCTCCCGGCCACCAGCCCACGCTGCGCGTCATGCGCGCGCTGGTGCGGATGGCCAGGAAGGCGAGGAGGAAGGCCGCGAGGACGACGAACGCCGCCCCCGGGCCGGGATGCACGCGGTCGCCGAACGGGTCGACGGCGACCGAGGAGAGGATCGGCGACCGCATGCTCGATCAGGCGCCGACGGTCGTGGCGATCGGCTGCAGCAGCGAAGCGTTGCTGCCGGTCGAGCCGACGACGAGCTCCTTGCGGACCTGCGCCGGCGTCTTGCCCTTGAACGCCAGCTTGACGCGGCCGATCATCGTGGCGGGTTGGCCCGAAGTGTCGCCCGGCAGCTCGTTGGTCAGCTTCAGCGTGCCGCGCTGCGAGCCCCACTTGACGTTCGTGTGCGGGCGGAACGTCTTCAGGTTCGAGGCGTAGCCGACATCGATTGTCTGGCCGTACGGGATGTTGCTGGCCTCGATCGAGCAGACCGCGTACGTGTAGCCGTGCGAGCTGCGGGCGACGATGCAGTCACCGAACTTCACAGTCGCGCCGGCGGTTGGCCCGGTCGGCTGCGCCGGGGAGATCGTGCCCGGGGTCGAGGGCTGGGCCGGCGAGATCGTGCCGGGGGTCGACGGCTGCGAGGGCGGGATGACCTCCTGGGCCTGGGCGGGGGCGGTGATCGCCAGCGCGGCGACGGTGGCCGCCAGCCCGGCGAGGACGGAATTGCGGGTCATGAGGGGACTCCTGGGGTTTCGTGGGGAGGGGAGGAACTCAGCCGGCCGTCGGCGGCAGATACGGGGCCGTGAAGGTCAGGGTCACGGCCGTCGGGACGTCGGCGCCCTGGAGCTTGCAGGTGAAGCGCGCGGTGCTGGCGTTCATGCTGCCGTCGAGCACGGGCGTGCAGCGGAAGCCCTCGCTCATGTACGGCTTCTGGACGCCCTTGTTCACGCCGTCCCAGACGACCCGCTGAATCGTCGAGCGGCTCCAGAAGCGACGGACGCTGTTCTCGGGGTTGGTGACCTTGACGTTCGCGGTCACGGTGTCCTGGCCGTTCACGAGCTTGCCGGGGTTGACGGCGATGTGGTACGTGTGGTTCTGGGTCGTCGTCGTGGCGGCGCCGGCCGTCGCGGGAAGTGCGAGGGCCGCGAGCGCGGCACCGACGAGAGCGGTCTTGCGGAACATTGGGAGCTGCCTTTCGGTTGGGTAGCGGCAGCTTCCGCCTTGCCGGGCGGCACGTCTTGCGTACGGCGCTACTGATTCGCGCCGGGGCGCTACTTAGGAGCTCGGTAACGCGATCAGGGCGCGAGTTACGTAGCTCGCTACTGATGAGCCGGCCGGCGATCGCCGGGATCGTTGGGCCATGCCCCGATTCACGCTGATCGCCACCGCCGCCGCCTGCGCCACGCTGACCGTCCTGGCCCCGCGCGCCCTCGCCGACACCGCCCCGACGTTCCAGGTCCTGCACGACGACCACATTGGTGCCGTCGCCGTGCCCGCCGGCACCTACACGCTTGCGCCGTTCGGCGGCCTCACCGAGGCCCAGGCCACGCAGCGGTTCGGCCGTTTCCTCCAGGATTTCGACGGCCGGCTGCCCGCGCCGTGGACGCTCGATCCGATGACGATGACGTTCGCCCGCGGGGCGGTCGGCTTCCGGGTCGTCGCGGCCCCTGACAACACCCCGGCGTCGACGTCTACGACCGGGGCCGTCTGCCCCGGCGACTTCGTCGTCGAGCACGACGACCGCATCGCCGGACTCCCGTTTCCCGCCGGCCGCTACCAGGTCGCGAGCATGCGCAGCACGTGCCGCGGCAACATGGCCGCGTTCCGCCGCCTCCTGGCGCGCGGCGGCGGCCGGCTCCCCGCACCGTGGAGCCTCGACCCGCAGACCGGGACGTTCTCCACGACCGTTGGCGCCCGCTTCCGCGTGAAGAAGACCGCATGAGCCTCCTCGACGACGCGCTGCTCGACGCGCAGGTCCTGCGCACGCTCGGCACGGCGGCCGCCGGCGGCGCCGAGCCGGGCGAGTGCCTGGCCGCACTGCGCGATCTGCGCGGGACCGACCTCGGCGCCTGGTACACCGCGTGGAGCCGCGCCGGCGAGCGGGCACTGCGGCTCGCCGCGAGCGCCGGCGACCGCACGGCCGCCCGCCGCGCCCACCTGCGGGCGGCGAACTACTTCCGGACGGCCGGCGTGATGTCGCTCGCGTCCGCGACCCTGCCCCGCGCGGCGGAGGCGGACGCGCGGGCACGTGCGTCGTTCAGCCGGGCGTTCGAGCTGCTCGACGTCCCCGCGCAACGCCTGCGCATCCCCTTCGAGGGAGGCACGCTGCCGGGCTGGTTCTTCCGCGCCGGCGCGGGACGGCCGACCGTTCTCCTCACCGGCGGATACGACGGCCCGTGCGAGGAGCTCTACCTGCTCACCGGTGCGGCCGCGCTCGAGCGCGGCTACAACGTGCTCGCGTTCGACGGCCCGGGCCAGGGCGCGGCGCTGTTCGAGCACGGGCTGCGGATGCGGCCGGACTGGGAGACCGTCGTCGGCGCCGTGCTCGATCACGCGATCGACCATCTCGCGATCGATCCGGAGCGGATCGCGCTGATCGGCCTCAGCCTGGGCGCGCACCTCGGCCCGCGGGCCGCGAGCGCCGAGCCGCGCCTCGCCGCGCTGATCGCGGACTGCGGCTCGTTCGACCTCTACGAGGCCTTCCTGTCCCGGCTCCCGGCCCCGCTCGCGACCGGTCTGCGCGCCGACCGCCGCTGGGCACGTACGGCGGCCGCGACGCTCGGGTCACGGCTGGCGGCCAAGCCCACCGCCGGCTGGGCGCTCCGGCGCGGAATGCTCGTCCACGGTGTGAGCACCCCGCTCGAGTACCTCGACGCCCTGCGCGACTACACGCTCCGCGGCCGCGCCGAGCTCATCGCCTGCCCGACCTGGATCTGCAACGCCTCCAACGACGACATCGGCGCCTCGGCCCCGGAGCTCGTCGCGCGGTTGCGCTGCCCACACACGTTCGTCACGTTCACGGCCGCCGACGGCGCCGGCGATCACTGCGAAGCGGGTGCGCGCAGCGCCTACCACGCGGCGTCGTTCGGCTGGCTCGACGGCGCCCTGGCGACGCCGACTGCGTAGCCGTTTAGGCAAGGGTTAAGTAGGCGGCTACGCATGACCGGGCGGCACTCGGCGGCGACAGTGCGGTCATGTCGACCTCCCCCCGAAACGGCTCCGAGCGGGTCTCCGCGACACGGATCCGATCCATCACTTCCCCGTGCCTCATCAGTGCCGTGGCCACGGCCGCGACGCTGACGCTGATCGGTGCGCTCAGCCCCGCAGCAGCGCTCGCCGCGCCGGCGCCCGCCGAGGTGGCGATCATCTCGCCGGAGGCCGCTGACGCCGCCACGGACGACACGGTGCCGATCAGCCTGCGCGGCGGCGCCAAGGTGCGACGCATCTCGGCGTTCGTGGACACGCGGAACGTGTCGTCGCGCTTTCATCGCCACGGGAACCGCTGGACGGCGAACCTCCCGCGCAAGATCATCGGCACCGGTTCGCACCGACTGCTCGTGCAGGGCATGACGCAGCGGGGCGGGGGAGGCACCGACGCTGTGACGTTCGTCGTCGGCCGTCAGAACCAGCGGCTGCTCACCGGCATCACCACGGCCGATCGCAAGGACGGCGAGGTTCGCATCAGCGCGCGCAGCCGCACCGGTACCACGGCCACGTTCAAGATCAACGGTCAGGAAGTGACCCATCTCGATGGGCGATCGCGCGTCGCGCATCACCATTGGCGGATCAACGCACGGGACGGATTGCGCCGAGGCCGCAACCGCGTCGTCGTCACGCTCCTCGATCGACGCGGGAACGTGGCGACGAAGCGCTGGACGTTCAACCACGCCCGCTCCGAGCAACTCGGCGCCACGAACGCCCCGGCGTTCGGCGAGCAGGGCATGTACCTCGGCACCGATCTCGAGCAGACCGGCGGCTTTGGCGACTTCAACACGATCTATATCGACGGCACCCCCTACACCTCCTCGATCGGGGCGGGAGCGGCTGCGATCTTCGTCCAACTCGACTCCAAGACGCTCGCGCCCGTGGGCTCCAGCCTGGATGGCACGCCACTCCAGCCGCGGTCCGGCGTCGTCACGATCGCGGTGTGGGAGGACACCACGGTCCCGTTTTCCGCTGCCACGAGCGGCTCACGGATCTGGATCGACACGTCCCCGGTGGCGGTCAGCGAGAGCCTCAACGGGTCGGGGGCGGGAAATCCCAACACGAACCTTCACGGCTGGCTTCGACCGGCCGCGGGCACCCAAGGGGTGACGTGGACCGACAGTGACATCCTCAAGGCACAGACCCGTGGGCTCAACGACGCCGCGACCACGAATACCATGCGGGTCGACGGGCAGTCGTACCCGGTCAGCCTGGCCTCAAGCGCAACCGGCGGCTTCGAGCTGCTCACGCTCGGGAACGCCGGCGCTCCGACGAGCGCCCCTACGTCTTATCCGTTCACGGGCGAGGCCGCCGCGGACCAGGTGCAGGAGAACCGTCTCGCGCAGGATCTGCAGTCCGCCGTGCCGCAGCACGTCACGATCATGCTGCAGGGCTTCGGAACGCTGCCCGCGATCGACCCGACCGGAAGCCTCGCGCAGGCGATCGGAGCCATCGGCGGCAACGCCGACGTGATCAGCCGGTTCGGCCCCAACCAGGCGCCCGATGCCAACGGCGGGGCGTACGCGCTGATCGCCGCCCGCCACGCCACGTTCGACACCCCGCCCTGCGCGCTCTCCAACGATTGCTTTGAATGGGTTGCCGACGAGACGAGCTCGGAACGCACCGGCAGCGGCACGCTCCAAGCGCAGCTCGTACGTGACGCGACCCAGAACAACTACGTCCCGATCACGAGCGACTCCGGCACGCCGGATCCCGTGAGCGGAGGCCAGTACGAGTTCCTGCCGCTCGTCTACCAGGCCCCGTCCTCATGGGCCAGCTGGGTGCCCGACGGCAAGGGCTCCTTGCGCGCCGCCAGCAGCGCCGAGCAGGCGGCCTTCAAGGACATCCAGGCCGCGATGACGGCGGCCAAGTGGATTTCCGGCAGCACGTGTACCAATGCCCCCGACACCGTGCGTGGCGCACTGTGCAACGCGGACGCGAACGCGCTCACGAACATCGCGCTGGACGTCGAGACCCTCGAGTTCGACGCGGATCAGGGCAGCGCCGGCGGCTACACCAGCACCGACTTCAAGACCGCCCAGGGGGCGGTCGTCCAGGAGTTCACCGCAGCGTCGACCATCCGCGGCGCGATCGACCAATACCAGAAGGTCTTTGCCGTCACCGCAACCGGCGGCGGATTCGACGCGGCGACGATCGGCACGAATCTCCAGAAGGTCCTGAGGAAGTCGTCCAGCTCGACCGCCGAAAATCTCGAGTCCTTCCTGAGCTCCATGACCGGGATGCTCTCGGTGCTCAACGACGTCGCGCCGGAGATGACGTTCGCGTCCGGCGCATTCGGGTTCATGTCCGGGTTCACGCCGGCATCCGGCCCTGGAAACGACATCGCCGACGACATCCAGGTCACCCAGGCATCGGCCGGCGCCAATCTCGTGAACGCTCTGCAGAAAGCCTCGAACACGCTGGAGCGCTATGGGGACTATCTGGCCGCCGACCCGGTCAAGCTGATGCAGGGCGCGGAACTGCTCAACAGCGATGACTACGCCGTCGATGGCGACAACTTCGCCAACGTCCAAGACGGCGCCCTGTACGCGGCGAACCAGTACCTCTGGGGGACGCTGATGTCGGTTGCCTACAGCGTCTGGACGGGACCGGCGACGCTCGGACCGAACCCGACGTGCACCGCCAACGGCGTGCCGGCGACCAACGAAGCGGATCCCTTCAGCAACACCGATGCGAACGGCAGGTGGTCATCAGTCCAGGGATCGACGCCGACCCTGTGGTATCTCGGGCAGTCGGTCGCCCCCGACGATGTCGGCAACACCGGCGTCATTGGACTGCCGGGATCGACCAGCGATCAGCTCACGGGAGCGATCGACCCCTCCAACCCTCCGAGCCAGACGTCGAACGCCGGCGCCGTGATGCCCTACTTCGCCAACCGGTACCTCACCCAGCGGGCGCTGCCGCTGAACCCGAATCCGTCGCGACCGGACGACGGCGACGGCTGCATGCCGCACCTCTGGTGATCCGATTGCCTGGCCGGCGCCAGGGCCACGCCGGGCCCGCCTGCTATTCGCCGATCACTGCCGCGGTCAGCAGATGCTCCGTGAACTCACGGGCTACCGCCACGGATGACCGATGCGACCGCCGGGTTCCGGCCACGCGGATCCCGGCGGTTGCGACGGTGAAATTCTGGCTCTAGGCCGCTCGCGCCGAGCACGAACCGAGCCCAGTCGTCACGGGGACTCCGCCGCCGTGAGCCGCGGCCATGGTGATGGGTCCGGTCGCCATCGGCCAGCTGTACCAATGGCCGCGCCGACGTCCGTCGGCGCGGCCCTGAGGGACGATCCGCGGCTCCCGCGCGAGGGTTTAGGCCGTGAGCGGTTCGCCGTTGTCGGTCGGCGCCTCGGCCTCGCGTGCGCGCGGGCTGCGGAACAGCAGCGCCGCCAACAGAGCGCCAACGACGGCGATGCCTGCGGCGCCGAGGAAAGCGGCCGAATAGCCGTCCGTCAGCGCCTCCAGGTCGCCAAGCCGATCGGCACCCTGCGATGTGGCGACGGCAGTCATGACGGCAAGCCCGAGCGCGGAGCCGACCTGGTAGGCGGTGCTCGCGATGCCCGACGCCAGCCCGCCCTCTTCGGGTCGCGCCGCAGAGATCGCGGTGTTGAGCGACGGGATAAACGGCAACGTCATCCCGGCGGCCGCGATCAACGAGGCGGGGAGAACGTCCACCGCGAACGTGCCGTCAGGCCGGATCAGCGAGAACAGGGTCATGCCGACAGCGAGCAGCAACATGCCGCCCACGATCGATGCTTTCGGTCCGAGGCGGTCGATCACCCGCGGCGCGATCACGACCATCAGGACCATGACCGTGATCGTCATCGGCAGCAGGGCGGCACCTCCCTCGAACGCGCCGAACCCGAGGACCTGCTGGAGGTACAGGTTCAGGAAGAACCACGTCGGGATCCATGCCGCGCCGAGCAGCAGGAGCGCGAGGTTCGAGGCAGCCAAGTTCGGCGCCCGGAAGATGCCGAGGCGCATCAGCGGCTCGCGCAGCTTCGCCTGCAAGACGACGAACACGGCCAGGAGCACGATGCCGGCGCCCAACGTGAGCAGCGTCGTCGGAGAGCCCCAGCCCTCCTCCGGAGCACGGACGATCGCGAAGACCGTGACCGCCAGTCCTGCGGTGGCGGTCAGCGCGCCGGCGACGTCGATCGAGCCGCGGCGCGCCGCGACAGTCGGCATCAGGCCCGGCGATAGTGCGAGCGCGACGAGCGCGATCGGGATATTGACGTAGAACACCCAGGGCCAGCTGATCCACTCGGTGATCACGCCGCCGAGGAACACGCCGGCCGTACCGCCCGCCGGCGAGGCCGCGCCGTAGACGGCGAACGCCTTCAACAACTCCTTCGGGTCGTGCGCGAACAGCGAGATCAGCAAGGCCAGTGCGGACGGTGCGATCAACGCCGCGCCGGCGCCTTGCACCGCTCGAGCGGCGACCTCGACGCCGGGTGAACCGGCGAGGCCCGCGCCCAGCGAACCGACGGCCAGGATCGCCCAGCCGGCGGCGAACACGCGCTTGGCGCCGAGGAGGTCCGAGAGCCTGCCGCCCAGGAGCAGCAGGCCCCCGAAGGCGACGACGTAGGCGTTGAAGACCCAGGACAAGCCTTCGGGCGTGAAGCCGAGATCGGTCTGGATCTCGGGGAGGGCGACGCCGATGATCGACGTGTCCATGATCACCATGAACTGCGCGAGCGCGATGACGGCAAGGGCCGTCCAGCGCCGCGGATTCGCGGACTGCATGCGACAACTTCCTTTCGTTCAGCGATCGCTCGGACGCGGCGGGCCGGCGCTCAGCTGAGCGCCAGGCGGAACGCACTGCTCGTGCCGTCACGTCGCGATACCACTGGGGGGTATGTCGTGAAGAGGGCCATGGTACCCCCTAGGGGTAACTGGTCAAGGCCGGATGTCTCACTACAGACAACCTGGCCTAGCACCGAAAGAGAGCATCAGTGAGCCAGCGAACCCGCCGAGTGCGGCCAAAAGCGCCTCTGCGGCACGCCGAGCGAGTGGTCGCGAATCACTCCGGTGCTTGAGGTTCGCGGCACCGCCCGGCAGCGTCGAACGGTGGGTTGCGCCGCGAGCACTCGAGGCGGATTGCAGCTCAGTGGCCGGAGCCGAACAGTCGTGGGACGCTGCGGTGCAATGCGCGCCCGGCCGGTTCTGGGCAACCCGGCCGGCGGCGACCTCGGCAGCCGCGGTGTGCATGAGCCCAAGGAAAGGCGGCGAACCAACCGACTGGTGGCTCGCCGCCGAAAGCGCCGGCGTTCTGTCAGCGGCGGATCAGGCGCTCGACGCGCTCGAGGATTGGCGCATGGAAGTCGTGGACCTCGGCGGTGGTCGCGAACGCGGGCGCAAGCGTCTCAAGCACGCGGGCGTCGTTGCGATCGTGTCCGAGCGCGCGGACTACTGCGTGCCGCGCGCCGCCTGCCACGCGGTGCTTTCGGAGTAGTGGTTGTCGAAGCGGTCCTGCGTCGCGTCGAGCTCGTCCCATGAGCCCTCGCCGCGGTGCAGGCGGTCCAGCAGCCGGTAGTACTCGAACCGCTCGCGGCCCGGCGCGAAGACGAACAGCACGTCAGCCGTCCGGCCCGGCGCCGCGGCGAACGCGTGCGTCGTGCCGGGCGGCACGACGAGCAGGTCGCCGGCCTCGAGCACGGTGATCTCGTCGGCGACGAGGACTTCCAGTGCGCCTTCCAGGACGAAGAACAGCTCGGTCAGGTGCTCGTGGGTGTGCGGCGGCGCGCCGTCGGCGCCCTCGGCGAACGTCGAGCGGTTGCTGGTCAGCGCGCCGCCGGTGCCATCGGCGTCGGCGAGCAACGCGATCCGGCAGCCCGGGTCGCCGGTCAGCACCTCGGCCTCGGCTGCCCGAGTCAGGGTGAGGGAGATCTCATGAGAGGTGGTCATGGAGGTCTGACGGGCGACCCCTGAGCTCTGTGACACGCGATGTCAAAGATGCGCGAGCTTGTCCGGATTGCGCACGATTCGGATCGTCTGGACGCGGCCGTCGGCCACGTCGATCGACAGCACGTCCCACACGCGGCCGTCCGTCCGCCGCAGGATCCGACCCGGCTGGCCGTTGACGTGCACGCGCTCGCTCACCAGCTCCGCGTCCAGCTCTCGTCGTGACCGCGTGATCGACGCCATGAACGCCGCGACCTCGGCCGCGCCGACCACGGGCTCGGTC
>Ga0190265_10003485_pt1 | contig 10729 bp, 9 predicted proteins | sample Popmic124T_FD_133135 | JGI IMG/M metagenome (GOLD analysis project Ga0190265, IMG submission 133135) | Populus adjacent soil microbial communities from riparian zone of Indian Creek, Utah, USA - 124 T | ecosystem: Environmental > Terrestrial > Soil > Riparian zone | place: USA: Utah | collected...
CGAGCGAAACGAGCTCGCGTCCGGTTCCACCAGCAAGTCCGCAGGCGGGATCCGCGCGCAGTTCGCCGACGAGCTGAACGTCCAGATCGCGCTCCGGTCGATCGCGGAGTTCGAGCGGTTCGAGGAGCGGTTCGACGTCCCGATCGACTTCCGGCAGGTCGGCTACCTGTTCCTCCTGGACGACGAGAACGACGTCCGGCGGTTCCGCCTGGCGCTCGAGCTGCAGCATGCGTACGGCGTGCCGTCCGAGGAGCTGCCGGTCGAAGAGGCGGTCGCGCTCGTCCCGCAGATCCGCGCGGACGGACTGCTGCACGCCTTCTACTGCCCGCTCGACGGCTACGCGACGCCGGAGGCTGTCGTCCGTGGCTATGCCGGCGCCGGTGCCGAACGCGGCGTCCGGATTCGGCAGGGCGACGCCGTCGTCGCGATCGAGCGTGAGGGCGAGCGGATCCGGGCGGTCGAGACGGCGAGCGCGCGCATCGCGACCGACACCGTCGTGTGCGCGGCCGGAGCCTGGTCGCGCGATGTGGCCGCGCTCTGCGGTGTCGACCTCCCCGTCGAAGGGGAGCCGCGGTGGCTTCACTTCTCGCCGCAGAGCGGCGGCGTTCCCGACACCTGCCCCCTCACTGTCGACTTCTCGAGTGGCTTCTACTTCCACCGCGAGGGGCAAGGGCTCGTCTTCGGGGGCAGGGAGCAGACGCTGGAGGAGCTTGCCGAGCCGGCCGTTCGGCGTCTCCCCGTGATCGAGGACCTGGAGATCCAGGCGTCCTGGTGGGGCTATTACGAGGTGAGCCCGGACAACAACGCTCTTGTCGGCGAGACTGAGTCGCCGTCGCGATTCCTCTACGCGACAGGCTTCTCCGGCCACGGGTTCCAGCAGGCCCCGGCCGTGGGGGAGTACGTCGCGGCGCTCATCGCGAGGGCAGAGCCCGCGCTCGACCTCTCGCCGTTCTCGATCGATCGCTTCGCCTCGGGCTTGGCCCGCGAAGAGGCCTTCGTCATCTAGTTGATCGTGGCGGGGCGTGTCCCGCCCCGCCACGATCGGGCCGGGTGGCTAGCCGCTGGGCCGCACCAGCTTGAAGACCCGTCCGGTGGCTCCGGTCGGGCCCGTGTTGTTCGTCGTCAGGACGTACAGCTCGCCCGCGTCGTCTTCACCGAAGCCGAGCAGACGGGTGTTCAGGCGGCCGTTCGGGCTGGTGGCGACGCGGAGGTCGCTCATCTCCCACAGCCCCTGCTTGCGTGGCTTCGCCACGAAGAGCGACCCGTCGGGCTGCCCGAAGCCGCTGCTCCAGTCGCCGAAGATGTAGCGCCCGCGGAACTGCGGCAGCGCCGAGCCACGGTAGACATGGCCGCCGACGACGGCGACTCCGGGCCCACCGAGCCGCGCCTGCGGGTACTCGATGATCGGGTCGAGCAGCGGATCGCCCGTCCTCGGGTGCCCCGCACCGACGACGTCCGGGCAGGTAGCCGGCTCTTCGTTCGGGTTCTCGGCGTCGAAGCAATGCGTGGCCTCCTTGACGTTCCAGCCGTAGTTGCCGCCGCCGGAGACGATGTTGACTTCCTCAAACCTGTTCTGGCCGACATCGGCGACGAACAGTTCGCGGTCGCCGCCGCTGTCGAACGACATGCGGTACGGATTGCGGAAGCCGTAGGCCCAGACCTCGTCGAGGCCGGGCGTCCCCGCGAACGGGTTGTCGGGCGGGATCCCGTAAGGGCTGCCGCTGTCGACGTCGATCCGGAGGATGTTGCCCAGCAGGTTCTGGGTCACGTCCTGGCCGTTGCCACCGGCGTTGTCGGCGTACCAGTCGGCGACGTGGCCGAGGCCGACGTCGTTCGCGCCGCCGCCGTCGCCGAGCGAGATGTAGAGGTGACCGTCGTCCGGGCCGATGAGCAATGTCCCGCCGTTGTGGTTGAACTGCGGCTCGTCGACCTGCAGCAGGATCCGCTCCGACGCGGGGTCGGCGCGGTTCGGATCGGCTGCAGACACACGGAACTCGGAGATGTGGCCGGTGTGGTTGAAGCCGGCCGGGCCGCCGGCGCGCAGGGGAGCGCTGTAGTAGACGAAGAAGCGACCGTTGGCGGCGTACTGCGGATGGAACGCGAGCCCGAGCAGCCCGCGCTCGTCGAATCCGGGCATCAGTGCCACCATCCGGCTGCGCAGGTCGAGGAACGGGTCGGGTCGCAGCGTGCCGTCGGGCAGCAGGATTCGGATCAGGCCGGCCTGATCGACGACGAACAGCCGGCCGGAGTCGTCGCCGGGCGATGTCAGCGTGACCGGCGAGGTCAGCCCATCGGCGACGAGCTGCAGGCCCACGGCGGGCGGCTCTTCGGCATCGGCTACGGCGGCCGATGGGATTGCGGCGGTCGCCGCAACGACGACCATGGCAAGCAGCGTGCGGACGCGGTGTCGCGTCATGGTGTGAACTCCTTCCTCCCCGCGCGCGGCGCGGGGCCGCGTTGCCTTCGGTAGAGGTACGCAGCCCGGCCCGAAAGAGTTTGGTTTATGGTCAGCGCCGTCGTCGTGCGGGCGTTGGTCACGTACGCGCCGGCGGGCGCGGCGCTCGACGACCCGGATCGGCAGGCGTGCTTGACGACTCGTGCTCCGCGGATCGAAACTGTGGCCGATACCACGGCTGGGAGGCCCATGCCGTCCGAGCTTCGCACCGGCGACGTCATAGCCGGCTTCCGCATCGAGTCACTCGTTGGGCAGGGGGCAGTCGGCGCGGTCTACCTGGCGGAGGACGAGGGTGGACGCCGCGTGGCCTTGAAGCTGCTCATCCCGGAGCTGGCGTGGGACGAGCGCTTTCGCCGGCGGTTCCTGCGCGAGTCAGAGGTAGCGGCGGGCCTGGACCATCCGCACATCGTCCCAACGGTCGCATCCGGCGAAGACGACGGGCGGCTGTTCCTCGCGACGACGTACGTGGAAGGTTCGGATCTTCGGGACATCCTCCGGCGTGAAGGCCGACTCGACGCGGAGCGCGCGCTCGACGTCGTCGGTCAGGTCGCGGAGGCGCTGGACGCGGCGCACCAGGCGGGGCTCGTCCACCGTGACGTGAAGCCGGGAAACATCCTCGTCGCACAGACGGACGAGTCCGAGCACGCCTACGTCTGCGACTTCGGCCTCGCGCGACATGTCTCCTCGGTCAGCAGCCTCACCGGCGACCGCGGGTTCGTCGGCACGATCGACTACGTCTCGCCTGAGCAGATCCAAGGCGGCCCGATCGACGGGCGCGCCGACGTCTATTCGCTCGGCTGCGTTCTCTTCGAATGCCTGAGCGGCGCGGCACCGTTCGACGGCGAGAGCGAGCTTACGGTGGTCTTCAACCACCTGAACGAGCAACCCCCGCGGCTGTCGGATCACCGCGCCGACCTGCCGCACGAATTCGACGACGTCTTCGCGACAGCGCTGGCGAAGTCGCCGCATGACCGCTACTCGACGCCACGCGAGCTCGTCGCGGCGGCACAACGAGCGCTTCAAGGGAAGACGACGCCGCGGCGGTCACGCTTCCGGCGCCGGCGCTACGTCTTTGCCGGCGCAGCCGTGCTCGCTGCCGCTGCGACGGCGGCCGGCGCTCTCATGACGATGCGCGATGGGGGAGCGCCCCAACGCGTGACCATCACGCAAGCCTCGATCGCCGGGGCCAAGCTCGGCCTCACGCAGACTGCCTACAAGGAGCTCTACGGGATCGGCTGGCGGTCGGACGTCGTCACTGAGCCGGGCTTCCCGGTCCTGATCTACCAGCATCGCAGGGAAGCGATCTACTTCGATCCTGACACGCGCCGCGGCATCATCATCACGACCTGGAATCGAGACCACCGTACGGCGGAAGGGATCGGCCCGTGCTCGACGATCGAGGAGCTCAAGTCGGTGTACGGCAGCGCGTTGAAGCCGTCGCGCTGGAGCTCACAAGAGGGCAAGGTCTACGCCTACACGTTCGGCAAGAACCTGCTCTTCGCCGCCAACGGGTTGCCGCCGAATCCCTCCGAGTTCATCACCGCCGTCGTGCTGTACGACGGCGACGGGCCCCGGAATGACGGCAGCGGCGTCGACGTGCACAACGGCACCCTCCCGTTCGCCGGCTACATCGCGCTGAACGAAAGCACGTGCACCTGACCTCCGCAGCTACGGGAGCTGAACTGACCAGGTAAAGCGCGTGCGGCTCGCACGCGGTGCGAGGCCGCCCGGGCGCGGGCCGCCGTGGACGAGCAGCGTCGGACAGCCGGCGTTGCGCACCACCGCGCGCCTCGTGGCGCCGATGCCGTCGTGCCGCCAGCGCGGCGACACCCCCTGGACGACGAGCGTCGCGGACACGACGGCAGCCACGAGAGCGTCGTCACTCGCCTCGGCGAGGACCGGCTCCGACGAGACGCCTGCCGTCCGCTGCACGGCGAGGGACGCGTCGGCGAGGAGCCGGCTCGCGTCGCGCCTGCCGCGCTGTGGATCTGCCTTCGTCCCGACGAGCCTCAGCGGTACGACGGCCGCGGAGGCCAGCCACGCCGCCACCTCGAGCGCGGCCCAGTCGTGGACACCGCCCCCGAACGGTACGAACACGCCGTCACCCCGAGTCCAGTCGACAGCGCCGCCTGCGAGCACTCCGACGTCGGCGGGTGACCGTTCGAACAGGCCCGCGAGGTCCGCCGGCAGGGAGGTCGCGTCGAGCGCGGCCGGAGTATCGAGGAGCACCAATGCGACGTCGTTGGTCGCCGCGAGCCGAGCGGCGTCTTCGCTCCACCCGACGGTCGTGAAGGCGGCGGTGCGTGCCTCGAGCTCGAGTGACGCCCGCAGTCGGTTCAGAGCCGCCGCTGCCGCGCCGAGCTCCCGGTCGTCGGTCAGCAGGCGCGCCACGATGAGCTCACGTGCAGGCAGGCGGCTCAACGGCGCGGCGAGCGACAGGAGCCGGTCGGCGGCATCCCCGCTCGACGGCAATAGCAGTACAGGCCGCGGCGACTCCGCGGCACCCTCGAGACGAGCCGCGAGCTCGAGCGCTGGATCCTGGGTCAGGATGGCGTGCTCGAGCTGGCGGAGCGCCGGTGTGGGCTCGATCCCGAACTCATCGACGAGCCCTGCCCGTGTAGCCCGGTAGACCTGCAGCGCCTCCGTCTGGCGTCCGGCGCGGTACAGAGCGAGCATCAGCTGTCCCCGGAACCGCTCGCCGTAGGGATGGTCGGCAACGAGCTCCTGCAGCTCGCCGACGAGCTCGCGGTGACGGCCGAGCGCGAGCTCGGCGTCGATGCGCCGCTCGAGCGCGGCGATTCGGATCTCCTCCAGTCGTTCGATGGCGGCCCGCGCGAACGGCTCGTCCGCGAGATCGGCAAGTGCCGCGCCACGCCAGAGGCCGAGTGCCTCGCGCAGCAGATGCGCGGCGCGCTCGGGCTCGTCTCTCGCGGCGGCCTCGGCCTGCTCCGCCCGCCGCTCGAAGCGATGCAGGTCGAGCTGCTCCGGCGCCACGCGCAGGATGTAGCCGGGCGAACGCGTCTCGATCACCGACGCGTCGTCGAGCAGTCGGCGCAGCTCGGAGATCTGCCGCTGCACCTGGGTTACCGCCGTGACCGGAGCTGCGCCGGCGTAGAGCTCGTCGGCGAGTCGCTCGACCGGTACGACCCGGTTCGCCCCGAGCAGCAGGATCGCGAGCGTCGAGCGCTGCCGCGGCCCGCCGAGCCGGATCGGGCCGTGCTCTCCGATGACCTCGAGCGGCCCCAGGATGCGGAACTCGAGCACTCGAGCGGGACCGTAACCACTCGATAGCGGTTCGGTAGCGCCGCGTCGGACGATCGCTGCAATCGAGAGAAGGAGGCTTCAGATGCGCAAGCTCATGGTCATCGCCGTCTGTGCGCTCGCGGCAGCCGCCCTGCCCGCCTTTGCGGGTGCGGGGGCCGTGCACGGCAGCGAAACGTTCACCGACACGTTCACCACGTTCGGACCCGATCCGTGCGTCGACAAGGTCGTGACCGGTACCGCGACGCAATCGGGCACGGCGACGTTCGTCGAGCCGCCGAGCGGCGGCGTGCACGTTCGGGTCGACTTCAGCGGCAGTGTCGACCTCTACGAGGCCAACGGCCCAGGCCCATCGGATCCTCAGCCCGGCGCCTTCGTCGGCACGTGGACGTATGAAGGGCACGTCATCGATCAGGCTCCGCCGAGCTTCAAGGGTGCATCCAACGGAGTGACGTCGGGCACGCTCGAGCTCGCCGACGGCCGCGTGCTTCGCCGCCAGGTCTCCTTCCACCTGACGTTCGACGAGGAAGGCCTGCCGGCGAAGATCTTCTTCGCGAAGTTCGTCTGCTCGGCGGCGTGACGGACGATGCGCAGCATCGCCCTCACCTGCGCGCTCGTGACGGCTGTCGTCCTCGGGACCTCGTCCGCGATGGCGCGGCCGGACGTCGCGGCGTTCACCATCAGATCGAGCCTCGACGGCAAGACGAGCCTTCCGCATCGGATCGCGTGGATCGCGTATCCGTCGGCGGCCGTCGAGGCTCCCGGTGTCGAGTTCCTGATCGACGGCAAGGTCACTTTCCGCAACCGTCTCGAGCCGTTCGCGTTCGGCGCCGATGGCCGCGACGAGAAGACCGGCATGAGACGGACCGGCTATCTCGTCACCTCGTGGCTCACACCCGGCCGCCATTCCTTCACCGTCCGGGCTCTTCGGGCTTCTAGCGCGGGCTCTCGCGTCACTGCGACGAAGACGGTCGTCGCACGCGTGCTGCGAGCGCCCGCTCCTCCCGCTGCGCTCGCCGGCACGTGGCGCCGAACAATCCCGCAGCCGGTGCCCGGCGACCGGGGAGCGTTGTACGCGAAGGGCAGAGGGGGGAGCTATTCCGGGCGTGACCCCGCGCCGGCCGGCACTTGGAGGATGGTCATCGACAAGCGGTTCGTCCAGCACGTGGCCCCGACGGGGTATGTGATCAACAGCGACTACGCCGCCGGTGCGCAGACGATCCGGTTCGCGAGCCCCGTCTGGACCACTCCGCGCACGCCCCTGCAACCGAGCTCCGGGCACAACGCGAATCCGCTGGAGTGGGGCTGGTGCGACCCTTGGGGTCGCGAGACGACGTACACGTGGTCGGTGCTGGGGGACAGGCTCACGCTCGCGCCGGCCGGAGGAGTTGACGCCTGCCGGCAGCGTGGGATGATCCTCGCGGGCGAGTGGACGCGGTAAGCAGCAGGAGGCGGATGAAGATCGCAGTGCTCGCACTGGTCGTCGCTGTCGCCTCGGTGGGTGCAACGGCGGGCGGTGCCGCTCGGCCCTCGAACGGGTTGATCCTGTACTCCGAGGAGGTCTCCGGCACCGCTCGACTGTTTACCGTCCGTCCGGACGGGTCCGGCCGACGGCAGCTGACCCGCGGCGCGGCGGACGCGCTGAACGCGGAATGGTCGCCCGACGGCAGGTCGATCGTGTTCGAACGCTTCGTCTCCGCCGAGGAGCGCGCGGCCGTGACCGTGATGGACGCCGGCGGATCGCGGGCACGGGAGCTGACGCCGACCGGCTTCCAGGGCGATCCGTCGTTCACGCCGGACGGTCGCGCAGTCGTCTTCACTCGTGACCCCAATCCCTCCGACAACGGCATCTGGATCATGTACGCGGACGGTTCGGCGCTGCGCCGGCTCAGCCGGAACCCGTTCATGCGCCGTGGGTTCTGCGGTTGCGACGAGGGCGCGGCCGTGTCGCCGGACGGAAGGACGGTCACGTTCGCGCGCAGCCAGAGGAACAGCCAGCGTGCGCTCTTCGCCGTCGACATCGATGGAGGAGGGCTTAGGCGACTGACACCATGGCACCTCGGCCCGCCCAGGCACGCCTGGTCGCCGGACGGGAAGCGAATCCTCGCGACGTTGCAGATGGGCCCGTCGGCGAACGTCGTCACGATGCGCCGCGACGGGTCGGACGTGCGGCAGGTGACGCGCTTCACCGGCGGCGCCCGCCACGGCTACGCGGGCTCCTACTCGCCGGACGGTGCGTGGCTCGTGATACGGATCGAGAAGGGCCCTTCGTATGGGCTCTACCTCGTACGGCCGAACGGGACGGGTCTACGGCGGATCGGGAAGTCGAGCGCGCCGCAGACCGGGATCGACTGGGGCAGCGGCAGGGGCGGATAGTGGGCTTGTCGAGACTCGCTCTGGGGGGAGCCGCAATCGCGACTGTCGCCATCGTCGCCGCGCCCTCGGAGGCGGCCTTCAAGGGGAGGAACGGGCTGCTCGTCTATCAGGCGCGAGTAGGTGCAAAGGTGCAGCTCTTCACCGTCCGGCCCAACGGACGCGGCCGCCGCCAGCTGACGCAGTTCCGCGACGGCGACTCGATCAACGCGGCCTGGTCGCCCGACGGCAGCAAGATCGCCTTCGTTCACGTCACGAAAGAACGCGGGGAGACGCGGCGGATCTACACGATGAACGCCGACGGCAGCGGCCTCCGCCGGCTCGATCGCAAGCTTCGCTGGGCGGTCGCGTGGCTCCCGGGCGGCAAGCGCCTGCTCGTTGTGCGTGGGCTCGGCTATGTCACAGTCGCCGCCGACGGGAGCGGCCCTCGGGACGCGGGTATCCCCGGCGGCCTCGCCGATAGCCCGTGCGTGCTCGGCAATGGGAAGCGGCTCGCCTTCCTGAGGTCGAAGAGCCTCGGCGGGAGCGAGCGTGCGATCTTCGTGGGACGCCTCGGCGGCGGTCGTGGCAGCATCGAGCGGATCACGCCCTGGCAGCGCCTGACGGACAAGATCGACTCCTCGCCCGACGGGTCGCGGATCGTCTTCAGCAACGACCATCTCGGCTCCGACAGGCCCTCGAACGTCTACATCGTGCGAACGGACGGCACCGGTCTGCGACAGCTGACGCGCAGCGGCGGGGCGAGCGAGAACAACATCGCCAACTCCTGGTCGCCCGATGGAAGGAAGATCGCCTTCAGCAGCAACCGCGACGGCGAGTATCTCCTCTACACGATTGGTGTCGACGGCGCCGGCGTCCGCAGGGTCACGAACCGCGAGGCGCACGCCGCCGTGTGGGGCTCGCATCCCTGAGGCGAGTGGAAGCGCGAACCAGCCGTTGCAGTGGCGGTCGTGCGGGAGCTCAGACACGAGCGAGGGCGGGCCGGCCCAGCTGGCCCGCCCTCGTCTCTTGCTCAGTGCTCTCCGGGCGCGTGCGGAATGCCCGGGTCGAAGAGCACCAGGTGCGGTCCGGCCGGTCCGGTGGTCGTCTTCTTCCGGACGTTCGTGAAGCTGACCCAGGCCTTCCCGTCCGCGTTGGACGGCGTGAGGCGACCGGTGAGCTCGTCCACCTCGAACAGCCAGATGCCGTACTCGTCGTTCCGCGGGGGCCCGAAGTCCGGGTCGTTGTCCCACGGCGTGAGCAGCGAGTTCGTCACGTAGAGGCGCTTGTCGTCGCGACTCAGGCGCAGCATGTTCGGATGCGGCACGGAGACGGTCGCCGTCGGGAGGGGAGCGAACGGATCCGTGATGTCGAACTGCTGCACCCTGTCCCCGAACCAGTTGCTGACGTACATGTAGTTGCCGTCGTGGGACAGGATCAGGTCGGGCGGTAGCTCGAGCCCGTCCTGCGGGCCGAGCACCTGCTGGAAGTCGTAGACGCCGTCGCCGTCGTCGTCGTCGGCCAGCCAGATCGCGCTCGTGCCCGGGGCGTTGATGAACGCCCGCCGAACGCCGTCGCGCCTGACCCAGTGCACCATGAGCGCCCCGCTCGACGGACCGAGATCGGCGGTCTGGATCACCTTCCGCAGGCGGAGGTCCCAGACGTAGACCTCGTTGCCGAGGCAGCTCGGGTCGATGCCGCTTGCGCAGCCGGCGGGAGAGCCGAACGTCGTGCTGATGCCGCGGTTCGCTTCGGGCAGTGACTCGAAGTCGTACATGTACGTCGGCGCGGCGCTGGGCTCGCGCACCGGCCCGGGGCCGAAGTGCCCCACGAACGCACCCGTCTTGTCGTCGATCTCCACGATGCCGCCGGGGAGGGTCGTGTCGCTACTGGCTCCGATCATCGTCACCATGGCGCGGCCTCGTGACATCGCCATTACACCGTGCGGCACGACGTAGCCGCTCTTCGCGGCCAGCTGGTCGTTCACCGCCCGGAGCTCCAGTCGCCGGCCGTCGCCCTTCACGTCGAAGACGTGCATTCGGCTCGAGAACAGGCCCGGCACGAGCAGGCGCTTCTGGTCGTGCGAGTAACCGTAGTGGTGGAGCTCGTCGCCCACGTTCGGCATGTCGATGCGGTTCACGATCTTCCCGAAGTCCGGGCGACGCGGGTCCGCGCCGACCACGGCGATGAAGTCGGGATCGGTCGTGCTCTGTGAGACCGTGCTGACGTACAGGAAGCGCTCCTGCAGCTTCCGGGCGTGCTTCGTGCCGTCGCCGTGGCCTGCTGCGCCTGCCGCCGGTCGCGAGTCGGACGCGGCGGCGAACACGGCCAGCACTGCGGCGCCGGTCAGCGCCGTCAACCCGACTGCGATTCGCGTCTTCATCACATGTCTCCTTCGTTTGTCGCCGCGCCGTCAGCGCGGGATTTCGGCCGGCGACGAACCAGCCGGGCGAGCTCGGCCCGGAACAGGGCGAGCCCGACGGACAGCGAGCCGGCGCCGGCGAGCACCGCCTGGAGCAGAAGCGCCTCGCCGCCGTGGTGGGCGCGGATCACGGGAACACCTCGGAGGTCGAGTCGCCGCCCTCGAGCCGCATCTCGTGCTCCCGTGCGGGGCCGTCGGGGCGGTCTTGGAAGTCGACGAAGAAGTCGGGGTCGACGGCC
>Ga0190265_10003486_pt1 | contig 10728 bp, 7 predicted proteins | sample Popmic124T_FD_133135 | JGI IMG/M metagenome (GOLD analysis project Ga0190265, IMG submission 133135) | Populus adjacent soil microbial communities from riparian zone of Indian Creek, Utah, USA - 124 T | ecosystem: Environmental > Terrestrial > Soil > Riparian zone | place: USA: Utah | collected...
CGAGCGCGGCGCGCATCGCGACGACCGGCGCGGCGCGGCCGGTCCATCGCTCGAGGCTGCGAGCACCCTGGCGTACCAGCATCTCGCGACCGTCGAGAACACGCGCTCCTCCGCGCTCCGCCCAGCGGGCAAGGGGCGTCGGGCCGGACCCATAGACGAGGTCGAAGAAGGTCGCCGGCGGTCGCACGCCCTCGATCGCGACAGCGGCAACGGCCTCCCCCTCCTCGCCTTGCGCGTTCAGCCCGACCGAAGTGCAGTTGACGATCAGATCGGCGTTCTCGGGGCGCTCCACGTAACGAAGGCTGAGATCCGTCGCGAGCCCCGCCGCGCGCGCGGCGGTGCGATTCCAGATCGACACTTCGGCGGCGCCTGCCTCGCGTAACGCCCAGGCCACTGCTCGCGCGGAGCCTCCAGCGCCAAGTATCAGACAGCGGAGACCCGCCGGGTCGGTGCCGAGCGCGTCGAGGAAGCCGCCGGCATCGGTGTTGTCGGCCTCGATCCGCCCGTCCTCATACGTGAGCGTGTTGGCGGCTCCGATCGCCGCGGCGGCCGGTGTCCGCTCGTGCGCGAGGTCGTGGGCCGCCTGCTTGTGCGGAAGCGTCACGTTAATCCCTCGATACCCCGACGCCGCCAGAGCCCGTGCCGTCTCGGCGAACAGCTCTGGAGGCAGCGGCAGTGCCACGTAGAGCCAGTCGAGCCCCAGCTCGGCCAGCGCGGCGTTGTGCATCTCAGGCGAACGACTGTGCGCGACCGGCCAACCAGCGACCCCGAGCAGCGTCCGCGCCATCAGCAGTCGGTCGGGGACTTGCCCCCGCGGGCGGCCCGCTCGCTGTTGTAGCGCTCGACGTTCTGCTGGAACTCGGCATCGGTCTCCGAGAAGGCGTGCTCGCCGCAGGTCCCGGGCTTCACCACGTAGTAGAGGTAGTCGGTTGAGGCGGGATGGGCGGCGGCTTGGATCGACGCGAGCCCAGGGTTGCCGATCGGTCCCGGCGGCAGCCCGAGGTTCGTGCGCGTGTTGTACGGCGAGGTCGTCGCGAGCTCGGACGGCGACAGTGGCTCGGTCCAATTCCCTGTAGCGAAGCGAATCGTCGCGTCGATGCCGAGATGCATCCCCTGGTTGAGTCGGTTGTAGATCACCGAAGCGACGAGCTTCCGCTCGCGCGGGACCTGGACCTCCCGCTCCACCATCGACGCGATCGTGAGAACGTCGTACACGTTGAGGTTCTTGCTCTTGGCGAAGCGCATGTCGACGTTCGCGAGCTGCCGCTTGAACGCCACGAGCTGCTGGTTGACGAGCTCCTCGACCGGCTCGCCCGGCTTGAGCTCAAAGGTCGCGGGAAACAGGAATCCTTCGAGACTCTCGGCGTCGCGGGCACCATAGTCGCGTGGGTCGAGCACGCGGGAGCGACGACTAGCCGTCAGGTAGTCGCCACGTAGGGAGTCGCCCACCACGTCCTCGATCTCTGCACGCGAGAGGCCCTCTGGGATCGTCACGGTGACGGTGTCCGGGATCGGTGGATCCGCTAGCGCGTCGATCGCCGCGCCGTAGCTCATGTCGCGACGCATCGGGATCTCCCCCGCCTTGAAGTCATCCCCCTTGCCGGCAAGCGTCGTGCGTGCGCGGAAGAAGAAGCCAGAGGCGATCACGTCGCGCTCCTCGAGGATGTCGGCGATCTGGTCGACGCTCGCGCCGCGCGGGATCGTCACGCTGACCTCGCCCGATCCATCGCCCTTGAGCGGCTGGAAGAACGAGAGCAGGAACCAGGCGACGATCAGGACGATCAGCCCACCGCCGACCGCGGCCGCGGCTGTTCGCGGCCGCCGTGTTCCTGAAGTGCCGGGCGGCTGGCTGCCAGCGCGACGCCCATGGAGGAACTCCTTTGCCGCCGCGCGTCGCTCCGCCGCCGACCGTCCCGCAACGGGCTGACGTGCTCTCAACCGCCGCGGCGCCGCAGACGCGGGATCGGTCTCGAACGGTGGTGGAGGCTGGGCCGGTCGGACTTCGGTCGCGGTCGGCGCTGTCTCGGGCGGTGCGTCTTGCTCCGCGGCCGGCGGCCGTACGGATGGCGGCTCCTGGGCGACGCCATCGGCCGGTCGCTCTCCGTCGCGTGCGGCTCGCCGGGCCTCCCGCTCCAAACGGGCGCGCTCGCGCTCCTCTGCTGTCCGCTCGCCGTCAGTCATTTGTCCTCGCCTGTGCCGCAAGGTAGCTCTCGAGCAGGTGGGCGGCCGCGACGGAGTCCGGATCGGCCTTGCCGCCTGTCGCCTCCGCCATGCGCGTGGTGAGGCGCTCGTCGTAGAGGTCAATCGGTACGCGCAGGCGCGGACGCAGCCGCTCGGCGAACTCGCGCGCGCGCCCGGCCTGAGCGCCCTCCTCGCCGGCGAGGGTCAGCGGTAGGCCGACCAGCACCAGTTCGGCATCGAGCTCGTCGGCGAGCGCCGCAATCCGTGCGAGGCCCTTACGCGTCTCCGGCCGCTCGACCGCGTCGAGCGGTGTCGCGAGCGTGCCGGAAGGGTCGGAGACCGCGCAGCCGCAGCGCGCCTCGCCGTGGTCGAGGGCAAGCACCCGCATCCTCGCGCTAGCCGAGCGCCTCGACTATCCGGCTGCGTGCGGTCGTCAGGGCGTCGCCGAGCTTCTCCGGGTCGCGGCCGCCGGCCTGGGCCATCGTGTCGCGCCCACCGCCACCGCCGCCGACTACCTCAGCCGCCGCACGTACGACGTCGCCGGCCTTGACCCCGCGCTCGACCGCGCCGGGGGTGACCTGAGCGACGAGATGGACACGCCCGTCAACCGCGGCACCTAGTACGACGGCCGCATCGCCGAGCTTCCGCGCGACACGGTCCGACAGCGCGAGCAGCGCCTTCGCGTCGGTCGCGTTCTCGTAGAGAGCGGTGACGACCTTTACGCCGCCGATGTCCTCTGCAGCGGCCATCAACGCATCGGCGTCCGCGCCGATGTCGGCCGCCGGGCGCTTCTGGGTCTCCTTCGCCTTGGCGCTCAGCTTCTCCACCGCCCGCGGCAACTCGTGCTCTGGCGCCTTCAGCATTCCGGACAGATCGCGCAGCAGCGCGGTGCGCTGCTCGAACAGCTCGGTCGCCACCGGCCCGGTGACCGCCTCGATGCGACGCACATTCGATGCCGACGACGTCTCGGTCGTGATGTGGAACAGCCCGATCTCGGCGGTGCCGGCGACGTGCGTGCCGCCGCAAAGCTCGCGCGAGACCTCCGCGACCTCGACCATCCGCACCCAGTCACCGTACTTCTCGCCGAACAGCGCCATCGCGCCGAGCGAGCGGGCCTCGTCGAGTGTCGTCTCGATCGCGCGCACCGGCAAGCCGCTTCCGATCCAGCCGTTGACGCGGGCCTCGACCGCCTGGAGGTCCTCGGCCGAGAGTCGCTCGCCGTGGGTAAAGTCGAAGCGCAGCTTGTCGGGCCCGACGTAGGAGCCCGCCTGGCGCACGTGGGTGCCGAGGCGCTCGCGCAACGCCGCGTGGAGCAAGTGCGTCGCGGTGTGGTTGCGCATCGTCGCCAGCCGCTCAATCCGCTCGACGACCGCGTGGACGGCGTCGCCCGTGGCGATCTCGCCCTCGATGGGCTCGACGGCGAGCGCCTGGTCACCGCCGACACGGACGACGTCGACGACCCTCGCGCGCGCCGAGGGCGTCTCGACGAAGCCGGTGTCGGACACCTGCCCGCCGCCCTGGGGATAGAACGGGCTGTCCTCAAGCTTGACGAGCAGCCTGCCGTTCAGCCGCTCCACGCTGCGCGCGACGGTCTCGGCATCGGTCCGCTCGTAGCCGACGAAGTTCGTCTCGAAGCCCGCGGCGCGAACGAGATCCGCGATCTCGTCCGCCTCGTCGCTGCCCGTCTCCCGCGCACCGGCCCGTGCCGTCTCGCGCGCCCCGTCCATCAGCCGCTCGAAGCCCTCGGCGTCGACGGTCAGGTCCTGCTCGCCGAGCAGCTCCTGCGTCATCTCGAATGGGAAGCCGAAGGTGTCGTGCAGCTTGAAGGCATCCGCCGCGGCGATCTCGGTCTCGCCGCGCTCGTGCGCACCGGCGACCAACTCCTCGAGCAGGCGCTCGCCCTGGACCAACGTCCGGCCGAAGCCCTCCTCCTCGGAGGCGGTCCAGCGGCGGATCGTCTCGCGCTCGACGCGCAGCTCGCCGTATACGTCGCCCATCGTCTCGATGACCACGTCGCAGAGATCGGGCAGGAAGCTTTGCTCGATCCCGAGTACACGTCCTTGCTGGATCGCTCGTCGCAGGATCCGGCGCAGGATGTAGCCGCGGTCCTCGTTCGAAGGGACGACGCCGTCCGCGATCAGGAACGACGACGCGCGGCCGTGATCGGCCAGCACGCGCAGCGCGCGCGTCGTCGGGAAGTCCTGTCCGTAGCCGCGGCCGGAGCGCTGCTCGCCGAACTCGATCAGCGGGCGGAAGTGGTCGGTCTCGTAGACCGACGGGACGTCTTGCAGGATCGCCGCCATCCGCTCGAGTCCCATACCGGTGTCGATGTTGCGCCGCGGCAGCTCGGTCAGGGATCCGTCGGCATGCAGCTCGTACTGCATGAAGACGAGGTTCCAGTACTCGAGGAAGCGCTCGCTGTCGTCGCCCGGACGGTCATCCTCACTACCGAAGTCGAGCCCGCGATCGAGATAGAGCTCCGAGCAAGGGCCGCAGGGACCAGTCGGTCCGGACTGCCAGAAATTGTCGTCGCGGCCAAGCCGAACGATCCGCTCGTCAGGGATCCCGATCGCGCGCCAGTACTCGACCGCCTCCGCGTCCTCGTCAAGCCCCAGCTCCGAATCGCCACCGAAGACCGTCACCCAGACGCGCTGTGGATCGAAGCCGTAGCCCTCGGTGGACAGGGCCCACGCGAACTCGATCGCCTCCTGCTTGAAGTAGTCGCCGATCGAGAAGTTGCCGAGCATCTCGAAGAAGGTCAGATGACGCGCGGTCATCCCGACATTCTCGATGTCGGTCGTGCGGAAGCACTTCTGGCACGACGTCAACCTGCGCGCGGGAGGCTCCTCGTCGCCGCGGAAGTACGGCTTGAATGGCTGCATGCCTGCCGTCGTCAGCAGAACGCTCGGGTCGTAGCTGGCGGGCACCAGCGACGCGGACGGCATGCGCTTGTGGCCCCACTCCTCGAAGAACGAGAGGAATCGCTCGCGGATCTCTGCTGCCTTCACCGAATGCAGTCTAGGAAGCCGTGCACGTTCTAGTGCATACGCACGTCCCTGGCAGCTGAGTTGCAGGACCAAACCTGATGAGCGCGTATAGCTGAGCATTTGACTGTTTCTGCTGCAAATGAGCCCCTTAGCGGAACCGAGGCTGCATCGGTTCCGCAGTGTTGCGCGGGGAAACCTCTGCAATCGCTCGGCCGAGTGGTCCGACCGCCCGTCAGAGCCCGAACATAGGTCGTGTGTTGCTGGCTGAGCAGCTAGTCGGGGAGGCACGTGAGCGCCGACGGAGGCGCATGTCGCGGCGTGAGCGCGTCGTGAACGCCGTCTCCGCAACCGTCTTCATGGCGGTCGTAGCGGCGATCGCGCTCGCGCTGCCGAACGAGCGCAGCGCCGACCCGCTGCTCGTCGCCGGCCTGATCGCGGGCTACGCGATCGTCTCTCGCGTCCGCTTCGAGTTCGGCGCGACCTACGTCACGCCCGAGCAGCTCGCCTTCATCCCCACCCTGCTGCTGCTGCCGCTGCCGATGGTCCCGGTGGTCGTCGTGACCGCCGCGTTGCTCGCACAGGTACCCGACTTCCTCGACGGGAGCTGGCACCGCGACCGCTGGGTGAGCTCCTGCGCCGACTCCTGGTTCTGCATCGGGCCGGTACTGGTGCTTGCGGCATTCGCCCCCGGCGAGCCGAGCATCGACGCGCTCGGCGCCTATGCGCTGGCCTTCGGCGCCCAGATCGCCTGCGACGTCGCGTGGGCGACGCTGCGTGGCCGGATCCTCGACACCATCCCATACGCCGACCGCCTGCCGTTCCGCGACATCTGGCGCGACTACGTCGGCGTCGCGCAGTTCGACGCCATGCTGACACCGGTCGCGATCGCGATCGCGCTCGTGGCCGTCCAGGAGCCATTCCTCCTGCTGACGATCGCGCCGGTCGTCTGGATGCTCGAGACCTTCGCGCGCGAGCGCGGTGAGCGCTACGCCAAGGCGCTCGAGCTGCAGCGCGCCTACCGCGGCACCGTGATGTTGCTCTCCGACGTCGTGGAGTTCGAGGACCAGTACACGGCCGAGCACAGCCGCTCGGTCGTCGACCTCACTCACGCCGTCGCCGAGGAGATCGGCACCGACCCACGGGAGCGCCAGACGCTCGAGTTCGCCGCGATGCTGCACGACGTCGGCAAGATCGCGATCCCCAAGGAGATCCTCAACAAGCCGGCCAAGCTCACCGACGACGAGTTCGCGGTGATGAAGAAGCACACGATCGAGGGTCAGTACATGCTCGATCGCGTCGGTGGTCTGCTCGGCTCGGTTGGCGAGATCGTTCGTTCCTGCCATGAGCGCTGGGACGGCAAGGGTTACCCAGACGGCCTCAAGGGCGAGGAGATCCCGCTCGAGGCTCGCATCGTCTTCGCCTGCGATGCCTACAACGCGATGACTACCGACCGGGTCTACCGGCCGGCGATGTCGCGGGAGGCGGCGCTCGACGAGCTCGCCGCCAATGCCGGCACGCAGTTCGACCCCCGAGTGGTCGAGGCGCTCTCGCGCGTGATCGTGCGTTGGGAGCCCGCCGAGTCCCACGCCGCGGACGACATCCGCGCCGTACTCGCCGAGGGCGCCGTCTCCGCCCAACGCATCGGCGCAGCCGTCTAGCTCCGCCCTGGGGAATCTCCCGAGCCGGCCTCTTGAGTCGCCAGCTCGGGTTGCAGCGGTGCGTCTCCGAGCGGATGGCCCTCTTGCTCACTCCACTCGCCGCGCAACACGAACGCGGAGATCGCGCACGTCACGAGACCGATCCCACCCGCGACGAGGATCAGCTCGCGGGGGCTGATCAGCTCGAGCAGCCCACCGGCAGAGAGGAAGGCCAGGGCGAACGCCCATGCGGTGAGCGCGTCCCTGACTCCGAAGACTCGCCCCACCAGTGCGTCCGCGAACGACGCCTGGATGAGCAGCCGCTCATAGACGAGCACCAGGCCGTTGCCGAAACCGGCGATCGCGAACGTCGCGATCGCGATCGCGTATACCGACGCGGCGGCCGTTGCGCAGAAGCCGACGCCGAACACGAGCAGGCCGATCAGGTAGCGCCGTTTCAGGACGGGCCGCGTACCTCCCTTCGAGCCGGCCAACGAGCCGCAGACGAAACCGAGACCGAAGAAGGTGACGAGCACGGAGAAGCCCGCATCCGACGTTCCCAGGTCGTCCTTGGCAAAGAACAGCTCGGCGACGTTGAAGAGCCCCGCGCCGAACAAGGCGGCGCTCGTCGCGAGCAGGACGATGCGAATCGCGCGCATGCCCGCGGTTGCTCGCATGCCCTCGCGGGCCTCTCGCAGAAGCGAGGCGGGCGCCACGTCCGCCGCTTTCTCCGGCGCCGCGCCGAAGCGCAACGGGGCGAGCAGTAGGGCGGACATGGCGAATGTCGCGGCGTTCACGAGCATCAACGTCTCGGGACCGCCGAACAGGAGCACCGGGAAGGCGATCGCGGGGCCAACGATGAAGCCGAGATCGGCAACCGCGCCATAGAGTGAGGTCGCGGCCGGCAGCCGGCGCCTGTCGTCGATGACGCTCGGCAGCGCGGCGAGCGCCGCCGGCGTGAACAGGCCGGTGCCGGTGCCCGCTAGCACCGCGAAGGCGACCGTCGCCTCGAAGCTGTCGACCAGGGTGATCCCAGCGAAGGCGATCACCCGCAGGACGTCGCCGAGGATCGCGCAGCGCTTGCGCGACCAGCGGTCCGCGACGGCGCCGAAGATCGGGCCGAGCAGCATCGCCGGAAGCAGATCGGCGCTGAGCACGAGGCTGATCGCCCAGGGCGACGCGAAGCGCTCCTCCGCGATCAGCAGCAGCGCTATGTAGCCGGCGCCTGTGCCGAGCGCCGACTGCGCCAGCGCCAGGAAGAAGGGCCGGGCACGCTTCTCGTGTCTGAGCAGGGCGAGGGTCTCGCGCATCGAGGAGGTGCAGCGTAGTCAATGTGCCCCGTGCCAGTTGGCTTCGAGGGCGGAAAACAAAAGGGCCGCACCAAGATGGCGCGGCCCTAGTACTTCTAAAGCATCTTTGAATTAGCGACGCGACGGCATTTCATGACCTCCCGATCGGGGGACCCCTCATTGACTTTGCACGGGCTCGCGGGACCAAACCCGTGCAACCCTGCAAGACAAGGATGCCATAAGTGTTGGCTTTTTGCCAATCCTCTGCACCAAGTTGTGCAAAGAGAAGGTCTAGAGCGCTTCTAGAGGTATTGGCGCTGCCTCGAAAAGGGCTGCGCTAAGCCGCGTTCAGCGGGTGATGGCAGGCGGCGACACGACCGCCTGGAAAGGCCCTCAAGGGCGGGACGACTGTCTTGCAGACGTCTGTCGCACGCGGACAGCGAGTGTGGAAGACGCAGCCAGACGGCGGATCGATCGGACTTGGCGGCTCGCCGCTCGGGGGTACCGCCTGCTTAGGCGCTCCGCGTCCCCGGCGACGATTTGCGCCGGCGGGATCGGGCACCGGGATCGCGGCGAGCAGCGAGGCCGTGTACGGATGGACAGGCCGCGCATAGAGCTCATCGGCTGGCGCGACCTCCATCAGCTTGCCGAGGTACATCACGGCGATCCGATGCGAGACGTGACGGACGACGCTGAGATCGTGTGCCACGAAGAGGTACGCGAGCCCGAGCTCTCGCTGGAGATCGTCGAGCAAGTTGACGATCTGCGCCTGGACCGAGACGTCGAGCGCTGAGACGGGCTCGTCGAGGACGACCAGCCGTGGATCGAGGGCGAGTGCGCGGGCGATCCCGATGCGCTGTCGCTGCCCACCGGAGAACTCGTGTGGCCAGCGCGCCGCGTGCTCGCGAGTAAGGCCGACACGCTCGAGCAGCTCCCCCACCCGCTGTGCCGCCACCTCCTTGGACACACCGTGCAGGCGCAATGGAAGAGCCACGATGTCACGCACGCGCTTACGCGGGTTGAGCGAGCCAAACGGGTCCTGGAAGACGATCTGGAGCTCCTTGCGCAAGGGGATCAGCTCGCGCTGGCTGGCGTGCGTGATGTCGCGACCGGCAAAGCGCACGCTGCCGGCCGTCGGCTCCAACAGACGCACGGCGGCGCGCGCGAGGGTCGTCTTGCCGCACCCCGACTCCCCGACCAGACCGACCGTCTCGCCCGCGTGGATATCGAGCGAAACGCCGTTCACGGCGCGGACCCGCGCCACCTCGCGGTCGAGCAGCGCGCCTTTGCGGAGGGGAAAATGGACCTCCAGGTCGTCGAGCGCGAGCAACGGTTCGCTGCCCCCGCTCACCGAAGGGTCTCCTCGGGCGACGCGAGGCCAACCTGCCCCTCGACCAGACGCAGCTCGCGCTTCGCCTCCGGCGTCAGCCAGCAGCGGTCGGCCTGCTGCGCTCCCCCACCGCGATGCTCGAGCGCGGGCGTCTGAACGCACCGATCGAACGCGTGCGGACAGCGCGGCCGAAACTGGCAGCCCTCAGGCTTTTGGAGCGGGGATGGTGGAGCCCCGGCGACCGTAGGCAGGCGTCCGCGCGGCGGCAGGTCGAGCCGCGGAATCGCCCCCAGCAAACCCCAGGTGTAGGGGTGCTGAGGGTCGTCGAAGATCTCCATGACCGTCCCCTGCTCGACGATCCGCCCGGCGTACATCACGGCGACACGGTCGGCGATCTCGGCGACCACCCCGAGATCGTGCGTTACCAGGATCACCCCGGCCCCGGTCTCGTCACGCAGCTCGCGGATCAGCTCGAGGATCTGCGCCTGGACGGTTACGTCGAGCGCGGTGGTCGGCTCGTCGGCGATCAGCACGCGCGGCTGACACGACAGCGCCATCGCGATCATCACACGCTGGCGCATGCCGCCCGACAGCTCGTGTGGATAGTCGGCGGCGCGCTCCTCGGTGCGCGGAATCCCCACCCTGCCGAGCAGCTCTACCGCACGTTGCCTCGCCTCGCCGGAGCCGACGTCCTCGTGGGCGACGATCTGCTCCGCCACTTGATCGCCGATCCGCATCACCGGGTTCAGCGACGACATCGGGTCCTGGAAGACCATCGCCATCTCCGCGCCGCGGATCCGCCGCAACTCGGCGTCTGAGGCATCGACCAGCTCCCTGTCGCCGTAGCGCGCGCTGCCCTCGATCCGCGTGTTGGCGCCACGCGTCAGGCCCATCAACGTCAGGGCAGTGACCGACTTGCCGCAGCCAGACTCACCGACCAGCGCGAGCACCTCGCCGGCGGCCAAGTCCAGCGACACGCCGTCGACGGCGCGTGCGCTCCCATCCTCCGTCTCGAAAGAGACGGCGAGGTCGCGCACGGCCAGCAGCGGCTCGCTCACCTCAGGTCACCCGGATCCGCGGGTCGAGGGCTGCGTAGACGATGTCCACGACCGTGCTCAGCACGACGATGAAGAAGGCGCCGAAGAGCGTCACCGCGAGGACCGGCGGCACGTCGAGCTGGCCGACCGCCTCAGCGGTGTACTGGCCCACGCCCTGAAGGTCGAAGACCGTCTCGGTGAGGATCGCGCCGCCGGCTACGACAGCGCCGAAGTCGAGCCCCCAGAGCGTGACGATCGGGATCAGCG
>Ga0190265_10003487_pt1 | contig 10725 bp, 11 predicted proteins | sample Popmic124T_FD_133135 | JGI IMG/M metagenome (GOLD analysis project Ga0190265, IMG submission 133135) | Populus adjacent soil microbial communities from riparian zone of Indian Creek, Utah, USA - 124 T | ecosystem: Environmental > Terrestrial > Soil > Riparian zone | place: USA: Utah | collected...
ACGCCCTGCTGCTGCGCGCGGGCGCCGTGGTGGCGGCCGGCCTGATCGACGACGTGCTCAGCGACGAGAACCTGACCGCCACCTTCGGGCTGCCCCTCGGGGTGCGCCGCCGCCGCGGTCGATACACCGCCTGGCTGCGCTGATCCCGGGCGGCGCCACGGGAGCCGTGGGCGCCGCCGGATTCGCCTAGGGTGCGGCGATGACCGAATTCGTCACGCTCGAGGTCGACGGCGCGGTGGCCACGATCCGGCTGGACCGGCCCCCGATGAACGCGTTCAGCCGCCAGGTGCAGGAGGAGCTGAAGGCGTGCGCCGAGGAGGCCACCCGCCGCTCCGACGTGCGTGCCGTGGTGGTCTACGGCGGCGAGAAGGTGTTCGCCGCGGGCGCCGACATCAAGGAGATGGCCGGGCTGTCGTACGCCGAGCTGGCGCCGGTGGCCCGCCGGCTCTCGTCCTGCTTCGGCGCGCTGTCGGAGATCCCGAAGCCGACGGTGGCCGCGATCACCGGGTACGCGCTGGGCGGCGGCATGGAGGTGGCGCTGGGCTGCGACCGGCGGGTGTGCGCGGACAACGCGAAGCTGGGGCAACCGGAGATCCTGCTCGGGGTGATCCCGGGGGGCGGCGGGACCCAGCGGCTGGCCCGCCTGATCGGCGGCCCGCGCACCAAGGACCTGGTCTTCACCGGCCGGATGGTGAGCGCGGCCGAGGCGCTGGAGATCGGGCTGGTCGACCAGGTGGTGCCGGCGGCCGACGTGTACGCCACGGCTCGGGCCTGGGCCGCGCAGTTCGCGAACGGGCCGGCGCTGGCGCTGGCCGCGGCCAAGAAGGCCATCGACGGCGGCCTGGACACCGATCTGCGGACCGGGCTGGACCTGGAGGCGGAGCTGTTCTCGGCGCTGTTCGGCACCGAGGACCGCACCATCGGCATGGAGTCCTTCGTGGCCAACGGGCCGGGCAAGGCCGAGTTCAGGGGGCGGTGAGCGCCCCGGCGCACCGTGTCCGGCGGGCCGGCGCGGCGGGCACCGGCAGGATGGCCGGATGAGCACGCCGGCGACGGTCGACCCGCAGCAGCCGCTGCGGCCGCTGTGGCGCGGGCTGCTGGTCTACCGGGTGCTCGCGCTGGTCAGCGCCGCGGTCGTGGTGCTCGGCTCGCTGGCCGCGTACCGCTCCGCGGCCGGCGCCGTCGCGGTGCTGATGGTGATGGCCGGCTGGACCGCGCTGTCCGGCTACGCCTACCTCCGGGCTGCGGCACGCGGTCGGATCGCGATCGCCGACCTGGCCGTCACCGTCGCGGTGATGGCCAGCACGCCGCTCGTGCAAACGCCGGCCCAGGTGGCCGCGGACGCCCCGGTGATGGGTTCGATCTGGACCCCGGGCGCGGTCCTGGCCTGCGCGCTCGCCTACGGCGTCCGGGGCGGGCTGCTCGGGGCGCTGGCGGTGTCGGCGACGCTGCTGGCCGTGCAGGCCCGGCCGCAGACCGAGCTGGGCGACATCCAGCTGATCGTGCTGGTCGGGCTGACCGTCGGCTTCGCCGCCACCGTGCTGCGCCGGCAGGCCGAGCGCCTGCGCCGGGCGATCGCGGCCGAGGCGGCCGCGCGGGAGCGGGAGCGGCTGGCCCGCGCGGTGCACGACGGTGTGCTGCAGGTGCTCGGCCTGCTGCGCCGCCGCGGTGGCGAGCTGGGCGGGGACGCCGCGCAGCTCGGCCGGCTGGCCGGGGAGCAGGAGTTCGCGCTGCGCGCGCTGCTCACCTCCGGTCCGGCGGCCGCCGACGAGCAGGGTCGCCGGGACCTGGCCGCCGCGCTGCGCACGCTGGCCACGGCACGGACCAGCGTGGCCACCCCGGCGCATCCGGTCGAGCTGCCGGCCCCCGTGGTCGACGAGCTGGTGGCCGCGGTGGGCGCCGCGCTGACCAACGTGAGCACCCACGTCGGCCCGGACGCGCCGGCGTGGGTGCTGCTGGAGGACGTCGGGACGGCGCTCGAGATCAGCGTGCGGGACGAGGGCCCCGGCATCTCGGACGGCCGGCTGGAGGCGGCCGCGGCTGCCGGCCGGATCGGGGTCGCGCGTTCCATGCGCGGCCGGGTCCACGACGTCGGTGGCACGATCAGCTGCGACACCGGGCCGGACGGCACGGAATGGATCATCACGCTGCCCCGGGAGGCGCACCCGTGACCGACCCCGACCCGATCACGGTGATGGTCGTCGACGACCACCCGATCTGGCGCGAGGGAGTGGCGCGCGACCTGCAGGAACGCGGGCTGCGGGTGGTCGCCACCGCCGCCGACGCGGCCGCCGCCGTGCGCATCGCCGCCGCCACCCGGCCCGCAGTGGTGCTGATGGACCTCAACCTGGGCGCCACCTCCGGCGTCGCGGCCATCGCCGGGATCCTGGAGAAGCTGCCGGAGACCAGGGTCCTGGTGCTCTCGGCCAGCGGTGAGCACACCGACGTGCTGGAGGCGGTCAAGGCGGGCGCCACCGGTTACCTGGTCAAGTCCGCCGGCGTCGAGGAGCTGCTGGCCGCCGTGCGGCGCACCGCCGACGGGTACCCGGTGTTCACGCCGGGGCTGGCCGGCCTGGTGCTGGGGGAGTACCGGCGGCTGGCCGACGAACCGTCCGGCCGCGGCGACGCCCCGGCGATCACCGAGCGGGAGACCGAGGTGCTGCGGCTGGTGGCCAAGGGGCTCACCGCGCGCCAGATCGGGGAGCGGCTGCGGCTGTCGCACCGCACGGTGGAGAGCCACGTGCAGAACACGCTGCGCAAGCTGCAGCTGCACAACCGGGCCCAGCTGGTGCGGTACGCGATCGAGCAGGGCCTGGCCGACGACTGACCGGCCCCGGAACTCAGCGTCACCGGCTGGCGCCCGGCCGCGACGGTTGCCAGGATCGACCCGTGATCTCCGATCGGGACCGGTGGGGATGACGGCCGGCGCCGCGCAGCCCGGATCGGGGATCACCGCCGTCCTCATCGGCGCGGAACGGCCCGAGCTGCCCGCATCCGGGATCCAGGTCCTCGCGCGGGCGGTCTCGGCCGCCGCGGCCACCCGGTCGGTCGCGCAGCACCGGCCGGACCTGGTGCTCGTCGACCTGGACAGCACCGGATCGGCGGTGGCGGTGATCGATGCCGTGGTGTCCGCCGCGCCGTCGATCCCGGTGCTGGCCCTGGCCACGGCGGCCGACCACGACACCGTGCTGGCCGCGGTGCGGGCCGGCGCCAGCAGCCTGCTGATCGCCCCCGACCCCGACGGGCTGGCCGCGGCGGCCGCCCGCACGGTCGCGGGCCAGGCGGTGTTCAGCCCGGGCCTGGCCGAGGTGGTGCTGGCCGAGGTCGGGCGGCCGGCGGATCCGTTGCTCGCGGCCCGGCGGCTCACCGATCGCGAGTCCGACGTGCTGCGCCTGGTCGTCGAGGGGCTGACCGCGCGCCAGATCGGCACGCGACTCGGTCTGTCGCCGCGCACGGTCGAGAACCACGTGCAGAACGTGCTGCGCAAGCTGCAGCTGCGCAGCCGGGCCGCCCTGGTCCGGTACGCGGTCGAGCACGGCCTGGCCTGATCCGGCACCGACTCACCCCAGCCGCCGCAGCCGGGCCAGGATCTCGGCGAGCACCCGCGACGGGTCCGCGTCCTGGGCGACGTCGATCGTGGCCGCGTCCCGATCCGGGTGCCGATCGAGCACCAGCATCCCGCGGGCCGGACCCTGGTCGCACGCCACCTGCGCCGCCATGGGTGTGGTCGCGAGCGTGCCGGGACGCACGGCTTCCAGCACCGCGACCGCGTCGTGCAGAGCCACCCCGTCGATGCCGTAGCGCAGCCGGAACGAGCGGCGGTACGCGGCGATCACCCGCCCCAGCAGCGCGCAGCGCGGCCCGGAGGCGTCCAGCGCCGCCAGCCAGGCGCCGTCGGCCAGGCAGCGCATGGTGAGGTCCAGCGGCACCAGGGTGATCGGGATCCCGGCCTGGGCCAGCACCCGGTGCGCGGCCTCCGGATCCGCGCGCAGGTTGAACTCCGACGCCGCCGACGCGGTGCCGCCACCGAGCGTGCCGCCGGAAACCACGATCCGGCTGATCCGCGACGCCAGCTCCGGGCGGGTGGCCAGCAGCAGCGCGGTGCTGGTCAGCGGGCCGATGCAGGCGATGGTCAGCGGCGCGTCGGCCGCCTCGAGCACCGCGGCGGTCAGCTCCAGCGCCGAGCCGGTGCCGGCGTCCGGGGAGCCCGGCTCGGGGAACTCGGCGGCTCGCCCGCCGAGGCCGTCGACCCCGTGGACGTGCGGTGGCCGGTCCGGCGCCGGGTGCACCAGCGGCCGGTCCGCGCCGGCGGCCACCGGCACCTCGCCGCGACCGGCCAGCGCGCGTACCCGGCGGGCGTTGCCGGCGGCCTGCTCCACGCCGACGTTGCCGTAGGTCGCGGTGATCGCCTGCAGCCGGACCTCCGGGCTGTGCAGGGCCACCAGCAGCGCCGCCGCGTCGTCCACACCGGGATCGGTGTCGATGATCAGGGGGAGCGACACCCGGACATGGTCACCCGGCGACCGCGGCGTCCGCCACCGCCCGCGGCGGTTCGGTCGCTCAGCGGATGGTGGACCGGTCGCCCAGCAGCCGGGGCGCGGTGAGAGCGAGGATCTTCAGGTCCAGCCACAACGTCTGGCGCTCGATGTACTCCACGTCCAGCGCGACCCGGCGCTTGACGTCGGCCTGCGAGTGCAGCGGCCCGCGTGAACCGTTGATCGCGGCCCAGCCGGTGACCCCGGGCTTGATCCGGTGCCGGTGGGCGTACTCCGCGACGAGCTGGGCCGACTCCACCTCGCCGGTCTTCATCCCGATCGCGTGCGGTCGCGGTCCGACCATGGCCATGTCGCCGCGGATCACGTTCCACAGCTGCGGCAGCTCGTCCAGGCTCGACCTGCGCAGGAACCGTCCGATCCGGGTGATCCGGTCGTCATGAGCGGTGACCTGCCGCTCGGCCCGGGCGTCGGTCGCCTCGTGCCGCATCGTGCGGAACTTGCGAACCTTGATCACCTCGTTCTGGAAGCCGTGCCGCTTCTGCACGAACAGCACCGGTCCCGGGCTGTCCAGCTTCACCGCCAGCGCGACCACCGCGAGCACCGGCAGCGCACAGATCAGCATGAGCCCACCGACGACGATGTCCTGCAGACGTTTCCCGGCCGCCCTGGTGCCCGGGTCGACCTGCCGGCCGAGCGGTGCCAACGGAGCGTCGGCCAGGTAGGTGAGCGCGGCGGCCCGCGCGTTCTTGTCGTCCTGGTCGACCAGCATCGTCACCGGGTTGGGCAGCACCACCAGCCGGTTCATGATCTGGCGAACCCGGGCCACGGCGGACGGATCGACGGTCACAACGATCTTGTCGACGTGCGGCAGCAGGTCGCTGTCGAGCAAATCGGCCGTCGTACCCGCGAACGGCACTCCGGAGAAGATGGCCTTCGGGGGCAGCCGGTCCATGTTCCGATCGTCGAAGATGGCCAGCACCTTCATGTTCTGCTGGACGATCGCGTCATTGACGATCTCGGCGGCATGGCGGGTGGCGCCGACCAGCACCACGTTCTGGGTCAGCAGTTCCTGCCGGTGCCAGCGGCGGATGAGCAGCCACCAGCCGGTGTGCAGCAGGGCTAGGCCGGCCGCGGTGAGCGCCATCCACAGGGCGGTGACCCCCAGGTGCAGATCGTGCCCGGGCACCAACAGGCCCGCGGCCTCCATCACCAGCCCGGCGACCAGGACGAGGAACAGTACGTGGCCCAGCTGGTGCAGCAAGCGGTGGGTGCGTTCGAACCGGTAGGCCCCTGACGACCGCATCGTGCGGCGCAGCACCAGGTTGGCCAGGACGAACGGGCCGACCAGGCCCAACGGAAGCTGCGCCAGCGAGAGGCCGCCGGCCGAGATCAGGACCAGCACCGTGGCCACCGCCGTGTAGCTGGTGTCGATGGCGCTGAAGACGTGGGAGACCAGGCGCCGGGTCGTGCGCACCCGCACCGATCGGCCCCGTGACGGTCGGATCGGTTCCTGCTGGAGCTCGGTGGGCGCGGTCTCGGTGGGCGCGGTCTCGGTGGGCGCGCCCGCGCCGGCAGGCAGCTCGTCCAGGGCGGTCGGTGGCCGCGCGGACCGCGGCAGGACGTCGCGGTCGTCCCGGGGCCGCCCGAGCACATCGCTCGGCACGGCAAGCCGATGACCTTCCGTGCTCATGCGATCACTCTAAGCAGAGCGACACGCGGTGAACTCGGATGTCGTCCGATCGTGGGCCATCGCCCGCACCGGGTCTGCGCAGCGTGTTGCCGGTACCCGCCCGTACGGTCCGAACGGTCGTCGGGCGCTGCGCGCCGCTACTCGGAGCGAGTCGGTTCGCTCTCGTCCGCCGGCATCTCGGCAGCTGCCCGCTCGACCGTCCCCGGGTCCGACCGTGCGGGGCGCTCGCTCCCGCCGGGGTCGTCGCCGCCCGGGTCGGCATCGACAGGGTCGTCGCCGTCCGGCAACGGATCTGCGGCCTGGTAGGCGGCCTCGTCACCGGCCTCCGCCCGAGTCGAGTGCTCGACGCGCCGGGAGACGACGCGATCCTCGTCGTCGGTCCCGCCCTGGCTACCGGTGGCGCTGTCTCGATCCATCGCCCTGGCTACCCGACGGCCGGTCGGAGGCAAACCCGGCCGCGGTCATGATCGTTTCGGAATCGATGTGAGCTGCGACAAGTCCAGCAACGAAGCGCGGCCGTTGAACGCTTGACCAGATGTGGACAACATCATCGAGGCCCGCCTGCGGGCCCTGCACGACGAGTACGCCGCCGCGGTGAACGTGGCGATCGACGAGGGCCGCGACGAGCTGGTCGACCAGCTCGCCGACGAGTTCTCCGAAGTGGCCCTGGAGATGATGACCGAGCCGGCGCGCGCCGCCTGACCGCATCCGATCACGGCGGGTCGGCTCAGCCGGACCGACCGAACACGTTGCCGGTCGGGATCTGCGGGCGGGCCCGCTCGACGGGGCCCTGACACCGGGCTGCCGAGTACAGCTCGGCGGTCGTCGCCGCGATCCGGCTCCAGTCGAAGTCGATGTCCAGCCGGCGCCGGGCCGCCGCCGCCCGGCGCCGGGCCCCGCGGGGATCGTCGAGCACCCGGATCACCGCGGTGCCCAGCGCCGGTACGTCGCCGGGCGGGAACGACACCCCGGTCTCACCGTCGATCACCACCTCGGCCAGCCCGCCGGCCGTCGAGGCGACCAGCGCGGCTCCGGCGGCGGCGGCCTCCAGCGCGACGATGCCGAACGGTTCGTAGCGGCTGGGCAGCACGACCGCGTCGGCCGCCGCGAGCAATGCCGGCAGCTCGCCGTCCGGCACCCGGCCGAGGAAGTCCACGCAGCTCCGCACCCGGTGCTCGCGTGCGGTCGCCGCCAGCAACGGCGCGGCGGAGCCGGTGCCGCTGACCAGCAGCCGGGCGCCGGGGTGCGCCCGGCGGATCCGGGGCAGCGCCGCGATCAGGTCCTGGCCGCCCTTCTCGAACTCCAGGCGGCCGAAGTAGACCAGCAACGGGATGCCGTCGGCGCGATGCCGGCTGCGGGCCGACGCCACGGCCGCCGGGTCGGGCTGCCAGCCGTCGGGGGCGATGCCGTTGTGCACCACCGCTATCGACGTCGGGTCCAGCCCGAACAGCTCGGCCACCTCCCCGCGCATCGCCGCCGAGCAGGTGATCAGCGCATCCGCCCGGTTCGCCAACCACCACTCGCAGGAGTGCACCTGCCGGCTGAGACGCGCGGTCAGCCAGCCCGCGTACCGGCCGGCCTCGGTGGCGTGCACGGTGACCACGAGCGGCACCCGCCAGCCGTCGGCCAGCGCGATCGCCGGGTGCGCCACCAGCCAGTCGTGGGCGTGCACCACGTCCGGGCGCCAGCCGCCCAGCCGGGTCAGCGCGGCCCGCAGCAGGGCGTGGCCCATCGCCAGCGTCCAGCCCATGAGGTCCTGTTCGAGATCCAGGTGCGGCGGGTCCTCCGCGACGGCCAGCACCCGGACGCCCTCGACGGCGGTGTCGGTGGTCGGGTGGCTGCGGGCGTCGGTCCCCGCGGCGCGCCTGGTCAGCACCACCACCTCGTGCCCGCCCGCGGCCAGCTCGGTGGCCAGCGCGTGCACGTGCCGGCCGAGGCCGCCGACCACGACCGGTGGGTACTCCCACGACACCACCAGGACCCGCATCCGCGCGAACCTACAGACCGGCCGTACGGGTGAGAGCGCAGCCCGGGCTGGATGCGGACGGTCAACACGACTACGGCACGGGGGGAGCGGAGTCACCCGATCGGCCCTGGCAGACTGCTGCCGCGGGTCGACGCCTTCACCCGCGGTGTCCGACGCGGGGGAGGCTGGTCGTGGTCGCTGTCGGACGAGCCGGCCCCGCTCGGGTGGATCTCCTGGAGCGGCTCGCCGGCGATCTCTGCGCGCTGCTGCTCGTACTGACCCCGATCGCGCTGCTCAACGTGCTGGTCGGGACGAGGCCGAGCGGGCCGCCCGGCCCGGTGGAGAGCGACGTGGTGGTCAGCGCCGGCCTCGGTGCCGCCGGCGAGCCGTTGGACCTCGGCTTCCGCTGGCAGCTGGGGGTGGCGCAGGCGGTGGCCGGTGCCGGCGCGGACGCCAGCCTGCTGCAGTCGGCGCGTGGGCTGTGCCTGCTCGCCGGGCTGACCGCGGCCGCGCTGCTCTGGCCGCTGCTGCGCCGCATGGACCTGGGGTCGAACGCGGCGGCGACCGCGGTGATCGTCGCCGGCCTCGGCCCGCTCGCGCTGCGCCTGCAGCCCGGCGTGGATCCCGGCGCACTGGCTGCCGGCTGGATCGCGCTCGCGGCGGCCGCCTATCTGCTGGGCCCGGGTGCGGTGCGGCGCGCGCTGGTGGCCGCGCTGTTGCTGATGGCGGTGGTCACCGCGCCGGTGGCCGCCGCCGGGCTGCTGGCCGGTGCCGGGTACGCGCTGCTCACCGCCCGGGCCGGTGCCGGGCTGCGCCCCGGGCTGCGGGTCGCGCTGGCGCTGCTGGCGGCGCTGGGCGCGATCGCCGTGGCGGTGCTGGTGCTGCGCCTGCGGGTCGCCGACGTGGTGTCCGCGGTCCCGCTGTCGACCGTGTTCGTCGTGCTGGGGCTGGGTGCCCTGATCATCGTGCGGATGTGGGACCGGCGCCAGCAGCTGCGTCCGCCGGCCGTGATGGCCGCAGTGTGGTTGTGCTGCGCGATCGGGTCCGGCCCGGCCCGGCTCACCGCGCTGCTGCTCGCGGTCCCGGCGCTGGCCCTGCTGGTGGGCACGTTGCTCGCGGACGCCGCGGCGGAGCAGTGGCCGCGGTTCTCCATGTCCGCGGCCACCGCGGTGACGGTGGCGCTGGTGAGCGGTGTGGTCACCGGGCTGTGGCCGCAGCCACCGCCGGGGACCGGCTCCTACGCCCCGCTGGCCCGCTGGCTCACCGGCGAGCTCGAGGAGAGCGTCGTGCTGTCCGCTGCGCCGTTGGACCGGGCCGAGCTGGTGGCCGCCGGGGTGCCCGCCGAGCGGTTCGCGGTGAACTCGGTGCCCGCCGGCGCGGTCACCGTGGTCCCGAGCGCCGCCGGCTGCGGCGACGTCGGTGCGCCGGTGGCGCAGCTGGCGTCCGTGGGCGGTGCGCTCAGCGTCTGCGCGCCGCCGGCCGCTCCATCGGACATGGTGCTGACGGCTGGCACCGGTCCGTTGCTGGCCAGGAGCTCCACGCTGCGGATGGCCGAGCCGGCCCGGCAGCTGCTGGTCGAGGACCGGGTGGACAGCCGGTTGGCCACGGTGCTGGCCGGAGCGGCGATGACGCACGACGTCGAGGTGAACGGCTTCCCGGTCGTGCCCGGCGAGCCGGCCGAGGCGGCCCGCCGGGTCGCGGTGCTCGGCGGCGTGATCCCGGTGCTCGACGTCAACGGTCGGCCGGCCGCCTCGTCACTGGAGCTGTACCTGAACGCGCAGCCGCCGCCGTTCCGACCGGACGTGCGCAGCCTGCCCGACGGGCGCCTCGTGGTGCACTTCCGACTGCCCACGGGCGGCGGCTCGACTCCGGGCTGAGTCAGCCCGCGATCCGCGGTCCCGGCCCGCCGCTGACCGTCAGCACCCCGCCGACGTGATGGGTCAGCCAGGCCAGCAGGGTGGCGTCGTCCAGGGTCAGCGGAACCTCGGGCCCGGTTCGGCTCAGCCGGGTGACCGGGCGGCGGAGCAGTGCGTCGCGCAGGGTCGTGGCCAGCTCCGGCGTGCAGCGCACCAGCACGCCCTCGTGGGTCACGGTCTGGGTGCCCGGTGACGGGCTCGCAGCCTCCGGCCCGGTCGTCATCACGTAGCCGCAGCCCTGACGATCGTCGTAGCCGGTCACCACCACCACGACACCCCCGTTCGCTGGTGCACCATCCGCGGGACCGCACCCGAGTTCCCGCGGCGGCCGGCCTGCCCGGCTCGCGGCGGTCGGTGCGTGCCCCGAACCCTATCGGGCGCCGGTTCCGAACCGATCCACCGGAGGTGAGCAGCCTCACCCGGGCGTGGCTGGCCCGCTGACTACCTGCCGGTAACAATCGATTCCAGCCGCCGTCCGAGGCCCATTTACGGGTCCGGGTGGCAGAGTCGTAGCAAAGTGATGGGTTGTAGCACAGTGATGGGTCATGGCGAGCAACTCGATCCGAGCGCGCCGGATGGCCCACCGCGCCGGTACCGGCAAGGAGGTCGGATGAACATCGTCGTGTTGATCAAGCAGGTGCCCGACACGTACTCGGA
>Ga0190265_10003488_pt1 | contig 10725 bp, 8 predicted proteins | sample Popmic124T_FD_133135 | JGI IMG/M metagenome (GOLD analysis project Ga0190265, IMG submission 133135) | Populus adjacent soil microbial communities from riparian zone of Indian Creek, Utah, USA - 124 T | ecosystem: Environmental > Terrestrial > Soil > Riparian zone | place: USA: Utah | collected...
GACAACGAATTCTTTGATCCATTTTGGGAAACCGTCAATGAACTCGGGGCATTCATCTTGGTTCACCAATATCGGGCAACATGTGTTCTCTACCGCACGCGCAATTACAGTCTGGGCAACAGCATTGGGAATCTCGTGGACCGAACACTGACGTTTGGTTGCCTCGTCTTCGGCGGCGTCATGGACAAGTACCCCGATCTGCAGATTTGCCTGTCTCACGGTGGAGGCTATACATCTTTTGGGATCGATCGCATGGACAAGGCTTGGGAGGCATTTCCTCAGCTTCAGGGTAAGTCATCTGACCGGCCGAGTTCTTATCTGAAGCGTTTCTACTACGACTCCATTACGTGGCAGGAACGCACACTGAGATTCATTCTCGATGTGGTGGGCGCCGACCGGGTGCTGTTTGGAACCGACTGGCCGGCACCCATGATGGTGGATGATCCCGTGCGACTCATCGAGTCAATGGAAGGCATCCGCAAGGACGAACGTGATGCGATATTGAGCAACAATGCTGCGCTTCTTTTGGGATCAGCAAATGCCTTGCCGGCGGCAAACTGAGAATGGAGGAGAGCAGAATTGACTAGACCCAAGGTCTTTGTGCTGCAACCAATCATGGATATCGCGCTTGATGCTTTGAAAGACTTTGCGGACGTCGAGGTATTCGAGTCTGATCGCATGATTACCAAACTTGAGCTCTTGGACGGCGTTCGGCGTTGCGACTTTCTCTTTGCGCTGGGAGCTTCCACAATTGATGACGAGATCCTGGACGCAAATCCCGATCTAAAGGGGATTGCCACTATGGGCCTTTGGGCGGACCCGGTGTTTGTGAAAGCCGCAACCAAGAGGAAGATTCCGGTCACCATTATTCCGCATCTCATCACGAAGACGACGGCGGATCTGACCGTTGCTCTCGTAATAGGTGTTGCCTGGAGGATCGTTGAGGCGGATCGATTTACGCGCTGCGGTCGATTCCGACAGAACCAGTCCACGACCTTCCTCACCACCGAACTCGGCGGCAAGAAAGTCGGCATCATCGGTCTCGGTGAAATTGGAAAGGAAGTCGCAAAGCGGCTACGCACTTTTGAAATGGAGATTTCGTATACAAAGCGGAGTCGACTATCGGTAGAGGAAGAGGAAGATCTCGGCGTCACCTGGGTGGCGGAACGGGATGATCTACTTCGGGAATCTGATTTTGTTGTGATCATGACCACCTACAACGAATCGACTCACAAGTTCATTGGGAAGAGAGAGTTCGAGTTGATGAAACCAACTGCCTTTTTTATCAACTCAGCACGCGGCCGGATAGTGGATGAGCCTGCTCTGATAGAGGCGCTCACCACAAAGCAGATTGCGGGAGCTGGTTTGGATGTTTATTGGGATGAACCTCCTGTGGCGGAACCTTCACGTGTCAATCCGGAGCTCTTCAAGTTCGACAACGTCCTTCTCATGCCACACATCGGAAGCGCGACGGTTGAAGCTCGCAATGCCATGTGCCTCGCCGTGGTGGACAACTTAAGGGCCCTGGTGGAAGACCGCATTCCACCGGGGATCGTTAATCCCGAGTTGTATGGACGTGAGGCGTTACTGGTCACGGATCGAAAGGGGTAGCGCTCTTTCAATGAATCCGGAGGTTCCAAATTGAAGTCCGTCCGCGAACTCATCCATGCTCGCTCCGAGCGCTACATGGGATGGTATTTAGAAGCGTGCTCAATTCCGTCGCTGGCTGAAAACGCAGACGGACTGGATGAAATGGCCGAGTGGGTAGAGAGCAAGCTGGTCTCGATTGGCGCTAGCGTTGAACGTCTAACCCACGATGGTGCACCTGATGTCTTGCTTGGACAGATTGGTTCTGGAGATCGATCCGTTCTCATCTACAACCACTATGATGTGCAGCCTGTCGATCCACTCGACCTGTGGAACTCAAAGCCCTTCGAGCCGCGAGTCTCCGACGGAGTGATCTATGCGCGTGGGGCATCAGACAACAAGGGTGACCTCGTTGCACGTTTGGCCGGACTCCAGATATACCAAGAGGTTTTTGGAGAACTTCCGCTGCGGATCAAGTTCCTAGTTGAGGGTGAGGAAGAGAACGGATCGAGGTCCCTTGCCGAGATTGTGTCCCGCCACCGCAGCAAGTTGGAAGCTGACGGCTGTATCTGGGAAGGGGCAGGCACAGATCATGTAGGACGCCCCAAGCTCACCTTCGGAGTAAAGGGCCTGGCTTATGTGGAGCTCGTTTGTCGCGGCCTAAGTCACGACCAACACTCACAACATGCGGTGATTGTGCCCAGTCCGGTCTGGCATCTAGTTGAGGCTTTGAATACTCTTCGCACGCGGGATGGACGGGTCCAAATCGACGGGTTCTACGATGATGTCGTCGCCCCCACCGATGCCGACCTCGAATCGTTGGAAGCATACCCATATGACGAGGAGGCCGAACGAGGACGTCTCGGGGTCGATCGGTTCATCAATGATGACTCTGGCATAAGCTTGCTTCGGCGGCTGTTCTATGAGCCAACTTGCAACATAGCCGGAATCATCTCCGGCTTCACTGTCCCTGGTGCATCTAAGACAGTCCTCCCCAAGGAAGTCATGGCTAAGCTGGATATGCGTCTGGTTCCCAACCAGAACCCAGTGGATATCGTGGACAAGCTCAGGCGGCACCTCGACAAGCGCGGCTTTGACGACATCGAGATCAACCGACACCAGATGCAACATCCCGTTCGCTCGCCCAACGACTCGCCTATAGCGCGCGCCGCGGTCGCTGCGTCTGAGGATGTCTTCGGAAAGTCCTCAGCCGCAGGACCCACGAATATCGGCACCGGTCCAATGCACGCAATCGCCGACACACTCGGAGTTCCCATGGTCTCGCCTGCCGGTGTATGCAGGCCAGAGTCGAACATCCACGCTCCCAATGAAAGAGCTCGAGTCGAGGATTTTCTGCGCATCATCGAATACACAGATGCGTGGATCATCGCGTTTGCCAATATCGACTTATAGGGCGCGCCATCCATTAGTGAATCAGGTGGACTCGAACTCCTCGAAGAGGCGAACCAGCTCCTGAGCACTTCGCAGCAAATGAGCTGCCACTTGCGACTTAGCCGTCTCGATGTCGCCCTCTTTGCATGCGTCAAGTATCGCTTGGTGTTCGTCGTCAGCCCTGTGATCGGAAAAACGGTCGGAATGCCTTTCCAAAAACATGTGGAAGTACGGGCTAGAGGAATTCCGGATGTTGACGATCATGTCACATAGCTGCTTGTTGTCGGAAGGCTCATAGAGGCTGTGATGAAACTCGTCGTTTAGATCGTGCCACTCTTTGCCATCTGCTTGGCGCATTTTGTCGATGAGCTGTTGAAGGTATTCAAGACGCGGTGCATCCATTCGAGGAATTGCCTTGGCTACCGCTAGCGACTCTAGGTTTTCGCGAATTTCATAGTATTCAGAAACCTCTCGGACAGAGGCACGAAACACGACGGCCGCCCGATGGGGGTTCACAATTACAAGGCCCTCAGCCTGGAGCATGGTGATCGCCTCGCGCACAGGCGTGATGCTGAGACCGAAGCGTTTGGCAATTTCTGCCTGGCGGAGCTTCGTCCCGGGCTCGATCTCTCCGCGCAAGATCTGGTCGCGCAAACGCTCGGCGACAACCACTTTGGCCGTACGCCGATCGTAGAACTCTTCGCCCTCGATCAATTTGATCTCCCCATCCATCTTTCCCTAGTGGAGGTCAAATATATCATGTCAGATGGCGAGGGAATGCGACATTTGATGAAAGATAAGATGACCGCGGATGCGTCGTCACTCTTCTCCTAATAGTCGCCCCAACAGCAAGGGATCATCCGGAAAAAGCTCGGCTGCCGGCAGTCGACGGAGCATCTCGGCCCAGCCTTCCCCAGCTCCCAGGACAGGTCGGATCCATTCGATCGCCTTCTCGATGTGACCGGCTATCGCAAGCTCGACGCCAATACGGAAATGGAACTCAGGGTTTTTGTCCATCGCTGAGAGTGCACCATCAGTCCCAGCTAGCGCATCCTCGACTCGACCCTGCCTTATTAGGTCCATGACCTTGTTCGCGTGTCCGATCGCGAGCCTCATTTTCAAGAGTCGACGCAGCTCAAGCAATGGCTCGGAGTGGTCGTCTACGCGAAGCTCAATTGTCGAGTCTGAGGCCGGGTTGTCAGAAGCGTAGGTTCGTCTGGTAACCATCGCCGCCGATTGCTTTCCACGGACGTCTCCCCCTGCCAGCTCAGCAGCGTCCAACGCGTCAAGCAGGCGATGGGCGAAGTGGGAGTGCGAACTGGACTCATACCCCTGAGCCATCGCGTCCCAGACGGTATCGCTCCACATCATGTTGGCTTGCACGGAGTAGCCATCGCCTGCGCGAGAGCCAGCCTCCCGGATACACCTCAGGCCTGTATGGGTCGCTACTTCACCCCATGCGTCAACCATGGCGACCTGACGCCGCTCTCGTTGGTCGTCGGCCGCAAGAAGAGCTCGCAGCGCCTGATGGGCCTTCATGCCTCGTCGCATGAGCGCTAGACCAAAGGAGCCATAGCTGGGTTGCACATAAGCCTGGGTAGCGACGGCTCCTACCCCGGACTCCACCCAAGGCACCCGGGCGCCGACCGCGAAATAGTGGGACTGAACGGCTACTCCTAGGTCTCCCGATTCTGGGTCAAGCGCCACGATCGAATAGGTCAATCCAATTTTCTCCCTCTACCGGGACGGTATGATGCACCATATATGAGACCTGGGATTGCGCACAGCGGCCAGCACCTCCTCATCCATGGCTGAAGCGCTTGAGATCGCTACGGGCCTGTGGAGGTCCCTCTCGGACTCTCGGCGGGCCCGTAGTCCAAGCCAGTTATGCCGAACGACGCTGTTGACGTCGCTTGTGGGGCGACGTTTTCCAAAGGACCCATGAGCCCAAGCGCCAGCGAGGTTCCGTCAGAGCGTGGGCAAGCGTCGAATCCGGGCGAATGGCCGACGACTCGGCGCACCGCATTGGGTACTGAATGACCTCTAGGTTTCTAAATGCCGCTCGAGCGTTGACTGTTGATGTCACGCCCCTTCGCAATTTTCCCGCCTATCGAGCGCTGTGGTTGGGCCAGCTGATCTCGCAGATGGGCACCCAGATGAGGTACGTGGCTGTTCCTTTCCAGATTTATGAGCTAACTCGCTCCTCGGTGGCGGTGGGTTTGCTCGGTCTGGTTGAGGTGGGCCCGCTCATCCTCTTCTCAATAGTGGGGGGCGCGATTGCAGATCGAATGGATCGCAGGAAATTGATGATCTGGGGCCAATGGGGACTAATCGCTAGTTCGTTGATGCTGGCGTTCGCATCACTATCCTCGTCGCCTTCACTCATTTCTATTTATGCACTGACCGCCCTCGCGTCGGCTTTCGGAGCTCTGGACCGTCCCGCGTCAAGCGCAATGTTGCCGAATCTAGTGAGCGCCGACCAGCTTCCTGCGGCCATCGCGTTGCGCCAGGTCCTGGCCCAAACGACACAGATTGTTGGACCGGCGGCCGCGGGTTTGCTGATCGCCGCAATGGGAGGAGTCGCGTTGGTGTATCTCACCGAAGCGGTCACCTTCGGGGCCACACTCATCGCCCTGCGATGGGTCCCCAGCGTAAAGCCGGAGGTGGTCGAAGGCCAGTCACCGCTGGATGCCATCCGAGAAGGATTGCGCTTTTCGTTTCGCACTCCGCTCATTCTTTCCATCTTCGCCGTGGATTTGGTGGCGATGATCTTTGGCATGCCGCGAGCCGTCTTCCCGGCTTTGGCCACAGATTACTTCGGACTCGGCGCGGCTGGATTGGGACTCCTCTATTCCGCCACTGCTGCCGGCGCACTGATCGCTGCCCTGAGCTCCGGTTGGGTAGGGCGAGTCGAGCGTCAAGGACTTGCGGTTATAGGCGCAGTCCTTGTGTGGGCTGTAGCGATCACGACTGTTGGAATCTCTCTTTGGTCTCTGCCCCTTACATTGCTGCTGCTGGCATTGGCCGGTGGAGCAGATGTCGTGAGCGCCATCTTCCGCCATACGATCCTGCAGGAGGAAACGCCCGATCATCTGCGCGGTCGTATGACGTCGGTGAGTTTGATGGTTACGACCGGAGGCCCGCGCCTGGGAGATGTCGAGGCGGGTCTGATGGCGGGTCTTACAAGTCCGGCAATATCCGTTGTGCTTGGTGGAGTGGCCTGTTTGGTGGGCACATTGTCGATTGCGAGCTTCTTTCCTGCCCTGCCATCTTATCGCAGACGCACTGAACCTCCTGAGAGACCAGGACCAGTGTGACGAGAGCTCCGACCTCCGTTCCTGACAACCTCGGACAAGGACTCGGACGAGCCATCAATGTGGGCGTGCTGACCGCTTGCATGGGGATCTCGATGATGCCATTCATCGCAGTCGGAGTCCTGGCGCCACTTCTGATCCAAGAACTCGACATATCACGAGCGACGATTGGGCTGCTAGTGGCCCTTGGTTCACTGACCTCGGGAGTATTGGCACCAATAGGAGGAAGAGCAATCGACCGCGTCGGCGGGCGCACTGGAATCCTGTTTGTCTTTTCCGTGGGAAGTCTGAGCCTTGCGATGATGGCCTTTGCCAGTGCGCTATGGCAGCTAATGGTAGCGATGCTATTCGCGGGAGCTTGCCGGGCGGGTGGGAATTCAGCCACCAACACAGTCATCAGGAGCCGCGTTGAGGTGGGCCGACGAGGCTGGGTTACTGGAATAAAGCAGTCGGGCGAATCAATAGCGATCGTTGTGGGCGGAAGTATGTTGCCGACCGTCGCATTGAATCTCGGGAGGCGGGGAGCGCTTCTGATTGTGGCAGCGCTCTCCTCCGTAGGGCTTGCCTTGGCTAGCATCTCGTTCAAAGGGGCGGATCAGGTTGGGAGAAACCCTGTGTCTCGAAAGGGACCGCTTCGACCCTCGATCTACCGGTTAAGTGCGTTCACGTGCGCTACCGGGGCCGCGGGTGGAACAGTTTCAACCTATCTGCCACTGTACGCCCACGAACGAGGCGGGATCAGCTTGGCCGTGGGGGGCAGCCTCATGGTGGTGGTTGGGCTTGTCGCCATGGTGGCAAGACTTCTGTGGAGCAGGTGGGCGGAAAGAATCTTTGCCATTCCTACTGCTCTTACCGTCATGGCAGGACTGGCAGCCCTGGCCACTGTGCAAATGATCCTCGCCCCCAACATGGGTCCGAGTGGGTTCTGGCTGGCCGCATCGCTTTTTGGCGCAAGCGCTCTTCCAATAGGTTCTGTGCTCATGCTGGGAACAATGGAAGAATCCGAGGAGTGGAATACGGGTCGAGCGACCGGGGTCTTGGCCGTCGGGTTAGGGATGGGTCAAGTGTTCGCACCGCCCATCTTCGGTTGGCTTGTCGATAGAACTGGCGGGTATCACGTGGGCTTGTTCATGGTGATGGCTCTCTACACACTCGCGGCACTGATCATGTGGGGAAGTAGAGCGCATTTTAAGTCCCATGACGTAAGTCGCGTTCGGACCTCCTCGTGAGGCCATTCAGGTATCAGACGATGAACCTACGTGAGCGATCAGGGCCGGCGGACGACCTCTCGAGAGGCTCGATCGTCAAAGGGTCGCTGATCCGGTCACACAGTCTCATGTCGATCGACGACAATTGGTGCGGCGTCGCCCTGCAACGTGTTCATGGCCTCGACTGTCGATACAATTGCAGCATCCTTATAGCTCATGCTCAGGATCGCGTTCTCGTGCAACTGTGGTGCCAACGCGGCCGCGGCATCCTCTACCAGAGTCACCCCGTAATCCATTTCCATCGCACTGCGCACAGTCGACTCCACGCACCCATTGGTGACAACACCCGTCACAATCAAATCTCGAATACCGAGGTTGCGTAAGACTCGGTCGATATTTGTTGAGCTGAACGCGCTAGACGTCACCTTGTCGATCACGATCTCGTCTTCAATTGGCGAGACTTCGGGCAGAATCTGTGCTTCCTCAGTATGACGAGGCGTGGGGAGCCCCATGGTTTTGAATCGCAAGGAGCTGTCTCGGCCATCTCGCGTCATCGACGCCAGTCTGAGGTGGATCACCTCAATGCCGTTACTTCTAGCGGCACCTTGCAGTCGCGAGACGTTTGGAAGCACGGTGCTTTGTACGCGGTCCCAATAAGGCTCTAGAAAGCCATCAATCCCCAAGTCTTTGGCTCTTACCCCGTAGCCATAGTCAGGGTGGACATTGGAATATTGGAGATCGATACACAGCAGGGCTGTTGTCTCTGATGCAACCTTGAGTGCTTGTGGGCGAGAGAACAGTTTCCAGAGATTCTGCTGCAGCTCTTCATTTGAGATTGCCCTATGGCTGTCCTCGCCAATTGTCATCGCTTTGGCCCTCCTCGGGCTTTAGTGACCGGGGGCCACGGTGGTGCAGGAATCGGGAAGTGGGATGACGCTACACTAACTGCTCACCAGAGCACCTAGCGAAGTGTCTCATAGCAGCTACCGCTGATCATGTTGTCTAAGGGCTGCGTCTTGCTGCCGACCTTAAACATCGTCGCTCGGAGAGATCTCGGGTAGCAGACTGGTAGAGCTTGATGCTATTTGGGTGAGGTTGGCGACCTTGAGGTGGACCCGCACGACCCGGCCTGGCGAGGGAGGTCGGTTAGGCTCTCGACTCGATTTGTGCCGGCGTAGCTCAGTCGGCAGAGCGATTCACTCGTAAGTATCTCCGGATGAGCGCTGTGCTAAGAAGGCTTTCCCCAGGTCATCGTCGAGCGAAAGGCACATAGTTAATCGCTGTGGGTTTCCGGGTCAATTCGAATCGTCAGGATGCATGGATCTGGACCCAATTCTTCCGCCACGCGATGCGAGAGGTCCGGAGCTGCTCGCTATGTGGAATTCAGCTGAGTGGTAGACACTTAGAGTCCATCCCTGAGGTGCAAAAACGAGTGCCCCTCAAGCAAGGGAGTGGAATGACCACTGCCGCAGAGGCATTTTGCCCAACCTGTCAGAGAAGGGTTCACCTCGGCCAGGACGAACCACTGGCTTGTCCCGTTTGCTCTCAACCTCGGTAGCGGAGGAGTCCAGGGCTGTCGATCAAAATGAGAGTGCAAGCGCGATCTAGTCGTGTGTGAATAAGCGCCACGAGAATGAGTTGGGCGGCTGAGCGGATAAGGGCACTTCTACACGATCGTCGGCTCCGCGGAGTTGAAGGTTGCCGCACTTTCTCTCGCAATGAGTTACCTCGACTATTGCTGGTCACGGCCTTTCGCCAACGGTGTGGCTTACTTAATCCGCTTTCCGATGCTTACGGAGTTCATCTTCACGACTACCTTTTAGACGACTTGCCGAAGGGGACATCCGGTGTGGCAATAAGACGACTCGCGCGAACGGGCGAGCTGATGTCCGAGGAGGAAACCTGGAAACTCGAGGTCGATTGATGAGTTCCCTGACAGCTTGGTGCTCGGTTTGCGCATCGGGGTACTACTTGAAGAACTCGGGATGAAGCAGCCTCAAGGTGAGCCCCGAGGCGACTGGCGCCTTCCGGCGGCTATGGGAATCATCTACGTAGTCTGGGGCTCCACATACCTTGCGATTCGCGTGATGGTGCGGACCGTACCGCCCTTGCTGGGCTCGGGAGCAAGGTTCCTCCTCGCTGGCGCTCTCCTGGGACTGTTGTTATCGGCCCGGCGAGGACGAGTGGCCCGGAGCCTTTCTCGACAACAGATAGGAAGTGCAGCTATCGCTGGGCTCCTGATCCTCGTGGGTGGTATCGGGTTGGTCACCGTCGCGGAGCAGAGTGTCCCTTCAGCTTTGGCTGCCCTGGTTGTTGCTTCTATTCCTCTGTGGGTCGTTGCCCTCCGAATGACTCACAAGGAGAACGTTCGCGGTTTCACTGTTACCGCGGTGCTGCTTGGATTCGTTGGGCTAGTTGTCTTGCTACGACCTGGCCAGGGTGGAGGACCCGAGCTTGGCGGCCTGCTTTTATTGCTCGTTGCCGCGGTTCTTACGGCGATGGGGGCCTTCTACTCGAAGCGAATGGAGATGCCGGCCGATCCTTTCGTTGCGACAACGATTCAAATGTTATTGGCCGGCGCGGCGCTGTTACTTGCGGGCTTCATCCTCGGAGAGGTTGACAAATTCTCAATCGAGCATGTTTCAACTGAGTCTCTCGTAGCATTTGCATATCTCGTCAGCATCGGTTCGTTGGTTGCTTACAGCGCGTTTGTCTGGTTGCTTGAGAATGCCAAGGTGTCGACAGTCGCTACCTACGCCTATGTGAATCCGGTCGTTGCGGTGGTTCTAGGGGTGCTAGTGCTAGGAGAACGAGTCTCCTTGAGTATGGGCTTGGGCGCTTTCTTGATCCTGCTATCAGTCGTGCTCATCGTTCGCACAGAGCAGAACTAGGCCGATGGCAGGGTCGGGAATGCCACCGAAGTGAGACGCTAACGATCGTGAGATTGGGTATGTCGCTGCTTAATCATCAATCGCTGAACGGAGACTCAATGTCCGAAGCGCACTCAGGAGACAACCCGTTCTTACTTCGAGCAGGCCGCCGACAACTTGACTCGCTCGGACGTTGCGGACGCCGTCGTCTGCGGACCAGCCCCGAACGTCACAAGGAGGCGATCAACGCCACTTCGACGCGGGATTCGATCACGTCTGGGTTCACCAGGTCGGTCCCGACCAGGAGGGAATGCTCTCGTTCTACGAATCGAAGATCCTTCCTGAATTGTCCTA
>Ga0190265_10003489_pt1 | contig 10722 bp, 7 predicted proteins | sample Popmic124T_FD_133135 | JGI IMG/M metagenome (GOLD analysis project Ga0190265, IMG submission 133135) | Populus adjacent soil microbial communities from riparian zone of Indian Creek, Utah, USA - 124 T | ecosystem: Environmental > Terrestrial > Soil > Riparian zone | place: USA: Utah | collected...
AGCAGCTCGCCCAGATCCTCGCTGGTCACGCCGGCGAACATCTGCAGCAGCATCCGTTCGGTGGCGATGCGGGTGATCTCGCGTTTGGCGGCGCTGTTGGTCGCCATCAGCTTGAGCGCCGCGTTGCGCGGAATGTCGATGATGATCGAGCCTTCGGCGGTGCGCACGGTGGCGCCGCGCTTGCGCCCCGAAATCAGCCCGACCTCGCCGACGATCGAGCCGCGCGCGATCGGCACGGTGATGCTCGGGTCCTTCGGGTCGACCTCGACCGCGAGCGAGCCGTCCGCGACCGCGACGATCGAGGCGCCAGGGTCGTTGCGCTCGAACACGATCTCGCCGGCGCCGCACGCCCGGACCTCGGAATCGAGCATGAACTCGCGCATCTGCAGCATCGAGAGTTCGTTGAGGACGGTCACCCGCCGGCGAAGGAAGGCGAGCCATTCGGTCACCGAGCGGGCGCCCGGCAGGCCGGCGAACTTCATCTGGAGGATCGGCTCGTCGGCCGGCTGCAATTCGACGTTGCCGTTGATCAACTCGATGACGTCATAGCCCTGGTTCATGCAATGCTTGATCAGCGGATAGCCGGCGAGCGCGCCGATCACGTAGATGCCCGGAACCGTGGTTTCGAATTGCGGAGACAGGGTCGGGTAGGCGTCGCGGTCCTCGCTGGTGAACCGGATGCCGCATTCCTCGACGAACTTGCGCGGCGGCGAGGAGCCCATTCGGGCGATGACCCGGTCGCATTTGACCTTCTGCTCGCCGTCGCGGGTCTCGATCAGCATGAAACCCGGCATGACCTTGACCGGCGTGGTTTCGCAAAGCAGGTTGATCCGGCCGGCTGCGCCCGCCTCCATCAGCAGGTCGACGTTCGCGGCCTTGGCGCGGGCGAACTCGGCGCTTCGGTTCATGATCGAGACGACATTGCCCTGCTCGGGATCGGCGGCGAGGCCGAGCGCATTTTCGATGCCGGCGTCGCCCGATCCGATCACCATGATATGCTCGTCGACATATTCGCCGGGATCGTCGAGCTGATATTGGATGTGGGGCAAATCCCCGCCCTCGCAGCGCATCCGGTTCGGATTGCCCTGGGTGCCTATGGCGAGGATGACATGCTCGGCGGCGACCGTCTCGCCGTTCGCCAGGGTCAGCGTGAAGCCGCCCTTCTGGCCCGAAATCGCCTTGACCTCGGCGTTGCGCTTGACGTTGATCTTGCGCTCGTTCGCCTGCTCATCCCAGGTCCCCAGCACTTTCTCGCGCTTGCCGGCCTCGAAGTTGAAATCGGAGCGCAGGACGAGCTGGGCGGGCGTCGCCATGACGTGCTTGCCCTTTTGATATTTGTAGATCGTGTCGGAGAGGTGATCGGTCTTCTCGAGCAGGACGTGGCTGAGGCCGAGCTGCGCCGCGCGGCCGGCGGCGCTGAGGCCGGCCGGCCCCGATCCGACGATCGCAATCTTGAAGACGGCCGACACAGGACCCACTCCCCAAACAAGCCGTTCCCCGGCCCCCGCGCCGGCTTCCCATGCCGGCGTTCAATTCGGCATCGGCCAATCTAACAGAGTCTGAGAGAGACGCCAGACTTGACCTTGGCTTTTTTGCCGTGATGATCGCGGCACTTATGGCAGAGTCCTCACCCTCCGGCCGACGGCCCGCTCCGGCCACCATCGCCCTCGTCGTCGCGGCCTTGCTCGCCGCCGCCGCGCTCGCTTACGCCCTGTTCTTCCGCGGCGGCGAGGGCCCGGCCGCCGCCGGGGCGCCCGCGGCCAATTCGGCCGCGGCCCAGCCGCCGAGCGTCGATGCGATGATCGTCGAGCTCGCCCAGCGCCTGAGGCAGGACCCGGACAATCACCAGGGCTGGTACATGCTCGGCAGCGTCTATCGCGGCGCCGGGCGCTTCACCGAGTCGGCTCAGGCCTTCCGCCGGGCGATGGAGCTTCAGCCGAGCAACGCCGATTATGCCGCCTATCTGGGCGAGGCCCTGCTCCTTGCGGGCGAGGGCGCCCCGCCGCCGGAAGCCGAGCGGATGTTCCGCCGAGCGCTCGCGCTTCAGCCGGGCAATCCGCAGGCGCGCTACTATCTGGCGACCCTGAAGGACCTGAGCGGCGACCATAGGGGCGCGCTCGACGAGCTCATTGCCTTGCTTCGCGAGGCGCCGGCCGGCGCGCCCTGGGTGCCGCAGGTGCGCGAAGCCGCCACGGCGATCGCCAGTCAGAATAATATCGACATAGCGGGGCGCCTGCCCCCGGCGCCCACCGCGCCCACCGCGCCGCCGCCGGGCTCGAGCGCCACCGCGGCGATCCCCGGCCCGACGGCCGAGCAAATGGCTCAGGCGAGCGCCATCCCGCCGAGCCAGCAGGACGAGATGGTGAAAGGAATGGTCGACAGGCTCGCCGCGCGCCTGAGGCGCAATCCGCGCGACGCCGAAGGCTGGATCAGGCTGATGCGCTCGCGCATGGTGTTGAACGAGCCGCGCGCCGCCGCCGAGGCGCTCCGCGCCGCCCTCGCCGCGCACGAGGGCGACGCCGCCATCCAGAACCGCCTGCGCCAGGCCGCGCGTGCGCTTTCCGTCCCGGCCGCCTGATCATGCCGGACTGGAGCCCCGGCAGCTGGCGGCGATACGCGGCGCTCCAGCAGCCCGATTATCCCGATCCCGCCGCGCTCGCCGCGGCGACGCGCGAGCTCGAAGCCTATGCGCCGCTCGTCCGCCTGCGCGAGATCGACTCGCTTCGGGCGGCGCTTGCGAAGGCTCAGGCGGGGGGCGCCTTCCTCCTCCAGGGCGGCGATTGCGCCGAGAGCTTCGCCGAATTCTCGCCCGAGACGATCGCCCGCAATGCCGATTTGATCGAACGGATGGCGGGGCGGCTGGGCGCGGCCTCCGGCCTGCCGATCGTCCGCATCGGGCGGATGGCCGGCCAGTTCGCCAAGCCGCGCTCGGCCGCGATGGAAGAGCAAGGCGGCCTGGCCCTGCCCGCCTATCGCGGCGACATCGTCAACGACATCGGCTTTTCCGCGCGCAATCGCCGGCCCAATCCGACGCGCATGTTCCGCGCTTATGCGCAGATGGCGGCGACGCTCTCGAATCTCGATCGGCTGGCCGGGCTAAGCCCGATCTACACCAGCCACGAGGCTCTGCTTCTTCCCTTCGAGCAGGCCCTGGTCCGCCGCGAAGGCCGGGCTTATGCAAGCTCGGCCCATTTCCTTTGGATCGGCCATCGCACCGCCTTCGAGGCCTCCGCCCATGTCGAGTTCGTCCGCGGACTCGCCAATCCGATCGGAGTCAAATGCGGCCCTGGCCTCGAGCCCGAAGCGCTGCTTCGCTTGCTCGACCGGATCGATCCGCGCCACGAGCCCGGCCGGATCACCCTGATCGCCCGAATGGGCGCCGGCCGCGCGGCCGACCTTCTGCCGCCGCTCGTCCATGCGATGAAGGTCTCCGGCCGCCCGGTGCTCTGGGCCTGCGATCCGATGCACGGCAATACATTGCGCACCGCCGCCGGCACCAAGACCCGGCCGCTGGAACGCATCTTCGCCGAGCTCGAAGCCTTCTTCGCCATTCTCGGCGGCAAGGCTGGTGGAGTCCATGTCGAGATGACCGGACGGCACGTCACCGAATGCACGGGCGGCGAAACGCCGCTTACCGAAGCCGACCTCGCCGACCGCTACCACAGCCATTGCGACCCCAGGCTCAACCCGGACCAGGCCATGGAGCTCGCGGAATTGGTGGCAGGGGAGCTTGCTGGGCGCGTTTGCGCACTCGCCTAGGAGGTCCGGACCGCCTCGACCCGCCTGTTCTCGCCCGCGCTCCCGCGCATTCCGGTCAGCGGCCGGTCGGGGCCGTAGCCGACCACTTCGAGCCGCTCGCGCGGGACTCCCATCGCGGCCAGGAAATCGGCGACGCTCTGGGCGCGGCGCTGCGAGAGGACGAGGTTGCTCGCGCGCGTGCCCACGCTGTCGGTATGGCCCTCGATCCTGAAGCGCATATTGGCGAGCTGGGGAAGCATAAGCGACTGGCCGAAGATCCGCGCCTCCGCCTCGGCGATGCGCGTGAGCTTGGCCGATCCGGTCTCGAAGCTCAGCCTGAGATTGACCCGCTGGCCCTGAGCCGCCACGGGCCGGCGCGGCGCCGCGGCCTGGTTCGGCCGGCGCTGGTTGCGCTGGGTCGGCGCGGGCCGGCGTGGCCGCTGCGTTCCCGGCGTCGAGAGCGAAAAGCCGCGCGTCGCGCTGACCCGCGGGCTGCCGGGCTCGCGCGGGGCGGCTTCCTCCTCGGTCTCCTCGTCGGGGCATTCGCCGGCGAACGCGCAGACATAATCCTCGACGCTTCGCGGCGCGGCCTCCTGCGCAAGCGCGGCGCAGGGAATAAAGGCGGCGCCGGCGATCAGCAGCGAGAGACGAAGGGTGCGCATGGGAACTCCTTTCAGCCGCCGGGCAAGAATGCCCGCTTCCGAAGGCCCGAAATTCTACTTCAACTGCCGCCCGGCGGCAAGGCGAACGCCCGCATTGTCGGCGCTGGAGGAGCTTGCTACCCTGCCGGCGCCCATGATCCTCATTCTCACCATCCGCAACGCCGAGGCGCTCCAGGAGGGAATGGCGGCGCAATATGTGGTCGACGAGCCGGCCGTGGTCATCGGCCGGTCGCGCAACTGCAACTGGAACCTGCCCGATCCGACCAACGCCATTTCCTCGCGCCATTGCGCGATCCGCCGCGACGGCAATTCCTATTTGCTCAAGGATATCAGCACCAACGGCACCTTCGTGAACGGCGCGTCCGAGCGGCTGGCGGCGGAGCGGAAGATCGAGCCGGGCGACCTCATTCGGATCGGCGGCTACGAGATCTTCGCCTCGCTCGAGGAGGAAGTCGCGCCCGAGGCCGCGGCGCCCGAGCCGGTCCCGGCCGCCGAGCCAGCGACCACCGCGCCGGCGACCGACAATGTCACGGTGATGTGGGATTCGCTCGCCGACATCAACAAGGTCGATTGGGCGCGCGGCGGCTTCGGCGTCAAGGACGAGGCAACGGCGCCGATCACCGACGCGGCGAGCGCCGACGCCTTGGTCGCGGCCCTGATCGAGTCGGCGGGGCTCAAGGATACCGAGGCGCCGCGCTCGCCCGAAACGGTGCAGAAGGTGGGCGGCCTGTTGAAACGGCTCGTTTCGGGTCTGCTGGTGATGGTCGAGGCGCGGGCTCGGGCCAAGGCCCAGATGGGCGCCGAGATGACCGGGCTCCAGCTTGAGGGCAACAACCCGATCAAATTCGCGCGCTCGCCCGAACAGGCGCTGGCGCAATTGCTGAGCCCGCCCGCCCCCGGCTTCATGGACGCCGACAAGGCGGTCGAGGACGCCTATATCGACCTTCAGTCGCACCAGGTCGCGACCCTGCGCGCGATTCCGGGCTCGCTCAGGGCGACTCTCGACCGCTTCTCGCCCGGCTCGATCCGCCGCCGCGCCGAGGATATCGGCATATTGGGGCGAATCCTTCCGAGCCGGCGCGACGCCGCTCTGTGGCGCAATTACGAGCGCGAGTTCGTCGCGGTGAAGAAGGAATCGGACGAGGCCTTCATGGAAGTCTTCTCCAAGGAGTTCCGCAAGGCCTATGAGCGCCAGCTGCGCGAGGAAGCCGAGCAGACCGACCGCTGAAGCGGGTATTATTGCTCCTTGTCGCCCTCGCCCGAGGCGCCGTCGGGCTGGCGGTCGACCGATTCGAACCAGACCATGTCCGCCTGCCAGCCCAGATTCCCGGCCGCCTCGACGAAGCGGTCGCGCCAGTCGGGCCCGCGCGCGCCGATTTCGGGCGCCACCATGGCGGACGGGAACGGCCCCCGGCCGCCGATCAGGAGCACGCCTGACCAGCCCTGATGGTCGAGATCGATATGGAGCCGGTAGCGGCCATTGCCGAGATGCGAGATCGGCCGCCCGTCGACCGATTGGGCCAGCGCCTGCTGGAACTGGCCGCGGTCGGCCAGCACCTGGGTGATCGCCCCCGACGGCTCGATTCCGAGCAGGGTGAAGTCGAGGCTCTGGTCGGCGACGTCGAGATCGACCACCGCATTGGCGGCCGGCCGGCCGGCATATTGGCCGCCGTCCTGAATCACCATCTCGAAGCGCGCCCGGGCGGCCGAGAGTCGGCCCGCCTCGCCGGCGCCGCGCTGCCTGCGGAACTGGCGGAAGGCGTCGAGCGCCGCGCAGCCGCCGGCCGCGATCGTCGCCACGTCGGCGAGTTCGAGCCGAGCGTCGGCAAGACCCGCGGCGGTCAACGCCCTGCCGATCTCGGCCTCAGCCGCCCCCTTGTTGCCGGCGACTCCGCGCATCGTCACGGTCAGCGGATTTCCCTCCGCGACTCCGCCGATCTCGAGCCAGGTGCAAGGCACCGAGGGCAGCACTGAATCGATCGCCGCGCGCGCTGTCTCGGCGGGCGGGCGGTTGACCGGCAGCGCATCCTGGTCGGCCGCTTCGTTGGTCGTCCGATTGCCCGTTCCCCAGCCGCCAAGGCCGAGATTTCCGCCGGTCGCATACCAGCCCAGCGCAAGCAGCGCCGAGACGCCGGCCAGGACCGCGAGGATGATCAGCAGCGGCTTCGATCCCCCACCGGCCTTCGGCGTCGAGAGGTCGCCGCCGCCCGCCGCCGCGGCCTCCTCGGCCACGTCGATCCGGACCGTCGTCGGCGAGGGGATTCGGGCGCCGTCGAGCATCGCCACCACGTCGTCCATCGAGCGCAGCCGCTCCTTGGGATCGGGGCGTAGCATCGCCGCGAGCAGCGGCTGCAAATCCTCGGGGACCGCCGAAAGGTCGGGCCCGCGCCGCCTCTTGTCGATCGCGTCGACCAGCGAGCCCGACATGTCGACATTCCTGCCTATCGCGACCGCGAGGATGACCAGGCCCAGGCTGTAGACGTCGGTCCACGGCCCGATCTCGCGGCCGAAATCGCCGAGCTGTTCGGGCGCCACATAGTTGAGCTTGCCCGCGAAGCCGTCGCCGACGATCGTCGCCGAGCTGGCGTCGAGATCCTTGGCGATCCCGAAATCGATGATCTTGGGGGCGTGGATGTCGTCATTTTCGAGGATGACGTTGTCGGGCGACATGTCGCGGTGGACGGCGCCGAGCTTGTGAGCCGAGCCGAGCCCGGAGGCGAGCCGCCGCAGGATCTCGGCGAGGTCCCCGGCCGACGGTTTCAGAGTGCCCAGCGAGGCGCCCAGATTGGTACCTTCGATGAAATCGGTGACGATATAGAGCACGTGGAGCGTGGGCTCCTGCGCGAGCACGCGATATTCGACCAGCGCCTCGTGGTGGAGCTTGGTCAGCGTCTTGGCTTCCTTGCGGAACATGGCGATGACCTTTTCATCGCTCGCCAGCGCCGGCAGCATCACCTTGATCGCCACCTTCTCGTCGGTGTGGACGTTGCAGCCCTCGAACACCTCGCCCATGCCGCCGCGGGCGAGGAAGCGCTTCACCTCGAAGATATGGTTGAGCACGTCGCCGACCTTGATCGCGCCGGCCTCCTTGTGGGGCTCGAAGGCCGCCTGGGTCGGGGCCGGCGGAGCCTCGGCCGCCGGTTCGGTGGGCGGCTCGGGCACGGGATCGGCGGGCGGCGTTTCGGGGGCGGGCGGCACGGTCGCGCCGCCGCCGGGCAGGAAGACCGTCCGCTCCTCGCCCTCGTCCGGCGGAACCTTGTCTTTCTCGTCGCTCATCATGTCGAATCCGCAAAGGAGAGAAGGGTCGGCTCGCTTGCAAGGACCACGATGCCGGTGACGTTGTCTGGAGCGCCGTTGGCAAGGGTCAGCTCGACCAGCTCGTCGAGCGCGCGGCCCGGCGCCTCGCGGCTGAAATGCGCGGCGATCTCGGAATCGCCGACGACTCCGTGAAGGCCGTCGCTGCACAACAGGAAGATGTCGCCCGGCTGGACCTCGCCCGTGACGGTTTCGACCTCGACCTCGGCCTGAACGCCGACCGCGCGCGACAGGATGTGCCCCATCGGGTGGCCGACCGCCTGCTCGGGCGTCATCAGCCCGCGCCCGACCATCTCCTGGACCTGGCTGTGATCGCGGCTCAGCTGGGCGAGCGCGCCGCCGCGCAAGCGATAGGCGCGGCTGTCGCCGACCCACAATATCGCATAATCATTGCCCTTGACGATCAGCGCGACCACGGTGGAGCCCATCTGCTTGCCGCGGCTCTTCGCCTCGGCCAATATCTCCCGATTGGCGGCGCGGATCGCGTCGGCCGCGGCGGCGCAGGCCGGCTCAAGGGCGCCCTCGGTCGCGGCCGCGGCCGCCTCGAGCGCTTGGACGATCCGCCCCGACGCCCATTCGCCGCCCTCGTGGCCGCCCATCCCGTCCGCCACCGCCCACAGGCCCTCGCGGTCGCAGACGAGGTAGCCGTCCTCGTTATGAGCGCGGACCCGGCCTTCGTGGGTCGCGGCCCAGCTTTCGATGCGGACGGGGGCGGCGCTCACCGGCGCCGGGTCCGGCGGCGGCGCGTCGTCGGCCGCCGCGGGCGGCGGGGACTGGCGGAAGATCGGCAGCCAGCGGACCATGTCGGCATCGTACCCCCTTCGGCGCAAGCGGGCCATCTAAGCACAGCTTCCGCGCACGATAAAGCGCCATCGCCCGCCGCGGCGGCCCGCGCCCCCTTTCATCTTCCTTCCAGGGCCGGGCTCGGCTAAAGAAGCCCGTCTTCTCAAAAACCTGAAGGATCCGACGATGAAGCTTGCCACCACCGCCCTTGCCGGCGCCGCCGCGCTTGCGCTCGCCGGCTGCAGCCCCGCCGCGGACGGCAATGCCGCCGACGCCGCCAACGCCGCCAACGCGGTCGCCGACGCGACCGAAAATGCGGCCGACGCGACCTCGAACGCCGCCGGCGCGACCGACAATGCCGCCAAGGCGATCGACAACGTCGCCGCGGCGACCGAGGCCGCAGCGCCCGCCGGCGAAGGCGACAAGCCGGCCGACGCCGCCGCCGCGCCCGCCGCCGACGCGCCGGCCGAACCCGACAAATAAAGCCGGCCGGCCACACGGCGCGGCGCGGCGGCGCGCGCTTGCTTGACAGCAAGGCGCCCCGCCCCATATGCGCCGTCACCGCAGCAACGCGGCCCCTTCGTCTAGCGGTCTAGGACGTCGCCCTCTCACGGCGAAAACACGGGTTCGAGTCCCGTAGGGGTCACCAGCTTTTTCAATGGGTTAGGCGGCATTTGCTGGCGGCCGGCGCCGATTTCCGCAAGATCTCCCTCATATCGATAATCGTCACATTGCCGTGGAATCGGTGAGTGTCGCCCCTGGTCCGGCAGGCTTGTCCAGGCGAAGTCGGCGATGTCGCGCTCGGAGCTCTAGTTGACGAAGGACTGCGCCGCGCAGAAAGAGCAAGGCGATGGCCGGGACAATCGACAAAGCAGGGCTTCAGATCGCCGCGCCGCTGGCGCGCTTTCTCGAGGAGGAGGCGTTGCCCGGAACCGGGATCGAACCGGACGCCTTCTGGCGCGGCATGGCCGACATCTATGCCCGTTTCGTGGCCGTCAACCGGGCGCTGCTGGCGATGCGCGACGCGCTGCAGGCGAAGATCGATGCCTGGCACGACGCGCACCCCGGCCGGCCGCCTCCCGACGCCTATCGCGCGTTCCTGCGCGACATCTCCTATCTCGTCGACGAGCCCGAGCCCTTCGCGATCGGGCCGGACAATGTCGACGACGAGGTCGCGCGCCTCGCCGGCCCGCAGCTGGTGGTGCCGGTGCTCAACGCGCGCTTCGTGCTCAACGCCGCCAATGCGCGCTGGGGCAGCCTCTACGACGCGCTCTACGGCACCGACGCCATAGAAGGGCCCGCAGCGGGCAAAGGCTACGATCCCGCGCGGGGCGCGATGGTCATCGCCAAGGCCAAGGCCTTTCTCGACGGCGCCGTGCCGCTCGCTTCCGGGTCATGGACCGAATATGCGGGCGGCGATCCAATGCTCGCCGATCCCGCCAAGCTTGTGGGCCGGCGCGGGGCCAATCTGCTGTTCCGCAATAACGGCCTGCACATCGAGATCATCATCGACCGCGATCACGCCGTCGGCCGCGACGATCCGGCCGGGATCGCCGACATCATGCTGGAGGCGGCGCTGACCACGATCGTCGACCTCGAGGATTCGATCGCGGCGGTCGACGCACAGGACAAGGTCGCGACCTATTCCAACTGGCTCGGGCTGATGAAGGGCGACCTTGAGGCCAGCTTCGACAAAGGCGGCCGCTCCGTGACCCGGTCGCTGGCGGACGACCGCGTCTATGAGGCGGCCGACGGCTCGGAGCTGAGGCTTCCCGGCCGCAGCCTGCTCTTCTGCCGTAATGTCGGGCATTTGATGACGACCCCGGCCGTCCTGCTTCCCGACGGAAGCGAGGCGCCCGAGGGCATCCTCGACGCGATCGTCACCACCCTGATCGCGCTGCACGACCTCAAAGGAGTTTCGGGTCGGTCATCCTCCCAGGATGACCTGAACGGCGCGGGGCGCCGTTCACCCGAAACTGGACGCTTCCGGAACAGCCGCGCGGGCTCGGTCTATATCGTGAAGCCCAAGATGCACGGGCCCGACGAGGCCGCCTTCACCAATAGCCTGTTCGACGCGGTCGAGGACATGCTCGGCCTCGTCCGCCACACGCTCAAGGTCGGCGTGATGGACGAGGAGCGGCGGACGTCGGCCAATCTCGCCGCCTGCATCCATGCGGTGAAGGACCGGGTGGTGTTCATCAACACCGGCTTCCTCGACCGGACC
>Ga0190265_10003490_pt1 | contig 10722 bp, 8 predicted proteins | sample Popmic124T_FD_133135 | JGI IMG/M metagenome (GOLD analysis project Ga0190265, IMG submission 133135) | Populus adjacent soil microbial communities from riparian zone of Indian Creek, Utah, USA - 124 T | ecosystem: Environmental > Terrestrial > Soil > Riparian zone | place: USA: Utah | collected...
AACCGCGAAAATACGCGGATCTTCGGGGCTTCGCGAGTGTGAGGCGGTCGCTCAACCACCAAAACCCCGCACATCAATACTTCAGAGCCACGTCCAGCGCATCGGCTGCCCGCGTTCCCCCGACAATCTTAGACATGTACGTCCCCATCGTCAGGCCGGGATCGGCATGCCCGAGGCCCTTCGCGACGTCTCGTGGCGTGAGATACGAACCATGGACGGCAATCTGAACCCACCCACTACGTTTGCGGGGCCTATCGGCTACGTGTCGGCGGGTCACCGCGCTCCGCCCGCCCGGGTCGGTGTCCCCCGAAGAGGGGACATACAACCAGAGGGGATCCCGATATGCTCGCATCGCCCCCCGGTCGCGTTTTCCCGCAATGCGGCGCTGTCCATGACTCGCTCATGGGGCGCAATTACTAGCGGATGAAGAACCCCTGGCCTCCCCAGCGCTGGGGGTTCTTGCTGTGCCCGGCTCGGTGCGCGAGACGACCTCGATCCTGAGTGATCCCCTCAGAGGCGCCCACTTGCCCCCGGCGCCTCTGAGGGAGACCGTGTCGGAAGTTTCCCCAGTTCCGACAGATTTGAAACTATCGGAACCTATGTTCCGCGAGGAAATCGTCGGATGGGCTTGACAAAGAGGCGAAGCCCGGGTGCCTGATTGTTACGCGGAAGCCGAAAGGCCCGGCCCGGCGCTCCTACGGAGTGGGGGTGGGAGTGGGCGTCGGGGTCTGTGTCGGGCTCTGCGTCGGCGCCGGCGTCTTGTAGTACGCGTCGCTCGCACTGGTCAGAACGAACTGCGCGAACTCCTTGGGGTCATCGAGCGCGCCGACGTACGGCATCCCGTTCACCAGCACGATGGGCGTTCCGGTGAGCGCGACGTCCTTCGTGTCAGGCAGCCCCTTCAGTGCGCGCTCGGTCGCAGACCGTGCCCACGAGGCGAACTCCTGGTTCTCGATGCAGGATCGAACGAGCTTCGGCGGCTGCGCGCCGCGCGCCTGCGCGATGTCGGCCAGTTCGACGTCCGTGTAGCCGTCCGAGTCGACCTCCGGCTGCTGCGAGAGAAGAGCGTTGTTGAACGCGAAGAACGTGTCGGGTGAGTGCGTTGCCACGCACGCGGCAGCACTCGCTGCGCGCATCGAGTACTTCGTGCCGTTGGACTTCGCGGTGAGCATCGCGACCGGGTAATAGGTGAGAGTCGCGGCATCCTCACTCACCCACTTCGACAGCTGCTGCACGTTCGCGACCTGGAAGTCATGCGAGCCGGTCGACAGGTAATCGACGTACACGCGGATGTCGACGACGGGCTGCTCCTCGACCGTGGTGGTAGCCGAGGGGTCAGGCGAGGGTGTCGCAGTCGGGGTGGGTGTCTCGGCCGGCAGCGCGTTGAGGGTCGCGGGCGACTCGTCATCCACGGTGCCGACCTCCTCCGCCGAGCCGACGCCGGCGACGGTGGTCACGACGAAGCCGTCGTCCGTCACGTTCTCGGGGTGAAGCAGGGGGGTGGATGCTGCGGAGGTGACCGCCCAGGTCACGACGACGGCCGCGATGGCCACCACGGCCGCGATGGCGATCGCAACGGACGTGGTGCGGATGACGCGCACACGCGACTGGTGCGCCTGAACCTGCTGCGCTTTCTCGCGGACCGCGTGACGGCGATCGCGCTCAGCGGGCACGTTCGGAGACTCGTCGCTGGACATGGGACCTCTCGGGGCGGGCTGCGGGCCGACTGGCCACACGTTCGGCCGCTCGGGTAAAGCAACCGAGGACGATGTTAGCCAGGCCGGCTGGGAAATACCCAGACAGAGCCTGCGCGCGGCCCGTGGCATACTTGGTGAACGCCCGACGAAGGGCGCGCGGCTCGCCCCGCAAATCCATCACTACGGATCGTCCGGCACGTACCTGCCGGTGAAGGAGAATAACCATGGCGTCAGTCACGTTCGACAACGCAACGCGCTTGTACCCGGGGGGCACGCGCCCCGCCGTCGACAAGCTCAACCTCGAAGTCGCCGACGGCGAGTTCCTTGTTCTGGTCGGCCCCTCCGGCTGTGGCAAGTCCACGTCCCTGCGCATGCTGGCGGGCCTCGAAGAGGTCAACTCCGGCCGCATCCTCATCGGCGACCGCGACGTCACCGACGTCCCGCCGAAGGACCGCGACATCGCGATGGTGTTCCAGAACTACGCGCTGTACCCGCACATGACGGTCGCCGAGAACATGGGCTTCGCGCTGAAGATCGCCGGCGTCGGCAAGGACGAGCGCGCCGCGCGCGTGCTCGAAGCCGCCAAGCTCCTCGACCTCGAGGAGTACCTCACCCGCAAGCCGAAGGCACTCTCGGGTGGCCAGCGTCAGCGTGTCGCGATGGGTCGCGCCATCGTCCGCCAGCCGCAGGTGTTCCTCATGGACGAGCCGCTGTCGAACCTCGACGCGAAGCTCCGCGTGCAGACCCGCACACAGATCGCTTCGCTCCAGCGCCGCCTCGGCGTCACCACGGTCTACGTCACGCACGACCAGACCGAGGCGCTCACGATGGGTGACCGCATCGCGGTGCTCAAGGACGGGCTCCTGCAGCAGGTCGGCACGCCGCGCGACCTGTACGAGCGGCCGAACAACGTGTTCGTCGCCGGCTTCATCGGCTCGCCCGCGATGAACCTCTTCCCCGCTGACCTCGCTGAGGGTGGTGTGCAGTTCGGCTCCGAGGTCGTGCCGCTGGACCGCGACACGGTCGGCCGCGCGAACGGCAGCCAGGTCACCATCGGCGTACGCCCCGAGGACATCGTCGTCGGCCCGGCCGACGGCAAGGGCCTCCCGGTCGTCGTCGACCTCGTCGAGGAACTCGGCGCCGACGGCTACCTCTACGGTCACACCGACATCGCCGGCAAGCGCACCGACATCGTCGCGCGCGTCGACGGCCGCAGCCACCCCAACGCGGGTGACACGGTCACTCTCGCGGCGAGCGCCGGCCACGTGCACGCGTTCGACCTCGAGACCGGCGAGCGCCTGAACGATTCGGTCGTCTCGGCGTAGCAGGTCATCACCGCGGCGCGGGCGGGTCTCTGACCCCTCCGCGCCGCGGTCTTTTCTCCCGCGTCTTCCTTAGGTGGACCGATGCCAGACAACCTCACCATCACAGCCAGTTCAGTCGATCCCGGGCTCCTGACCCTCCCCTGGTCCACGCCGCTCGCCGAGTGGCCCAGCAGCACGATCGTCTTCCTGCCCAAGGGACTCTCACGCCACCTCGTACGGTTCGCGAATCTCTCCGGCCGGGTCGTCGCGATCAAGGAGACCACCGAGGAGATGGCTCGGCGCGAGTACGACATGCTCGGAAACCTCGACCGGCTCGACGCTCCGTGCGTCGGCCGGGTGGCCGTGATCGCCGGAAGGACGGATGCCGCGGGCAAGCCGCTGCCCGCGGCCCTGGTTACCGCCCATCTGAAATTCTCGCTCCCCTATCGCGCCCTGTTCACCCAGGTGCTGCGCCCCGACACCGCGAACCGGCTCGTAGACGCGCTGGCCGTCCTGCTCGTGCGCCTGCACAACGTCGGCTTCTTCTGGGGTGACGTGTCGCTGTCCAATACCCTGTTCCGCCGTGACGCGGGCGCATTCGCCGCCTACCTCGTCGACGCCGAGACCGGTGAGCTGCACGAGAGCGGGTTGACCCCGGGCCAGCGAGCACACGACCTCGATGTCGCTCGCACGAACATCGCGGGCGAGATCATGGATCTCGAGGCCGGCGGCCGGCTCGAAGGAGGCGTCGACGCGATTGCCATCGCGGACGGCATCATTTCGTCATACCGGTCGCTGTGGGCGGCGCTGACCGACCAGGAGTCGTTTTCAGCGAACGAGTCCTGGCGCCTCACCGAGCGCGTGCAGCAGCTCAACGAGCTCGGGTTCGATATCGGCGAGATGTCGATCGAAGCGACGACCGACGGCACCCGCGTCTCGATCCAGCCGAAGGTCGTTGACGCCGGGCACCACCAGCGCCGCTTGCTCCGCCTCACCGGACTCGACGTCGAGGAGAACCAGGCGCGTCGCCTTCTGAATGACCTCGACGAATTCCGCGTTCGAGTCTCCCGGCTGGGCGACGACGAGGACATGGCTGCACACGAGTGGCTGACCCGCGTGTTCGAGCCGGTCATCAAAGCCATCCCGTTCGATCTGCGCGCCAAGCTCGAGCCGGCCGAGGTCTTCCATCAGGTACTCGAGCACCGCTGGTATATGTCGCAGAGTCGCGGACGCTCCGTGCCGCTCGCCGAGGTCCTCACGAGCTACATCGACGACGTCCTGCGCCACCGCCGCGACGAGGCGACGCTGATGGGGCCGGTCACCGAGACGATGTCGCTTCCGGTGATCACCTCGAGCATCGACCTGCTCGAACCCGACGACGAGGCCGACGCCGTCGACTGGCGCGACCTGGTCTGAGGCCGAGCGTCAGACCAGCATGCTCAACGGGTTCTCGATGCGGCGGACGAACGCCGCCAGCAGCTGCGCGGCGAGCGCTCCGTCCAGAACACGATGATCTGCCGACAGCGTCGCGGTCATGACTGTCGCCACGGCGAGTTCTCCACTCGCATCCACCACGGGTCGCTTCGCCGCGGCGCCGACGGCGAGGATGCCCGCGTGCGGCGGGTTGATGATCGCGGAGAACTCGGGGGTGCCATACATACCCAGGTTCGAGACCGAGAATGAACCGCCCTCGAGCTCGTGCTGTTTGAGGCGACCTGCGCGTGCACGATCGGCGAGATCGCGGACGCTGCGGCTGAGCTCACCCAGCGGCATCCGCTCGACACCCCGCACGACCGGCGTCAGCAGACCGCCTGGCACTGCGACGGCCACGGCGATGTCGACACCCGTGAAGCGCCTGGTTGCCTCGTCCATCCAGATCGCATTGGCCTCAGGCACGTCCTGCAGAGCAGCGCCCACCGCTTTGAGCACGAAGTCGTTCACCGAGACTTTGACATCGGCTGCGTCGTTGATGCGGGCACGCACCGCGAGCAGCTCGTCGACCCGGCAATCGGCGACCAGATAGAAATGCGGCACGGTGGCCTTGCTCTCGGTGAGACGCCGGGCGATCGCACGGCGCATTCCGGTGTGCGGAGTGTCGGTGTACTCGGGCTCGCCCGCGTCGGAGCGAGCGGATGCCGCGACCGAGGCCACCGGTGCGCTTACCGGCCCGGAGCCATCCGCGCCCTCGAGGTCCCCCAGGTCGCGCCGGACGACGCGTCCGTTCGGTCCCGATCCGGCGACCGTGGACAGATCGATGCCGCGCTCGCGTGCGATCCTGCGCACGAGCGGACTGGCGAACAGGCGCTGGCCGGCAGTGCGGACGGCGACCGGAGCGCTCGTCGTCGTGGGCGGCGGTACCGCGGTCGCTGAGACCTGAGCGGCCACATCGGTCGGGGCATCCGGAGTGAGCGATGACGGAGTCGCTGCCGTGACATCCGCGCTGCGCATCGCGTCCTCGACGCTCTCGCCGGGCGCCGCCAGAACGGCGATCGGACTCCCCACCGCAGCCGAATCACCGGCGGCCACGAGGACGCCCGCGATCGTCCCGTCTGCCTCGGCTTCGTATTCGACGACGGCCTTCTCGGTCTCGATCTCGACGATCGCCTGCCCTGCCCTGACCTCGTCGCCCACCTTGATGAGCCAGCTCTGAATGGCAGCCTCGTCACCGCCTGCCGCGAGCTGCGGCATCCTCACCACGACGCCCATCAGCGGCCTCCCCACGCTGCACGCACGCGTTCCAGGCCGGCGACGACTTCCTCGGTACCCGCGATGGCCGCGCGCTCGAGGACCTTCGAGATGCTCGGGCTTGCTTCTCCACCGGTCACCCGCTCGATGGGCTGATCGAGCCAGTCGAAGAAGCGACGCTGCAGCTCATCGGCGAGCCAGCCTCCGTACGAGGGACCCCGCGCACCCTGCTCCACGATCAGCACGTTGTTGGTCTTGCGGATGCTGTCGCCGATCGTGTCCCAATCCAACGATGCCCGGTCGAGCCACCGCAGATCGATCACCTCGGCGTCGATGCCCGTCTGCTCGACCGCATCCAGTGCGTGCCCGACCATGGACAGGTAGGTCAGAACGGTGACCTCCGATCCGCTGCGACGCACGGCAGCGTGGCCCGGCGCGATCACATAGTCGAGGTCGCCGTCGGGCACCCGGTCGGCCTGGCCATAGAGGTCGACGTGCTCGATCACCAGTACCGGGTCCTCGAGGGCGAGCGCGGCGTTCATGAGTCCCACGTAGTCGGCTGCGGTCGATGCGGCGACGATCCGCCAGCCCGCCTGCGTCGCGAAGATCCCCGCCGGATCCATCAGGTGCTGCGAGCCGTAGCCCGACCCCATCGCCACCTTGGTTCGCAGCACCAGCGGAACGCTGTTGTTGTCGCCGAACATGTGCCGCGCCTTGCCGACCTGATTGAACACCTGGTCGGCGGCGACCCACATGAAGTCGGGGTACATGAACTCCACGATGGGCCGGAACCGGCCGTCCTGCGCCACCCCGCCGGCCAGCCCGAAGAAGCCGTTCTCACTGATCGGCGTGCCGATCACCCGTTCTGGCCCGTACTTCTTCGCGAGCCCCTTGGTCGCGCCGTTGGTGCCGCCGTTGAGACGGTGCACATCCTCGCCGAGCACGATGATCCGCTCGTCGGTCTCCATCCGCCGATCCACCGTCGCAGCGATCGCGTCGACGAACTTCGTGTCACGCCACGCGCCGTCGTACTCCAAATGCTCGAGGGCGACGAGCCCTTCGAGCTCGCTCGCGTCGCCGCGGATCCCGGTGTCGACGACACCCGGATCCGGCCAGAGATCGGGTCGGATGCGTCGGCGGCCCTCGCCTTCGGGGTCGTCGTCGGTGAGATTCGCGACCGCGGCGGCCATCGCGGCCTGTGCCTGCTCGCGGACAGCGACGATCCCGTCGTCATCGATCAGCGAAAGGTCCCGCATCCTGTGCGCCACCAGATCGAGCGGGTCGCGAGCTCGCCAGAGTCCCTCTTCGTCCTTCGTGCGATAGCCGAAAGCACTCCCGGGGTACGGCCCGTTCTGGTGGAAGAAGCGATAGACCTCCGCCTCGACGATCGCCGGCCCCTCCCCCGCACGCATGCGCGCGGTCGCCTCGGTCGTGGCGAGGTGAACCGCGAGCGGGTCCATGCCGTCGACACGCCAGCTGGGGATGCCGAAGCCCTGACCTCGCACCGAGAACCGAGGATCTGCGGTCACCTCAGCGGCATGCGTCGAAACGGCGTAGAGGTTGTTCTCGATGAAGTACATCACCGGCAGCTTCCATGCCGCAGCGAGGTTCATCGATTCCAGGACCGAGCCGATCTGACTCGCGCCGTCTCCGAAGTAGTTGATCGACACATCGGTGGTCGCGGAATGCTTCTGCGACCACGCGTGACCGGCGGCGATGGGTGCCCCGCCTCCGACGATGGCGTTTGTGCCGAGTGCGCCGGCCTCGAGCCACTGCAGGTGCATCGATCCGCCGCGCCCTCCCGAGAAGCCCTGCGCCAGTCCGAGGATCTCGGCCAGCGTGCGCTGCAGCAGATCCTGCAGCTGCGGGGTCACGAGAGAGGCCGGGTCGAGCGGCCCCGCCGAGACGTGCTGGATGGCCTTCGCGAGAAACTGGTGGTGGCCGCGGTGCGAGCCGTTCACGGCGTCGGTGGATCGCAATCCGACGATCGAGCCCACAGCGCCGCCTTCCTGGCCGATGCTCGAGTGCGCGGGGCCGTGCACGAGACCCGCCGCGGCGAGATCGAGCACTGATTCCTCGAAGGCGCGGATGAGGTGCAGCTGGCCGAGCATCGTCCTGAGCAGGTCGGGATCCGCCGCTCTCCAGTCCGCCGCCGTCGTCTCGAGCTGAACCCACTCGACTCCGGTCTGCAAGCGTCGTCGCTTCGGCATCTCGCCATCTCCCTCGACAGTGCGCGTCACGCGCGGTCTGCGTGCGTGACTGTCAGGCTAACCGGCAATTGGATCCAATACAACCGATTGATCGGTTCCAGCCTGGACTGGTGCCCCCTACGTTGGCATACTGGATCCAATCCCGACCAGGAGGTCAACGATGAATGCGCCGCTTCCGGGAATGCGAGGCGTGGATCACGTGGGGTTCACGGTGCCCGATCTGGCTGAAGCGGAACGCTTCCTCGTCGACGTGCTCGGCGCGGTGCCCGTCTACACGTTGGGTGCGAAGCGCGCGGACGACGATTGGATGACCACGCAGCTCGGGGTGCACCCGCGAACGGTGATCCGTGAGATCCGCTTCTATCGACTGGGATCGGGCACCAACCTCGAGGTGTTCGCGTACGACGCCGCCGACGGCCAGCGCCCGCAGCCCCGTAACAGTGACATCGGCGGCCACCACCTCGCGCTCTACGTCGACGACATGGACGAGGCCGAAGCGTTCCTGCGCGCGAAGGGCGTCGAGATCATGGGTGCGCCCGTCGAGAGTGCCGGGGCTTCCGCCGGCCAGCGCTGGCTGTACTTCCGCGCCCCCTGGGGCATGCAGTTCGAACTCGTGAGCTTCCCGGACGGCAAGGCGTACGAAGCAGACGCCGCCGTGACGCTCTGGCATCCTGCGAGGCCGGCCGAGTGAGCGTCGATCAGGACACCGGGATCCCGTCCGACGCGGGCCGCAGCCGCGACGGCGATGCCGGCGCGCGCATCGCAGACAGCATCCGTGAAGGGATCATCGGCGGCGACTACCCGCCCGGTACCCGCATCCGCCAAGAGGATCTCGCCTCCCGGTTCGGCGCGAGCCGCGTGCCCGTGCGGCAGGCGCTGCAGCAGCTCGAGTACGAGGGGCTGGTCACCGTGGTCGCGAACGCGGGTGCGTGGGTGTCGAGCCTCACTCTCGCCGAGTGCGATGAGGTCTACCAGATGCGCGAACGACTCGAGCCGCTCCTGCTGCGATACAGCGCACCTCGGCTCGGCGCGCACGAGATCGAGAGACTCGCCGATCTCGCGCAGCTCATCAGCGTCGAAGGTGCCGACACCGACACCTTCCTGGCGCTCGACAGGCAGTTCCATCTCGCCAGCTACGCCGGTGCACAGACCGCGCAGCTCGGGGACCTCATACAGAAGCTCTGGAATACGACCGCACCGTATCGTCGCGCGTACGTCGCGTCGTGGGAGGACGACTCGCGACGCATCGCACACGAGGAGCACCACCTCATCGTGGCCGCCCTGCGTGACGGCGATGTGGAAGAGGCCGAGCGCGTGCTCGCCGGGCACATCCGACGCACCCGACGACAGCTCGTGAAGAATCCGCAGATCTTCGCGAACTGACATCTCGCCAGGAGAGCTTCCTCACACGGCTTCGGCGAGCATGCGCGCGAGGTGCCCGGGGTCTGGTTCGGCCTCGCCGCGCTCGATGCGGTGCGCCAATTCCACCACGACGGCATTCACCGGAGTGGGGATGCCGAGGCGGAGGCCTTCGCCGAGGACATGGCCGTTCAGGTCGTCGACTTCGCTGTGACGACCCTTGCGCCAGTCCTGCAGAACCGTCGTGGTGGCCCCGGGGACGACGAATCCCGAGAACAGCTTGTCGGTCATGATCTCGACGACCCTTGTGGGGTCGGCGATCTCTTCCGCTGCGAGCCCGAAGATGGGCAGCACCGGGTGGCCGATGGCCGCTCCGACCGCGAGTGTTTCGTTGCCGGCGGCAACCATGACCTCGCGATAACCCGGCAGGTGCAGGGCGTCGAGCATCGGCAGACCGAGCACCGCCGACGTGACCAGGAGGGTCGAATTGCTCACGAGCTTCATCCACTTCGCGGCCTCGATGTCATCAGACAGCGCCACTGTTCCCGAGTGGCGGAGCAGGCTCGCGACCTCGTCGACGCGGTCGTCGGGTCCGCCGGGAAGTGCTCCTACGGCAAACCAAGAGCGACTGACCCCCGTGTGGCGATGCACCACGCCCGGCTCCTCCATCGTGGCTGAGCATTCGATGACCACGCCGACGGTGCGCTCTGCGCCGACGACATCCTCCACGACCCGTGTGGTCATGCCGTTCTGCACGCCGGCCATGAGCCCGTCCGCGACGAGGTGCGGCTCCATGAACTGCGCCGCCCAGCGGGAATCGTATGCCTTCATGACCATGAGCACGACGTCGAAGCCGGTCTTCAGCTCGGCGACTTCGCACAGATTGACCACGCGCGGACGCACGCGCAGTTCACCTTCGGGGGAAAGGATCCGCAGACCCTGCGCACGCATCCGTTCGACGTGCGCCGGCCACTGCTCCACGAGGATGACGTCATGACCTGCGGCAATCAGATCAGCACCGATCGACGCTCCGTTCGCTCCTGCGCCGAGCACAGCGATCCGCGGGTCGCTCATTGGGTACCTCTCCTCCATTGGCGAGTCGAGAATACAGCAACGATGTACACCTGACAGGCAGTACGCTAGGAATCGCGGGGATAGGCCTGGCCCTGTACACCACCGCTTGACAATTCGTCACCCCTTACTCAACGAGGAGAACAGGACCCATGATCCTGCACTTAGCGTCCTTCCGCTGGAAGCCCGAGGTCACAGAGGCAGACATCGCCGCGTTGACCGCCGCGCTCATGGAGATGGCATCGGCCATCCCCGAGATCCGCTCGTACGTCGCCGACACCAACCTGCACCTTCGTCCCGGCGGCGCCGACTACGGCGTGGCGGCGATCCTCGACGACGCCGCGGGACTGGACACTTACCTCGATCACCCAGACCACCTCGCCGTCTACGAGAAGT
>Ga0190265_10003491_pt1 | contig 10722 bp, 10 predicted proteins | sample Popmic124T_FD_133135 | JGI IMG/M metagenome (GOLD analysis project Ga0190265, IMG submission 133135) | Populus adjacent soil microbial communities from riparian zone of Indian Creek, Utah, USA - 124 T | ecosystem: Environmental > Terrestrial > Soil > Riparian zone | place: USA: Utah | collected...
ATTCGTGTCGCGCCGGAACGCAACGAACTGCTCGTTCGTGTCGCGCCTGAGCGAATCGACGGCTTCGATGTGCGGATCCATCGGAAGGTCAGCCATCCTACCATCGTCATGATGCGAGCCGAGTGCCATGCGTAAACCGGCCTGTTTCAAGCGCCGGTCAATCGAACCGCGCAGATTCTTCGTCGCCGCGTCAATGCTTGCATTCCTGCCAGTTGCGGCCGCCGATCTCCCAGCGCCGGCTGCGGGCATTCCGGAGACGCTCGCGAAGGAACGCGCCGCGGTGATCTCGTCGCTGCGCTACGAGCTGGAGCTCCGCATCCCGCAGGTGCGCACGCAGCCGGTTCGCGGGCGCGAAGTAGTCCGCTTCCGCCTGGCGTCGCCGCATCGCATCGTGCTCGATTTTGCCAACCCGCGCGAGCGAGTGCTCTCGGTGACGCGCGATGGCCAGACCGTCGAGACCGCCTTCAGCGACAATCACCTGACGATTCCCGCTGGCCACACGACGAAGGGTGAGAACGCGTTCACCATCGAGTTCATCGCCGGCGACGATTCGCTGAACCGGAACGACGAATTCCTCTACACGCTCTTCGTGCCCGCGCGCGCGCACCTGGCGTTTCCCTGCTTCGACCAGCCCGATCTGAAGGCGCGCTATACGCTCGTGCTCGACGTGCCGGAGGGGTGGCAGGTCGTGGCGAACGGCGCGGCCGGCGGAGCCGAGCAGCGCCGCCTCCACTCCCGAGTCTCGTTTGCGGAAACGCAGCCGCTCCCGACGTATCTCTTCTCGTTCGCCGCGGGGAAGTTCCAGATCGAGAGCGCGACGAGAAACGGCCGCCAGCTCCGCATGTTCCATCGCGAAACCGACGCCGCGAAGGTGGCGCGCAACCGCGGCGCCGTGTTCGACCTGCACGCGTCCGCGCTCGCCTGGCTGGAGCACTACACCGGCATTCCGTATCCGTTCGGCAAGTTCGACTTCGTCCTGATTCCCTCGTTCCAGTTCGGCGGCATGGAGCACGCCGGCGCCATCCTCTACAACGCGTCCGGCCTCCTGCTCGACGAGTCGGCGACACAGAACCAATTCCTCGGCCGCGCCAGCGTCATCGCGCACGAGACGGCGCACATGTGGTTCGGCGACCTCGTGACGATGCGCTGGTTCAACGACGTGTGGATGAAGGAGGTCTTCGCCAACTTCATGGCGGCGAAGATCGTGAACCCCTCGTTCCCGGACGTGAATCACGACCTCCGCTTCCTGCTCTCACACTACCCGTCTGCGTACGACGTCGATCGCACCGCCGGCGCCAACCCGATCCGCCAGGACCTGTCGAACCTCAACGAGGCGGGGCAGCTCTACGGCGCGATCATCTACCAGAAGGCGCCGATCGTCATGCGCCAGCTCGAGATGATCGTGGGCGAGGAGAAATTCCGCGACGGCCTGCGCGAATACTTGAAGAAGTACGCATTTGCCAATGCCACGTGGACAGACCTCATCGCTCTTCTCGATGCGAAGACGCCGCGAGACCTCGCCGCGTGGAGCCGGGCGTGGGTGGAGGAGCGCGGCCGGCCGGAGTTCACGACGTCCATCGTGTCGAACGACGAAACCAGGTGGCGCGTCCGCTTGCACGTGCGAGATCCGCTCTCGCGCGGGCTGGTGTGGCCGCAACAACTGCACGCGATTTTCGGATCCCGAGACGGCCATGTAAGGCTGATGAGTCCCGAAGTCATGGGCACGAGCTACGAGCTGAACTACGCCGAGCCGCCGGGTCCCTTCGAATATGCGCTGCCCAACGGCTTGGGGATGGGCTACGGCCTCTTTATCCTCGACGATCGCAGCCGCGAGTATCTACTCGGGCACCTCGAGGACATCCTCGATCCCCTCACGCGTGGCTCCGCATGGCTGACACTGTGGGACAACATGCTAGAGGGGCGCATCCCCCCCGCTGCGCTGATCGACCTGGCCGTGCGCGCGCTGGCGAAGGAGACGGACGAGCAGAACGCGCAGCGCGTGCTGACCTACCTCGCTCACCTCTACTGGCGCTTCCTGCCGCAGGAGGAGCGCCTCGCGCGCGCCGGGGCGATCGAGCGATTCCTGCGCGACGGCATCGTCGCTGCGCGCGGCGCCAGCGAGAAATCCGCCTGGTTCAACGCCTTCCGCGACGTCGTCCAGACGGCCGACGGTCTCGCGTGGCTCGAGCGCGTCTGGCGGCGCGAGGAGACGATCCCGCGCCTCACGTTCGCGGAGACCGACGAGATCGCGATGGCGATGGAGCTGGCGGTGCGCGAGGTGCCCGGCTGGCGTGGAATACTCGACACACAGCAGGGGCGGATCAAGAACGCCGACCGCAGGGATCGATTCGCGTTCGTCCGCCCGGCGTTGTCGGCTGACGCCGCGGAGCGCGAGGCCTCGTTCGAGCGGTTCAGGAAGCTCGAGAACCGCCGCCGGGAGCCGTGGGTGCTCGAGGCGCAGCAGTACCTGAATCATCCGCTGCGCGAAACGCATGCGCGGCGTTTTATCGCGCCGAGCCTCGAGCTGCTGCGCGAGATCCAGCGGACCGGCGACATCTTCTTCCCGAAACGATGGCTGGACGCCACCCTCAGCGGCCACCGCAGCGACGAGGCCGTCGCGACGGTGAGCGACTTCCTCGCGCGCGAGCAGCAACTTCCGCAGCGGTTGCGCTGGACCGTGCTGAGCTCGGTCGACGAAGCCGCCCGCGCGGCCCGATGAAGACGGCCGCCGACGTCGTCATCATCGGAGGCGGGTGCATGGGCGCCTCGGTCGCCTTCCACCTCACCAGACGCGGCGTGACCAACGTGGTGCTCGTCGAGCGCGACACGATGCTCGGCACCGGATCAACCGGCCGCAACGCCGGCGGCGTGCGGCACCAGTTCTCCAGCGAGGCGAACATCCGGTTGTCGCTGGAATCGATTCGCACCCTCGAACACTTCGGCGACGAAGTGGGCCACGACATCGACTTCCATCAGGACGGGTATCTCTTCCTGCTCTCGACACCCGAGAGCGTGGCGACCTTCACGCGCAACGTCGAGATCCAGCGGGGGTGCGGCGTGGAGGTGGACTGGCTCGATGCCGCCGGCGCCGAGCGCCTGGCGCCCGGGCTCGATGCCGCGGCGGTGCTTGGCGCCACGTTCTGCCAGCGCGACGGCATCGCGGATCCCAACGGCGTGACGATGGGATTCGCCAAGGCGGCGCAGGCGATGGGCGTGGACATCGAGCGCGAGACGGAGGTCACCGGCATAGAAGTGGCGTCGGGACGCATTGCGGGCATAGCGACTTCGCGAGGGCGCATCTCGACGGGCGTGGTCGTGAACGCCGCCGGTCCGCACGCGCGGCCGGTGGGCCGCCTGGCTGGGGTCGATGTACCGGTCGACCCGTACCGCCGCCACATCTTCATCGCGCAGGACTTCAAGAGGGTGGTTCCACCCAACCGGATCATGGTGATCGACTTCAGTACGACCTTCTATTTCCATCGCGAAGGCGCCGGTGTGCTGTTCGGGATGGGCGATCCGCTGGAGCCCGCCGGCTTCGACACGACCGTGCGATGGGATTTTCTTCCGCAGGTCACCGACGTCGCGTTGCGCAGGCTTCCCGCGCTCGAGGACGCCTCGATCTCTCACGCCTGGGCGGGCCTCTACGAGATGTCGCCTGACGGCAATCCGCTGATCGGCCCCGCTCCCGGAGTGGAAGGGCTGTTCCTGATCAACGGCTTCAGCGGCCACGGCTTCCAGCATTCGCCGGCCGCCGGCCGCATCCTCGCCGACGTCATCGCCGGCCGCGATCCGCGCATGGATCTGGCGCCGTTTGCGCCAAACCGTTTCGCCTCTGGAGACGCCGTCGGCGAGCGATACGTGGTGTAGGATTGCGCGTTGTGGAGGCCTCAATGTTCCGCATCCTTTTTGTCTTGCTCGTCGTGGCGCACGCGTCGATTGCAAGCGCCCAGGCCCGTTACTTCCCGGATCGTTTCGACTGGCAGCGCCGCACGCCCCAGCAGGTCGGCATGGATGAGGTCGCGGTGGACGAAGCGGTCAAGCTCGCCATCGCCAGCGAGAACCAGGCGCCGAAGGACCTGATGATCGCCCACGCCGCCAGCTTCGGCGGGAACGAACCGTTCGACACGCCGATTGGGCCGATGAAAACACGGGCGGCCGCCAACGGGGTGATCATCCGCAACGGCTCCGTCGTGGCCGAGTGGGGCGACACGAAGGCCGTGGACATGACCTTCAGCGTCACCAAGACGTTTCTCTCGACGGTTGTCGGCCTCGCCTGGCAGAAGGGGTTGATTCGCGACGTCAACGACAAGGCACGCGACTACATGCCTCCCGGCGTCGACCTCTTCGACGATCCACACAACCAATCGATCACGTGGGATCACCTGCTCCGACAGACGAGCGATTGGAAGGGCACGATCTGGGGCAAGCCGGACTGGGCCGATCGTCCGGAGGGCAAGCCGAACGAGTGGGCCAACCGGAAGCTGCACGAGCCTGGCACACGCTACAAGTACAACGACACACGGGTGAACGTACTCGCGCTCGCCGCGCTGCACGTCCTGCGGCGGCCGCTGCCCGACGTGCTGCGCGAAGAGCTGATGGAGCCGATCGGCGCTTCGAGCACGTGGCGCTGGTACGGCTACGACAACGCGTGGATCGAGCTCGACGGCCGCAAGGTGCAGTCGATGACCGGCGGCGGCCACTGGGGCGGCGGCATGTTCATCAACGCGTGGGACATGGCACGCTTCGGCTACCTGTTCCTGCGCAACGGGAAGTGGAAGGACAAGCAAATCGTGTCCGAGAAGTGGATCCAGATGGCGCGCACGCCGGGTTCCGCGAACGCGGATTACGGCTACATGAACTGGTTCCTCAACACCGCGCGCAAGCCGCTGCCGTCGGCGCCGGAATCAAGCGTCACGTTCCGCGGCAACGGCGCGAACATCATCTACATCGACTGGCAGAACGATCTCGTGGTCGTGGTCCGCTGGATCGGCGGCGGGAACGCGCTCGATCAGTTTCTCGGCAAGGTGGTGGGCGCCATCAAGCCTGCGGCCACACAACCGTAGTCATTTCGATTACAGATCTGCCGCTTCGCGGGCCCGCCACGTGGGAGGCGGGCCCCCTCAATCGCTCGTTTCCCCTGACATTCGGCACCCTTCCCCGCCGGGCACCCGGTTTGCCCTCAAGGTCCGGAGGGAGGCTGCATGCGTTTCACCACATTTGCCGCGATTGTCGTCTGCGCCGTCAACGCGAGCGTCGTCGCCGGGGCAGACTCGAAGGCCCGTGCGAAGGCGGCCGGAGCACCGTCCGTGACCGTGACGGGTTGCCTGGAGCGCGATGATGCCGAGTAACGGCTGACCGAATCCGGCGGCGAGCACGCGCCGAAGGCGCGGAGCTGGAAGACCGGATTCATTACCAGCCGGAACAGCAATCTCGAGGTGGTGGATGCCTCGAAGAGGCTGAAGCTGAGGGACCACGTCGGCCACCGCGTCGCGATGACGGGGAGCGTGAAAGATGGCGAGATGCGCGCGCAGTCGATGCGGCACCTCGCGGCCTCGTGCGGGCACTGAGCCGTTAACCGTTATCCGTTATCCGTGAAGACACGGAGAACTTGAATTGCGAATAACGAACCACGGGTAACGGACAACGAACCACGGATAACGGTATGAAAGCCATCTGGGCCATCTGCGCATGCGCAGCGTGCGTGACCGCACTTGCCGCGGCGCAGATGGCCGATTTCCCGATCCTCGTCGTGCTGACGTCCGTGCTCATGATGGCGTTGACGTGGCTGTGACCTTCGGCGCCACGAGGATCCGCTTGGGGCCGCTCGCGCTCCCGAACTGAACGTTGGCCAGCACCTTGCGGGTGTTGACGTCGATCGCCGCCACCGCGTCGGAATACCACAAGCTCACGAACACCACCTGACCGTCGGGCCGTTCGGTGAACCAGTGCGGGAGATGTCCGACGCGTATCTGCGCCACCTCCTTGTAGTCGCTCGTGCGGACGATGCGCACGAGATCGTTGATGCAGTCGGTGACCCACAGCTCCTCGTCGTTCTTCACGAGCGCGAGCGCGTGCGTCCACGTGTCGAGATAGGGTTGCGGCACGCCGTCGGGAAGCGTGCCGAGCTCCACCCGCTTCAGAACCGTGCGCGCCCACGGATCCACGACCACGAAGCCGAGCAGGTTCGAGAGCGCGGCATAGAGCAGCTTGCCGTCCTTCGTCGGCTGCATCGGCCGGACGCCGTCCGCCGTCTCGATCTGATAGAGCAGCGACTGCTTGTCGGGATCGAAGACGCCGATGGCGTTGCCGAACTGAGCACCGACGTAGATGCGCCGCCCGCCGGCGCCCGTGTAGGCGTCGTGCGGCCCCTTGTTCATCGGGATCTTCTTGACGAGCCGCAGCGGCTCGATTTCCACGATCGCCACCGCATCCTCGCCCCGCATCGGGACGTAGGCGAAGCGTCCATCGTTCGTCAGCGTCATCTGGTTCGGGTCCTTCCCGAGCGGGATCTGCGCGGCGATGCGTCCCGTCCGCGCGTCCACCACCTGGAAGTTGCCGGTCCTGTCGCTGGCGAGATAGATCTTCGAGCCGTCGGCGGACGCCGTGAGGCCGTGCGGTCTTGGATCGACGGTGATGCGCCGGATCTCCTTGAAGGCGTACGGATCCACTTCGACCAGCTGGTCCGAGTCACCGAGCGTGACCCACAGCGTCGCCTTGCCCGACTGGGCCGAGGGAAACGCGATGGCGAGGGCGGCGAACGCGAAAGCGAAACATCGGCGCATCGGTCGCTCCAATCAATGAGTGCGCACGGGTGGGATGGCGGCCATCAGGTGTGTGAAGGCCGCGTTGAGCGTCTTGCGACCGGCGGCGGCGCCGCGGAAGTGGCCCATGCGGACGACCACTAGCTGGTGCGAAGGGATGATGAAGGTGTTCTGCCCGCCGGCGCCGGCCATGAAGTAGGCGTCCTTCGGAATGTTCCAGCTCGCGTCGCCATTGATCCAGAACAGGCCGCCGTAGTTCCCCTGTTTCCAGGCCGGCGCGGGCGTGCTCACGAACTTCGCCCAGCCCTCGGGCAGGATGCGCTCGCCCTGCCACATGCCGTCCTGGAGATAGAGCAGCCCGAGGCGCGCCCAGTTGCGCGGCGTGCCGTAGTCGTAGCCGGTCATGATGAAGTTGCCGTACGGATCCGTTTCGAGCACCTGCCGCCGGATGCCGATTCGATCGAAGAGCGCGCGCTGCGGCCACGTGAGGTACTCCTCTCCGCGCTTCGTCACCGCCTGCTTCACGAGGTACCCGATGGTCAGCGGATCGGAGTTGCGATACCGGCCTACGCTGTTGACGGCGAACTGCATCGGCTTGTTCATCGAGTACTCGAACACGTCCACGGCGCCGGTGTAGATGTAGAAGTGATCCGGGTAGCCCTTGTCCGGCGTGTAATCGGGATCCTGAGTGGCGATGAAGCGCAGGCCGCTGCTCATGCGCAGCAGGTCGATGTTGCGAATGGCGCCGCGCGGATCTCCCGGCTTTCGCCACGGTGCGACCGGTGCCGGCTGCTCGAGCGTGTAGGTGCCGTCCTTCACCAGCAGGGCGAACAACGTCGACGTGACGCTCTTTCCCATTGACCAGCTTTCGAGCTGCGTGTCCCTGGTGATGCCGGGCATATAGCGCTCCGCGACGATGCGCCCCTTGTGGACGACGACGAAGCCGGCCGTGAGCGCCGCGGGATCCGAGAACGCCGCCTCGACAGCGGCGTCGAGCCTTGCGCGATCGATCTCCGCCGGCAGCGCCGCGACCTCCGTCCGATCGCCCATCGGCCACGTCTGTGACGCCGCGTCGGGCAAGCGCGACTTCACGGCCACCGGCGTGAAGAAAATGCCGGGCTTGTCCTTCGGATGGATGATGCAGCCCTGATCGCCGTAGTACTGTGCCTCGCGCGTGACACCGTCCAGCGTCATGCGCACCATCTTCCGGTCGCGGTCGATGGTCCACGCCGGCTTGTCGGCGAGCTCCGGCGGCATCAGGAAATAGCCGCTGTTGCGCGCGGCCTCCTGCGGATCGCGGCCCGAGACGAACACCGCGGAGCAGAGCACCTTGGCATAGCCGGCGAGCCCGAGCTCCATCGGCGAGCCCGCCGGGATGTAAGTGATCTGCGCGGCGAGGATGACGAAGGCGAGCTGGCGCATAGCGCCAGTATTCTAGTCCGTGGCGCGAAAGGGCTGCGCCACCGCTCAGGGCTGCGGACAGGCCACGCGTTTCATCGGGAAATCCACCGCGCGCACCTTCCCGTTCGCCGTGCCCTCGATCCGTGCGGCGATGCTCCCGTCGCCCTGCAGGCGATAGATGATTCGCTGAGGAAAGTCGTGGACCGGGTTCTCGAACACGACTTCGCGCGGACCCACCGTTGCCGCGGTGAACGTCGCTTCGGGCTGGCGCGACGGCTTGGCGATGTACACGAGACGGCCGTCCTGCACGCGGATCTGAAGGAACTCGTGGTCGGCGATGCGGCCCTTCGCGACCGTTCGGCTCATGCCGAGCATGCCGTCGCCCGACGGCGCCATCCACACCTCGTCCACGGTTTGCGAGGCGGATTCCTGGCGCCAGCATCCCGACATCCATGAAAGAGCCGCCACGTCGGCGGCCTGCGCGAGCGTCATCAAGACGAGCAGTGTTTCCATGGCCGTCAGTGTGCCGCAGCCGGCGCGGCGCCGTCTTGAAGAAATACGACATGCGCCAGATCGACATCACGGGCGGCGACGCCCGCGAAGCGGCGAAACTCGCGCGCGAGGTGCGGCTGGTCGGCGAAGCCGCAGGCCGCCGCAACGTTGGCAGCCGGCGTGCCACGCTGCAGGTGGCGGAGTGCGCGCTGAAAACGGACGGTCCTCGCCAACACCTTGGGCGAGAGGCCGACGTCGTCGAGATACTGCCGTTCGAGGTGGCGCGCACTCAGCGCGCAGGCGCGGGCCAGGGCGTCGACCGTCACGAGCCCGGCTCGATCCAACGTCAGGCAAACGGCATGCTCGATCGCTCGGGATGGGCGCAGGGCAGGACGAAGCGTCGTGCGGAGAACGCTTTCGATTCGCTTCATCCGCTCGCGCGGCGTCGCGCCGCCATGCACCGCGGCTCGCAGTCGAGCGGCGCCGCCGCGGCTCACCTCGTCAGCCGGATACATGCGGCCAGTCAGCTCGTGCACGGGCACGGTAAGCCAGGCCCGGGCGCCGGTCGGCGTGAAGCGTACGCCTACTGCGTGCACGCGCTTCACCGGCCGCAGCCGAAGCGCTGTCGTCATCTGGCCGACTACGAGAACGTCAGGCTGCGGAGTGATTGCGCCATCCATCACCGGACGGTCGCCCAGATGCACGACGATCTCGATACGGCCGTCCGGAAAGATTGGCTCGGCAAGAGCGTCCCCCGCGCCGTCGAGCTCCCACAAGCGGTGCACGTACGGCGCAAGGTCGGGGGACGGAGGCGTTTCGAAGTAGCGCACCGGAGGCGCGCATCGTATCACCGCACCCGGTTCATCAGTTGCGCTTCGACCGCGACGACGATGAAACGCACGAGCTGTGGGTCGGTCATCCAGGCGATGTCCTCGCCGCTCGGATTGAGGTCATAAGCCGTGATGATGTTGAGCAGGCGCGGCCGGTTCAGCGCGCCGAGCTCCTGCGTCAACAGCTCCAGTCCGCTCTTCCGGGCGACCTCGAATGGGTCGAGCACGGCGTCGCGGCCGGTCTCCCGCGGCACGGATACGACGATGGCGCGAGGAGCCGGTGCGTGCGAGGCGGGCTCCTCGGCCACGTGGGTGCGCACGATGATCGGTCGGCGCGCCCGCCGTAAAGCTCCCTCGACGTACACAGGTGTGAGGCCGGTTGCCCAATAGGTCAAGTGCTCAGCTTCAGGTTGCCGGGACTCCACAGGGCCGACAAGTGTGTCGCCCTCGTGTCCAATGGGCTCGAACTCCAGCCATCCTTCCCACATGTCGTCTTCGGCGTGGCGGCCCACCACGCGAACGCGGTAGGCGCCAGATTCGTCAGCTACCGGGGCTTCGAGTGCGAGCAGCACTTCAGCCATTTGGGTCCTCCGGGGGGGCCGGCTCACACTCGCGGTGCAACTGAATTGCCAACCAGCCGTCGCTGGCTACGCCAGCTATGGCTGGCAAGCCGGAGCGGCGGGGACTATGAACCTCGGACCGGCTCGGGATCGGCCATGAGCTGCCATCCGCCGTGGACCCAGCCGTCCTGCCGCCTGACGAATACTTCAACCGCCTTCCTTTTCCGCCGCCGCGCTTGCCGGCGCCCTCGGTTTCGTACGCGTACGTCGTGTGGAGGATCGCCGTTGCGCCGTACGACTGGATCTCGGCGCGGGAACTCGACCGCGCCGGTTCGGCCCGCCGCGCACGCGCGTGAGCGGGCCCACCGATTGGCCCCTGGACGCGTTCCGGACTGGAACGCGCCGCAGGGGAGACTAGGTCTGGTGTGAGAGAGAGGGCACTCTCTGCGGGCTTAGGCCGCGTCGGAGGGGCTGGTCGCCTGTTCGGCCATGAGGTGGATCTGATTGAGGCGGTAGAAGAGGCCCTCGTCGAACGTCCCCTGCGCCGAGGCGCAGAGCAGGCTCACCGACGTGGCCGCGATCACCCGCACGCCGAGCGGCGCGATGCGGAAGTACAGCAAGGCTTGCAGGGCCGGCGCCAGGCGGTCTACGTCGCGCAGGAAGACCGTGCCTCGCGGG
>Ga0190265_10003492_pt1 | contig 10719 bp, 9 predicted proteins | sample Popmic124T_FD_133135 | JGI IMG/M metagenome (GOLD analysis project Ga0190265, IMG submission 133135) | Populus adjacent soil microbial communities from riparian zone of Indian Creek, Utah, USA - 124 T | ecosystem: Environmental > Terrestrial > Soil > Riparian zone | place: USA: Utah | collected...
GACTTCGTCCGTGGCGACGCCACGATCGACGACATCCAGAACAGCGGCGGCGGGATCGACACGCTCAGCTATGCCACCGGCGTCACGCCCGGATTCTTCGATAGGCCGGGGTCTCCGTACTTCTTCCCCGACTTCTCCGCCTATGAGAACTTCCCGCAGACGGTCGACGGACGGGGCGCCTACGTCAACCTGCAGACGGGCAGAGGCGACAACGGCCTGGCGCCCCACGGCGGTGGCTTCGACGAAGCAATCGAGGGCGCCAGCTTCGAGGTCGTGATCGGCTCCGCTTTCGCCGACTACATCGTCGGCGACTCGGCCGCGCAGACGATCTACGGCGGCGGAGGCGCCGACGTCGTCATCGGCGGCGGAGGCGCCGACCAGCTGCATGGCGGCGCCGAGGGCGACAGCTGCCAAGGGGCGGGCGCGACCATCGACTGCGAGACGAGCTCTGAGGAGGTAGACCCACGTGACCCCGGGGCGATCGCGGTCGGCTCGATGGTCCCTGGGGCGTCTGCTTCGGCGTTCTACCTGACCGGCAGCGACGAAGACGACGAGGTCGTCGCAACCTACGCCGAAAACGCCGTCACGTTCGCCCTCGGCGCCGGGTCGCAGGGGGCGTTCGATACCGATCCGGCCGTCGACGGCGGTTGCAACCCGCCCGCCTCGGGCGAAGTCGTCTGCCCGGTTGCAGGTGACCTTGACTCAATTGTCCTCGCCGGCTTGGCCGGGGAAGACGATCTCCTTGCGGCGGGCTTCCCCCCGACCACCTCGGTGATCGTGCTGGGCGGCGCCGGCGGCGACGACCTCACCGGCGGCGATACGGAAGACGCGGTGGTCGATGGCGACGGCGACGACACGGTCAACGCCGGCAACGGTGACGACGCCGTGCCCAACAACGAGGGAGACGACGAGCTGCACGCGGGCAGCGGCGAGGATCTCTTCGTCTCCGACTCCGTTTGCGAGGGCGAACTGCTCGACGGCGGTCCCGATCGCGACAACGCCAACTGGGCCAACTTCGACTTCGCGATCACGATCGACATGGCCGCTGCCATCGTGGGCAAAGCGGGCGCGGGAGGTCAATTGACCTGCGCCGGCGCAGGGCCCTCGACCAAACTGGAAGCGATCGAGGACACCGAGGGCACGAGCCTCGCCGACACCATGATCGGCGACGCCGGCCCCAATCAGCTGCTGGGCAGGCGTGGCGCCGACTCTTACTTCGCCGCCGCCGGCGACGACACGATCCTCGCCAACTCCGGCACTCCCGTCGACGACCCCGACCCGACGATCGATTGTGGCGAGGGTTGGGACACCGCCCTCATAGATTTCCCCGCAAACGGCCCCGACGCGGCGCCCACCGGCTGCGAGGACATCGAGGAACGCGCGCCCAACAGCTTCCGCCCGCCGAACACCCCGCTCGGCCCGATCGCGGAAGCAGCCGCGGCGCCACAGCCGTCGATCCAGCCACAGCGGCGACCCAAAGATCGCCGGCCGCCGCAGACCCGGCTCATCCGCCGTCCGGCGAGGATCCTCGTCGCGACGGAGCCGCGCCGAACGGTCGCCTTCGCCTTCACGGCGAACGAGGCCGGAACGCGCTTCCTCTGCAAGCTCGACCGCCAACGCTTCAAGCCCTGCCGCTCGCCCCGCGTCTACCGACTAGCGCCAGGCCGACACGCCTTCCGCGTCCTCGCGATCGACCGCGCCGGCAACCGCGATCGCTCCCCCGCCCTTTTCAGGTTCCGGGTTCGACGTCCCTAGACGCCCCCTGAGGATGCCTAGACGCCCGTTGAGGATCGGTTGGGAGTTCGGCCACAGCCAGCAACGCCGTCCGGCCCCTGTAGATCTCGACCCCGAGGGAATGAACGGTTTCACGATCGTCCCGCGTCAGCTCCTCTCCCGCTTTGCTGTGGAGCAGAGTGATGAAGGCCCCCGTGGCACGCAGGGCGCGGTCAACCTGATCAAATTCTTCGGTTGAAAGTCTGCCCGTGATCAGCTTGAGATCCGATGCCGAAACCGGAGCGATGAAGTACGGCCCGGTACCTCGTATGTAGTGACCTTCCGCCAGCACGTCTTCGGTGGCGTTGACAGCGCCGAAGAACCGGCTGAACAGCACGCGAGCCGTCCCTCGTGCTTCCTCATCGAGACGACGTTCCACTCGCTCGTTCTCACCCTTCTGGTTCTCAATCGTGGTTGCGACGCCAGCGCCTCCGGCAATCACGCCGCCGAGCAGTGCAGCCACCGCAGCGATCAGCGCAGTCTGAGTGTTTTCCTTCACCGTCAGCGCCCGCTGGAGCCGAAGCCGCCGTCGCCGCGAGCGGAGTCGGTCAGCGACTCGACCTCGACCGGCTCGGCCACCGTAATCGGAGCGATCACAAGCTGAGCGATCCGCTCGCCGGCCTCGAGCCGGAAGACCTCCGCCGGATCCGTGTTGAGCAAGAGCACCCGCACTTCGCCCCGATAGCCAGCGTCGATCAGCCCGGGACTATTGACCAGCGAAATCCCATGGTCGCGCGCAAGCCCCGACCGAGGCAGCACCAACCCCGCATGTCCCTCAGGAATCTCAACAGCGACCCCAGTCCCAACGCTCCACCTCTCCCCCGGCCCCAGATGCGCCGCCTCGCAGGCGTACAAATCCAAGCCAGCATCCCCAGCATGAGCACGCGTAGGCACAGTTGCCTCGTCCTTCAGCTTGGCCACCCGAAGCTCCACGGCGCGCACCCTACAGCGGTTGCTGGAGGTGAGGGCGGGGGTGTCCCTCCGCTTGCTGGGTTTTTCGCCGACCCCCGCCCTCGCCTATGCAGCGCCAGCGGTGCGGAGATCGTCGAAGCGGTGTAGCTCGGCCACGGGAATCCGCGCGTGGACCAGGACCCCGTCCGGGCGCTCAGTTCGATCCAAGTTGCCAGCAAGCTCGTGTAGCTCGTGTAGCCGCGCGCCCTCGCGGTATGGGACCAGCAACTCAACCTCAGCCAGAGTGTCCAGGAAGGCCCGCTCAACCTGCGCTTGCAGCTCCCCTATCCCCTCGCCGGTGAGCGCGGAGACCAGGACCGCATCGGGGTGGCTGAGCAGTGCTTCGGAGCGCTCATCGGCGTTCAGCAGATCCGCTTTGTTAAGGACGAGCAGGCGGGGTCCCTCGCCGGCGCCGATCTCCTCTAGCACCGCATCGACTGCGGCGAGGTCCGCCAGGCGCCGCTCCTCCGGCGCCGCCGCGTCGACCACTTGCAGGATCAGGTCGGCCAGGACGGTCTCCTCCAGGGTCGCCTTGAACGCCTCGACCAGCTGATGGGGAAGCTTCTCGATGAAGCCGACCGTGTCGGTGAAGAGAAAGTCACGACCCGAGAGAGCGACGCTGCGCGTGGTCGGGTCGAGGGTGTGGAAAAGCCTGTCCCCAACGCCCACCTCCTCACTGCCGGTCAGCGCGTTGAGCAGGGTCGACTTGCCCGCATTGGTGTAGCCGGCGAGGGCCACCCGGGGCAGTGACGAGCGCTGCCGCTCGGCCCGCATCACGCCGCGATTGCCTTCCAGCCGCCCAAGCCGGCGCCGCAGCGCGGCGATGCGGTTGCGGGCGAGCCGCCTGTCGGTCTCGATCTGGCTCTCGCCCGGGCCCCTGGTGCCGATGCCGCCGTCCATACGGCCGGCGCCGAGGCGCTCGAGGTGCGTCCACAGGCCCCGCATGCGCGCCATGTTGTATTCGAGCTGGGCCAGCTCGACCTGCAGCTTGCCCTCGGCTGAGTGGGCATGGTCGGCGAAGATGTCGAGGATCACCGCGGTGCGGTCGATCACCGGCACGCCCAGGGCCGCCTCGAGGTTGCGCTCCTGGCGCGGCGCTAGCTCGTCGTCGCAGGCGACGAGGTTGGCGTCGCAGGCTGCGATCTGCGCCTTGACCTCCTCCAACTTGCCGCGTCCCAGATAGCGGTCGGGATCGGGCTCGCTGCGCTGCTGCACCGCCTCGCCGGCGGTCGCCACGCCAGCGGTGCGCAGCAGCTCCTTCAGCTCGGCCAGCGGATCGCCGTCCCTATCGCTCTCGACGATGCCGATCGCCAGGGCTCGCTGGCGGGCGCGCGGGTTCGACACGCCGGCGCCGTTCGCCGCGTATCGGGTTTGCTGATTGCGTCCGTTCCTCGATCGATCCACTCAGGCCGATTGTAGGCGTCGAGCCAGTCCAGATAGGCTTAGCGGCCGATGAAGGTCTTCGTCACGGGAGGAACCGGGTTCATCGGCGGCGAGGTCGTCCGCCAGCTGCGCGAGCGCGGCGACGACGTCGTCTGCCTGGTCCGCAATCCCGAGAAGGCCGGCAAGGTGTCCGGCCTCGGCTGCCAGATCGTCAGCGGCGACCTCGGCGACGCCGAGGCGATCCGCAACGGCATGGACGGCTGCGACGCCGTAGTCCACGCTGCGGCGATGTACGAGGTCGGGATACCGGCCAAGCAGCGCCCGGCGATGTGGGAGGCGAACGTCGCCGGCACCGAGACCGTGCTCAAAACCGCGCGCGACGCCGAGGTCGCCAAGGTCGTCTACGTCTCCACGGTCGGGGCATTCGGCAACACCCACCGCAAGGTGGTCGACGAGACCTACGAGCATCCCGGCAAGGAGTTCACCTCCTACTACGAGGAGACCAAGCTCGAGGGGCACCGGGTCGCCAAGCGGATGATCGAGGACGGGCTCCCGGGCGTGATCGTCCAGCCCGGTGGCGTCTACGGCCCGGGCGACACCTCCCAGGTCGCCGACCTGCTGCAGGAATTCTTCGCCGGCAAACTGGTGCTGATGCCGTTCCCCGAGTTCGGCATCTGCCTGACCCACGTCGAAGACATCGCCGGCGGCATCCTCCTCGCGATCGACAAAGGCAAGGTTGGCGAGACCTACGTGCTCAGCGGGCCGGTGACGACGATGCGCGAAGCGATCGAGACCGTGGCCGGCGCGACCGGCCGCAAGGCGCCCAAGCGCGCGATGCCGGTCGGCTTGATGAAGGCCTTGACTCCTATCGGCCCCATGGTCGGCAAGCTGATGGGCCAGCCCCCCAACCTGCGCGAGCTGATCTCCTCCGCCGACAACGTCACCTTCTGGGCAAGCCACGAGAAGGCGAGTCGTGAGCTCGGTTATGCGCCGCGCGGCATGGAAGAGGGGTTGCGGCAGACGCTTGAGGCGGACGAGCGGTTTCCCGCGCCAGTCACTTGAGGGAGACGGGGGAGGACTCGCCGGAGCAACAGCCGGGGAGGCTCCGCCGAGTCCTCCCCCGTCTCCCATAAGCTGCCGCGGTGCGCGTCATCGATGTCATGCACCTGGGGCGACCGCATGTGATCGGCTGCTGGGAGGTAGATGGAGCCCTGGTCGATCCGGGGCCTGAGTCCTCCCTGCCGACCCTGCTGGCGGCGCTTGGTGAGGAGCGGCCGCGGGCGCTGTTGCTGACGCATATTCATCTTGACCACGCCGCCGCGACCGGGGCGCTGGTGCGGCGCTGGCCGGATCTCGAGGTCTACGTGCACGAGCGCGGCGCCCCTCACCTGATCGACCCCGGAAAGCTGCTGGCCAGCGCGGGACGGCTCTACGGCGACCAGATGGATCGTCTCTGGGGCGAGATCGTGCCGGTGCCCGAGAAGAACGTGAGGCCGCTCGCGGGTGGTGAGCAAGTGCTCGGCATGCGCGTCGCCTACACCCCCGGCCACGCTTCCCACCACGTCTGCTACCTGCACGAGGAGAGCGGCACGGCTTTCGTCGGGGACGTCGCCGCGGTCTCGATCCCCGGCGCGAACCTGATCGTCCCACCAACGCCGCCGCCCGACATCGACGTCGAGACCTGGGAAGACTCGATCGGGATCGTCGAAGGATGGGATCCCGAGCGACTCGCGCTCACCCACTTCGGCCAGGTCGACAGCCCAGCCGAGCACCTGGCCGCGGTCCGGAAACGCCTGCGCGAGGAGGCCCAGCTAGCCCGCGAGCTCTCCCCGGAGGACTACGAGCAGCGGCACCGGGCCAGAGTCGCCGAGCGGGCCGAAAGCCCTGAGGTCGCCGCTGAGGTGATCCACTGCGTGCCGCCGGAGTACCAGTGGCGCGGCCTCGACCGTTACTGGAGCAAGCGTTAGCTTGCCCGCGCGCCGGGTATTGATCCGGCCACCGTCCCGTCCAACCAGAGAGAGGAACCGACTTGAAACGCAGAACCAGTCGCGTGAGCAGGGCCATCCTTGGCGGAATCGCGGCCGCACTCGCCGCCGTCGCCCTTGCCGCCTGCGGCGACGAGGAGGCGCAGGAGCTGACCTTTACCCTGACCGAACAGGGCAAAGGGACCAAAGTCGACGGGCCCAGCAGCGCCGAGACCGGCCTCGCCGAAATCACCCTGGAGAACGAATCGGACAGCGAAGGCGACATGCAGCTGATCCGGGTCGAGGGCGATCACTCGACCGAGGAAGTGATCGAAGGGCTCGAAAAAGCGATGAAAGGCCAAGCCTTCCCCGAGTGGTTCTTCGGCGGCGGTGGTGTCGGCATCGTGCCGGCGGGCGAGAGCGCAACCGTGACCCAGGTGCTGCAACCCGGCGCCTACTACGGCATCAATACCGAAGGTCGCAAACCGACTGCGAGCGCGATCGCTGTCGTCGATGTGACCGGTGAGGAATCCGACGAGGAGCTCGAGGAGGGCGACGGCACCGTCACCGCCATCGAGTACGGCTTCGAAGCCGAAGAGCTCCCTTCCGGCCAAGTCGAAATCGAGTTCGAGAACGGCGGCGCCCAGCCCCACCACCTGATCGCCGCGCCGCTGAAAGGCGACGCCACGGCAGCCGACGTGGAGCAGGCAATCAAATCCGAAAAAGGCCAACCGCCGATCGACGAAAAAGGCACCCAGAACACCGCGGTGCTCGAAGGCGGCGAAGGCCAGGTCGTAACCATGGACCTCGAGCCAGGGCGCTACGCCCTGCTCTGCTTCATCAGCGACCGCCAGGGCGGCCCGCCCCACGCCCTCAAGGGCATGGTCGACGAAGTAGAGGTGAAGTAGTCCGTACGAGCGCGTCGCGTGAGTGCCTGGCCGCCTAGGCCAGGTGCTCGCGCATCCGCTCGACCGCCTCGGTGATCTGCTCGTCCGGGGTGGTAAGCGCGATGCGGAAGAAGCCCTCGCCGCTCGGCCCGTACATCGAGCCGGGCGAGACGACGACCGCGGCCTCTTCGAGCACCAGCTCGGCGAAGGAGGTCGAGGTGTGGCCCTCGGGAACCGGGGCCCAGACGTAGATCGTGCCCTTCGGCGCGACGACGTCGACGCCGATCGCGCCGAGGGCCGAGACAACCAGGTCGCGGCGGCGCGTGTAGGTCTCGTTCATCCGCTCGAGTGGCCCGGCCGGGCCATCGAGAGCCGCGACGCCGGCCAGCTGCACGGCCTCGAAAAGCCCGGAGTCGACGTTGGTCTTCAGCCGCCAGTAGGTCTGCACCGCCTCGGCGTTGCCGAGGATCGCGGCGCAGCGCCAGCCGGTCATGTTGTAGCCCTTGGAGAGCGAGAAGACCTCGACGCCGACCTCCTTGGCCCCCGGCGTGGCGAGGAAGCTCGGGGCGACGTAGCCGTCGTAGGTCGTCTCCGAGTAGGCGTTGTCGTGGACGACGAGGATCTCGTGCTCGCGGGCGAAGGAGACGACCAGCTCGAAGAAGCCCTCGGGCACGACGGCCCCGGTCGGGTTGTTCGGGTAATTGATGAACATCAGCCGGGCCTTCGCCGCGACGTCGGCGGGCACCGCGCCCAGATCCGGAGCGAAGCCCAGCTCGGGAACGAGCGGCAGCAGCTCCGGCGTCGCGCCGGCGAGGATCGGCCCGCCGGTGTAGACGGGGTAGCCCGGATCGGAGGCGAGGGCGACGCCGCCGGGGTCGAGGAAAGCGAAGCAGAGGTTGTAGATGCACTCCTTTGCCCCAATCGCCGGAATGACCTCGCTGGCGGGATCGATCTCGACCCCGAAGCGCCGGTCGTAGAAGCGGGCGAAGGCCTCGCGGAACTCCTCGCGGCCGCGGTTGCTGGGGTACTGGTGCGTGCCCGGGTCGGCGACGGCCCCCTGCATCGCCTTGACGATGTGCGGATAGGTCGGCTCGTCGGGATCGCCGATGCCGAGGCTGATCACGTCGATGCCGGCGGCGCGCTTCTCGGCGATGCGGCGCTCCAGTTCCTGGAACATGTACGGAGGCATCGCCTCCAGGCGCTTGGACGGGTCTGCGATTCCCACGGGCGCGGAAATCTAGTCGCTGAGGCCGGACAGCGCCTGTGCGAGCTCAGGCGAGAGCTCGCCCGAGCAGATCGGCTCGGCCCAGCCGGTCAGGGTCACATCGAGCTCCTCGGAGATCTTCACCTCGAGCTCGCCGCCATCGAGCTCGACGGCGATCGGGCTCGACGCTCCCCGCATGAAGGCGGTCACCGCGGCGCCGCTCGCGCCCGTCCCCGAGGAGAGCGTCTCCCCCACGCCGCGCTCGAAGATCCGCGCCCGCACCCGGCTGCCCTCGATCCGCAGGAACGAGACGTTGGTGCGGTTGGGGAAGAGCTCGTGGCCTTCGATGCCGGGACCAATCGCGGTGAGATCCAACCCCTCGAGCTCGTCGCCGACCTCGATCGCGCACTGCGGGTTGCCGATCGAGACGTGCTGAAACTCCCACTCCCGCCCACCGACGCTCAGCGTGCCCCGGCCGTCCAACCCGCCAGAGGGGAAATCCTTCGACGTGGTCGAGGCCCTGCCCATCTCGACCGAACAGGTCCGCTCCGAGGTGATCGTCGGAGTGATCGGCCCAGCCGCGGTGAGGATCGAGAAGGTATCGGCGTCGGTCCAGCCTTGGCGGCGCAGATAGAGGATCGCCTCGCGCGCCCCGTTGCCCGACAGCTCTGCCTCGGAGCCGTCAGGGTTAAATATGCCCAGCCGCGCGACAAACGCGGGATCCTCGCTGCGCGAGAGCAGCAGCACCCCGTCTGCGCCGATGCCGAAGTGGGGATCGCAGATCCGCTGCACACGGAGTCCCGTCAACTCCCAAGGCAGCGCCTCCGCCTCGACGATGACGTAGTCGTTTCCCAGCGCCGTCCACTTCTCGAATCGCATCGCCGTCGCAGCCTAGAACAACGGCAGGGGGTTCAGCGCCCGAGAGAGCCGCTCAGCGAGTCACCCAGAGCGGCCCGGGTTTCACGATCGGATAGCTGGTGCGCCAGACAATTCGGTCATAGCAGTTCAGGTCCATGCCGCCGCCGAGCGCCCATTTCTCCATGATCGAATCGCCGACATCGAAGACTGCGACGGTGGCGCCAAAGAGCGACATCGGGAATTTGTCCGATTTGTACCTGCATTCCACTTCGCCTTTGCATTTGATCCGTATCGTCATCGGCCCGAAAACGGCGCCGGCGTACCGCAGCGCAGCCGAGGCATGGACCGAGACAGTGGTCGGAGCGTTTTCCATCGTGACCGAATCGCAAGTTTTCCCGGCCGAGTTAACGCAGGTATCGAAGGTGACCGTGAAGTTTTGAATCGGGAGAGGATTGCCGACTTCCCCTTTGCTGGTCCCGGTGACTTTCGATGCGTCGCATTTAAGTTCGTTTTTGACGTTGGTCGGTTTTTCCATGATCTTGATTTTGGTCTCCTGCGCGGGCTCTTCAGCCACAAATTCCAGGTTGACGTCTTTGTAGGCCTGTCCCGCCGCGCAGGCGAGGGCTGGTTTCGGGTTTTGTTTGCAGAGCTTGGTTGGTATGTCCTGCTTAACAGCAAACCCCACCGCTTTGGCTTCGAAGGAGCCGGTCGAGGTACTCGCGCCCGTGTAGGTGCCTTCGGTTTTTTCGCCGGTGCCGGCTAGGAGGCAGAAGACGCCGTCCTGGACCACGTTCAATTTGATCCCGGTGAGGCTCTCTTCCATCGCCAGGCTGGTCGTTTCTTCTCCAAGATTGTCGTCGTACGTCACTTTCCCCAAGCCGCTCTGGCTGCCGACCTCGACTTTGCACGTCCCACCCGAAATCGTGATCTTTTTTCCTTCCGGGCAAACGATGTCTGTCGTGCCTTCGAATTTGAATTCGGAGACTTCTTTAGCGGCATACAGCTCGTAGACGCAGCCGTTGGGTTCCACGGCGACCGAGTAGATCCCGAATGCCGTGCATTCGTCGTAGGTCGGCGCCAGGCTGACGGTTGCGGCCTGTTCGACCAGTTCGCCGGTGAAGGTGACTTTTTTACAGGTCACCAGTTTTTCTTTTTCTATTCCCAGCACCTGGGACCCACCCGAGCCGGATATCGCCGCGGGGTATTTGCCAGATTCGAAGTCTTCGCCCAGCGCAGACACCGGGACGAGCGCGGAAAACACGAGTGCGAAAAACAATGGCACCGAGTATCTCATCGAGCGCCTCGCAATCGCATGGCCTACCCATAGCACATTTGACTGATTTACTCAACTTTATTTGGGAATTTTGACCTCAGTCGCTTCGAGGATCCGTCGCGCGACCTCCTCGTCAGCAAGGCTGCCCCGGTCGACCCAGCGTAGATCCGGGATCTTGCGCATCCAGGTGAGTTGGCGGCGGGCGTAGTTGCGCGAGCGCTTCTTCATCTGCTCGACGTCGCCGGCGAGCAGCTCGTCGAAGCCGAGCGCCTTGCGGGCAGTGCGCGAAGGGCCCAGCGCTTCCGCTCGCCGCACCTCCTCCTCCGCCCCCCCGGCCACGATCGCCTCGGTCCGCTCATCGATCCGCTCATACAGCTGCGCCCGATCCATGTCGAGCCCGAAGATCGTCGTCGGCAGCCGCGTCTC
>Ga0190265_10003493_pt1 | contig 10718 bp, 12 predicted proteins | sample Popmic124T_FD_133135 | JGI IMG/M metagenome (GOLD analysis project Ga0190265, IMG submission 133135) | Populus adjacent soil microbial communities from riparian zone of Indian Creek, Utah, USA - 124 T | ecosystem: Environmental > Terrestrial > Soil > Riparian zone | place: USA: Utah | collected...
CTGGCGTCCTGGATGTCCTGGCCGGCACAGCACGACCCCTTGCGGCCAACGGCTTCGCCGTGGTCGTAAAGCTGCAGCGTGATTCCCACCACGTCGTAGCCCGCCTCCTTCAGGAGGCCCGCGACGACCGACGAATCGACTCCGCCAGACATGGCGACGACGACGCGGGTGTCGGCAGGACGGCCCGGAAGGTGGAGGCTGTTAAGGACTGTGGACTGGACGGATGCCACGGGCTCAGGTCTCGTTTTGGAATGTATCGCGCTGCCGGTGCCCAATACCGGCACAGGAAAAACCGCTCTTTCGGCCCCTTATCACGGCGAACATAGGCATCACCAAGGTCTTAAGCAAGCAAAGGCGGGCGCCCGGCGGGGCGCAATTTGGTGCCGGTTGGACATCCAAATGCGCAAGCTAAAACAGCTAGTTTTCGCGGATTCTTTGCTGGTTCCTTTACCGGCTACCTTAGGCAAATCTTAAATGGGGCTTGGTAGTTTCACTGAACAAACAGGCTCATCGAGAGTGAGTAATAAGTACGATGACCGAACATTACAGGCCGCGGGTGAGGTACGTGATTGGGCCGGATGGCAGCCCGCTCACAGTGGCCGACCTTCCCCCCAGGGACACCAAGCGCTGGGTGATCCGCCGCAAGGCGGAGGTTGTCGCCGCAGTGCGCGGTGGCCTCATCAGCCTGGAAGAGGCGTGTGAGCGCTATACGCTCACCGTCGACGAGTTCCTGAGCTGGCAGCGGTCGATCGACAAGCACGGACTGCCCGGCCTGCGCGCAACGCGCGTGCAGGAATATCGCGGCGGCTAAGGCTTAGACCCAGGCGAACATTTCGCGTCTCTCCAGCCCGAGTGCTAGTGCTCGCGCATGGATCAATCGCGAACGCTCTTCACCATCGGCTATGAAGGCGGAAGCCTGCCTGCCCTTCTCGCGGCGTTACGCGATGCCGGTGTCGCGCTGGTGCTCGACGTCCGGGCCGTGCCGATCTCGCGCAAGAAGGGCTTCTCCAAGAATCAGCTGGCCGCGCATCTCAATGAGACGGGCATCGCCTATCGGCATCTGCGCGGCCTTGGAACGCCGAAAGCCGGCCGCGAGGCTGCGCGTGGCGGCGATCATGCGACCTTCGAGGAAATCTTCCGCGCTCATATGGAGGAGCCGGATGCCCTCCTCGACTTGAGCGAGGCGATGGCCCTTGCCGCTGACAAACCCGCCTGCCTGCTCTGCTTCGAGCGCGATCCGAACACCTGCCACCGGCTGATCGTGGCCGACCGCATGGCGGCCGAAGCCGGCTTTCAGATCGTGCATCTCTTCGCGGAAGCCTAGCGCTCCGCCTTCGCATCTTTCGCGGGCGCGGGCGCTGCCGGAAGAGCGGGCGGCATGATCTTGTTGCAGTCCGGCTCACCCCGCTTCCAGCGATCGATGTCGTACTGCATCTTGGCCGCAAGCTCCGGGGTCATCTTGCGGTTCTCTGTGACGATGACGGTTGACGGCCCTTCCTGCCGGAAGTCGATCGCATAGGTCGAAGCCCCGGCGCGGCCGAGATTCTGCTTCTCGTGCACGGTGATCTTGACCTTGCTGCTGTCCGGCGAGACGTCGGCACGATAGACGTGATCGGGCAGGAGCGGCGCCACCGGATTGAACCAGCACTTCTTGATGCGTCCGCCGAGCAGCACATAGGCATCGATCGGCTTCGCGCGTGCGATTGACACGCGGCTGATGCTGGCGGTCGCCTCGGCCGCGGTATCCACCGCCGCTTCCGGCGCCGGCGTAACGGAACGTCCGCCGCCGCATCCGGCAAGGACGACGCAGGCCGCCAACAGCATCGACAGTGTCAGGATCGCGCGTGCCAAGTTATTCCCACCGTGGAAACCTAATCGCGAAAATTCACGTATTGCAGCGGCTGCTCGACCGACAGCGACTTCAGATGCTGGATCGCCGCCTGGAGGTCGTCCCGCTTCTTGCCGGTGACCCTGAGCTCGTCCCCCTGGACCGAGATCTGGACCTTGAGCTTGCTGTCCTTGACCTCCTTCACCAGCGTCTTGGCAAGCTCGCGATCGATACCCTGCCGAATCACCACCTTCTGGCGCACGGCCTGTCCGGCAGCCTTCTCCACGGCCTGATAATCGAGCACGCCCGTCTCGATCTTGCGGCGCGCGAGGTGGCCCTGCAGCAGCTCGTGCATCTGCTTGAGCTTTAAGTCGTCATCCGCGTTGAGAAGGATGGCCCCGTCCTTGAGCTCGACCGTCGCCGTCGAGTTCTTGAAGTCGTAACGCTGGCCCATCTCCCGCGTCATATTGGCGATGGCGTTCTCGACTTCGGGCAACTCAATCTTCGAGACCACATCGAAAGATGGCATGGCTTCTCCGCTCCGCCCTGCGAAAGGCCGATGATAGCACCGAACGGCCCATGGCAAGATGGCCTGCAAGCCGTGGCGCTTTTTGGGCTCTTATTTCAGAAAGGCCCGGCGGATTAGCTCGCGGCGCGGTGAGTCGCCCCCGCCGTGAGGCTGGGCTGGCTCGTGCGGGCCTGTTCCAGCCGGACGCGCTCGGCATCGCGCTCCTCGAGAAGCTCCATTTTCTTCAGATCTTCAAGAGCATCGCCCAGCGTCTGCCGCGCCGCTTCGAGCTGGTTCTCGAGGTCCACGGCGGAGGCGGACAGATTGTTGCGCCGCTGCAGAGCGGCCTTCGCGAAGGTCGGATAGGCATAGTGATTGACGTCGGTGATGCCCGCGCGCTCCTGCTCAATTGCGATCTGACGATCGAGATCGATCGCCATCTGATTGAACTCGGCGATCATGAGCTCGATCTCGGCGACCTTGCGCCGCTTCTCCTCGACGTCGAAGCGCTTCAACCGGATCAGTGCATCCCGTGACTTCATAATTGCCCTCGTACTCAACCCGCATCGGATAATGGGGTGATGTTCAAAACTCGTGCCAGCGGGCCGATCAGACTCGTCTCTTGTTGAACCGCGGCATGTGAGGAATGCAGGAAAGGCCGGCGCGTGTGCGGGAAGATCCGCCTACATGGTCGGCCGCGCCTGCGCGACAGCGGCCACCGAATTCCAAGCACAAAGCCAGCATGACCGCCTCGACGCGAAACCAACGAAAGCGCTGATCGGAGCCCCCGCCCCTCTCTGGGACTGATCTTCGCCGACAGGGATTAAGGGCCAGTAAACCATATGGGTGGCATTTAACTGATGCGGCGGCGCGTTCGCGCGGTTGTTTCCATTCGCCATGCGATTAGCTTTTGTTAACTATTGGCCGTTAACTTCTTGATTCGAAATTAACCAATAAGCGTTGCGTTGGGTCAGGGGATGAGCAGGAACTGCGAGAAGACGGGGGAATGAAATGCGGGTTCTTCTGATCGAAGATGATAGCGCGACGGCCCAGAGCATCGAATTGATGCTCCAGTCGGAAGGCTTCAATGTCTACAAGACCGACTTGGGCGAGGAAGGTGTGGATCTGGGTAAGATCTACGACTACGACATCATCCTCTTAGATCTTAATTTGCCGGACATGAGCGGTTACGAGGTGCTGAAGACCCTGCGGGTAAGCAAGGTCCAGACCCCGATCCTCATTCTGTCGGGTCTCGCCGGAATCGAGGACAAGGTGCGCGGCCTTGGCTTTGGCGCCGACGACTATATGACGAAGCCCTTCCACAAGGATGAGCTGGTGGCGCGCATTCATGCGATAGTCCGCCGCTCCAAGGGCCATGCGCAGTCCGTCATCCAGACGGGCGGTCTCAGGGTCAATCTCGACACCAAGACCGTCGACGTGAACGGCCAGCGCGTGCACCTGACGGGCAAGGAATACCAAATGCTGGAGCTTCTCTCCCTGCGTAAGGGCACGACCCTGACGAAGGAGATGTTCCTGAACCACCTCTATGGCGGCATGGACGAGCCTGAGCTCAAAATCATCGACGTGTTCATCTGCAAGCTGCGCAAGAAGCTCGCAGCTGCGACCGGCGGCAAGCATTACATCGAGACCGTCTGGGGCCGCGGCTACGTGCTGCGCAACCCGGAGGATGAGTCCGAAGCCGCCTGACCGATCGATTGCATTTGCTGATTTGAGAAATGCCCAGGCTTCGGCCTGGGCATTTTCTTTGCGTCAGGTCGCGTGCTTGGCCGTTGCGTGTGGCGTTGCTTCACGCAAACTGCCGCCGCCGGCGCGACCCCAGGATCCCTGTTCAAGCCAAGCTCTAGCCGCCTGGGTCTGCGGGGACAGCACGAAGATGCCGTGCTGACCTCCCGGCGCAGGCGAGAAATCGGTACTGAGACCCGTCGTGGTTTCGGCAGAACCGAGAACCAAATAGCCGTCGCTCGCCAGGCGCCCCGCCAGGCGCGACAGCACCGCACGCTTGGTGACCTCGTCGAAGTAGAGAAGCACGTTGCGGCAGAATATGACCTCGAATGTTCCGAGCGAGTCGTGCTCGGCGATGAGATTGTGCTCGGCAAACTGTACGCGGGAGCGGATTCCCGGACAGATCTCCCAGCCCCCGTCAGTCTTGGTGAAATATTTCACCAGCAGGGAGATCGGCAGGCCGCGCTGCACCTCGAACTGGCTGTAGATCCCCTTGCGCGCCTTTTGCAGCGCAAAGCGCGCGAAATCGGTCGCAATGATCTCGATATTCCAGCCGGCGAGCTCGTTCCCCTTTTCCGCAAGCTCCATAGCCAGCGAGTAAGGCTCTTGCCCGCTCGACGTTGCGGCGCACCAGACCCTGATGTGCTTCGAGCTTTTGCGAGCCTGCATCAGCGCTGGCAGCATCACATCCGCGAAATAGCGGAAGGGTGCCTTGTTGCGGAAGAAATACGATTCCTGCACCGACGCGGCCTGCGCAACCCGCGAGCGCAACGGCTCGCTGCCGGGCTTCACCAACAGGGCGGCAAGGTGAGCAATCGACGGAAGCGCCAACTCCTTGAGGAGCGGCCGCAGCTTCCCTTCCAGCAGGTCCTGTTTATCCGGTGAGAGATTGATGCCGGAATGCTCCTTCAGGATCCGCTGCAGGAGAGCGAATTCGTGCGTCCTCATTGCCGCTTCCCCTGCAGCAGTTCGGCCGCTGTTGCGGCGATCTCCGCGGGCGGCAGGATCGCGGCGCACGCGCCGACGGCTGCCGCGGCCCCTGGCATGCCCCACACCACGCTGGAGGCCTCGTCCTGCGCAAGGACCGTCCCTCCCCGGTCGGCAATGGCGCGCGCACCAGCCGCGCCGTCATGCCCCATTCCGGTCAGAACGATTCCGAGCGTGGCCGGTCCGAACTCGGCGGCCATGCTTGCAAACAGGGGGTCGACGGCGGGACGGCAGAAATGCACCGGCGCCTCCCGGCTGATCCTGAGCCGTGACCCATTGGCGCGAACGACCGTCATGTGGTGGCCGCCCGGGGCCACATAGATCGTCCCTGGCCTGACCGCTTCGCCATCCTCCCCCTCCTTCGCCTCGCGGCTCGTGAGGCGTTGCAGGCGCTCGGCGAGAATGGCGGTGAACATCGGCGGCATGTGCTGCGCAACGAGGATAGGGGTGCGATCGAGCGCCGGCGTCAAACTCGCCAAAATGCGTCCCAGCACTTCCGGCCCGCCGGTGGAGCTCCCGATGCCGATCGCCCGCGGCGGCACGAGCGAAAAGGGCCGGAGGTTGAAATTGAGCCGCCGTGGCGGCGCAGCCGGATCCGCTGCCGCCGAGGCGCCGCCCGCAGTGCGTGCGCGGCCGAGCGCCTTGATCTTGCGAATGACCTCCTGATGGAAGTCGGGAGAGATCGTGATCTCGCGGTTTGAATCCGGCTTTGGAACGTAATCGAACGCGCCGAGCGCCAAGGCTTGAAAGCTGATTTCCGCGTTGCGCTTGGTGAGGGTTGAGACCATCAGCACGCGGACGCCCGGCTTCGCCTTCAAGAGGAGCGGCAGCGCCTCGAGGCCGTCCATGACCGGCATCTCCACGTCGAGCAGCACCGCGTCCGGCGCGCTGCGCGCCACGTCGTCGACCGCGAGCTTGCCGTTCGCATGGCGCGCTACGACGTCGATACCGGGCTCCTGCTCGATCCAGCGTGAGACGAGCCCGCGCACCACGGCAGAGTCGTCGACCACCATGACGCGGATCGGCCTGTGCCCCGGCGGTCGTTCGCCTGGTGGTAACGGCAAGGCCGTGCCGGCCTCTTTTGGCGCGAGCAAGGTCATGGATGTTTAGAGAAGCCCAACCTCATGAAACTTCGCTTCGATGATGTCGCGGTCGAAGGGCTTCATGATGTATTCGTTGGCGCCCGCGGTGATGGCCCGGGTGATGTGCTCCACGTCGTTCTCCGTGGTGCAAAAGATCACTTTCGGGTCCGTGCCGTTCTGCTCCTTTCGCAACGCCACGAGGAACGCGATGCCGTCCATCACCGGCATGTTCCAGTCGAGCAAGACCACATCCGGCATCGACATCCGGCATTGGTCGAGCGCCTCCTGACCGTTCTCTGCTTCGGAAGCGGAGAACTGCATCTCTTCGAGGATCCGCCTCGCAACCTTGCGGATGACGGCGCTGTCATCCACGACCAAGCAATGTTTCATCGCCCTTCCTCCACGCCGCTCGTGCACGGCCGTTAGGCAGCAACCCCCAAGTGATTCAAATCAAGCACGCGATTGACATCGAGAACGACCATGAGGCCCCCATCGAGCCGATGCACGCCGGCGCATATTTGCGCCCAGCGCGGATCGAGATTGACCGGATTGGCCTCGAAGGTGGCGGATGTGACCCACAGCACATCGCCAACCTCGTCGACCAGCAGCCCGTACAATTCACCACGTTCCTCGATCCCGATAGCGATGCGGCTCGCGTCCGCCTCGCGCCGCGGCAGGCCGAGCCGGAGGCGAAGGTCGATAGCGGTGACGATCCGCCCGCGCAGATTAAGCAGACCCGCAACCTCCGGCGGCGCGAGCGGCACCGTCGACAGCCCTTTGGGCACGAAGACGTCGCGCACCTGGGCAATGCCCAGGCCGAATAGCTGACCGGCGGTCCTGACCGTCACGAAGCCCGTCTTTGCTTCCACGCTCCCGTCGGTCATGCCGCGGACCCCCACTCTTTGCTGAACGATTGCAGCGTATCCATGAGCCGCTGTCGGTCGAACTTGCCGACATAGCTGACGAAGCCCGCCGCCCGGCTGCGCTCGATGACGCTTGGATTGGCATAGGATGACAGAGCGACGAGCGGCGTGCCGCTCCAGGCCGGATCACTCTTGACGTGCCCGGCAAACGCAATCCCGTCCATCCCCGGCATGTCGAGATCGCTGATGATGAGGTCGAAGGACTGCCCGCGGTCCTTCATGGCGAGCGCCTCGTCGGCCGAGCCGGCGAGCGTCACGTCATAGCCCGCAGCCATCAGGAGGGGCGCAAGCATGTTGCGGAAGAACTGGCTATCGTCGACGAGGAGCAGCCGCGACATGCCGCGCGCCGCGCTCGGCTGGCTGAAAAGGCGCCCGCCGAGACGGTCGCCGAGATAATGCGACACGTCGACGATCTCCACCGCATTCCCATTGATGATGGCAGCGCCGATCAAGCCGGGTTCGTCCGCCCGGATCTCGATGGAGAGGGGCGTTTCCACGATATCCACGATCTCGTCGATGGCGAGCCCAGCGGGCCGCCCGCCCTCGGTGAAGACCAGAACCGGCCGCACGCCCTCGTGCACGCGCCCGGCATTTCCGCCGACATCCACCAGCGGCATCAAGGCGCCTCGGTAATGCACGACGTCATCGCCGTTACAGCGCTCTATCTCATCCAGACGGATCTCTTCGAGGCGCGTGATGAGCGCCAGCGGAATGGCCTTCAACGCGTCTGTTCCGGCACGGAACAGCAGCATCGGCATCACATCCTGCGCCTTGTCCTTGTCCGCGACAGGCTCAGCCTCGGCGGATTCGGCGCTGTGCTTTTCGAGCGATCCAGATGCGGCGGCAAGCGCGTTGGGATCGATGATCATGATGACGCTGCCATCGCCGAGGATGGTCGTGCCGGAGAACATGTGCACATGCCGCAACAGATTCGACAGCGGCTTCACCACGATTTCCTCGGTCCGGAACACGCTGTCCACCAGCACGCCGAACCGATGCGATCCGATCTGCATCACCACCACGGTGAGAATATCGCCTTTGGTCCGCTCTTGCGCCGCATCCGCGCCTTGCAAATCGAGGATGCGCGAAAGGTCCAACAATGGCAGCAGGCGGTCGCGCAGCCGCATGACCGCCGCCCCGTTGATCAGCTCGATCGGATGATCCGAGCGGTCCCCTGCGCGCACGAGCTCGACGACACTGAATTGCGGAACGGCGAAACGCTGACCGCACGTCTCCACGATCAGCGCAGCCACGATGGCAAGCGTAAGCGGAATCTTGATGACAAAGGTTGTGCCGGCGTCCGATGTCGAGGCAAGCTCGACCGTCCCTCCGATCAACTCGACATTCGTCCGCACCACGTCCATTCCGACGCCCCGCCCCGACACTTCGCTGATCGCTGTTGCGGTGGAGAAGCCGGGCCGGAAGATGAGCTGATGGATGTCATGATCGCTATAGCGGTCGAGTTCGGAGAGGGTGACGATACCCTTCTCCAGCGCTTTCGCGCGGATCTTTGCGAGGTTCAGACCGCGCCCGTCGTCCGTGACCTCGATGACGATGTAGCCGCCCTGCTGGTACGCGCTAAGCTTGATGAGCCCCGTTTGCGGCTTGCCTACGGTGATGCGCTCTTGCAGCGTCTCCAGTCCGTGGTCGGCGGAATTGCGGACCATATGCGTAAGCGGATCGCGGATCATCTCCAGCACCTGGCGATCGAGCTCGGTATCGCCGCCAAGCATTTCGAGGTCGATCTTCTTGCCGAGATCGACGCTGAGATCACGCACCAGCCGCGGCAGTTTCTGCCACGCATTGGCGATCGGCTGCATGCGGGCCTTCATGATGCCCTCCTGCAGCTCGGCGGTCACGGACGAGAGCCGCTGCAGGGCGGACTTGAATTCGCCCTCGCCGGTGCGGCGCACGATCTCCATGAGCTGATTGCGCGTGAGCACGAGCTCACTCACCATCGTCATGAGATGTTCGAGCGTATCGACGTTGACGCGCACGCTTTGTGACCGCGCCGCGACTTCGCCGCTCTCCGCTTCGGCCGATGGCGCCCCCTGCGGCAGGCCGTTGCCACCCGCCTCGCGGATCTCGGCATCGGCGTCGGCAAGCCAGGCAGCGGTATCCGCGGTGGAAGCGTCGTCGAGATCGAATGTGGGACCGCTCGCCTGGTCGAGCGCCAGATCGTCCAGCGCGCCAATGAGATCGGCGTCCGAGCCCTGCGGCTCCGCGCCCTCGCGCTCGAGCGCGGCCAGAATCTGCTTGATGCGGTCGATCGTGGCGAGAATCACGGTGACGCCGTCGACCGTGACGGACGCGCCGTCGCGATATTGCCCCATCAGCGTTTCGGCCGCGTGGCTCAGCCTGGCAAGCCGGTCCAGGCCGAGAAAGCCGCAGGTGCCTTTGACCGTGTGGATCAGGCGGAAGATCGTGCGTAACAGGTCGGCGTTGTTGGGATCCTGCTCGAAACGGACAAGCTCAACGTCGAGAAGGTCGAGCCCCTCTCCCGTTTCGGTCAGGAATTCTGACAGAAGCTCGTCCATGCAACCACCCCGGCACGCCCCATCGAGGCGACCGTGCTCGAAAGCCCGCGCCTGGACGCGTATTGTCTCAGAACTCTGGTTTACGTTTCGTTGACCAGGACCGGCCAAAGGCGCTGAATTATCCCGCTTTCAGCTCAACCTCGCCCTCGCGGGCCTCGATCGCGACCGTCATGCCTGCCGCCGCCGCCACGCACCCGGCGTAATAGGGTTGGATCGAGTGGGCATCGACACCGGCACCGTCGACGCCCGCGATCAGCCCCCTGACCTCATCGGTGAGCTTTGCGGCCTGCCCCTTCGCCAGCACTTTGAAGGCAACATCCGGCGGATTTCCGCTGATTTCCACGTCGATATTGCCCCCGCGGGGCAGCGCCACCACGCCGAGCGCCACGAGATTGAGGAGGAGCTTGGCCTTGTTTTTCGGCAGGGTGGCCGCCGGCCCCTGCCATGTGAGCGTATGCTTGATGGCCTGCACGAACTCCCGCGCCACCTTCTCGGCGTCGCGGAGATCGATCTGAGCCCCGGCCGAACCCGCCGCGCCGAACGCGATGCGGGCGAATTGCAGCTTCGCGCTCGCTTGCGCCGCGCTCTTGCGGATGAGGTTCATGGCCGCCTCGCGCATGCCCTCGTCCTGCTCCTCGTCCAGCATCTCGAGCCCATTGGTGATCGCGCTGACGGGATTGATGACGTCGTGGCAGATGCGGCTCGAGACAAGCGCCGCCAGATCGAGAGCGCCGAGTTGCGTCGGCTCGGTCATGGCCTTCTCCTCCTCTTCCGCCACTGGCGGAGATGTTTAGCCGCTTACAGGATTTCTGGTACATGAGGTCGCGGCCAAAGCGCTTCCCCGCCGCGCGCCGCGAATCAACCGATTGGAGCATTGTGCCTTGTCAGGGCCAAGACAGACAACCTCGCCGACGGGCGCGGCCGTGCAGGGCTTCGATTTCGCGGCCGCGGTCACAAAGCTGACGGCCGCCGCCGCCAGAGCCGGCGCGGCGATGATGCGCCATTACGAAGCGGGTCCCGCGGTCGAGTTCAAAGCCGACAATAGTCCCGTCACCTGCGCCGACAGGGACTCCGAGGCGATCGCGCTTGCCGCGATCGCGGCTCTGGCGC
>Ga0190265_10003494_pt1 | contig 10717 bp, 6 predicted proteins | sample Popmic124T_FD_133135 | JGI IMG/M metagenome (GOLD analysis project Ga0190265, IMG submission 133135) | Populus adjacent soil microbial communities from riparian zone of Indian Creek, Utah, USA - 124 T | ecosystem: Environmental > Terrestrial > Soil > Riparian zone | place: USA: Utah | collected...
ACGCCCATCGTTCCGAGCTGGATATCATGGAGAAGGACCCAGCCCGCGTCTTGCACGAACGGCGCGACCCGAAGCAGATCGAGAATGGGCCACGGATGCTGGTGATCGGCGTCGATGAAAACGAAAGCGAGCTCGTCGTGTCGCGCTAATTCCCGAACGAAATCTGATTGCCGCGAAGTATGGACGCGAACCGCCTCGGGAATCAGCGGGAGCAGCTCGGGAATCTCGAAACCGATCGGCTTGGTTTGATCGACGAGATAATTCGAGTGGAAGTCGATTGTATCAACGAGGCCCTCGCGCGCTTGCGGATGCCGCCAATGAAGCGCCGCGGCGAGGAGCGCGCTGGAAAATCCGCTGGATGTGCCAATCTCCACCGCACGATCCGGAGCTAGAATGCTCGCCACGGCCGTCAGGAACAAATATTCCGAGGGACCGATCGCGCCGGCATAATGAACGCTGCGATTTTGGATCGAGCGAAGAAAATCTACCTCGCCCGGAGCTGGCACTCGCTCCGGCCGGCCCAACAGTTGAGCGAGACGCGCATAAGCGGATGAATAATCTTCGAGAGAATGAAATTCGCAGACGCTGGTCGGAGCCGGCCGTGGGGCCGGCGTGAAAACAAATGGAAATAAGGCGCGAAGCAAGGCGAGCCTGCAGCCTCGCGGCGCGTTACGGACGGCCCGCACATATTCCCCCGCGGACAGGTTCGACGCCATCGACGTTAGGGAACCGCTTTCCGGAGTGCGACTTCCGCATCCGGCGACGGAGCAATGGAGATAATCACAAACTTGCTCGTCGGCGTATTTGACCGCTCGGCGACGCTGTTGATCGGGACGAGCACGTTGGCCTCTGGAAAATAGGTCGCGGTGCAGCCGCGCGGAAGAAGATAGGGCGCCACTTGAAAATGGCGGGCCGATCGTTGCTCGCTTTCCCCGAAATGACTCGTGAGGTCGACAAACTCGCCCTGTTGCAGGCCCGCGTCTTTCATGTCGTCCGCGTTCATGAAGATGACGCGCCGTCCGTTGTAAATGCCGCGATAACGATCGTCCAAACCGTAAATGTGGGTGTTGAACTGATCGTGCGATCGAATCGTCATCATGATGTAGCGGCCCGGCGCCAGTTCGTTCCGCGGGATCGGATGAACGGTGAACTTCGCTTTCCCCTCATCGTTATTGAACTTGCGGTGGTCTCGCGCGGCGTTCGGGAGATAGAACACATCTTGCGCGATCCGCTCGTTGAAGCGCTCAAAGCCCGGAATAACGCGCTCGATGTGGTCGCGAATCCGGTTGTAATCGGCGGCGAGGCTTTTCCAATCGACCGTGCTCTGATCGCCCAGGGTGGCCCCGGCCAGCCCGGCGACGATGGCGGGCTCGCTGAGCAAATGCTCGCTCGCCGGTTCGAGGACTCCACGTGACGGATTGATGATGCCCATCGAATCCTCGACGGTCACAAACTGCTCACCACGGGCTTGCCGATCGATTTCGGAACGGCCGAGGCAAGGGAGAATGAGCGCAATTTCGCCGGTGATCAGATGCGAGCGATTGAGTTTGGTCGCGACATGCGCCGTGAGGCGGCAACTGCGCAACGCCTTCGCGGTGTATTCCGTGTCCGGTGTGGCCGCGAGGAAATTGCCGCCCAAGGCGAAGAAGACGCGAACATGCCCGCGATGCATTTCCTTGATCGTCTCGACGGTGTCGTGGCCGTGCTCCTTCGGCGGGATGAAGCGGAATTCGTCGCCGAGTTTTTTCATGAACGTGTCGTTCATCCGTTCCCAGACGCCCATGGTGCGATCGCCCTGCACGTTGGAATGGCCGCGGACCGGACAGGGGCCCGCGCCGGACCGGCCGATATTTCCACCCAACAAGAGGAAGTTCATGATTTCCTGAATGGTCGCGACGGCGTTCTTGTGCTGCGTCAGGCCCATCGCCCAGCAGCAGATGATGCGCTTCGCTTTTATCGCGGTTTCAGCCGCCGCGCGGATTTGTTCTCGCGTGACGCCGCTGCTGACCAGGATGTCGTCCCAGCTTGCCGCGCGGAGATCGCCGATGAACGCGTCAAATCCAACCGTGTAGTCGCGGATGAAATCGTGATCGAAGACTGTCCCGGGATTTCGCTCCTCCGCGGCCAGCATTTCCTTCATGATCCCCTTTAGCACTCCGACGTCGCCATTGATCCGGATCGGCAGCCAGAGATCGCTTAGCTCGGTTCCTTTTCCGAGCAGAAAATCGGGAAGACGCAGCGGGTTCTTCAGGTCCTGCGGATTCTTGAAACGAAAACTGCCGATCTCCGGCATCGGGTTGATTGAGACAATCGTCGCCCCGGGGTTTCCATCGTGTGTCGCCTTCGCGCGCTGCAAACTGGAAAGCATGCGCGGATGATTCGTGCCGGGATTCTGGCCGATGATGAAAATCGCGTCGGTATGTTCGAGATCGTGGAGCGTCACGCATCCTTTGCCGATCCCGATCACCTCGTTCAAGGCCTCGCCGCTCGACTCGTGGCACATGTTCGAGCAATCCGGCAGATTGTTCGTTCCGAATTGCCGGACGAAAAGCTGGTAGAGAAACGCGGCCTCATTGCTCGTCCGGCCGCTCGTGTAGAACGCCGCGGCATTCGGCGTCGGCAGCGCGTGTAGTTCGGCCGCGATCAGCTTGAAGGCGTCGTCCCACGCGATCGCCTCATAATGCATGGCGCCGGCGCGCTTCACCATCGGTTGCGTTAGACGACCCTGCTGGCCGAGCCAGAAATCGCTTCGCAGACGAAGATCATCGAGCGAATGCTCGCGAAAAAAGTCCGCCGTGACGCGCTTGGTCGTCGCCTCGTCCGCGACGGCTTTCGCCCCGTTCTCGCAAAACTCCGCGACCTGGCGATGTTCATCGGGGCTGGGCCAGGCGCAGCTTTGGCAGTCGAACCCAGCCTTTTGATTGACCTTCAGCAACGCCTTCGCGCCACGCATCAAACCCATCTCCCCCACCGCAAAACGTGTCGTCTCGTAAATCGCCGGCAGCCCCGCCGCCACTTTGGGCCGTTCGGTGATCTTGGCCGCCTCCGTCTCGACAGGCTGCCGCGCGCCCGGGCTAGGATTTGCCTGATCCAGATCGGCTCCGACCGCCGGCGGAGTCAGCGGCGTGCCTGAGCGTGGCTGCGACGGCTTCTGCGCAACGGTATCGTGTTGCGTCTCATGCTCGGCGCCGTTTTTGGGATCCGATTCGGACATCATGCGCTCTCTCGTGCTCAAGATAGTCTCTTCTCAAGGTAATGCAGGATCGCATTTGTGCAGCGGACAGCGATGTGTAGTTTGCCTTCGCTTTTTTGAAAACCGTTGCGCACCGCTAGCTCAATTGGCAGAGCAAGTGACTCTTAATCACTGGGTTGTTGGTTCGATTCCAACGCGGTGCAAATCTCCCCGGCCCGATCGAGCGAACGGCATCCCGCCCGTTCAGAACTTCTTGCTCAACGCGACGTAGTAGAAGCGGTTTCGAATGGAGTGGAGGGACGTGTCGTGGTTGTCGTTCGGCGCGGCCAGTACGGTGGGAGGATTGCGATTGAAGGCGTTATTCACGCCGACCGTGAGCGTGGTACCCCAGAGTAATTGTTGCCAGATCGACGAGGTTTCAGCCGCCGGCTGCATCACATTCTTGCTCTCTTTCGCGTCCTTCGTATATGTCGGCCCGGCTTCCGGCTTCACAAACTCGTAGCTCGACTGCATGTCGAGCGTGATGTAGCTCGGCACATGTCGGGGTTCGTCGCGGACGATACTATCGAAGCTCGGGTCGTCCCGGAAATCGCCGATGTAATTTCCCGTGGCGACAAAATCGAAATGTCTCCACTCCCATTCGCCGCGAAGGAAACCCTTGTTCCAGGGAATCGCTCCGGGACCGAGCGGGAGTGTGCCATTGTTGTAATTTCCCAGGAAGCTATTGAAGGGCCCAACGCCCGCCTGCGCCTTCCAGGTGAAGATATGATTGTAGCCACCCGAGAATGTGAATTTGCCCCAGCGCTCCGTCGGGAGCTCATAGACCGCGGTGGCCTCCACTCCCTGAACAAGACGCTTGCCAGCATTGCCGAAGCCAGTATCGATGCAGTCTATCCGGCCTGGGCGACCATCCGGTTCATTGGGCAGGCGCGTGAGACCCAGCCGCGGACCACCGTCTTCTCCAGGAAGGCCAAGGCCGCAGCCGTCCGGATCTAGCACGTTTCTGTTGATCAAGACCTGCGCAAAGGAAGCCGGGTCGAGGATCAGATTCGTCGTGAACATCTGGTAGGCGTCCAACGTCAAGACAAAGCCAGGGGCGAAATTCGGTGACCAGACCACGCCAGCGGAGTAGGAATCAGTCGTCTCTGGGATTAGCGCCGCGTTTCCGCCTTGAAAGACACCCAGGGGCGGCTGAATACCGGGGTTCACCCCAAAAAGCACCGGAAAGATTTGACTGACTGGAGTAAACAGCTCTTCGAAGGCCGGCGGCCGAATCGACTGCCGCCACGAGGCGCGCAGCAGCAGATCCGCAATCGGCTGGTAACGAAGGGAAACGCTCGGAGAGCCACCGAAGTCTTCGTCGGGATTCTCGTTAACATAGCTAGCTGTCGTCTGAAGTGGCGATGCCCTCACCCGAAGAAGATTGGTGTCGCTGAATCCCTCGCGGCGCCAGGCGATATCGAGGTCAAGGGAGCTCACGAACGGAACGTTCATCGACGCTGTCACCAACGGGATGCCGATTTCGAAGAACCACGAGTCAACCTCCTGGCGCAACATAAAAGGCGCCAGCTGGTTGAAACCGAGTTGATCGTTAGACGCCTGGACGGGGTCGGGAACTTGTTTCTGGTTGGTCGTCCGGCGTTCGTAACTGGCGGCCACATCGATGCCGCCGTTCCACCAGTTCGGGAAGAGGTGCGCATTAATATTGATGTCAGCCAGCCAATCTCGCTCGTAGAAGAACGAGTGGCCCACGTAGGAAGCTCCGCCGTTCGTCCAATCCAGAGCCGCTATGCTGTTATCGTAAGCCCCGAGACCAATCGGAATCCCAGTTCGGAACTGGGGCGCCGCAGAATCGGTATTGTTATAGATCGGAGCAGTTCCGGTGATGGGCGCATTTTGCCCGATAAACGGATTAAAAGTGCCGGTGGCAGGGACCGGAAGCGGATTGAAAGCATTGGTAAAGCCGAGCGGAGCGATCAACGATCTCAAATAAGGCCGTCTGGCGTCGCCGCTATCTACGCGCTGGTAATTGAGACGCTCGTAAACAAACCCGGAGTCATATCCGAACCGCCTGATGAATCCGTTATCCTTGAATTCAAAGTCCCCGTTAATCCCCGCGACGTAACGATAGTAGTCCTTATCGAAGAACGATCTCCGGTTACCCAGTTCGTTCTGGAGCCGATAAGCCACAACAGCGAGGTCGTTGCCGAAGGGATTGAAGCTGGATGCTCGTGCTTCGGATAGGCCATTGCCCGCGGATGTCAGCGTAAAGGGCGAGCCGACCAGACCGTTGTCCTGCTTGACCTTGGAATACATGATGTCTCCATAAAGCTGGAGGCCATCACCGAAGATTTTGTATCGGCCGGTTACGAAATACATCGCTTTCTCCATCGCCGGAATAGCGGGGGTGAAGGCGCGGAAGTTGAAGCGCGACGGATCGGTTCCGATCGTAGCGGTTGTTTGCTCGAACGGCCGGTAGCTGAACGGCGTCGGCGCATTGTTCGACAGATTAATCAGGACAAGAGTCCCTGTAGGAGCCGGATTCGCGGCCGTTCCCCCGGCGAGCGTGGAACCGCTCGGGTTGACCGTCACGCGGCCGGCGAACGTTGGGCTGTTGGTATTGGAGCCGCCCAATCCCAGGCCGGTCGGGTTATTGCTTCGGTCGCCTGAGCGCGAGATCTCGCGATCCCGTGAGAAGAGGCCTGTGCGGGAATAATATTCGCCCGCGGCCGCGATGGCGACTTTCCCATCCAAACCGGTTACTCCCCCACGCAAATAGACCTGACGAACGTGCACATCCGCGTCAGTCGTGTTTCCGTAAAGGGCATAAAGTTCCGCTCCTTCGTACGGCATTTCTCCAGAGCCATTGAGTAGAACGAAGTTCACCACTCCGCCTGTTGAATCGGAACCGTAAGCGCCTCCGTCAACGGTCTCGGCGCGGGCGAGAGCCGCAATCGGGATGGCGTTGATGTCGGAGAAGCTAAAGGCGCGGCGGCCGTTGATTAGCGTCAGGACATTGTTCGCGCCGAGCCCATAGAGATTGATAAACGCGCTGCCATCGCCACCGTTCGAGTCATTTTCTGTTGCCGTGGTTCCGACAAAAAACGGAAGCTGTCGTAGACCTTCGATCGGAGTATTGGCACCCTGCTTTTGCAGGACTTCGGCCGTGTAGACCGTAACCCGCCGCGCCGATTCTGTAATCGTGATTGGAATCAGCGAGTCCGCCTGAGCATGAGCGCTCAGCTGCAAAACCAAGAAAGCCGCGCCAATGGCGCCGAAAACCGGGCGAACTGGAGGTGGATTCGGTAGCTGCAAGTCAGACCGCTGGGTTGGGAAGCGGCTACAGAATGTTGAAACTCAATTGATGTGACAAGACTTTTCGCGTCGCCAGCCTGTCTGAGTGATCAGTCGACGTACTGCTGCGCGATCGGCATTCGGCGCCCGACGCCGAACGCGCGGCTGGTGACCTTGATGCCAGGCGCGGCTTGCTCCCGTTTGTATTCGTTGACGTCCACTCGCCGCTGCACCCACCGCACCGTTTTTTCCTCAAAACCATGGGCGATGATGTCCCGCGCGCTCATATTTTCCTCGACGTAGAGCCGCAGAATCTCGTCGAGCACATCGTAGGGCGGCAAGGTGTCCTGATCGGTCTGACCGGGCCGTAACTCGGCGCTCGGGGGCTTTTCGATTGTCGAGACGGGAATGATTCCGTCACGCCGATTAATCCAGCGCGCCAGCGCGTAGACCATGGTCTTGGGCACATCGCTGATCACCGCGAGACCGCCGGCCATGTCGCCGTAAAGTGTGCAGTAGCCAACGGATAGTTCGCTCTTGTTCCCAGTGCTGAGGACCAGGTGGCCAAATTTGTTTGAGAGCGCCATCAGGGTCATTCCACGCAAGCGCGCCTGGATGTTTTCCTCCGTCGTGTCCTCGGGCAGGCCGGCGAAGACTTCCGCAAGCTGAGTCTTGAAGCCGGCGAACGCGTCGGCGATGGGAATCTGCAGGCACTTGATGCCGAGGTTTCGGGCCAGTGCGAGTGCATCGTCGATGCTGCCATGGGATGAGTACGGACTTGGCATTGAGGCACCGAGCACATTTTCGGCGCCAAGCGCGTTCACGGCGACCGCCGCGACGACCGCGGAGTCGATGCCTCCGCTCAGTCCAAGCACGGCGGATTTGAAATTACACTTGGTCAGGTAATCGCGCACGCCTAACGAGAGAGCGTCGAACAGGTCGGCCATGTCATCGGTCTTCGGCACCGGCAGCGGTTTCGACGTTTCGGTTTCAACGATCTCCTCGGCCATGCGGAAGCCGGGCAATTGCGCGATCAATTCGCCTCTGGAATTCATCGCGATCGAGTTGCCGTCGAAAACCAATTGATCGTTACCGCCAACGGCGTTGCAGTAACAAATCGACCGGCCATGAGTGCGGGCGAGCGTAGCGACCATCTCACGGCGAATGGCCGGCTTGCCCAAACCGAACGGCGACGCGCTCAGATTTAGAATCATTTCGGCGCCCTGCTCGACCAGAGAGCGCACCGGCTCGACGTCGTAGAGCGGACGCGGCAGGTAGCGCTCCGTCCAGATGTCTTCACAGATGGTGACGCCGATCTTTCTGGCGCCGAAGATCAACGGCTCCACGCTCGGCGCGGGCTCGAAGTAACGATCCTCGTCGAAAACATCGTAGGTGGGCAGAAGAGACTTGTGCGTTTTCGCAATCGGGGCGCCGGGTTGGAGCAGGGCAGCGGCATTATGAAACGGCTTTCCGCGATCCTGGTTCCGGTCCACGAAACCGACGAGCAAACCGGCGCTCCGGACTCGCGCCTGAAGCTTCTCCAGGATCTCGAGATTTTGCGGGACGAACTGCGACTTGAAAAGAAGGTCCTGCGGCGGATAGCCGGTAATGGCGAGTTCCGGCGTAACGACCAATTCCGCTCCGGCCGCCGCCAGCCGCTCGTAGGCGCCGGCGATCTTCTCAAAATTGCCGCTCAAATCCCCGACGATGGGATTGATTTGAGCGAAACCGATCTTCATGCCGTGGGCCGCAAACTATGCGCAGCCCGGCGGTCGGCAATCCCTTTCGAGCCCGGCTAGGGCTTTGGCTTAAGCGTAACCGCGGGAGATCGGTGCTTGTAGCCGGCGTTCAGAGCGTCGTCAGCCCCTTCGACGAATACCTTTCCCCATTGAACGAGGCAGGCCGCCAGGAAACCGGCCACCATGCAAATAATGACCTTTTGCGTAAACGTCGCGTGCATTCAGCCTTTTTAGGGAGCAGAAGCGGTGCCATTGGACCCGGCCGATTACCCTACCAAAATCCCCATTGGCCGGTCTTCATGATCCAGAGGCCGAGGAGGAGGTTGGTGAGCGCGTGGGCCAGGACACACGACGCGAGGTTTTTTGTCCGATATGCGACGCAATTGTAGAGCGCGCCCGCCATGAGGGCGGCGATCCAGTCCGCTTGGGCATGGGCGAAACCAAACCCGACCGTGCCGATCGCGAAGGAAAGCCAGGAGAAGGTTCCAACCGGGACGCTGTAGAATTTTTCATTGCTGAAATAGCGCAGCACGAATCCCCGCCAGAAGATTTCCTCGACCAGGGGAACGACAACGACGAGCCGCAGAAAACGGAAGCCGATCGTCGACCAGTACAAGGCGGGCTGCCCGAGAAAAATCTCTGGATTGAAACCGTCGTGACGCGGCGGGAAACCGAGGAGAGCCTGGGGAGAAATCCACAGGCCGAAAACCGTGAGCCCAACGAGAAGCGCAAAGGCACTTCGCCCGGCCAGGCGGAGCTCATATTCGCGCCAAAACCAGAGGAGCAGCGCGCCGCAGAAGATTGTTTGAGCCGGATAGATCCAATGCTCAGGAGAATCGAGCCAGGCGCCGCCATCCATTCCTCGAAGCACGCTGTTCAAGGCCAGCAGAACGAGAAACACCGCCATCGGCAGCGTGAAAGCCGCCAGCCTGCGTCTCGCCAGTTTATTATCCGCGGAGCCCATTTGGTCTTTCGTTTCTTTCGTTTGAATGGTTAGGATTCTTTTCGATGAATTCCAACGGCGACGGCAAGCCTGAACCAGCCGATCCGGAAAATGCCATGCGCCTGCTCGAGCTCGAATTGATGCAGCAGCGGATGGCCCGGCAGCACGGGGGCACACCTTACCGCGGGTTTCGCGCCGCGAGTCTGATGTTTTTATTCGCAATAATTCTGGGCGCGTTGCTGGCGTTCTTCTACGTCTTCTACTCCGGACGTCTCGATGAGTTTCGCACGCGTAACCCCGCGGGGCCGAGTCCGAGCGAGAACGCCACCTCTCCCCCGCCGTGAGCGCAGGCACGACAATGGCTCTGTCTGTCTTGCGCTCGTTATGCCTCTCACAGACCACCTGATGGATCAGACCGAGCTGTTCGACTTTGCGAATGACGCAATCATTCTAACCGACATCGACGGCGCCATCATTTATTGGAACCGAGGGGCCTGCCGCACCTACGGCTGGGGAAAAGAGGAGGCCCTCGGCCAAAATGTGCACGCCTTCCTTCAAACGGAGCTTTCCGGAGACACGCGGAGTCTCGAATCGATCCTCCAAAGCGAAACCCATTGGGAGGGCGAACTCGTTCAGGTCCACCGGGATGGAAAGCGAATTCGCGTCACGAGTCGATGGACCATCGACGCGGAAAACCCCACCTCGCCCCGTTTGCAGATTAATACCGACATCACCGCGCGACGGCAGGAAGAAACGGCGTTGCGCCAGAGCGAGGAGCACTATCGGCGCTTCGTGACCCAGGATTTCACGGGCACACTCAGCATCCTGCCCAACGGGCAAATCGTTACCTGCAATCCGGCTTTTGCGAATATTTTCGGGTTCGAGTCAATCGAGGAGGCGCTTTCGGGAAACTTTATCGAACTGCTGCGCAGCCGAAAAGACGGCGCCGAGCTGCTCGAAATGGTGCGCCAGCATGGAATCGTCGAGCGACACGAGCTCGAGATGAGGCAGCGCGGCGGCGACCCGGTCTACGTCGTGGCTCGCCTCGTCGGATCCTTTGCGGAGGGGGAGCTGACCGATCTACAGGTCTATCTCTTTAATGACACCAAGCGAAAGCGGCTCGAACAGCAGCTTATCCAGGCGCAAAAAATGGAGGGCCTGGGGGTCCTGGCCGGCGGAATCGCGCACGATTTTAACAATATTCTCGCCATCATCCTGGGATACACGAATCGGCTCGAGAGTCTGGATTCCAAGACGGAAACATCACGCTCCGTCAAAATAATCAAGGAAGCGGTCGAGCGCGGGGCGGCGCTCGTGCAACAACTGCTGACGTCGGCGCGCCAGACGGAGGCGCGTTTTTCCTCGCTCGACCTGAACGCGCTCGTCAGCGAACTGGAAAAAATGCTCCAGGCGACGTTCCCAAAAATGATAAACTTCGAGCTGCGCTTGCAGCCCGATCTTCCCTTGATCAATGCGGATCGCAGCCAGATTCACCAGGTGTTATTGAATCTCTGCGTGAATGCGCGGGACGCGATGAAGGACGGCGGG
>Ga0190265_10003495_pt1 | contig 10716 bp, 7 predicted proteins | sample Popmic124T_FD_133135 | JGI IMG/M metagenome (GOLD analysis project Ga0190265, IMG submission 133135) | Populus adjacent soil microbial communities from riparian zone of Indian Creek, Utah, USA - 124 T | ecosystem: Environmental > Terrestrial > Soil > Riparian zone | place: USA: Utah | collected...
CGTCGAACAGGTGCTGGATCCGAAGGAGGACGAAGCGGCGATGGCCCGTGTCCACGCGCCGGTGATCAAGCTCGTCGATGCGATCCTCGCCAACGCCATCAAGATGCGCGCGTCGGACATCCACATCGAGCACGACGAGACGTCGACGCTCGTAAGATTCCGCATCGACGGCCTGCTCAAGAACATCATGGTGCTGCCGCGCTTCATCGGCGTCGGCCCGGTGGTGTCGCGCATCAAGATCATGGCCGAGCTCGACATCGCCGAGCGGTTCCGGCCGCAGGACGGCCGCGCCAAGGTCCGCGTGAACGGCGAGGAAGTGGCGCTCCGCGTGTCGGTGCTGCCGACGCGCGTAGGCGAGAAAGTCGTCATGCGACTCCTCAACGAGAAGTCCGTCCAGGTCTCGATGGAGACCCTGGGATTCATGCCCGAGGTGTTCGAGCGCTTCAAGGCGCTCCTGATGCGCGAACAGGGGATTCTGCTCGTCACCGGGCCTACGGGCTCGGGCAAGACGACGACGCTCTACGCCGCGCTCAATCTCCGGCGCGGCGAGTCGGTCAACATCGTCACCGTCGAGGACCCGGTCGAGTATCGCCTGAGCGGCGTCAACCAGGTCCAGGTCAACGAGAAGCAGGGACTCACTTTCGCGGGCGTCTTGCGGTCGGTGCTGCGGCAGGACCCCGACGTGCTGCTGGTCGGTGAGATTCGAGACCAGGAAACTGCGACCATCGCCTTCCAGGCCGCGATGACCGGTCACCTCGTGCTCTCGACGCTGCACACCAATGACTCGATCGGCGCGATCGCGCGTCTCGAGAACATCGGCGTCGAGCCGTTCAGAGTCGCGGCCGGACTCATCGGCGTGACCGCACAGCGCCTCGTGCGGCGAGTGTGCCCGCATTGCCGATACGAGGCGCCGATCGAGGAGCTCCACCCCATGGTGCGCGCCGCGCAGCAGCGCCAGTTCGGCCGCGCGCGTCACGTAAAGGCGTCCGGCTGCGCCGAATGCGGCTTCACGGGCTACAGCGGCCGGCTGCCGCTCGTCGAATTCCTGGAGATCACTCCCGAGATCCGCGGCATGATCACCACCAACAAGACCGTCGACGAGATCCGGGCCGCATCGATCCGCACCGGGGCGCTGCACTCATTCGACAGTGACGGCCTCTGGCACATCGCCGAGGGCGACACCACGGCCGAAGAGGTGATTCCGTACACCGAGTTCGAGCGGCGCCGCACGCCGCGCGGCAACACTCCGCGCGTCAACGCGGAGTTCGTACCCGAGCTCGATGCGAACGGCGTCGCCAAGCCTTCGCGCGTTCTCCTCGCCGTCGGCAACAAGGAGGATCGGGTGCGGTTCAACGACATCCTGGTCGAGGCCAGGATGTCGGTGCAGATGGCGAATGACGGAGCGGCCGCGCTCGGTATTCTGGCGCAGGATCCTCCCGACGCGCTCGTCGTCGGGCTCAAGCTGCCGATTCTGGACGGGCGCCAGGTCGTGCACGCGGCACGGACGGTTGTCGGTCTCGTCGACATGCCGATCATCGTGATCGCGCCGGAGGGATCGGAGCGCGAAGGCAACGAGCTCATGGCTCAGGGTGTCGACGACGTTCTGGTCGAGCCGTTCGACTCCGAGAAGTTCCGCCAGCGCGTCACCACCGTGATGCGGAGCCGCGGGCTCTGGGCCGACACCGAGGAAGTGATGCGTCCGCTCATTCCGCAGGATGAGGCCGAGCGGCTGGTCGAGCTCAGGCTCACGGGCGCCGTCGACTCAACTCCCGAGGAACGGTTCGACAAGATCACGCGGATGGCGCTCAGAATGTTCAAGGTCCCGTTCGCGGCGGTGTCGTTCGTGGAAGGCGACAGGCAGTGGTTCAAGTCGAAGCAGGGGCTCGACATCCCCGACAGTCCGCGCGACGCGTCCTTCTGCGGGCATGCGATCAATGGCAGCGAGGTGTATGTGGTGGAAGATGCCGTGCTCGATCCGATCTTCGCCCAGAACCTGATGGTGCTGGAGGATCCGCACGTGAGGTTCTACGCCGGGTTTCCGGTTCAGGGTCGCGGCGGCCACAACGTCGGGACTCTCTGCATCATGGACAAGGAGCCGCGGCCGTTTACCGAGGGCGATCGTGAGACGCTCAAGGATCTCGCCGAGATGGTCGAGAAGGAGCTGCACGCCAAGCCCGGGCTCAAGAACCAGGCGCCGCCGGACTAGCTCTTCCCCGTTATCGCAGTGATTGGTGGTCCCGCTGCGAATGGCATCTCTGCGCGTGGGGAGGTGAGGGTATCCTCTCCGACGGCGTCGCGAGCTCGGGCGGAGCCGGGTACTGCGCTCGCGCCGCTCCGCGGCACTCGCCCGTCTCCTTGTCGCTCGCGAAGGCCGTCTTCTAGGATACCCTCACCTCCCCTATATAGACTCGCCACTCGCTCGACGGCACCTCTGCGGGACGGGGGGAAGCCAGTCCGGCGACACTGGCATCTCTTCTCGTCCCACACATAAACCCCTCAGGAACCTGGGCCCTTGCGTCCAAACCGAAGGATCGTTAGCGGTGCTAAGGATTATCGTTAGCTGTGCTAATGATTTAGGCGCATTAGGGCGCGGGAGGGGTTATGGGGGTGCAAGCGGCGGTTTCGTTCGCGAAAATCAGGCAGGTCGCGGTTCCGGTAAAGGATATAGCCGAGGCGACGCGGTTTTACCGCGACGTTCTCGGGATGAGGCACCTCTTCGACGCACCGCCGCAGCTGTCGTTCTTCGATTGTGGCGGCGTACAGCTGATGTTGAGCGGGCCGGAGGGAGGTGGCAAGGATGCCGAAACGCAGCACCCGATCCTCTATTACGACGTCGCCGACATCAAGGAGGCGCACCGGACGCTGACGGCGGCGGGCGCGGCGACGATCGCGGACCCGCACATGATCGCCAGGATGGGCGGCCGCGAGATCTGGATCGCGTTCGTCAGCGACGGTCAAGGCAACATGGTCGGCATGATGAGCGATGTCGCCGAGGCCTGAGGAGATCGCCGACCAGCTCCACTCGGCCGCCATCGCGCTCCTCCGTCAGCTCCGGCGCGAGGACGACGCGACCGGCATCACGGCGCCGAGATTATCCGCGCTGTCGGTCGTGGTCTTCGGCGGACCCTTGACTCTGGGACAGCTGGCGAGCGCCGAGCAGGTGAAGCCGCCGACGATGACGCGTATCGTCACCGGGCTCGAAGGCGATGGACTAGTGGAGCGCCGGGACGACGCGCGCGATGGCCGCGTGACGCAGATTCATGCAACCGCAAAAGGCCGGCGTATTCTGGCTGCGGGACGGGCTCGGAGGGTTGAGACTCTCGCTGCGGCGCTGCGAGCCCTCAGCGGCAGGGACAGGACGTCCCTCGCTTCGGGGGTGAGAGTGTTGAAGGAGTTGGTGGGGGCGATGAGGAGCAGCGCATCGCGGATTGACTAACTACAGATTGCGGATTGCCCCTCTTCCTTCGATTTATCGCGAGCCCATCATGAACCGTCCAACCTCCGACCTCGAAGCCCTCCGCAGCGATCTCCATGCGATTTACGACGGCGACCCCTGGCACGGCTCGTCCATCGAAGCTGTCCTCGATGGAATCGACGCCGATACCGCCGCTTTGCGCTCGCTCACTCACGCCCACACGATCTGGGAGCTGGTCCTCCACATGGCGTCGTGGACGAGGGAAGTCTCCTCGCGGGTAGCCGGCGCCGACGCCAGGGATCCCGTCGACTGGCCGAAGCCAAAGTTTGCCGGCGGCGCTCAAGCGTGGGAATCCGCCAAGCGCGAGCTGGCCGCGGCGCACGCCGAGCTCGAGCAGAAAGTCGCGGCGCTCAAGCCCGACGATTTGCTACGCTGGGTCGGAGATCAGCGCGACCCGGCGAAGGGAACAGGCCTCCCTGTCGGAACCGTCATCAGAGGCCTCCTCCAGCACCACGCTTATCATCAAGGTCAAATCGCAATTCTGAAACGCGCCGCCGAGACGCACGGCTGACTACGGAACCCTCGCCCTCGCGATGGTATTCGCGTCGGTTCCGAACCACAGCGTCCGGGTCGGCGCGTGAAACACCATGTGCCTCACCGTCCTCGCTCCACTCTCGGCGATCGGAGTGACGGACGTCCACGCTTCGAACTTCGTGTCGAACGCGACCAAACGGTTCGGCTGCACTCCGCTCTCCACCAGCCACATGCGGTTGCGGTCGTCGAGCGCCATCGCATAAGGAAGCGACGCCGCGCCGCTCGGCATCGGCCACTCCTTCACCGCGCCGGTGGCCGGATTGAGGCGGCCCAGCATTCCGCGGGTGTAGTCCCCGTACCAGATCATTCCATCCGCCGTCACCTCGAGCCGGCGCGCGCGCGTGCGCTCGTTGGCAAGAGCGTATTCGGTGATGGCGAGCGTGGCCGGATCTATCGAGGCGACCTTGTTGGTTCCGAACTCCACGAACCACGGGCGATCCTTCTTGTCGACGACGATGCCGTAGGGACGCGCATCCTTCGTCGCGACATTCGCGATTCGCACCTTCCCGGTCTTCGTATCGAGATGGCCGACCGCGTTGCCGTTCTGCGCGGTGAACCAGATGTCGCTCTTGCTGTCGAAGATGAGAGTGTGCGGATCGCGCGGCGAACCGTCGGGCATTGGATAGATCGTGCTCTTCCCGGTCGCGCGGTCGTGAGCTCCGATCCGCGCGTTGCGGTTGCCGGCGAACCACACTTTCCCGGCCTTGTCCACTATCAGGTTGTGCGGATGCGTTCCCTCCTCGATCTCGAATCGCGCGAACTTCCCCGATACGGGATCCAGGTTCGCGATGTAATTCCCCGATTGGCCGACGAACCACACCTTTCCCTGCGCGTCGACGTAGGGATCGCGCGGCCGGGTTTTTTCCCACGGTACGGTCCCCTCGGTGATCGCTATCGGCGCTTGCGTCGCTGCCTGGCCGGCTGCCTCGGCAAGGATGGTGGGGAGCGCGAGCAGGGCGAGAAAAAGGGGGCGCATCATACGGCCTCTCGGGAGAATTGTCGATTGAGGAGCATATAAACCGGGCCAGGGGGGCCAGTGCAACTCCGCCGCATCGAACCCGTAAATTAGATAACGCTCGATGACGCCCGGACGTTGAACACTTTGGGCACGTAGAGTGTCTAATTGTGATCGTAGGCGTCACCTACCCACCCAAACCACCCCATGAGAAATCTCGTACTCGGGACAGCGCTCGCGGTCAGCGCGACTGCGTTCGCCGGGCCGTCCTTCGCTCAACAGGCCCAACTGCCGCGGCAGGCGGCCGCGCCAACGCCGGATTGGGACGTCCTGCTCCGTCCCCGCGTTCGTCCTTCGGGGGCGACGACCAGCGCGATAACGCCGGCGGATCTCCAGACGCGCGTCTATCTCTTCGCCGATGACTCCCTCAACGGCCGCGAGCTCGGGAGCGAATGGAACTACAAGGCGACCGAATACCTGGCCAGCGAGGCGCGCCGGCTCGGCCTCGTTCCGATGGGCGACAACGGCACGTACTTCCAGACCATCAACATGGTCCAGCGAGACCTCGACCCGGCCTCCCGGCTAGCCGCCGGCGCGGTGTCCTTTGCGCCCTGGACCGATTACGTGGTCCTCGATCAGGGTCCTGCCGCGCGCGTTCTGGATAGCGCCCAGGTGATTTACGGTGGCAATCTCGGCGACCCCGGATCGCTCATCGATCCCGCGACAGTCGCGGGCAAGGTCGTGGTAGTCGGGGTTCCGCCCGCGGGCCTCGGCGCTTTCAACCCGCCCATGCTCACGCGGCATTACGGCACGGCGGCGGGAATAGTCGTCGTCGCGCTCGATCATGTAACGCCGCCCATGATGCAGGCGTTGCGCGAGCCGGCCCAGATGTTCAAGCGCGACAATCCGGTGCTGCGGCCACGTCCGGCGATCCTCCTCGTCAACAAGCGCACAGCTAACTCGCTCCTCGGCGCCAATGTCGACAGCCTGAAGCCGGGCATGGTCGGCGTCACGATCACCTCGTCGCCCCGCTTCGTCGAGTCGCCGATCAGGTTTCCGGCGCGCAACGTCGTCGCCGGCATTCGTGGCAGCGATGCGACCCTCAGGAACGAGTACGTGGCGCTCGGAGCGCACAACGACCACGTCAATCACCGCATCCAGCCGGTGGCGCACGACTCGATCTACGTCGTGAACCATCTCTTCCGCACGGCGGGCGCCGATGATCCCCGCCCGCGGCTCACTCCCGAGCAGCAGGCGCAGGTCAACGCGATCGTCGCCGAGATCCGCCGCAAGTCGAACGGCACCTCGGCGCGCCCGGATTCGATCTACAACGGCGCGGACGATGACGCCTCCGGAAGCATGGCGCTGTTGGAGATAGCGGAGCATTACACGTCGCAGCCCGTCAAGCCGAAGAGATCGTTGCTCTTCGTGTGGCACGTGGGTGAAGAAGCGGGACTGTACGGTGCCGAGTGGTTCACCGATCACCCCACCGTGCCGCGCGAGTCGATCGTCGCGCAGATCAACATGGACATGATCGGGCGCGGCGGGCCGCTGGACGTCACCGGCGCGACCAAGGATGGCACCCGCTACTGGGGCGGTCCGGACCAGATTCAGTTGATCGGCGCCCGCCGCCTGTCCACGCAGCTCGGCGACCTGGCGGAAGCGGTGAGCAAGTCTCAGCCGCGGCCGCTGGTGATCGATTACGCGATGGACGCCAACGGACATCCGCAGAACATCTATTGCAGGAGCGACCACTACACCTACGCGCGCTACGGCATTCCGATCGTGTTCGTAACGACCGGCGGGCACGCCGACTACCACCAGGTGACGGACGAGCCGCAGTACGTGGACTACGACCGTCTCACGCGGGTGACGCAGTACGTGTCGGATCTCGCCAGCCGGCTGGCCGCGCTGCCGACCCGGCCTGTGGTCGACAAGGAGAAGCCGGATCCGAAGGGACAGTGCGTGCAGTAACGGTGACCTGGTACAGGGATTAAAGGGAACCCCCTGAACCCCGCTGCCGGCTGCCAGCAACCCGCTGCCAGCCGGCAGCTTCGTTTTTGCTAATGTTTCAAGCCGGAGGCTGGCAGCGGACAGCAGGCCGCGGACAGCTTTTCAGTTCGCAGTTTCGGTTTGACGACTCTCCCCAATCTTTCGTCCGATGCCAACCCAAGCGAAGATCCCCGAGCTATCCGGCGTATCGACGTACGCCGCGGCTGCGCGCGTAGCCTACTCGGTTGACGAGAACGTCCACCGTCTCCTCCGAATGCATTGGACCGAGCGGCGGCTGATGGCGACGATGCTCGCGCACCTCGCGTCGACCCCGGAATGGGAAGTGAAATGCGCGCTGGCACTGCATCAGTGGTACGCGGCCGAGCACGCTGACTGGCTTCGCGGCAGAATCGTCGAGATGCGGCAACCTGCTCCGGCGCTCGACGAGCCGCCGGATCCCGCGCTCCACGCTTTCCTCGAGGAGCTTCTGCGCGCCGGGTCGACCGAAGAGCTGCTGACCGGCATCTACGCCGTTGCACTGCCGGCGCTCAAGGACGCGTACTACCGGCACATTCAGGGAACCAACCCGCTCGTCGATCATCCGACAGTGCGGTTCATGCGATTTGCGCTCGCGGAGGTGATCGAAGCCCTCGAGTGGGGCGAAAAGGCGCTCGCCGCCGCGACCGAGGACCCCGGCGCTCGTGCGCGGGCCGAATCGTGGCGCGCTCATCTTCAGCTCTATCTCGACTCAGCGCGTGGGATCGCCGGGGATCCCACCATTGACCTGGACGAGGGTGACTCGCGCCGTGGCTCGAGCATTCGCACAATGGAGGCGCCGCTGCCTGCGCCGCGCGCCCGCGCAGCGTTCGTGCCGGACTTCCGCCCATCGCGCGACGACCGGTTTCACGGCCTCTACGATTTCGATTTTCCGCCGCACGTCGCGTACAACGCCCCCGGCGTACCGGCCGACGAGCGCAATCTCGCTCTCCTCTGCAAGCGGACGCTCGAGATGGATGTGCCCGAGATGATGGCTTCGTTTCTGTACGAGCGAACGGACCAGCCGTGGGAGTTCTACCTCGACTACTCGCGGCAGCTCTGGGACGAGGCGCGGCACTCGATGATGGGCACCGTCGCATTCGAGGCGCGCGGCGTAGACTGGACGGACATCCCGCTCAACGTCGGCTTCTCGCTGCGCCTGAACCTGCACGCCACTCCGCAGGAGCGGCAGACAATGCTCTACGCAATCGAGCAATCACTGATGCCGGCCGAGACGGGCAAGAGATTCGAGTACGAGACGGCAGTCGAGGCGCGTGACGATCTGTCTGCCCACTTCCACGACTACGACTGGGCCGACGAAGTCCTGCACGCGCAGATCGGCCGGCGCGCGCTCAAGCGCGAGGGAATCTCGCGCGAGGAAGCAATCAGGCGAGGCACCGACATTCACGAGCGCACCTGGGCCGCGCTCGACCAATACCGTCCGCGCGAACCGCAACGACCCTGGTGGCCGGCATTCGTTCGAGGAGTCCTCGGCAAGGACACTGCATTCACAGCTGCCCCGCCCGCCACTCCAAAGGTTCTCGGCAAGGAATCGCGATCAGCCTTCCACGGCTCAGGCTAGCCGCAGTTGGCCCACATTTCGCCTGCTTGAGCCTTACCGAGTCACTTGGACCACGAGCCGGTCCGGTAAGTCCGTCCCACATAACCACATAACGAATGTCGCATTTACAATCGCGCCCCCTGGCGCTGCTGCTTTTCCCGTTCGTCATCCTCGCTTGCAGGGCCAAAGACGGCGGCACCGGCAACGTCGAAAGCGCGCAGACCTGGTCACCCGCCAAGCTCACGTCGGTCCAGGGCGTTCCCGCGGCCGAGATCGAGGCCGCCATGCAACGAAAGCTCGGCGGCGAGCGGCCGGTGAAAATCGATGACGACCAGTGGGGCCACACCGAGCGGCTGTACAGGCTCTACGGCAATAATCCCCTCTGGCTCGCGGAAGACGGACTCCATAAGACCCGCACCAAGGCGCTGACCGACGCGCTCCTTGCCGCCAATGCCGACGGGATGCGCATGGCCGATTACCCGATCGGCCCACTCGCCGCGGCAATCGCCGCCGTCAAGCAGGCGCAACGGCCGACTGCCGAGCAGCTCGCGACCGCCGACGTGATTCTCACCGCATCCTTTGTCGCGCTGGGGGAGGATCTCCTCACCGGACAGATCGATCCGCGCACGGTGTCACAGAGCTGGCACGTCGATCCCGGCGAGGAGAACGTCGACAGCGCGCTCGTCCGCAATCTTCGCTTCGAGCAGCTCGACCAGGCGCTTGCAACGATGCGCCCGACGGACCCGATGTATCTGGGCCTGAGCCGGGAGCTTCAGCGCTTCCGCCAGATCGTGGCAAAGGGCGGCTGGCAAAGGATCCCCGAGACGAAGAGCATCAAGCCCGGCGAGACGGCGAATCCCGCGGTGCTGGCGGCGGTGCGCAACCGCCTCGCACTCGAGGGAATCATACCCGCCAGTGGACCGGCGACAGCGTCGATGATCAAGTTGCCGCAGGCCGGCACCGCCGGCTCCAGTGTCTACGATGCCTCCCTCGCCGGCGCCGTCGCGCTGTATCAGTCGCGTCACGCCATCAACGTGGACAGCGCGCTCGGCAAGGAGACCGTCGAGTCGATGAACGTGCCCGCCGACCACCGCCTCGGCGAGATCGCGGCCAACATGGAGAGATTCCGCTGGCTGCCGAGGAGCTTCGGCTCGCGCTACATCTTCGTCAACGTGCCGGCGTTCCGCCTCGAGGCGTACGACGCCGGCACGAAGACGCTCGAGATGAAGGTGATCGTCGGCGAGGAGTACGAGGATCGCGCCACTCCCGTGTTCGCGGATTCGATGGAGACGGTGGTGTTCCGCCCGTACTGGAACGTCACGCCCGACATCGCGCGCAAGGAGATATTCCCCAAGGGCCCGGCGTACTGGGAATCCCAGAACATGGAGACTTACCGCGAGCGCGGAGTGCTGCGCATCCGCCAGCGCCCCGGCCCGAAGAACTCCCTGGGCTTCGTGAAGTTCATGTTCCCCAACGACTACAACATCTACCTGCACGATACGCCGAACCGCGAGCTGTTCAAGGAAGACATCCGTGCATTCAGTCACGGCTGCATCAGGGTCGAGAAGCCCGAGGAGCTCGCGGTGTGGGCGCTGGGTTGGGACGCGAGCCGGGTGCAGGAATGGATGCAGAATCCGCTCGACAACAGTGGCGTAAAGGTTCGTAAAAAGATTCCCGTGTACATCGCGTACTTCACCGCATACATAAATAACGACCAGCTGCACTTCGGCAACGATCTCTACAGCCGCGACGACAAGCTCGTGCCCCAGGTGATGCAGGGCGCGATGCCGACGAAGGAGATCCTCGAAGCCGTTCAGGCGCTGAGAAGAATCGCCGACGCCTGATCCGTGAAGCCGCCGTTTCGCGGCCGGCCCTTCACAATGTCGTAGCAGGGAAACAATTTCGGTCCCTGTGGCAAGGGCGCCGGAGAATCCGATCATAACGGCCGACATGGTCCTCGCTTCGCGCGCGGACATGGAAGTCGTAGGCGTCTTCAATGCGGCGGCGACCCGTTACGAGGGCCAGACGATTCTCCTGCTGCGGGTCTCCGAGGCGCCCCGCAAGCTCGCGCCCGGAGTCGTCTCGGCCCCGATCTACAACGCCGACACCCGGCGGATGGAGATCAAGTGGTGGATGGCGGACGGCCCCGGCATCGACGCGAGA
>Ga0190265_10003496_pt1 | contig 10716 bp, 9 predicted proteins | sample Popmic124T_FD_133135 | JGI IMG/M metagenome (GOLD analysis project Ga0190265, IMG submission 133135) | Populus adjacent soil microbial communities from riparian zone of Indian Creek, Utah, USA - 124 T | ecosystem: Environmental > Terrestrial > Soil > Riparian zone | place: USA: Utah | collected...
CATCCGCCGATCCCGCCACCGCCGGGCCGAACCACGAGAGTAACTGTCGTGAGCCCGGTCCAGTCGCCCCGAACGCCCGCACGAGCGGTAGCGAGCCCGCCCACGCCGACGCTCCGACCAGCACACTGCGCTCCCTCAATGCCCGCCGTACCCAAACGCCGACGCACCGCACGCGCGTCACGCCTCCAGCGCCTCCGCCGCAACCAGCCATTCCGCCTCGAGCGTCTCCCGCTCCGCCGCGGCGACCTCGAGCTCGGCCTGCAGCTCGCCGAGCCGCACGTGATCCGTCGCGCTGGCGGCCATCGCCTCGCGCAGCGCGGTCTCGCGCTCCACGAGCCGGTCGAGCGCGCGCTCGAGCCGCGCCGCCTCCTTGCGCGCGGCGCGCACGACCGCGCCCGAGGACGGCGCCGGGCGCTCCCCGCGGCGCGGCGGCGAGACCACGGCCGCAGCGTCGCGGCGCTGCTCCAGGTACTGGTCGATGCCGCCCGGCAGGTGGCGCAGGCCGCCGCCGGCGCCGAGCGCGTGCACGTTGTCGCACACGCGCTCGACGAAGTACCGGTCGTGGCTGACGACGACGAGCGTCCCCGGCCAGCCGTCGAGCAGGTCCTCGAGCGCGGTGAGGGTGTCGATGTCGAGGTCGTTCGTCGGCTCGTCGAGGAGCAGCACGTTCGGCTCCGCCATGAGCAGGCGCATGAGCTGGAGCCGGCGGCGCTCGCCGCCCGAGAGGTCGCGCACCAGCGTCCGCGCGCGCTCGCCGCGGAAGCCGAAGCGGTCGCAGAGCAGGCCGGCGGTGATCTCCTGGCCGCCGCTGAGCGTCGCGCGGCCCTTCACCGCCTCGAGCGACTCGAGCACCCGCAGGTGGCCGGGGATCTCGGCGGTGTCCTGGGAGAGGTAGGCGACCCGGACGGTGGCGCCGCGATCGACGACGCCGGCGTCCGGCGCCAGCTCGCCGGCGAGCAGGCGCACGAGCGTGGTCTTGCCCGAGCCGTTGACGCCGACGAGCGCGACGCGGTCGCCGGGGCCGAGCCGCCAGGTCACGTCGCGCAGCACGAGCCGGCCGTCGAACGCGACGCTGACGTCGGCGGCGTCGAGCACCTTGTCGCCGAGCCGCGCGGCGGCGAAGCGCAGCAGCTCCGCGCGGTCGCGCGGCGCGGGCTCGTCGGCGATCAGGGCGTTCGCGGCATCGATCCGGAAGCGGGGCTTGGAGGTGCGCGCCGGCGGCCCGCGCCGCAGCCAGGCCAGCTCCTTGCGCAGGAGCTGCTGGCGGCGCTCCTCGCGCGCCGTGGCCTGCCGGTCGCGCTCGGCGCGCGCGAGCACGTACGCCGCGTAGCCGCCTTCGTAGCGGTGGACGGCGCCGTCGGCGACCTCCCAGGTCGCCGTGCAGACCGCGTCGAGGAACCAGCGGTCGTGGGTGACGACGAGCAGCGCGCCCTTGCGCGCGGCGAGGTGGCGCGCGAGCCAGTCGACCCCCTCGACGTCGAGGTGGTTCGTCGGCTCGTCGAGCAGCAGCAGCTCGGGCTCGTCGAGCAGCATCCGCGCCAGCGCCACGCGGCGCCGCTCGCCGCCCGACAGCGGCGCGATCGGCGTGTCGATCCCCTGCGGGAAGCGGCGCAGCTCGACGCCGCCGAGCAGCCCGTCGAGCACGGCGCGGAACGCGGGGTCGGCCGCCCACTCGTGGTCGGCCCGGCCGCCGACGAGCTCGTGGCGGATCGTGCGCGCGGCGTCGAGGTCGTCGTGCTGGCCGAGCAGCGCGAGGCTGACGCTGCCCGTCCGCGTGACCGTGCCGGCGTCCGGCGGCTCGGCGCCGGCGATCAGCCGCAGCAGCGTGGACTTGCCGTCGCCGTTGCGTCCCACGACGCCGATCCGGTCGCCCGCCGCGACGCCCAGCGTGAGGTCGTGCAGGACCGAGCGGGCGGCGTAGCCCTTGGCGACGCCGGACAGGTTGACGAGATTGCGGGGAGCGGCCATCGGTCCCTGCATCCTGCCGGTACGCTCGTCGCGATGCCGCGTCCCGGTTCCGTCCGCCGGCGCCAGGCCGGGGTCCTCCTGGTCGGCGCCATCGAGCCCGAGATCGGCTCCTGGCTGCACGCCGAGAGCTACGCGACCCGCACGGCAGGCGGGGTGACCGCCGCGCTCGACGCGCTCGGCGACGACCCGGCCGACCTTGTGATCGTCGACCGCGAGCTGCGCGGGCTCGACGCCGCCGGCGTCTGCGTCGCGCTGCGCGAGGACCCGCGGCTGGGCGGCGCCTGGCTGCTGGCGGTCGTGGGCCGCCGCACGGCGTCGGCGCTCGACGTCGGCGCCGACGACTACCTGCACCGCCCGTTCACGCGGGCGCAGCTGCTGGCGCGCGTCCGCACGGGCGTGCGCGCGGTCGAGCAGCGCTCCGACGACGCGCTCCTGCGCTCGCTGATGGCGACGGTGCCGGGCGCGATCTACCGCTCCGCGTGGCACGCGAACCACCGGCTCGAGCTGATCACCGACGAGATCGAGCGGATCTCCGGCTTTCCCGCGGACAACTTCATCGCGAGCGCGCGGCGCACGCTGCTGAGCATCATCCACCCGGAGGACCAGGAGGGCGTGCTGCGCGCCGTCGCGACGGTCGTCGACGACGAGCGACCCGTCGTGCTCGAGTACCGGATCGTGCGCGCCGACGGCGAGGTCCGCTGGGTGCTCGACCGCGGCCAGCTCGTGACCGGACCGGGCGGGCGGCTGTGGATGGACGGGGCGATCTTCGACATCACCGAGCGCCGCGCCGCCGAGGAGGCGCTGCGCCGGCGTGAGATCGAGGCCGCCCGCACGGAGGAGCTGCGCGCGTCGCGCGCCCGCATCGTCGCCGCGGCCGATGCCGCGCGGCGCAAGCTCGAGCGCGACCTGCACGACGGCGCGCAGCAGCGCCTCGTCAGCCTCGCGCTCGACGTGCGCGTCGCGCGTTCACGTCTGCAGAAGGACCCCGACTCGGCCGCGCCGTTCCTCGAGCGCTTCGCCGAGGAGCTGTCCGGCGCGACCGCCGAGCTGCGCGAGCTGGCGCGCGGCATCCATCCCGCGGTGCTCACCGACCGCGGGCTCGGTCCGGCGATCGAGGCGCTCGCCGGGCGGGCGACCCTGCCCGTCGAGATCGTCGCGGTGCCCGACTGCCGGCTCCCGCCGATCGCCGAGACGACCGCCTACTTCACGGTCTCGGAGTCGCTCGCGAACGTCGCCAAGTACGCCGGCGCGACGCAGGCGACGGTCCGGCTCGCGCGCGAGGACGGCGCGCTCGTCGTGGAGGTCGGCGACGACGGCGTCGGCGGGGCGCAGGCGACGACGGGCTCGGGGCTCAGCGGCCTCGCCGACCGCGTCGGGGCGTGCGAGGGCACGCTGACGATCACCAGCCCGCCGGGCGAGGGCACCGTGGTGCGCGCGGTGATCCCGCTCGAGGACGCTTGACGGCGCGGCCGCGCGTCGGATACAGCTAGGTCCCCACCCGCGCAAGGAGCGCCCATGTCGCTGGCCGTGCCCCCCGACTCCGCGTCGGCGGTCGTATCCGTCGTGGTCTGGAACGCCTGAGGCGATGCCCGTCGTGGCCGGGCGGGTCCTCGACGCCGCGGGCGAACCCGTCGACCTGGCGCGCGTCGCGTTCGCCGCGACGCCGGTCACGCTGCCCGACGTCGCAGCGGTCACGGGCCCCGACGGCCGCTTCGCGCTCGTCGCCCCGGTGGCCGGGCGCTACGTGCTGGCCGCGGTCGGGGAGGGCCACCCGCCGGCGCACCTGACCGCCGACGTGCGGAGCGAGCGGCTCGAGCTCGAGATCACCCTGGCGGAGGAGCGCACATGATCGTCGTCTACGTCCACGGCAACGGCAACAAGGTGCGGGCGGACCTGCTCAAGCGACAGTGGGACCAGGCCCTGTTCGGGCGCGACGCCGGTGCCGGCTCGCGGATGGCCTACTGGGCCCCGCTGCTGCACCCCGAGCCGTTGCCCGACCCGCAGTTCGACGAGGTCGAGCTCCTGCCGGCGGACGCACCAGAGCCCGCGACGCTCGTCGCCGAGGCGGAGGCTGCTGCGCCCGGCGGGCTCGACGCCTACGCCAGAGCGATGGCCTACACCGCCGAGGCGATCGTCGACGGCGAGGAGCCGGCGGCGGTGCCGGGCGGTGCGGGGCCGGAGCTGCTCCCGCTGCCGCGCGCCATGCGCATCCGCGCGTTCGAGCAGCTCGTCCAGGTGACGTTCAAGGACGTCCACGCCTACTTCTTCCGCGGCTTCGCCGACCGGATGCGCGGCGTGCTGCGGGCGACGATCGCCGACCTCGACGAGCCGTTCGTGGTCGTCGCACACAGCCTCGGCACGATCATCGCCTACGACGTCCTGCGCGAGGACGCGTCGCGCCGGCTGCAGGTCCCGCTGCTCGTCACGGTCGGCTCGCCGCTCGGCGTGCGCGAGATCCAGGACGTCGTGACCGCCCCGCTCGAGGTGCCCGCCTGCGTCGGCGCGTGGCTGAACGCGTCCGACGCGCGGGACGTGGTGGCCCTCGACCACACGCTGCGCCCGGAGTACGCGCCGCCGGAGCGCGTCAGCGACGTGATGGTCGTCAACCGCAGCGCGAACCACCACGGGATCCGCGACTACCTCGCGGCCGGCGCGGTGCGCGATGCGGTGCACGGCGCGCTGGGCGCGCAGCCCGAGGCGGCGCCGGCGATCGAGGCGGGCACGGACGACGAGCGGCTCAACCGCGAGCACGGCGCGCTCCTGGCGGCGCTCTGCCCGGTCGTCCGCTACGACAGCCGCGAGCGCTACTTCGCCGACGCCGCGGCCGGCCTCGTCGCCAACCGCTACGCCGACGGGCCGATGCGCGCGTACGGCTCGCGCCTGCTGCGCGCGGACGGCAGCCTGATCGCCGCCGCGGACGGTGGGCTCGAGCTCGCGTTCCTCGGCGCGGGCCGCTACGCCGACGGCAGCCCGGTGCGCGACGACGACCGGATCGACGCCGGTCCCGAGCCCGTCGCCGACGCCCGCCGGCTGCGCGCGCAGGACGGCCACGCGGACGTCGTCTACGGCCGCGTCGCCGCCCGGCGCGGCGGCGGCGTCTGGCTGCAGTGGTGGCTGTTCTACTTCCACAGCGCGAAGGGCATCCCGGGCGTGCGCGGGGCGGAGGGCCTGCTCGGCGCCGGCCTGCACCAGGGCGACTGGGAGCTCGTGCAGCTCGGCATCCCGGCGGCCGCGCTCGACGATGCCGAGCCGGTGCCGGACGTCGCCGTGCTCGCGGCGCACGATTACGCCCACCGGATCCCGTGGGCCGAGGTCGAGCGGGAGCGCGGCGGCGGCTGGGCGGTCTTCGTGGGGCGTGACTCGCACGCGACGTTCCCCAAGGCCGGCCGCTGGAAGGGCAAGAAGCGCGGCCCGTTCTCGTTCGACGTGCTCGACGACGTCGCGGACGGCGCCGGCGCGGCGGCCCGCCCGCGCGTCGAGCCGGTCCGGATCGGGGCGCCGGGCTGGGTCGGCTGGCCGGGCCTGTGGGGCGCGACGAAGTCCAAGCCGGTGATCGGCGGCGGCAGCCCGCGCGGGCCCTGGCGCCAGCGGCCGTGGCGCGATCCCGACGGGTTCGCCGCGGACGCGATCGAGTACCGCAAGCACCACGTCCCCGCGCAGGAGCTCGTACCCGCCGAGGCGGCCCCGCCGGCCGTCACCGTCGGCCGCGACGGCGCCGACTGGACGATCACGATCGCGATGGCACCCGGGACCGAGGCCGAGTGGGCGGGCACGCTGACGCTCGCCGCGAACGGCGCGGACGGCCCGCTGCTGCGCGTCTACGACGTCAGCGCACCGGGGCTCGCGCCGTCCGTCGGCGAGGACGACTGAGGCTCAGGCGGCGGAACTCGTCGAGCGAGCCGGCGCTCGTCTCGTAGCTGTCGTCGCCGAGGCGACGTTGCCCTCCCGGGTCGCCCGCTGTCGCGGCGGGACGCTACGGTCGAGTGGGCGTGCGCATGTGACTTCCGCGTGAGCTTGCGCTCCGGCGCGCGACCCGCTCGAATGCCGTTGGGAGACGTCTGGATGCCGCACGAGCCGCATATCGGTTCCACCTTCGCCGGGCACCGCATCGACGCGGTGGCGGGCCGCGGCGGCATGGGCGTGGTCTTCCGCGCCACCGACCTCGCGCTCGAGCGCTCCGTCGCGCTCAAGCTGATCGCCCCCGACGCGGCGCTCGATCCCGTCTTCCGGGCGCGCTTCGCATCCGAGTGCCGCGCGGCCGCGGCGATCGACCACCCGCACGCGGTGGAGGTCTTCCAGGCCGGCGAGGAGGACGGCGTGCTGTTCGTCACGATGCGCTACGTCGAGGGCACGGACCTCGGCGCGCTGCTCGCCGACGGCGCGGCGCTCGCCCCCGAGCGGGCGGTCGGCCTGCTCGCCCAGGTCGCCGGGGCGCTCGACGCCGCGCACGCGCGGGGGCTCGTGCACCGCGACGTGAAGCCGACCAACGTGCTGATCGCCTACCGCGACGGCGAGGAGCACGCGTTCCTGACCGACTTCGGCCTGACGAAGTGGCGCGACGCCGACGACGGGCTCACCCGCCCGGGGTTCGCGATGGGCACCGCCGACTACATGGCGCCCGAGCAGGCGCGCGGCGACCGGGTCGACGGGCGCGCCGACGTGTACGCGCTCGCCTGCGTGTTGTTCAAGGCGCTGACCGGCGCGCCGGTCTTCGAGCGCGCGAGCGACCTCGAGAAGATGTACGCGCACGTCCGCGACTCGCCGCCGTCGGTGCGCGACGCGCGGCCGGAGCTGCCGGTCGCGCTCGACGAGGCGATCCGGCGTGCGCTGGCCAAGGACGTGTCCGAGCGGCCGGAGACGGCGGGCGAGTTCGCGCTCGCTGCGCTGGCGGCGATCGACGCGGCGCCGGCGCCCGCGTCATCGCGGCCGGGGGCGCTGCGCGTCGTGGTGGCCGAGGACTCGGTGCTGCTGCGCGCGGGCGTCGTGCACCTGCTCGAGGCGGCGGGCTTCGACGTCGTCGCCGAGGCGGGTGACGCCGACGCGCTCATGGCCGCCGTGCGGGCGCACCGGCCCGACGTGGCGATCACCGACATCCGCATGCCGCCGACGCAGAGCGACGAGGGGCTGCGCGCGGCGCGGGCGATCCGCGCCGAGCTGCCCGGCACGGGCGTCGTCGTGCTGTCGCAGTACGCCGAGGAGGCGTACGTGACCGAGCTGCTCGGGGACAGCGCGGAGGGCGTCGGCTACCTGCTCAAGGACCGGGTCGGCGATCCGGAGGGCTTCGCCGACGCGGTCCGCCAGGTCGGGAACGGCGGCTCGGCGCTCGATCCCGAGGTCGTGGCGCAGATGCTCAACCGGCGCCGCGTGGCGGGCCCGCTCGACTCGCTGTCAGAACGCCAGCGCGACGTGCTCGCCCGCATGGCGGAGGGCCAGTCCAACCAGGCGATCGCCGACGCGCTCGAGCTCGGCGAGCGCGCGGTCGCGCGCGAGGTGAGCTCGATCTTCGCGCGGCTCGGGCTCCCCGCCGGCAGCGACGGCCACCGGCGGGTGCTCGCGGTGCTGACCTACCTGCGGTCCTGATCGACCCGGCGCACGAAGCGCCACGCCGTCGGCGTGAGCACGCCCGCGGCCGCGGCCTTCATCAGCCCGCCCGCGATGAACAGGACGAAGCCGTAGTGGAACGCGTCGGCCCAGCTCATGTCCGTCGCCACCTTCAGCCACGGCACGCCGAGGCCGAACACGATCAGCTGCCCCACGATGAACGTCGCGATCGCCGTGATCACGCGCCGGTCGCTACCCCGCTCGGCTGCCCAGCCGATCGCGCCGGCGGCGAGCACGAAGCCGATCAGATAGCCGCCGGTCGCGCCCCAGATCACGTCGAACCCGCGCTCGCCGTCGGCGTAGACGGGGAGGAGCAGGCCGAGCAGCACGTACAGGAGCTGGGAGGCCATGCCGCGGCGCGCGCCGAGCGCGGCGGCGGCGATCACGACGCCCAGCGTCTGGCCCGTGACCGGGACGGGGGAGGGCGGGATGTGGATGGCGATCTGGGCGCCGAGCGTGGTGAGCCCGGCACCGCCCGCGACCAGCAGCGCGTCGCGTACGCGGGCGCCCGGGAGCGCGTCGGCGAGGACGTGCGGGACGGGGGTGCGCGGTACGAGCGCGGCAGTCGACACGGCGGATCTTCCTCTCGGTTCGGGGACGTGCGGCACGCACGGTGGCAGATCCGCGCGGTGGATCGCGTCACCACGGCCTTCAGTAGGGTCCCGCCGGTGACGACCCTCGAGTACGGCTACAAGGCCTCCGCCGAGCAGTTCGGTCCCTCCGAGCTGATCTCGCTCTCGCTCGACGCCGAGCAGCGCGGGCTCGACGTGATCGCGGTCTCCGACCACTTCCAGCCCTGGCGCCACCACGGCGGGCACAGCCCGGCCGTGCTCCCGTGGCTCGGTGCGCTCGCCGCCAGGACCGAGCGCGCGGTGCTCGGCACGAGCGTCCTGACGCCGACGCTGCGCTACCAGCCGGCCGTCGTGGCGCAGGCGTTCGCGACGCTCGGCTGCCTCGCGCCGGGCCGCGTCTTCCTCGGCGTCGGCACGGGCGAGGCGATGAACGAGACGCCGGTGACCGGCGACGCGTTCCCGGGCGTCAAGGAGCGGCGGCTCCGGCTCGCCGAGGCGGTCAAGCTCATGCGCGCGCTGTGGACGGGCGAGCGCGTCGACTTCCAGGGCGAGTACTACCGGACCGAGCAGGCGACGGTCTACGACCGCCCGGACGAGCCGGTGCCGGTGTTCATCGCCGCCTCCGGTCCGCTCGCCGCCAAGCTGGCGGGGCGCGCGGGCGACGGCCTGATCGTCACGTCGGGCAAGAAGCCGGAGCTCTACGAGGAGCTCACCGCGGCCGCCGCCGAGGGGGCCGAGAAGGCCGGGCGCGACCCGGGAGCGGTCGCCCGGATGATCGAGGTCAAGCTCTCCTACGATCGCGACGCGGACTTCGCGCGCGACGCCTGCCGCTGGTGGGCGGCGCTCGCGCTCACGCCCGAGGAGAAGAGCGGCATCGAGGATCCGGTCGAGATGGAGCGCGCCGCCGACGCCGCCGCGGACCGCGCGCACACGCGCTTCATCGTGTCCGCCGACCCCGACGAGGTCGTCGAGCGGATCGCGCCCTACGTCGACCTCGGCTTCACCCGGCTCGTGTTCCACTTCCCGGACAACGACCAGCAACGCCAGATCTCGGCGTTCTGCGACGACGTCCTGCCGCGCCTGCGTGACCGCTGGCGGTAGCGCCGCGATGCCCCGCGTGATCGCGAACCTGACGATGTCGCTCGACGGGTTCATCGCCGACCCCGACGACGGGGTCGGGGAGCTGTTCGGCTGGTACGGGAACGGCGACGTCGAGGTCGACGGCGGCAACGGGCGCGTGTTCCGGATGAGCGAGACCAGCGCGGCGCTGCTGCGCGAGGCGCTCGCGAGCACCGGTGCCTTCCTCGTCGGCCGCCGCCTCTACGACCACACGCGCGGCTGGGAGGGCCGGCCGCCGGTCGACGCGCCGATGATCGTGGTGACGCACGACCCGCCGGCCGACTGGCCGCGCGACGGCGTGCCGATCACGTTCGTCTCCGAGGGGATCGAGCGGGCGGTCGAGGTCGCGCGCGCACAGGCGGGCGACGGGACGGTGTCCGTGGCGGGCGGCGCGCTCGCGCGCGAGTGCCTCGCCGCCGGGCTGCTCGACGAGGTGTGGGTCAACCTCGTGCCGGTCGTCCTCGGCACCGGGATCCCGTTCCTGGCCGGCGTGCGCAACGCGCCGGTGCGCCTCGAGGACCCGGAGGTCGTCGAGGGCACCGGCGTCACGCATCTGCGTTACCGCGTGCGCCGCTGAGCCGGACGAGGATCTCGCGCGCTCCGGGGACCGTCACGGTCGTCTCGCCCTGCCGTCCGTCCGGCGCGTGCGCGCGCAGCGTGAACCGGCCCGCCGGGAGCCGGATCGCGAAGCGGCCGTCGTCGTCGCACTGCAGCGCCAGCTCGGGCATCGGGACGGTGCTCTCGACGATCACGACCAGCGCCCCGGGCGCGGGGCGGCCGTCCGGGTCGACCACCCGCCCGGGCAGCTCGGGCGGCGGCTCAGCCTTCGGGCCAGCCGCCATCCTGCTCGACCCACCCCGTGATCTGCTCGTGCACCTCCGGGATGATCCGCGGCGCCGAGTTCGCGACCACGCCGAGCGCCGTTGGCGTCCCGCCGGTGCCGTACGCGTGGATCCCGACCGCCAGCGGCGCCGCCTCCGGCGTCTCGTGCACCCACACCGGCGCGCCGCTCTGCCCGCCGAACGTGTCGACCTCGTAGAACAGCCGCCGCTCCGTCACGCTCAGCACGCGGCTCGCGGCGTGGTACTGCTCGAACCCGCCGCCCCGGTCCGCCGGGTAGCCGGACACGTTGACGCGGAAGTCGACGAGCTGCTCGGGCGTGAGCGACCCGAGCGCGAACCACCCGACCTCGTCGCCCTTGGCCTCGTCGAGGTGGATGCAGCCGATGTCGAAGTCGGCGTTCTCGTCCTCGACCCAGCGGTCGAGCGACGTCAACCGCGTGCTCGTGACGCTGCCGAACGGGCGCAGGCTCGGGTCGCTCCCGGCGCCGACGAGCCCGGGGATGACCTCGATCGAGTCGGCCCAGCCGCCGAAGAAGTGGGTGCTGAACACGCAGTGGCCCGCCGTGAGCACCGTCTTCGGCCCGATGAACCAGCCGGTCCCGACGGCGCCGGCG
>Ga0190265_10003497_pt1 | contig 10711 bp, 12 predicted proteins | sample Popmic124T_FD_133135 | JGI IMG/M metagenome (GOLD analysis project Ga0190265, IMG submission 133135) | Populus adjacent soil microbial communities from riparian zone of Indian Creek, Utah, USA - 124 T | ecosystem: Environmental > Terrestrial > Soil > Riparian zone | place: USA: Utah | collected...
CCCTTCGCACCGAAGTTCGGGTCTTCCGTTCCAGCCATTCTGCTACCCTCCAGAGTGTTAGGTACCCTGCGGCAACAAAAGCAATGCATGTGCCATATTTGGAACATGCCAAGTGACAGCCGATTGCTTGAGAACGCGCGACGAAAACTTCTGTGCCAGTGAAGCGGTTTCGTTGCGCTGAGCCGCTCGCACCAGGCGCGCGGGTGGCGCTGATCGCTCCAGCTGGACCGCTCGTCAAGCCGGACGAGCTCCCGCGTGCGCAGGAGAACGCCCGCACACTCGGCTGGGAACCGATGGTCGGCGATCATGCCACCGAGCGGATCGGATACCTCGCCGGACACGACCGCGACCGCCTGAACGACCTGAATCGCGCGCTGCGCGACCCCAAGATCGACGGCATCTGGATCCTGCGCGGCGGCTACGGAATGATGCGCATCATCGACGGCGTCGACTACGATGCGCTGTCGCGCTCGCCGAAAATCATCATCGGCTACTCGGATGCCACCGCGCTCCACGCAGCGGTGCAACGGCGCTGCCGCCTGATAACGTTTCACGGCCCGACCGCGCGCGAGCAGCTCTCTGATTTTTCACGCGACTCGTTCAAGCGCGCAGTCAACGAGCGCGTCGACTCCTGCGGGACAGCGAGCCTCGCGCGCGAGATCAACGCCGGCGCCGCCGAGGGGCGGCTCGTCGGCGGCAACCTCGCCGTGCTCTCGTCGCTGGCGGGGACGCCGTTCGCGCCCGACTACACCGACAGCATCCTCATCCTCGAGGACATCAATGAGCCTGTGTACCGGATCGATCGCATGCTCCAACAGCTCCGCCTCACCGGCACGCTGGGCGGCTGCCGAGGGATAGCGTTCGGCGACTGCACGCACTGTCCCGAAGATGCCGGCGGCGGTGGCCGCCCACTCGACGAGGTCTTCGGCGAGCTGGCGCATGCGCTGGGAATTCCGTTTCTCGCCGGCATCCCGGTCGGACACATCCCCGAGCAGTGGACGATTCCGCTCGGCGCGATGGCGACGCTCGACACGAAAGCGCGCTCGCTCACCGTCACGTCGTACGCCTCATGACGGCAAGCCACAAGACTGGCGAGGATCTCGTCGCCGAGGCGAAGGAGCAGATCACGGAAGTGTCACCGGAAGATGTAGTGGCGATGCAGGCAAGCAACGAAGACGTCGTCTATCTCGACGTGAGAGAGCCCAACGAGTGGAACCTCGGACGCATCCCGAAAGCCGTGCACCTGCCGCGCGGCAACCTGGAGAGCAAGATCGAAGCGCTGGTCGATCGCGGCCAGCGCGTCGTCATCTACTGCGCGCGCGGAAATCGCTCGGCGCTCGCCGCTCTCACGTTGCAGCAGATGGGATACGAGAACGTCGCGTCGATGGCGCGCGGATTCGGCGGCTGGGTCGACGTCAGCGGAGAGATCGAGGAGTGAGCGAGACGAAGAGCGCGCCGGCGGCGGCGGAGGCTTTCGAGATTCCGTGCAAGGACGGACTCTCAATTCGCGGCGAGCGGTACACGCCCGAGAAATCGATCGGCACCGTGTTCGTCTGCCACGGCTTCAAGGGCTTCGCGCACTGGGGCTTCTTCCCGTACGTGGCGCAATCGCTGGCCGAGGCCGGACTCGATGCCATCACGTTCGATTTCTCCGGAAGCGGGATCGGGCCCGATCGCGAGTCGTTCACGCAGCCCGAAGCTTTCTCATCCAACACCTTCGCGCGCGAGATCGAGGACCTCGACAACCTCGTCGACTACTCGCGTCGCATGGGATGGATCGAATGGGGCGGGAAGTTCGGGTTGTTCGGCCATTCACGGGGCGGCGGAACGGTGATTCTCTACTCCGCCGTCGATGGCGCCGACGTGAACGCTCTGGTGACCTGGGCGGCGATCTCTCACATCAACCGGTGGCAGCCGGACGAGGCGCTGGAGTGGAGGAAGCGCGGCTTCAGGGAGATTGTCAACTCGAGGACGGGAGAGACGCTTCTCCTCGGCACCGATCTGCTCGAGGAATTCGAGATTCACGGCACGACCAAGGTGAACATCCAGGCAGCGGCGGCGAAGGTCAAAGCGCCGTGGCTGATCGTGCATGGCACGCTTGACGAGACCGTCCCTCACACCGAGGGCGAGCGGCTGCACGCGCTGTCGCCCAACACGAGCACGTTGCGATTGGTGGACGGCGGAAACCACGCATTCACCGCAACGCATCCTCTTGCCGAAGCCCCGCCGCTGCTCAAGCAGGCAGTGCAGGAGACGGTGCGCTTCTTCGTCAGCAACGCCACGCCCGCATGACGGATGGCCGATCTCGACGCTTTACTCGCTGACGCGGATGTACTGAAGCTTCGCTCCGCGCTCGAGTCACACAAACCGCTTCGCTCCGAGGAGGAAGAGTCGGTGCGCAAGGCCGCCGTCGCGTTGATATTCCGCGCCGGCGCAGGCGGGAGGCCCGAGCTGCTCTTCATCAAGCGGTCGGACTATCCAGGAGATCCGTGGAGTGGACAGGTTGCGTTTCCCGGAGGTAGGGAAGAACCCGGCGATGCGTCGCTTGTGGACACGGCGACGCGAGAGACGCGCGAGGAAACGGGGCTCGAGCTCGATCGCGACGGCACTTTCATCGGCACGCTCGACGACCTGCGCCCGCGCATCAATCGCTTGCCGGACGTGATCGTCCGACCCTATGTCGTTCTCCTCGGTGACTGCGCGCCGCTCATCCTGAGCCACGAGGTCGCGCACGCGTTCTGGATTCCTTTGGCGGTGCTCAAGGAAACGGAGTCGTGGCGGGACACTCCGATCCTGGCGCGCGGAATCCCGATCAGCGCCCGAGCGTTCCACCACGAGGGAAACGTCATCTGGGGGCTCACGGAGCGGATACTCGGGCAGCTCCTGGGGCTCCTCTCCGAATAAGGGGCGACCCCGCCAACTACTCTTGCTACAAAGTTAGGATATACTAACTTATTAGTTCTACAGTAATAATCGAGGGAATCGCGCTTGGCTACCCGAATCAATCCGACCGCTCCGCTCACCCCTGATCAACCGCCGCCTCCCCCGCCGGGGTGGCGCCACGCCCGCGTCACTCCCTCCCTGGCCGAGGTCTACAGGACCGTTCCCGTCTCCGGGCTGGGCTGGTGGCGGAAGATTCTCGCCTTCGCGGGGCCGGGTTATCTGGTGGCGGTCGGCTATATGGATCCGGGCAACTGGGCCACCGATCTAGCCGGAGGAGCGCAGTTCGGGTACACGCTCCTGACGGTGATCCTGATGTCGAACTTGATGGCGATCCTGCTTCAGGGTCTCGCGTGCAAGCTCGGCATCGTAACCGGACGCGATCTCGCCCAGGCCTGCCGCGACCATTACTCGCGGCCCGTCAACTTCCTGCTCTGGGTCGCCTGCGAGATAGCGATCGCCGCCTGCGACCTGGCCGAAGTCATCGGGACGGCCATCGCCCTCAATCTGCTGTTCGGAATTCCGGTCACCTGGGGCGTCGTCATCACCGCCATCGACGTGCTGATGATCCTGTACCTCCAGAACAAGGGATTCCGGCTGCTCGAGGCGCTGGTCATCACGCTCATCGCGACCGTCGGAGTCTGCTTCCTGTTCCAGATCATGCTGGCCCAGCCGCCGCTGGGAGCAGTGCTGCGGGGATTCATCCCGTCGCCCGAAGTAGTGACCAATCCCGGCATGCTTTACGTCGGAATCGGGATACTCGGGGCGACGGTCATGCCGCACAACCTCTATCTGCACTCGTCAATCGTGCAGACGAGGCAGTACGAGCTGACATCGCCGGGAAAGCACGAGGCGGTGAAATACGCGTTCATCGATTCGACCATCGCGCTGTCATTCGCCCTGTTCATCAACGCCGCGATCCTCATCATCGCCGCGGCGACCTTTCACAACACCGGGCACTCCGATGTCGGAGAAATCCAGGACGCGTACAAGCTGCTGACGCCTCTGCTGGGTGCGGGCGCCAGCACGGTTTTCGCGCTCGCCCTACTGGCATCGGGCCAGAACTCGACGATCACGGGCACCCTCGCCGGCCAGATCGTGATGGAAGGGTTCCTCAACATCAGGCTGCGGCCGTGGCTGCGGCGGCTGATCACCCGCATGATCGCCATTATCCCGGCGGTGATCGTTTCGTTCATCTACGGAGAGAGCGGAACGGCCAAGCTGCTGGTTTTCAGTCAGGTGATTCTCAGCATGCAGCTCTCCTTCGCCGTCTTTCCGCTGGTAATGTTCACGTCGGACAAGCTCAAGATGGGGGAGTTCGTCAATCCGATGTGGCTCAAGGTGCTTGCCTACCTCGTCGCAACGGTGATCGCGGGGCTCAACATCTGGCTGCTGGTCCAGTTCTTCACAGGAGCGTGAACCGATGATGTACGAGCGCATTCTTGTGCCACTCGAGAACACCGAGTACGACGAAGTGATTCTTGCCCACGTGCGGAAACTGGCAAGCCTCTGTGGCGGCTCGGCCATCGTCCTCATCCACGTCGCCGACGGGTGGGCCGCGCGCAACATCAAGGAACTCCAATTGCGTGAGTCCGAGGAGATGAAGAGCGATCGCGAATACATCGAGAAGGTCGCGGACGAGCTGGAGACCGAGGGCTTCAAGGTCGACGCCCTTCTCGCCGGCGGGGATCCCGCCAGGGAGATCGCGGCCGCGGGCGAGCGCGAGAAGTGCGACCTGATCGCGATGGCCACCCACGGCCACCGCGGCCTGGCCGACGTTCTGCGCGGCAGTGTCGCGCACGAGCTGCGGCACATCTCGATGCTTCCGGTGCTGATGGTTCGCGCAAGTCCGGACGCTCACTCGCGTCCGGCGAGCTGACGGTGGCACGCGGAGCGGCGAAGGCGGCGCGTGAGGCCGCCCGGAGAGACGAGCCGCTCACCGAGCACGTCGAAGACTACCTCAAGACGATCTACGCCATCGGGAAGGGAACAGGCCCCGCGGCGACCAACGAGATCGCGCAGCGACTCGCGCTCGCACCCGCATCAGTCAGCGGGATGGTGCGGCGGCTCGCCGACCAGGGACTTCTCGCCTACGAGCGATATCACGGCGTCAAGCTCACCGCCACCGGCCGCCGCGCCGCGCTTCGCACGCTCCGCCGCCACCGCGTGATCGAGGCGTACCTCTCACGCGCGCTCGGGTATCCATGGGACCGCGTGCATGACGAGGCCGAGCGCCTCGAGCACGCGGCGTCCGACGAGCTCGTCGATCGGATGGCCGCCACCATCGGTGAGCCGATAGTGGATCCGCACGGCGCGCCCATTCCCACCCGCGAAGGGGCAGTCGACGAAACCGAGTACACTTCGCTCGCCGACCTCGACGTCGGCACCACCGGAGTCGTCGCGCGCGTCGCCGACGAGGATCCGGAGATGCTGCGCTACCTCGGCGAGCTCGCCATCCGGCCCGGGAAGCAGGTGACGGTAAAGGCGCGCGCTCCGTTCGACGGTCCCATCACGCTCACGGTCGGCAAGCACGAGATCTCCATCGGACCCGCGCTCGCCGCGCAGGTGATGGTCGGACCCGCGCGAGACAGGGGAGCGAAGCGCCGCTAGCTTTCCGCGGGTGATCGTCACTCTCGCGGCTTTTCTCTCCGTAATTCTGCTCCAGCAGGACTCGACGACGCCGCTCCGGACGGTCGCGGTCGACGAAGCATTCGCCGAACGGGCCCACCTCAATGTCGGCGACCGGCTGGCAATCGCCAGGCGGCCGGGAAGCGAAGCGAGTGATGCGGATTCAGTCGTCGTCGGCGCGATCTTCAGGCGCGGCGCCGACCCGTCCGAGGTGGCGCGCGGGGATTTCAAGGTGCGCCTGCACCTCGATCAGCTCCAGCAGATCTCGGGTTACGGCGACCGCGTCGACCGGTTCGCGATCGCCACCACCGACTCGGCCGATATCGCCCGCGCCATCGAGCGGATCAACGCCCAGGCTTTCGGGTTCAGGGCGCATCGCTCGCGCGACATCGCCGTCGAGACATCCCGGACCTTTCTCGTCGTGAGCCGGTTTCACCGCGCGATCGGGGTGATCACGATCGTCGCCAGCTCGGTGTTCCTGCTCTGCATCATGGTGCTCAAGGTCGACGAGCGCCGCCGCGACATCGCCGCGCTCCGACTGATGGGGATCTCGCGGTCATCGGTCGCGCAATCGATAGTGATCGAGGCAGCGCTCGTCGCCGTCCTCGGCAGCGCGCTGGGGGTGCTGCTGGGATGGCTCGCTTCGCTCTACGTGAACGCCCATTACCAGGAGATCTACCGGACGCCGCTCGAGTTCTCGATCATCACCGGGCCCATCGTCGCTTTCGCCGTATCGCTGTCGCTGGTGCTCGGCATCGCGGCAGGACTCGCCGCATCGCTGCGCCTCGTTCGTACACCGCCCCTCACTCTGTTCGGGCGCTAGGTGAGGCTCACGCTGGCGAAAGCGTCGCTGGTGCGACACCGCTCCCGCACCATCCTCGCCGTGCTCGGAGTGGCGATCGCCGCGGCGATGCTGCTCGACATGGTGATGCTGGCCTCGGGAATGCGCGAGTCGTTCCGCGACCTCCTGATGTCGCGCGGCTTCGAGATAAGGCTCGCCCCAAAGTGGACGCTGCCGTTCGACACGGATGCCACGATCGCGGATGTGGCGGGCGTCACCGAGGCTCTTCGCGCCAACCCCGACATCGAGGCGATCAGTCCGGTGATGGGTGCGTCCATCCACATTCCCGTCGGCAGCCGCAACGTCAGCAGTCCGATGCTCGGGATCGATCCATCGGTGCAGGGAGACTATGAGATGGTTGCCGGAGCTGATCTCACGCGCCCGGATGCCATCGTCGCCAACGACTACCTGCTCGAGCAGCTCGGCGCCAGCGTCGGGGACACGCTCCTCGTGGCGACAGGATACGATCCACAGACGCGCGGCTACACCGGCCAGCGCAGGCTCGTCGTCACCGGCCGCGCGCGCTTCATCTACGGAGCAGCGGCGCAGCCTGGGTCGGCAGTGCGGAGGGAAACGCTCGAGGGAATGGTCGAGCCTGAAAAACGCAATCGCGCTTCGCTCTTCATGCTGCGCCTCCGCGAGGGAGCGGGCACCGAGGAGGTGCGCACCTGGATCGCCGGCGAGCTGCCGAAGGTGTCGGTGATCTCCATCGCGAGCGCGATTGAGGTGGTGGATCGGAGACTCAGCTACTTCCGGCAGCTCGCGCTCATTCTTGGCGCGGTGAGCCTGTTCGTCGGCTTCCTTCTGGTCACGACGCTGATGACCGTTTCGGTCAACGAGCGCGCGGGAGAGATCGCGGTGATGCGCGCCATCGGTGTGTCTCGAGCGCACGTAGTGCAGCAGATCGTCCTCGAGGGGATTGCGATCAGTCTTGCCGGCGCGGTCGTCGGCCTGGCGCTGGGGTTGGCTACGGCGCGCTACCTCAACACGATCCTGTCCGCGTTTCCCGGACTGCCGGTGGCGATCGATTTCTTTCTCTTCCAGCCGCGCTCGGCGTGGTCCGCGCTCGGTCTGCTCATCGCCAGCGGGATCGGCGCCGGCATTTTCCCGGCCTGGCGCGCCGCGTCGCTGCCAATCGCCGAGTCGCTGAGGCGAGAGGCGATCGCGTGAAGGGACCGGTGATGGTGTCGCTCCGCGATGTCAGGCGCGACTACGCGCTGGGTGCCGAGCGTGTGCACGCGCTTCAGGGCGTGACGCTGGACGTTCATTCCGGGGATTACGTGGCGATTGTCGGCCCATAGAAGAATGGCAAATCGACGCTGCTCAATCTGATCGGTGTCATCGATCAGCCGACCTCGGGCACGGTCTCGATTGCGGGCAAGCGTGTGGACGGCATGAGCGACCGCGAGGCGACGTCCTTTCGGCTCCGCAGCATCGGGTTCGTCTTCCAGCGCTTCTATCTGATGCCGATCCTTTCGGCCCTCGAGAACGTGGAGCTGCCGATGGCCGAAGCGAAGGTGTCCGGTGAGGAGCGGAAGAAGAGGGCGGCCGAGCTGCTCAATTACGTCGGGCTGGGCGAGCGGCTCAGGCACCGTCCGTCCGAGCTTTCGGGCGGAGAGCAGCAGCGCGTGGCGATCGCGCGGGCGCTCGCCAACAAGCCATCCCTCCTGCTCGCCGACGAGCCGACGGGTGAGCTCGATGCGCATACTGGCGCCGAGATCATCTCGCTGTTCCGCAGGCTCAACGCCGATGGAACTACAATCGTAGTTGTAACCCACGACGAGGAGCTGTCCGAGGCGGCGAGCCGGCAGGTTCACATGCGCGACGGAAGAATCGTCGGCGACGCGTTCGAGACGTGATCAGGCTGCTCGCGTTCCGGAACATCGCCTACCGCCCGTGGCGGTCGCTGCTCCTGTTCTTCGGCTACGGAGTAGGCGTGGCGGTGATGATCGTGCTTCTCTCGATCGGCGAAGCGATGCTGACGCAGGCGCGGAGCGAGCGACTGATCGGCGGCGGCTCGATCACGGTTCTGCCCGAGGGTCTGGACGTCGAGGTGATGAAGACGGGTGGAATCGGCGGGCTCTTCTTCTCGATCGACAACGCCAGATTCCTGTACCGGCAGCTGCTCGCCTCTCCGCGCTACCGCCGGGACATCGCCTCTGTCGCGCCGCAGATCGAGGGCCGGGTGCTCTACGTCCGCGTTCCCGATGGGAGCGAGTTCGTCGTGCACGCCATGGGCGAGATACCTGCGGCGAACGAGGCGGTGGGCGCGGCGGCTGAAGTGGTCGATGGAAGCTGGGAGAACGACGACGGCGACCGGCGCTGGATTTCGCCGACACCGGCCGAGCTCCGCCACGAGATCGACCGGTTTCACCTGCCGTCGAGCGAGCTCGCCAATCGCGACACCTGGGCCGAGTGGCACTACTTCAACGTCCTCTCACAGGGTGGCAAGCGCTGGGCATTCATCTCGTTCATCGTCGGTGGCGATGTGACGGGAACCGACTGGGGCGGCAATCTCGGAATCACTCTGCGAGAGCAGGGAGGTGCCACGCGCCGCTTCGCGACGACCGTCGATCGCTCACGCGTGCAATTCTCGACGACCAGGGCCAACCTGGTGCTCGGCGACTCGCACGTGACGGTGCTGCCGAACGGCGACTATCGCGTCGTCGCCGCCGCCCGGGAGGAACGCGGCGATGGTCGAGTCCAGCTGTCGCTGACGGTGTCTCCCGGCCAACATGCATACTTTCCCGGCGTCTCGATGGGCGGGGGCGATTTCGTTTCCGGCTACACCGTGCCGGCATTGCGCGCCCACGCTTCGGGAACGCTCTGCGTGGATGGGACGTGCGAGACGCTGACCTCGGCGCAGGCCTACCACGACCACAATTGGGGAGTGTGGAAGGGTGTCACGTGGGAATGGGGAGCGTCGCGCGCCGGGCAGTACAGCTTTCTCTATGGCCGCGTGCATTCGCCCGACAGCACCGCGTCCGTCCCACCGATTCTCGTCTACCTCGTCGACTCGCTCGGGTTTCGCGCCGTGTTCCGGCCCAAGGCAGTCTCATACGAGGACGGGCGCACCGTTCGCGTCGGAAGTCGCAACCTCACGGTGCCTTCGCGGGCGGTGCTGTTTGACGAGCGCGATGGTGACACGCTGCGCATCGAGATCTCGATCGAGGATGCGATAGCGACCGACACCCGGACTCAGCGGCGCGATGTGCTGGGCACTGCCGATGCCGCTGCCATCGAAACGAAAGCCCCATATTTCATTCAGATGAAGGGGACCGCCCGCGTTTCCGGACGGCTCGATGGCGAGCTGATCGAGGGCAGCGGCGCGGGATTCTTCGAGACATTCCGGTAACCATGGCCGACGCTCACGCATTCCCGCACCTCCTCCTTGTAATTGCCGCGCTGCTGACGACGGCCAAGCTCCTCGGCGCGCTCGCTCAGCGCGTGGGACAGCCGGCCGTGCTGGGCGAGCTGACCGCCGGAATGATCCTCGGCGCTTCGGTATTCGGGCTGCTGGACCCGGCGGATCCGGTGATTCACGCGCTGGCCGAGCTCGGCGTGATCGTCCTGCTGTTCGAGATCGGACTGCACACCGACCTGCGGTCGATGGCGAAGGTCGCCGGGACCGCCACCACGGTCGGGTTGGTGGGCGTGATCCTGCCATTCGGCCTCGGTTACTACGCGGCCTCGAGCATTCTCGGATTCGATCGAATCCCCGCCCTCGTCTGTGGTGCGGCGCTGACTGCGACATCCATAGGGATCTCGGCGCGCGTGCTCGGAGATCTCGGCCAGCTCGATACTCGCGAGGGTCAGGTCGTGCTGGGCGCGGCGGTGCTCGATGATGTCGTCGGACTCATCGTCCTTTCCGTCGTCTCGAGCATCGTACTCGGTGGGGAGTGGAGCGTCTCGAGTGTAGCGGTGACCACCGGACTGGCGGTCGGCTTCATCATCGTTGCGCTCACGCTCGGCGGATTCCTGGCCCGCCCGGTGTTCGCCTCGCTGCGGACGATTCGCACGTCGGGAACACTCGGCGTCGTAGCGCTCGCGTTCGCGTTTCTTCTTTCATCGTTGGCGGCGACTTCCGGCTCCGCGATGATCATCGGCGCATTCGCGGCGGGGGTGATCCTTCACGGCAGCGCGGAACGGGCAGAGATAAGCCGCGCCGCAACGACGATCGGCCATTTCCTCGTGCCGATATTCTTTGCGACTGTCGGCGCTTCGGTGCAGCTCTCCGCTTTCATGGATCCACGCACGCTGGCCGCGGGCGGATTGCTCATAGTGGCCGGAGTAGTCGGAAAG
>Ga0190265_10003498_pt1 | contig 10710 bp, 5 predicted proteins | sample Popmic124T_FD_133135 | JGI IMG/M metagenome (GOLD analysis project Ga0190265, IMG submission 133135) | Populus adjacent soil microbial communities from riparian zone of Indian Creek, Utah, USA - 124 T | ecosystem: Environmental > Terrestrial > Soil > Riparian zone | place: USA: Utah | collected...
CGTGAGCTGGTCCTGGGCGGTGGCCAGGCCGTCCCCGACCTCGAGCAGGAAGGCGTAGGTGCCGGGGGACGCCGGGGTGAAAGTGGCCTGGGCCTGGTTGGCGCCGGCCAGGGTCACCGCGGGGCCGGAGAGCTGCGTCCAGGCGTAGGTGAGAGGGTCGGGACCGGAGTCGGGATCGGAGGAGGCCGAGCCGTCGAGCGTCACCAGGGTGTTGACGAGCACGGTCCGGTCCTCTCCGGCGGCGGCCGTGGGGGGCAGGTTCGCCGTCAGGTCGCCGGTCGCCACGAGAGAGAAGGGCTGCGGCCCGTTGGGCACGGTGAACGAGCGCACGGTCACCGTGTAGGCCCCGGCCGCCGGGCTCGCGAGGAGAACCTGCTCCAGGGTGTTCCTGCGGTCGGCCGTGCCGCCGGTCGTGGACTGACCCGAAGCGAAGACGTTGCCGCGGAAGGTCGTCCCGCCGGGGCCGGTCACGATCAGGTCCAGGTCGTTGTTGATGTTCGGGTTGGCCGCCGGGGTCGAGGGGAAGTCGGTCCAGGCCAGGGTGACCTTCAGGGGCTGCCCCGCGGCGACGTTGAAGCGGTAGACGCGCTCCTCGTTCGTCGAGCCCGCGGGGAAGTCCGGGGCGTTGTCCTTCACCCACAGCTTCCTCGGCTCGCCCACGAAATGCAGGGCGTCCTCGAGCAGCACCCGCCCCCAGCCCTGGCAGTTGCCGGGGATGACCGGAGCGCTGGTCATGCTCTTGGCCGAGGAGACCAGGGTCGCCTTCACCAGGGCGGCTGAAGGGGTGAAGCCGTTCATCGGGACCTCGGTGCCGGAGGGATACCAGCCATCCATGTAGTACTGGCGGATCAGCGCCGCGAGGCCGGCGGCACCCGGGGTCGCCATGCTGGTGCCGCTCGAGGCCTTGGTGTCGCAGTTGTTGGAGGTGACGTTGTTGTCGCTGTTGGCCGAGATGATGTTCGATCCCGGCACGGTCACCTCGGGCTTCAGCCGGCCGTCTGCCGTCGGCCCACAACTGCTGAAGCCGGACATCGAGTTGGCGGCCGAGCCGCGCAGGGTGGAGCCCACCGAGACGCCGCTCTTGGCGGTCGAGGGGGTCGACACGGTGGCGTTGCCCGGCCCCGAGTTGCCCGCGGCGAAGAAGATCAGGAAATCCTTGTGGTTCCACATGAACTCGTCGACGTCCTGGCTGCCGGCCGAGTAGTTGTTCTGCACCGCCGCGTTCTCGTTGTCCCCCCAGGAGTTGGTGTGGAAGCGGGCGCCTTGGGTGTAGGCCTGCTGGAAGATCGGGTTGAGATCGACCACCGGGCAGCCGATGCCGGGCAGGTCGCCGCAGTTGTCGACCTGGTAGCCGCCGTCCTGGATGACGAGCTTGGCTCCCGGCGCCATGCCGTCCCCGGCGTTGTGGAGGAGCAGGCTCGAGAAGTTGTCTCCGGCCGCCGTGCCGGCCACGTGAGAGCCGTGGTCCTGGGTGTCCCACTCCGAGTTGGCGATGCCGCCGTTGCACTCGTTCTGCCAGAGGAAGTCGACGGCGATCACCTTGCGCTGGCTGGTGTCGACCAGGGTGCCGCCGTTGCAGGCGTTGGTCGGCGGCAGGCCGCGGGCGGGATCCCTGAAGTAGCACATGTCGGCGTCGATCCCGGTGTCGAGCACGGCGATCGTTTGCCCCTCGCCGAAGATCCCCTGGGTGAAGAGCGGGGTCGTCTGTCCGGCGGAGAGGCCGGACTGCCCCACCCAGACGGTGGTGTCGTTGAGCAGCGTGCGGCGGGTTTCGAGGTCGATCCAGAAGACGTCTCCGAGGCGGGCCATGGCCTCGCGGTGGCGGACGATCTCGGCGTCGGAAAGGAGGAGCCGAACGCGGGAGAAGTAGGGGTTCCGCCCCCGACCGACGACCCCTTCGATGCCCAACCCGCCCAGAGAGCGGACGACCTCCTCGGGGTCGGCGTCCGGATAGACCTGCAGCATGACTTGGCGGAATCCGCCCTCAGCCTTGCCTTCTCCCACACCGGCGCCCACGCCGGCCACGGCGCGGGAGATCTTGTAGAGGGGGTGATACGGGCCGGCCCAGCGGGCGCCCAGAGTGGCCAGGACGCCCGCGTCCTGGCGGGCCCCGGCCCGCATCCTTACCAGGAAGGTGTCGAACGGCAGGTAGGTGTAGACCCTCTCCACGGCGCCGCGCAGCGCCGCGAGCTGCTCCGCGGTGACCGGGCCCGGGAACTTCACGAGGACGACCTCATCCCCGCCCGCGCCCGCCGGCTCGGCGGCAAGGCCCTCCGGAACCGCGGGAGGCCTCTCGACGTCCACGACGACCGAGGTCAACGAGATCAGCCGCGAGCGGTCGTCCACGCCAGGACCCGCGGCGCGGGCGGCACCCGAGCCGAGCAAGACGAGGACCAGCGTGGCCCGGAGAAAAGAGTTCCTGCCGTTCATCGAGGTCTCCTACTGCTGCTGAGTGACCTTCACGTCGTCGGTCGCCGGCGCCGCCGGGATCGAAGATCAGTTGAGACGAGCCATCACGGACTGAGGTTTGGCCGCCGGGATCGAAGCTCGTGCGTAGTGCCGAAGGTTGCGCGTGGCAAGGGCTCCAGTCGGTTCCGGACGCTGTTCAAAGGTGCCCAGGAGCTCGGCGGCAGGGCCGCATGAGGATGTCGATTGAGGGCTACGTCGATCAAGACGTCCGTGTCGAGCAGGACGATCACAGGTAGCGCTTTGCCAGGGAGTTGTATCTCTCGTCGTCCTGGCCGGCAGGCTCGAACCTCCCTCGCCACCGTTGAGAGAACTGGAGCTCTTCATCCTTGATAACCCCACGCAACGAGGTCTCGATGAGTTGCGACAAGGACATCCCTCGAGAGCGGGCGTACCGCTTCGCCTGCGGGATCAAGTCCTCCTCGATCTTCACGGTCAGCCTCGCCTTCATAGATCCTCCCCCGTATACGGCTCCAAGAGCAATCATACGTCTACGGAGTGAGTTGTCCACCTGGGCAGTGCCAGCGAAAGGGCCCGTGATAGCATCCCAACTACAGGCAAGACTGCTGAATTGGTGGAGAGATCGAGATGAGCCGGGAGACGGCGCGAAGGATTTTCTTGTCGATTGCGATGAGCCTTTCGGCCTTGCAGGCCGCCGTTGCGGCGGACGCGGAGCCCGTCACCCAGGTGGGACCTCTGGCCCTTTCCGAAGCGGTGGGAGAGAAGGCGATGGCCCCGCCGCCGATGCGGCTCGCCGAGTCGCTCAGCCTCCTCCCGGCGATGACACTTCGCCGGGCGGCCGAAGGCGCGGTGGACCAGGTCGAGGCCTTGAAGGCCTGGAACGCCGGCGGGGGGAACCGGCCCTTGAAGATCGGCTTCTCCCGCCCCCTCGCGGAGCCGGCGCGTGTGTTGCTGGACGCGGACGTCTTGGCCAAGGCGGACTATCAGGGGTATGCCCAGGGCTTCGTCGCCGAGTCCTTTACCGGCAGCCTGGTCTGGGGGACGCACCTGCGGGTGGCCGACGCCCATCGCCTGCGCCTGCACCTCTCCGACGTGAAGCTCCCCGCGGGGAGCCGCCTGTGGGTGTGGGGCCTCGGCGAGGAGCCGCGGGAGTTCGGTCTGGAGCTGCTGGGCCCCGGAGGCGACCTGTGGACGCCCAGCGTGGGCGGCGGGGACGCGTTCCTGGAGGTCGAGCTGCCGCGGGCGGCGGTCGCCTCCGGCGAACGGTTCCAATTCGACCTCCGAGAGGTCGGCGAGATCTTCGCCTTGGGCACCGTCGTGAAGCTCGGCGAGTGCCTGACCGACGGCTCCTGCGTCACCTCCGGCACGCTCGCCTTCATCGCCGACTACAGAAAGGCCGTGGCGCACCTCGAGTTCGTGGACGGCGGCGGCACCTTCATCTGCACCGGAGGGTTGCTCAACGACACCGACACCGCCTCGGTCGTCCCCTACCTGCTGACGGCCAACCACTGCTTCGAAGCCCAGGCCGCGGCCTCGACACTCGAAGCCTTCTGGGACTTCAGAACCGCCTCCTGCAACGGCACGGTGCCGAATCCCGGCTCGCTGCCGCGCAGCAACGGCGCCACGCTCCTCGCCTCGTCGGCCGACACCGACTTCACCCTGGTGCGGCTGAACGGCATCCCCGCGGGACGGTTCCTCCTGGGCTGGACGGCCACCCCGGTCGCCAACGGCACCACGCTCCACCGGCTCTCGCACCCGGAGCCGGGGAGCACGGTCTTTCCGCAAACGTATACGCGCTCCGTCGTCTCCGGCAGCTTCCAGGGCTGCCCGGGGATCCCGCGGCCGAAGTTCATCTACTCGTTCGCCAACCAGGGAGGCTCCTTCGGCGGCAGCTCCGGCGCGCCGATCGTCCTCCCCGGCGGCCAGGTGGTGGGACAGCTCCTGGGGGCCTGCGGCCCCAATCCCGACGACGGCTGCAACCGCTCGAACGCCGAGGTGGACGGCGCCTTCGCCGCGACCTTCCCGTCGATCTCGCGGTTTCTCAGCCCGCCGGTCACGAGCGGGCCGTGCGTCGCGAATGCCAGCACGCTCTGCGTCGACCGGCAGGCAGGGGACAAGCGCTTCAAGATCCAGGTGGCCTTCCAGACCTCTCAGGGCGGCGGCCTCTCAGGCGCGGGCACGGCGATCCCGCTGTCGAGCCTCGGCGTCAATTCCGGGGGCCTCTTCTGGTTCTTCGGCGCCTCGAACCCCGAGATGCTCGTCAAGGTGATCGACGGCTGCGGAGTGAACCAGAAGTTCTGGGTCTTCTATTCGGCAGGCACCAACGCCGGGCTGACCACCACCGTCACCGACACCGTGACCGGCGCGACCAAGACGTATACGAACCCCGACTTGACCGCCGCGGCCCCGGTGCAGGACACGAGCGCGCTGCCCTGCAACTGACCGTCAGCTCAGGAACCGGCTGCGTAGGTCCGGCGTCGGCAGCCAGCAGCTCTCGGTCTTGCCGAACCAGCGGTAGCGGTTCCGGGCGATGAAGCGGTAGACGAGGTCGCGCAGGGGACGGGGGACGAGACGGAAGGCGGCGAGCAGGCGCCAGGCTCCTCTAAGCCTCCCGGCGATGCGCAGGGCCGCGTCGCTCTCCTTGAACCAGCGGCCGTCCTCGATCAGCAGGACGCTGTTCAGGTCCTGGGGATCGATCCCGTGCTCGGCCTGGAGCCGCTGCCCCGCCTCGGACTGGAGGGAGGCGAAGCGGAACCGGGCCTCGGGGTCGCGCTCGATGATGAGCTGGACAGAGCCGCTGCAGAGGTTGCAGACGCCGTCGAAGAGCACGACCGGATTCGCCATCAGCCCAGGCCCTCGATCTCGTCGCGCAGCCCCAGGCTCGTGATCACGCGGTGGAGGTGGTTGGGGTGGAGCCCCAGGCGCTCGGCGGCCCGGGTGATGGTGCCGCCGCTCTCCCGCACGGCGTCGACGATCAGCCGGCGCTTCAGGTCGTTGACGGCGTCGTGGTAGCGGGTGGCGGCAGGGCCCTCGGCGGCGTCGATGGACGATGCGGAAGCGGTCTCCAGAAGCGTCTCGGGGAGGTCTTCCGGGTGGATCGTGTCGTCCAGCCCGAGGACGACGGCGCGCTCGACGGCGTTGCCCAACTCGCGGACGTTGCCGGGCCAGTCGTAGCGGGCGAGGAGAGCGCGGGCCTCGGGCGAGATGCCGACGACCTTGCCACGCACGGCGAGGCCGTGGAGGGAGGCGAAGTGGCTGGCGAGGAGGGGGATGTCCTCGCGGCGCTCGCGCAGGGGGGGCATGGCGATCGAAACGACGTTCAGCCGGTAGTAGAGGTCGGCCCGGAAGGTCCCTTCGGCGATGCCCCTGGGCAGGTCGCGGTTGGTCGCGGCGATCAGGCGGATGTCGACCGCCTGGGAGCGCGTGCCGCCCACCCGTTCGAAGGTGCGCTCCTGGAGCACGCGCAGGAGCCGCGCCTGGAGCGGCAGCGGCATCTCCCCCACCTCGTCCAGGAAGAGGGTGCCGCCGTGGGCGACCTCGAGCTTGCCCGTCTTCCTCTCCACGGCGCCGGTGAAGGCGCCCTTCTCGTGGCCGAAGAGCTCGCTCTCCAGCAGGGTCTCGGAAAGCGAGGCGCAGTTGATGGCGACGAAGGGCCGGCCGGCGCGCGGGCTGGCGAGGTGGATGGCGCGGGCGGCCAGCTCCTTGCCGGTGCCGCTCTCGCCTAAAAGGAGCACGGTGGCCGCGGTGGGCGCCACCCGGGTGACGAGCTCGTAGACCCTGCGCATGGCGGGGCTCTCCCCCACCAGGCCATGCCCCAACTCGGCGGCCTGGAGGCGCCGGTTCTCGCCCTCCAGCCGCTCGGCCCGGAGGGCGGCGGCGAGCGGCCCGGCGGCGAGCGCCGCGGCGGCGGCCAACCACTGCAGGTGATCGGCGTCGAAGTGGACGCCAGGCTCCCGGGTGTCCAGGTAGAGGAGGCCCAGCGGCCGGTCCAGGCTCAGCAGGGGCACACAGGCGAGGGAGCGGATGCCGGCGGCCTCGACGCTCCGGGAGGGGTCTTCGCGCGCGGTGTCGAGCAGCAGGGCGGTGCACTCGCCGAGCACCCGGGCCGTCACCGTGGCGCTCACCGCGAAGGGGCGCTCGCCGTCCGAGCCCGCGGTTACCCGGCGGTAGAGGGCCGGGAACGCCTCGCCGTCCGCCGGCAGGAGCGCTGCCCGCTCCGCGGGCACGGCGGCCAGGGCTCGCTCCAGCAGGTGCCGGCCGAGCGCCTCGGATCCGGTGAGCGAGCCGGCGGCGGCGCCGAGCGCGAGGAGAGCCGAGAGAGAACGGGCGGTGCGCTCGGCCGAAGGGTCGGAGAGCCCCAGGGCGGCTCCGAGGCTCTCGGGCCGCAGATAGAGGGAGTCGGCGACGGAGAGCCGGATTTCGGTCTCCCCCAGGAAAGCCGGCTCCTCGGGCTCCTCGGCCGGGGACGGCTCCTCCATCCTGGCGGGACGCAGAGAGACCAGAAAGGTGGACTCGCAGAGGAGCAGGAAGTCCCCGTGCTCCAGGGCCCTCTCCCCCACCGGCTGCCCGTTGACGAAGGTGCCGCGGCGGCTGCCGAGGTCGACGACCTGCCAACCGGCGGCGGTGCGGCGCAGGAGGCAGTGCTGGCGAGAGATGGCCGAATCCGGGATACGCAGGCCGCTCGCCGGGTGGCGGCCGACGGCGATCTCGTCTCCGAGCAGCTCGAAGGTCTGCCCCTGCAACGGGCCGGTCAATGCGACGAGGGAGGGGGGCACGGTTCTCTTGTCCAGCGTTTCCGCTAGGGTACTCTAGCGCAGAGGTTAGCCTTGCATCGAGCCCACGTGCGCCACCTCCTGGGAAGAGGAGGGGGAGAGCCGCCTGGCACGCCACGTGCGATGGACCCTCGGCAGCGCACGATCCAGTCCCAGAACGGAGGAAACACCGATGTCCGAAGAGCCCAATGCGGGTCCCATCGATCACCTCGTCGAGGTCGCATGCGACCTCGCCAACCACACCTTGAGCGTAGAAGACTCCCTCTCCCTCAAGCTCGGCGACCTGGTGGTGTGGAGCTTCCTCGGCCTCCCGGAGGGTTGGACGCCGTGGGTCGAGTTCGAGCACGAGTCGGATCACGGCTTCCTGGGGCCCTTCGCGGGCCTCTCCCAGAGCGCCGCCGGGGTGTGGGGGCGCTGCCGGCTCGACCTCGCGGAAGACGCACGGAGCTTCGTCTACCGTGCCACGATCCAGAAGGGCGTCGGCCTGGGCTTCGGGTCTCCCTTCGCCGTGGTCTCCAGCGGCGAGAGCACGATCAGCGTGCTTCCGGCCGAGGTCGGCGTACGGCAGGTCTTCACGGCGGCCCCGAAGGCCGGTTCCCCCAACGTCCTCGACGTGACGCCGCGCGGAGTCGTCATCGAGGCGGGCGACACGGTGGAGTGGCGGTTCGAAGGCCTGCCGGAGGACCTCCCCGCCTGGCGGCCGCGGGTGAACTTCCGCCGCTACGACGGCTCCGGCTCCCCGACGAACCTGCTGCTCGGCCCCTTCACCAGCCTCACCTACGCACAGGGCAAGGTGCAGGGAATGGGCAACAACAACATCGCCGGCACCTACTACTTCGAGGTGGCGGTGGTGAAGCTCGAAAGCGGCGAGGTGCTCTGGCTCGGCAGCGGCGACCCTGCGATCGACAACCGGGGCGGGGCGGGCGATCCGAACTCAGGAGGTGGCGGCGGAGGCTAGGAGCAGCTCGCGAAAAGCCGGATCCTCGCGTAGGCTCTCGAAGCCCGGAATGCCGAACCAGCGGGCCTGCGTGCCGAGCGCGAGCGCCTTGCGGGTCATGGCGAGGGCCGAAGTCTTCTCTCCGGCGAGGGCGAAGACCAGGGCCGCCTGATAGATGACCTCCACGTCCTCGGGGTTGCGCTGCAACGTGTCGAGGACGATCTCGACCGCCGGACGGATCTCGCCCAGTTGAGCCAGGCACTGGGCGCGGATCGTCCGCTCGATTCCGGTCAGGGGCGCGCCTCCCTCCTTCTCCTCCAGGCTGGACAGGACCTGGCGGTAGAGGCGGTGCGCCTCCGCGCGGCGCCCCAGGGCCAGCTCGGCGTCGGCGAGGTTCAAGGTCACCGTAACGTGGCCGGGTTCCAAGGCGAGCGCCCGCCGGTACTCCACGGCGGCCTGCTCGAAGCGGCCGAGAAGGAAACGGACCAGGCCGAGGTTGGTCAGGTCGCTGCGCTGCGGGCCGCTCCGCACCAGCTCCTGGTAGATCGTCTCGGCGCGCCGGAGATCCCCATAGAGGAGCTCCAGCTCCCCCAGCTTGGCGAGCGCCCAGGTGTTGCCGGGAACCAGCTCGAGAACGCTTTCCAGGTGACGGCGCGCCGCCTCGACATCGCCGCTGCGGAATTCCAGCTCGCTCAGGAAGAGGAGATCGCGCCAGGCGGGCCGGCGCTCGACCAGGAGGCGCAGCGTGGCGATGGCCTCGCCGACCCGTCCCCGCCGGGCGTCGATCTGGGCCCGCTGCAGGGCCACCAGGGGGTTTCCGGGCACCAGGGTCTCCAGCCGGTTGAGGAGCTGGTCGGCCTGCGGCCACTCCTCTTCGGTGACCGCCAGGCGGATGGCGACCCCGAGCTGGTTCGGGTCGTCCGGCGCCAGAGCCGGCACGGGTTCCAGGAAGGCGCGGGCACGGCGCAGGAGCTCAGGTCTCTTGGTGTTCTCGTATAGGTTGAGAGCCACGGTCGCCGCCAGGAGGTGGGCGTCCAGGAAGCGCGGCGACCCGGCCAGCACGGCGTCCAGACGGTCGAGCTCGGGGGCCCAGGGGGTCTTCCCGGCGTCCAGCCGCGCCTTGATCCGCAGGAACTCGGCATAGTCGGCGGCCCCGACCTCCAAGTCGGGCGCCCCTTCGCGGACCTCCTGCCCCGAGTAGGAGCGCCGGATCGCGGCGCCGACGCCGTTGGCCAGGACGACCGCGTCCGCTGCCCGGGTCGGCACCTCGATGCTCTCCGCCCACAGCACGCTCCCGTCCGACACCCGGACGCGCCGGAAGGAGACGATGGCCGTCGTCCGCCCGCCGGCGATCGTCGACGTCAGGACCTCGTCCGCCGCCACGGCGCGAGCCACCGCGACCGCGCTGCCGGGGATGCTCCCGATCTGCACCGGATCGATCGGCGTGACGCCCTCGAGCGAGAGCAGGGTCCGCAGAGTACCGACAAGCACGCCGGTCGCGGACAGCTCCAGTTCCTCTCCGCTCGGTAGGCTCACCACCGGCTTGACGACCGCCACCCGGAGCGGCTCCCGCGACGCGAGGGGCCAGCGCCTCCAGGAGAGGATGGCCAGGACCGTGACGACAAGAAGGGTCAGCGCGATCGAAACCCCGCGCCGGCCGAGGCCCGAGACGGCGTGGAACGCCGAGGTCTCCCTGCGCAGAGGCGTGCCGGCCGCGGTCGAGCGAGTCGGTTCGGTGCCCTGGCCGTCGTCGGGCTCGTCGGCAAAGGGCTCCCAGCCGGGGGCGGCGGCCAGGGCGGGCAGCTCGACGATCCCGCGCAGCTCGCGGCTCACCTGGGCAGCGTCCGGCGGACGGCGGGCCGGGTCCTTCTCCAGCAGGGCCTGGACGAGGGCGGTCAGCTCCGGCGGCACCTCCGGGCTCAGGGCCGCGAGGGACGGCGGCGCCCCGGCGGTGACGTTCTGCAGGGTTTCGAGCGGCGTCTTGCCCTGGAACGGCGAGCGGCCGGCCAGCATTTCGTAGAGCAGCACGCCGAGGGAGAAGAGGTCGGAGCGCGCGTCCGCCGGCTCGCCGCGCGCCTGCTCCGGGGACATCGCCCGGTAGGTGCCGAGCACGGCGCCGTCGTCCGTCAGCGTCTCCCCGGTGCCGGCGGCGAGCGGGCGGGCGAGGCCGAAGTCGAGGATCTTCGCCTGCCCGGCGGGGGTCACCATCACGTTCTCGGCCTTGAGGTCTCGGTGGACCAGGCCCTGGGCGTGGGCGGCGGCGAGGCCGTCGGCGACCTGCCGCGCCAGCTCGGCCGCCACCTCGGGGCGCAGCGGGCCGCCGCGCAGCAGCTCCGCCACCGAGCGGCCCCGCACGTACTCCATGACGATCGTGTCGCCGCCCTCGTCCGCCTCGACGAGGTCGAAGATCTGCACGACGTTCGAGTGGCTGAGCCGGGCCGCCGCCCGCGCCTCGCGGCGGAACCGCTCGCGCCGCGCCGCGCCGCCTCCCCCGCCGTCCCGGCGCAGACGCTTGACAGCCACCGTGCGCTCCAGGCGGTCGTCCCAGGCGAGGAACACCTCTCCCATGCCGCC
>Ga0190265_10003499_pt1 | contig 10709 bp, 7 predicted proteins | sample Popmic124T_FD_133135 | JGI IMG/M metagenome (GOLD analysis project Ga0190265, IMG submission 133135) | Populus adjacent soil microbial communities from riparian zone of Indian Creek, Utah, USA - 124 T | ecosystem: Environmental > Terrestrial > Soil > Riparian zone | place: USA: Utah | collected...
GTGCGCGCCGGGGAGCTCGACGAGGCCGTGCTGGATCGCGCGGTCGAACGCAACCTCACCCTGCTGGCCCGCTCGTTGCCGGCGGTGCAGGAGGGCGGGACCTTCGACGTCGCCGCGCACCACGCGCTGGCCCGCGAGGCCGCGGCCGGCTGCGCGGTCCTGCTGAAGAACGACCCCGTGGACGGCGTCCCGCTGCTGCCGCTCGACCCCGCGGCGACGGTCGCCGTCATCGGGGAGTTCGCGCGCACCCCGCGCTACCAGGGAGCGGGCAGTTCCCAGGTCAACCCCACCCGCCTCGACGACGCGTGGAGCGCCATCCGGGAGGTCGTCGGAGGGCGGGCGGTCTTCGCGGCCGGTTTCGGTCTCGACTCCCCGTCGGCCGACGAGGAGGCGCTGCGCGCCGAAGCCGTCGAGGCGGCCCGGCTCGCTGACGTGGCCGTGCTCTTCCTCGGCCTGCCGGCGAGCGAGGAGTCGGAGGGCTTCGACCGGGAGCACATCCTGCTGCCGGCGGCCCAGACCGCGCTGCTGGCCGCGGTCGCGGACGTGAACCCCCGCGTGGTCGTGGTGCTGTCCAACGGGTCGACCGTGCAGGTGTCGGACTGGAGCCACCACAGCGCCGCGATCCTGGAGGGGTGGCTCCTCGGCCAGGCCGGCGGCGGGGCGATCGCCGACCTGCTCGTCGGACGGGCCGACCCCTCGGGCCGGCTGGCCGAGACGATCCCGCTGCGCCTGGCGGACAACCCCTCCTCCCTCAACTTCCCCGGCGAGCTGGGAGTCGTGCGTTACGGAGAGGGCGTCTTCGTCGGCTACCGCGGCTACGACGCGCGCGAGCAGGAGGTCTCCTACCCCTTCGGCCACGGGCTCTCGTACACGAGCTTCGGCTACAGCGACCTCGACGTCGCTGTCCACGGCGAGCAGGGCGTCACGGTCTCGGCGACCGTCACCAACACGGGATCGCGCGCCGGCAAGGAGGTCGTGCAGGTCTACGTCGGCGCCCCCGCCTCCGCCGTGGCCCACCCGGTGCGCGAGCTGAAGGCGTTCGTGAAGGTCGCACTGGAGCCCGGCGAGTCCCGCCGGGTGGAGCTCGCCCTCACCGGCCGCGACCTGTCCTACTTCCACCCCGGGCAGGGACGCTGGGTGCGCGAGGGCGGGGAGTTCGGCATCGCCGTGGGGGCCTCCTCCCGTGACCTGCGCCTGACGACGACCGTCACCATCACCGCCCCGACCCCCGTGCCCCCGCTGGCCGAGGACGCCAGCCTGGAGGAGTGGCTGGCGCACCCGGCGGGCTCACGCCTGCTGGGAGAGCGGCTCGCCGCGGCGGGGCCGACCATGCTCACCGACCCGGAGATGCGCAGGGTGGTGGGCAACTTCCCGCTGGCCCGGTTGGCGACGTTCCCCGGGATGCCGCTCACGCCGGCGGAGGTGGCGGACCTGCGTACCCGCACCACGCTGACGTGCGGCGCGGAATGATCATCGTGGCGGAGGTTGGTCGAGGCGGGCGCGGATGCCGGCCGTGGTGACCTCGCCGTCCGTGGTGTTCTCCGCGCCGAGATCGGTGAGGGTGTCCAGGGCCTGCTGCCAGTGGTGGCGGGCCTGCTCGGGCTGATCGAGGGCCTGGTGCGCACATGCGAGGCCGTCGTGGGCGTTCGCCTGGTCGGAGGGTTGGTGCAGTCGGGTCGCGAGGTCGAGTGCTTCGCGGTGGCAGGCGAGAGCCTGGTCGTGGCGGCCGGCGGCGAAATGGAGCCGGCCCATTCCTTGAAGGGCCTCGAACTGCAGGTTCTGGTTGCCGATCTCCCGGCTGAGCTCCAGGGCGCGCTGGTAGGTCTCGGCGGCCTGGTCGTGCTGTCCGAGCACGCGCCTCGTCGAGGCGAGACCGTTGATCGCGTTGAGCTCGCCGTGGCGGCTGCCGATGGCGTGGGCGATCTCGTGGGCTTGTTCGAAGCACGTGATGGCCTCGTGGTGCCGGCCCTGTTGGCGGTGTTGCCAGCCGAGGCCGGCCAGCGCGTCGAGTTCGCTGCTGCGGTTCCCGGTCCCGCGGGCGAGCTGCTGGGCCCGGGTGAAGGCCTCGAAGGCCTGCTCGTAGTGGCCGAGCTGGCGGTGCAGCCAGCCGAGCCCGATGAGGGCGTTGAGCTCGGTGCCGTGATCACCGGTCTCGTGGGCGAGCTGCCGGGCCTGAGAGAGGCTTTCAGCGGCATCGGTGAACCGGCCCTGCAACAGGTGGATGTGGCCGAGGCCGACGAGCGTCGCCGTCTCCGCGGAACGGTCACCGTTGGATCGGGCGATCGCGAGCGCCTGCGCGTAGCGGTCGGCCGCCTGCTCGTTGCGGCCCTGCTTGAGGTACGTGCGCCCGAGATTGGCGAGCGCCACCTGCTCGGCACTCCGATCGCCGGTGGCGCGGGCCACGGTCAACGCCCGATTGTGGAGCATCTCGGCTGCCGGGTACCGGCCGCGGCCGATGAGGTGGGCATGCAGCGTGGCGGCGAGGTCGCGTGCGTGGTCGGGCCAGCCGTGGTCGGCGGCGTGCCGGGTGACCGCGAGCAGCGTGGGGAGCTCGGCGTCGAGCCAGGCGATCGCCGTGGCGGCGTCGTTCAGGACGGGCGCCGGCACGTCGGACGGTGGGACGTCGGGGCGGCGTCCGCGCTCGTAGGGGTAGGCGACGTCCATGGCGGCGGATGCGCTGTGGCGGCAGTGGTCGAACAGCCGGGTGAGTGCGGCGCGCCGTTCCGGTTCGGGCTCGTCGGCGTGCGCGGTGGTGATGCTGTGGGTGCGGATCAGGTCGTGGAAACGGTGGTGGCCGGGTGCCGGTTCCTGCAGGAGGTGGGAGTCGATCAGCCGATCGATCAGCCGCTCGGCTCTCGTCGGGGAGGTGTCGAGCAGCGCGGCCGCCGCGTGCACGGTCAGGTCGGCTCCGGGATGGAGGCCGAGCAACCGGTAGGCGCGCTGCTGTGCGGCGGTGAGCTGCAGGTAGGACAGGTCGAGGGCGGCGGTGACGCTGCGCTCGCCCGCCTCGAGCTCGGTGAGCAGGTGCCGGCGCGCCTTCAGACGTTCGGCCAGGTGGGTGACCGTCCAGGACGGGCGTGAGCTCAGGCGGGCGGCGGCGATGCGGACCGCCAGCGGCAGCCGCCCGCACAGCTCGACGATCTCGGTCACCCGGGCAGGTGGCTCGTCCTGGACGCGCTGCCGGCCGGCGGCGCGGGTGAAGAGCGTGACGGCGTCGGGCAGGGGGAGCAGGTCCAGGGAGATGGTGTGGAAGTGGTCCAGGCCGGGAAGCAGGTGTCGGCTGGTGACCAGGACGAGGCACCCGGGCGTTCCGGGGAACAGCGGTGTCACCTGTGCCTCGGTGGCGACGTTGTCGAGCAGGATCAGGGCTTGGTGGTCGGCGAGGCGGCTGCGGTACAGCGCTGCGCGGTCGTCGGGGTCGGGTGGGATCTGCTCGGGGGGTACGCCGAGGGATCGCAGGATCCGGTCGAGCGCCTCGCCGGGTCCGGTCGGGCGCACGCCGCGGGTGTATCCGTGCAGGTCGAGGTAGATGTGTTCGTCGGGGTAGCGGGATGCCACGCGGTGGGCGGCCTGGACGGCGAGGGTGGTCTTGCCGACGCCCGGCATGCCCGCGATGGTGGCGACCACGAGCCGGGTGGGGTCGCTGATCCGGTCGAGGTCGGCGAGCTCCGGCTCGCGGCCGGTGAACAGGGGAGGCGGGCCGGGGAGCTGGCGTAGGCGCGCCGGGACGGACTCGCGGGTCGTCTCCACCAGCAGCGCGCGTTCGGCCGGGCTGAGGTCGAGCGCATCGGCCAGCAGCCGGATCGATGCGCTCTGGGGCCGGCCGGCCGGACCGCCGCGCTCGTACCTGCGGATGGAGCGCACGCTGAGGCCGGCGCGTTCGGCGAGTTGCTCCTGGGTCAGCAGCGTCCGCTCCCGCCACTCCCGCAGCAGCCGCCCGAGGTCGCCGTTCGTCCGCTCCGTCGCCACGGTGCTCCTCGCCACTCCGTACCTGTGTGTCGGCATCTCACCAGATGTCGGCTCCGGTGACGGATCGGCTGTCCGGAAGAGGCAAGCGTTGTGTCCTTCCTGGGGAAGACAGCGATTCGTCGCTCGCCTTGACTTCTGGACCGGCGACACCACGGCGGTGGCGCCGGTCCAGAGAGGAGCCGGACAGTGGCGTCCGAGCCGGGAACCGAGTTCTGGCGGGATCTCTCGCCGATCAGGGACGCGTTGAAACCCGACGCGCAGCCGGAGGTGTTCCACCAGTTCGCACCGATCGACGACGAGCGCTACTACGTCCCGCTGAGCCCGACGGTGGGGTCGCGGCCACTGTGGATCTCGCCGCGGGACAACAGGTGGGCCGACATCCTGTGGGCGCGCTCCGCCGGGCTGGTCAACCGGCACTACCACCCGCACGAGGTGTTCGCCTACACGATCTCCGGCCGGTGGGGCTACCTCGAGCAGGAGTGGACCGCCACGCCCGGCTCGTTCGTCTTCGAGACGCCGGGGGAGGGGCACACGCTCGTCGCCTACGAGTCGGACGAGCCGATGCGCTGCTTCTTCGTGGTCAAGGGCCCGCTGATCTGGCTCGACGAGAACGGTGAGAGCTGCGGGCACTTCGACGTGCACGACTACCTCGCGCTGTGCCGCAAGCACTACGCCGAGACCGGGATCGGCGTCGACGTGATCGACACCCTGATCCGGTGACCCGGCCATGACCGGCACCGCCGCCGCCCGCGTCCCCGCCGGCTACGTGCCGCCGCCGCGGGGCGGGCGCTACGAGAACGTCCTGCTCGCCGTCCTGTTCGCCACCTTCGGGTTCGTCTTCTTCGACCGGCTCGCCCTGAACTTCCTGACCCCCTACTTCAAGGACGAGCTCGGGCTCAACAACGCCCAGGTCGGCCTCCTCGGCGGGATCCCGGCGCTGACCTGGGCGATCGCCGGGATCAGCATCGGTTACCTGTCCGACCGGGTAGACCGGCGCAAGTCGCTGCTGATCGGGGCGATCCTCGCCTTCACCGTGTTCTCCGCGCTGTCGGGCCTGGTCGGCGGGCTGGCGAGCCTGCTGCTGTGCCGGGCGCTCATGGGCGCGGCCGAGGGCGCCGTGCTCCCGCTGTCCCAGCCGCTGATGCTGCACTCCTCCACACCGCGCCGCCGCGGCCTGAACATGGGTCTGGTGCAGGGGTCGTCGGCGGGCCTGCTCGGCGGCGTGCTCGGCCCGGTCGTGACGGTGTGGCTCGCCGAGTCCTTCGGCTGGCGGACGGCGTTCTACGCGACCGTGATCCCCGGGCTGGTGATGGCGGGTCTGGTGCTCTGGCTCGTTCGTGACCTGCGCATTCGGCATCCCGCGACGGTCGCGGTCGGCGGCGGGACCACCCCCGAGCACACCGCGGGCGGTTGGGGTGCGGTGCTGCGGCACCGCAACATCGTGGTCTGCCTGGTGATCGCGGTGTTCTTCCTGACCTGGTTCCTGACGACCCAGGTGTTCACCCCGCTCTACCTCGTGGAGGTGAAGGGCTTCGGACCCGGCGAGGTCGGGTTCGTCCTGAGCGGGATCGGGATCGCCTGGGTGCTGTGGGGCGCGCTCGTCCCCGGTATCTCCGATCGGATCGGCCGGAAGCCCACGATGATCGGCTTCTCGGCGGTCGCCGCGGTGTCGCCGGTGGCGATCATGGTGATCGACAGCCCGGGCCTGCTGTTCGGCGCGCTCGTGCTGACCTACACCGGGCTGGGCTGTTTCACGCTGTTCATGGCGACGATCCCGGCCGAGACCGTGCCGCCTGCGGTCATGGCAACGGCGCTGGGACTGATCATGGGTGTCGGTGAGATCGTGGGTGGGTTCGTGGCGCCCGCGCTCGCCGGGCAGCTGTCGGACGTGTTCGGGCTCGGCGCCGCGATGCTCATCTCGGCCGGCGCCGCCGCGGTCGTGACGTTGCTCAGCTTCGCCCTGGTCGAGACGGCCCCGGCCCGGATCGCCCGGTGATCGGCCGCGCCGTCCGCTGGTACGGAGCGAAGGACCTGCGCCTGGAGCCGGTGTCGCTGCCGCCTCCCGGCGCGGGGGAGGTACTGGTGCGGGTGGCCTACTGCGGCGTGTGCGGCAGCGACCTGCACGAGATCGCCGACGGGCCGCACGCGATCCCCGTCGACCGGCCGCACCCGCTGTCCGGGACGGTGGCGCCGCTGACACTCGGGCACGAGTTCTCCGGGGAGGTGGCCGCCACCGGTCCGGGGGTCGCCGGGCTACCGGCGGGTGCCCCGGTGGCGGTCGAGCCGAACTACCGGTGCGGGCGGTGCACGGCGTGCCGGGAGGGCCGGACCGAGGTCTGCGCCGGGTTCGGGTTCGCCGGGTTGATGGGCGACGGCGGGATGGCCGAGTACGCGCTGGTCCCGTCCTACATGGTCCACCGGCTGCCCGACGGCTTCGACCTCGCCGCGGCCGCCGTGCTCGAACCGGCGGCGGTCGCGCTGCACGGGATCCGCCGGTCCACGTTCGCCGCCGGGCAGACCGCCGTGGTGGTCGGGCTCGGACCGGTCGGCCTGCTCGTGTGCGCGTTGCTGCGGGACGCCGGGGCCGCCCGCGTCATCGGGGTCGACCCGGCGCCGGTGCGCCGGCAGCTGGCCTGCCGGCTCGGCGCCGACGCCGTGCTCGGCCCGGACGCCGACGTCCCGTCCGCCGTCGAGCAACTCACCGGCGGCGACCGCGCGCACGTCGCGTTCGAGGTGGCCGGCAGCCAGGACGCCGTCGACATCGCGCTGTCCTGCCTGCGCACCGGGGGCGAGCTACTGCTCCTCGGCCTGGTGGAGAAGCTGATGCTCCCGGCGTTCGACATGGTCAACGCCGAGCTGCGGCTCACCACGAGCGTCGGGTACCGCGACTGCCACCCCGAGCTCGTCGGGCTGGTCACCGGCGGGCGGCTCGATCTGTCCGCGCTGGTGTCGGAGGTGGTGCCCCTCGCGGATGCGCCCGCGGTGCTGCTCGACATGGCCGCCGGCACGCCGACCGGGATCAAGACGCTCATCCGCTGCGCGGGAGGCGTGGACGGGGGCGACACCACGACGTGACAATGGGCCGCTCGGACCCGTCAAGGAGGTCGGTGTGCCCGCTGCGACCGTGGTCTCGTCCGTGTCGACCGCCGGTGTCGACATCGCCGACCGGCTGGCGTTCTGGGAGGACTACAACGCGGACGCGCTCGTCGGGCTGACCTGCACCACCTACCAGCCCGACGGCCTGCTGGCCCGCCAGCTCAACCTGGACCTGCAGACGTTCCGGGTGGCGGACATCGCCGGCAACCCGCACGCGGTGGAGCGGGCGCCCCGCATGGTCCGCTCGCGGCCGAAGGACGCCACGTTCGTGTCGATGATGGTGGAGGGAGAGGCCTTCTTCTACCACTCCGGCGGATGCCTGACGCTGCGATCGGGCGACACCGTCGTCTACGACACCGATCAGCCCTACCTGTTCGGGTTCGCGGGCTCCATGCGCCAGTTGCTCGTCGACATCCCGCGGGAGCTTCCCGCCGAGCGATGCGCCGTCCGGCCGGCGTCCCCCGGGCCGGTGCTGGTGCCCGGCGACGACCCCGGAGCGCCGGGAACGAGTGCCCGCGCGCTGCGCCGGGTGCTCCTGGACCTGGTGGCCGACCCGGGCGCGGCGGCGGACGCGGTGGGGGAGCAGGTGCTCGACCTCGTCCACACCATGCGAACCGGCCGCGGCACCCCGAGCGGCACCGCCCACCTGCTCTCCGCGAAGGGATACATCGCCGGCCGCCTCGGCGACCCCGGCCTCTGCGTGGACGCCGTCGCCCGCGCCGTCGGGGTGACGCCCCGGCACCTGAACCGCGCGTTCGCCGCGGAGGCGACGACGGTGGCGCAGTACATCCTCGCCCGCAGGCTGGACCGGGCGAAGGCCGATCTGACCGCGCCCGAGCTGGCCGGCTTCCGGATCGCCGACATCGCCTGCCGCTGGGGCTTCTCCTCGCAGGCGCATTTCAGCCGGCTGTTCCGCGCCCGATTCGGCTGCTCACCGTCGCAGACGCGCTCGAGCTGATCGCGAGCTGCAGCTGATCGCGACCTACAGCGGCGGGTTGCCGGCCGGGACCGCGATCCAGCCGATGTGCTTCCCGGTGCGGCCGTCGCCGGAGGAGCGGCCCTGCAGCCGGCGGCTGATCCACGGCAGCACGTGCTCCCGGTAGTACCGCGCTTCGGCGAGCAGCCGGCCGGCGACCTGCGATTCGGCGCTCACGGCCCGGGCCGCCGGGCCCTCGCCCAGCGCGGCGAGCACGAGTTCGGCGACCCGCTGGTGGCCCGCGGCGTTCAGGTGCAGCCGGTCGGCCGACCAGTACGGGGCACGGCGGATCTCCGTGTCGTGGAAGACGTCGACGAACTCCACACCGTGGGTCGCGGCCAGTGCCGCGACACCCGCGGTCAGCGCGGCGGCGCGCTGGTGGATCCGCCGTCCGAAGGGGAGCCGGCCCGACGGGTCGGCGCCGCTGAGCAGCACCAGCCGCACACCCGCGGCCGCGCACCGGTGGATCGCCTGCTCGGTGAGCGTCACCAGGCTGGTCACGTCGATGCCCGGCCTCAGCATGTCGTTGCCGCCGCCGTTGAGGGTGATCAGGGTGGGGGCCGGGGTGAGCGACAGGGCCGCGTCGAGCTGCTCGGTCACGATCGGCCCCAGGAGGCGGCCCCGGATCGCCAGGTTCGCGTACCGGACGACGTCGTCCTGGCTGTCGCCGCGCACGGCCGCGAGACCCGCCGCCACGCGGTCGGCCCACCCCCGGACCGCCCCGTCCGGGAGCTCGTCGCCGACGCCCTCGGTGAAGCTGTCCCCGATCGCCGCGTACCGCACCGCACCTCCACATGTCCTGCTCGCCGTCGAACGGGCCTTCCACCCGACGTCCCGACAACGCATCCGGCGACGATCTCATGCCACTGTCGGGGCCATGACGGACAACCGGGCAGCTGACCGGCAACCGGATCTCGAGTTCGGCCTCTTCGACTGGGTGGACGCCGCGCCGGGCCGCACCGTGGCCGAGGTCTACGACGACCGGCTGCGCGTGCTCGCCGAGGCGGACGCGGGCGGCTTCTCGGCCTATCACCTGGCCGAGCACCACGGCACGCCGCTGGGGCTGGCACCGTCGCCCGCGGTGTTCGTCGCGGCCGCGGCGCGGGTCACCGAGCGGATCCGGCTCGTGCCCACGACGTTCGTCGTGCCGCTGTACGACCCGCTCCGGCTGGCCGAGGAGATCGCCATGCTCGACCAGCTCAGCCACGGCCGGCTCGACGTCGGGGTGGGGAGAGGGTCCTCGCCGCACGAGGTCGCGATGTACGGGCTGACGCCGGCCGATGCGGCCGAGCGGTTCGAGTCGCACCTGCCCGCCGTCCTCGAAGCGCTCGAGACCGGCCGGTTCCGCCGGCCCAGCACGGACGGCGCCGCCGAGATCGTCCGGCTGCCCGTGCCGGTGTACCAGCAGCCGCACCCGCCGCTGTGGTACCCGACGTCCAACCCGGACTCGATCCCGCGGCTGGGCGACCAGGGTTACAACGTGCTGTTCGGATTCGGCTTCACGTCCCCGCCGTTCGACGTCGTGCGCGAGCAGAGCCGCACGTTCTTCGCGCGGTTCCGGTCGTCCGAGGCGCGCGGCGAGCCGCGCCGCAGCGCGCCTGGCCGGCCGCCGCGCTTCGGGGTGATGCGGCACGTCTTCGTGGCACCGACCGACGAGGAAGCGCTCGCGGTGGCGCAGGCCGCGTTCGTCGATCACTACGCCAACTTCGCCCACCTGTGGCAGGCGCACGGCAGCGACCGGTTCTCCACACCGCTCCACCTCGACCGGCTGGTGGCGGAGGGCAAGGTGTTCGTGGGATCCCCGCCGACGGTGACCGCGCAGGTCGCCGAGGCGGTGACGGTCGGCGAGCTGAACTACGTGGCCTGCGCCTTCGCCTGGGGCTCCCTGGACGTCGAGGCGGTGCTGCGCTCAGTGCGACTGTTCCGGGACGAGGTCGCCCCGGCCGTCCGCGGGACGTTCCCCCGGCTCTGAGGTCTGCTCAGGTGAGCTCCTCCCGGTGCGTCTCCCGGGCCGCGAGCACCGCGCCGAGCGAGATCACCGAGATCGCCGCGTAGTAGCCGACGACCGCCCACACGGAGCCCGCGGCCGCGTACAGCGCCGCCGCGATGAGCGGGAAGAGGCCTCCGATCACACCGCCCACCTGCCGGCTCACGGCCAGGCCGGAGAACCGGCGGGCGGCACCCCGGAACAGCTCGGCGAAGAAGCTGGCCTCGGTCGCGAAGATCATCGTCTGGATGAGGGCGGGCGGGACGGCCAGCGCCAGGACGATCAGGGCGGTGTCCCCGGTAGCGAGCAGGGGGAAGAAGACGAACGCGACGTACAGCACGCTGATCACCAGCGATGCCATGATCAGGATGCGGCGGCCCACGTGGTCGGAGAGGCGGCCGAACAGCGGGTTCATAGCGATGCCGACGACGTTGCCGATCAGCATGCCGTTCAGCATCACCGAGTTCGGGATGCCGAGCTCCTGGCCACCGTGGACCAGGGCGTACACCGTGAACAGCTGCAGCATGCTGGTCTCGGTGATCACGCAGAGGAACACGGTGAGGCACGCACGCGGCTCCTCGCGAAGAGCGACCAGCAGGGGCGCCTTGCGCGGGCCGTGCTGCACCGCCTCCCGGAAGACCGGAGGCTCGTCGATCCTCGCGCGGATGTAGACGCCGACCA
>Ga0190265_10003501_pt1 | contig 10707 bp, 10 predicted proteins | sample Popmic124T_FD_133135 | JGI IMG/M metagenome (GOLD analysis project Ga0190265, IMG submission 133135) | Populus adjacent soil microbial communities from riparian zone of Indian Creek, Utah, USA - 124 T | ecosystem: Environmental > Terrestrial > Soil > Riparian zone | place: USA: Utah | collected...
GACGACATGCGCGATCTCGTCGCGCGGGCGGCGGACGCGACCGACCAGGAGGTGGCGGCGCTCGCGCTCGAGGCGTGGAGCGCGCGCCGCCTCGCGACGTACGAGGACGCCGAGCGCGGCCTCCTCTTCGGCCGCCTCGACTACGAGGACGTCGAGCGGCCGCTCTACGTCGGGAGGCGCTGGGTGGAGGACGAGGAGCGGCGCCAGCTCGTCGTGAACTGGCAGGCCCCGGCCGCGCGGCCGTTCTACACCGCGACGCCGCACGACCCGCAGCGCGTGACCCTGCGGCGCCGCTTCCGGGCCGAAGGCCGCCGGCTGCTCGACATCGCCGACGAGACGCTCGACGGCTCGACGCTCGACGGCGCCTCGGTGGCGGACTTCCTGCTCGAGGAGCTCGAGCGCGACCGCTCCACACGCATGCGCGACATCGTCGCCACGATCCAGGGCGACCAGTACCGCCTGATCACGCACGACGGCGGGCGACCGCTCGTGATCCAGGGCGGGCCGGGGACGGGGAAGACCGCGGTCGGGCTCCACCGGGCCTCGTGGCTCCTCTACACGCACCGCGAGCGGCTCGCCCGCAGCCGCGTCCTCGTGGTCGGCCCGAACCGAACCTTCATGGAGTACGTCTCGCACGTTCTGCCGGCGCTCGGCGAGAACGCGGTCGAGCAGCGGGCGGTGGGCGAGCTCGTCGACGGCGTGGAGCCGACCCGGGTCGACCCGCTGGAGGTCGCCGCGCTGAAAGGCGACGCGCGCCTCGCCGAGGTCGTACGGCGGGCGGCCGAGCTCCGGCTCGCGGGCGAGGCCGAGGAGCTCGTGCTCCGGCTCGACGGCACGTACATCCGGGTTCGGCAACGCGAGGTGGCCGAGCTGCTCGCGGATGTGCGCGGTGAGCACGGCACGACGGCCGCCGCGCGCGAGCGCTTCCGCATGGGCCTGGTGCGGCGTTTCTACGCCGACTACGCGCGGCAACTCGGCGGCCTCGCGATGCTCGACGGCGAGCAGATCGAGAAGGTGCTGCGCACGAGCGGTGTCCTCCCGGCGGTGCTCGTTCGCGCGTGGCCGGCGGTGAAGCCCGACAAGCTCGTCCGCGCTCTCTTCACGACGCCTGCGTTCCTCGCCGCCGCCGCAGAGGGTTTCCTCGACGCCGACGAGCAGCGGCTGCTCCGGCGCCGCGGCGCGGGGTGGAGCGACGCTGACGTGGCGCTGCTCGACGAGGCGGAGGCTCTCGCCGGGACGCCCGCGCGGACGTTCGGCCACGTGGTCGTCGACGAGGCGCAGGACCTGACGCCGATGCAGCTCCGCATGGTCGGCCGCCGCGCCCGCGACGGCGCGCTGACGATCCTCGGCGACGTGGCGCAGGCGACCGGGCCGATCGGCTACGCGAGCTGGGACGAGGTGCTGCCGTTTCTCCCCCGCGGGGACGAGGCTGACGTCGAGGAGCTCCGTCACGCCTACCGCGTGCCGCGCGAGATCATGGAGCTCGCCCTGCCGCTCCTGCCCGCGATCGCGCCGGGCCTCGAGCCGCCGATTGCGTACCGGACGGGCGCGGCGCCGCCGCACGTACGGCGCGTCGATGAAGGCGCTCTCCTCGCCGAGGCCTACCGCGAGGCGCGGCGGCTGGCCGCGGGAGAGGGCATCGTGGCACTGATCGTGCCGGACGAGCTCGTCGAGCCGGCCTTCACGCACGAGAGCGCCTTCGAGGGCGTGCCGCTGCTCACGCCTCGCTCGGCGAAGGGCCTCGAGTTCGACCACGTGATCGTGGTCGAGCCGGCGCTGACGGCGGCGCGGCCGCAAGGTCTGCGGGAGCTCTACGTGGCCCTGACGCGCCCGACGAAGACGCTCGTCGTCCTCCACGCGCGCCCGCTGCCGGCGGAGCTACACGCGAAGTGATGTGAGGTAACGTCGCCCTGTGGAGCGGCGACGGCTGCGAGAGCTCGATGTGTCTGCGCTCGGTCTGGGCTGCATGGGCATGTCGGAGTTCTACGGCGCGACCGACGAGGCCGAGGCGCTCGCGACTCTCGAGCGCGCGCTCGACCTGGGTGTCACCTTCCTCGACACGGCCGACCTCTACGGAAGCGGCGCCAACGAGCAGCTGATCGGCCGCGGCGTCGCCGGCCGGCGCGACGAGGTGCAGCTCGCGACGAAGTTCGCGCAGCGGCGCGAGGGCGACCGGCGCTGGATCGACAACAGCCCCGAGTGGATCCGCGAGGCGTGCGACGCCTCGCTCCGGCGGCTCGGCGTCGAGCACATCGACCTCTACTACATGCACCGCCGCGACCCGGACGTGCCGATCGAGGAGAGCGTCGGCGCGATGGCCGAGCTCGTGCAGGCAGGGAAGGTGCGACACCTCGGCCTGAGCGAGGTGAGCGCGGCCACCCTGCGCGCGGCGTGCGCCGTGCATCCGATCGCGGCGCTGCAGAGCGAGTGGTCGCTCTTCACGCGCGGGCTCGAGGACGAGCTCGTGCCGGCGGCGCGGGAGCTCGGCGTCGGGCTCGTGCCGTACAGCCCGCTCGGCCGGGGCGAGCTCGGGGGCGCGCTGAGCATCGACGACGACGCCGACTTCCGGCGGTTCCTGCCGCGCTTCCAGGGCGAGAACCGCGACCACAACCTGGCGCTGGTCGAGCGAGTCCGGGAGCTCGCGGGCGAGCTCGGCTGCACGACCGCCCAGCTCGCGCTCGCGTGGCTCCTGCACCAGGGCGACGACGTCGTCCCGATCCCCGGCACGCGGCGCGTTCGCTACCTCGAGGAGAACGCCGCGGCGGCCGACATCCGACTCAGCGAGGAGCAGCTCGCGCGGATCGAGGCCGCCGTGCCGGCCGGAGCGGCGGCCGGCGACCGCTACCCGCCCGCAGGCATGGCCACGGTCGAGCGCTGATGCCCGAGCTCTGGACTCCCTGGCTCTCCGGCCCGCACGAGGAGCTCGTGAGCCGCATCCACCGGCGCATCGAGGCGTTCGCGCGCGAGCACGGGGTGGAGGCGATGGTGGAGGTCGAGCTCGCCGACGGCTCGCTGCACCGCCTCAAGTCGATCTCGCCGGAGCCCGGCTATGGCTTCGTCACCTTCTGCCCGCACTCGGACGCGGAGCGGCACGAGCTCATCGTGCCGCTCGGCGCGGTGCGTCAGATCACGATCACCGAGGTCGAGCCCGAGCGGAAGATCGGCTTCTCGCTGCCGGCCGCGGAGACTTAGTTGCTCTGAGCAACTAGCTCCCGTCCGCGCACGCGCTGGACGAGCGCCAGCAGGCTGGGGGCCGCGGCGAGCGCGACGATGTCGAACCAGACGTAGCCGGCCGCGACGCCGCTCGGCGGGTTGCCGTTCGTGACGCTCGTGCCAGGGATCTCCACCGCCCACGTCCACGTGCCGAGCGCGGTGCCGTAGAGCTCGAGCCAGGCGACGACGAAGAAGACGCCCGCGTAGGTCGCGGGAGCTCGGCCGCGCAGAAGGTAGACGGCGAGCAGCGACGCGCCGAGCGCGCCGCCGACATCGGCCCGCGGCAGCACGGTCACACCCGCCGCGGCCCACGCCAGCACGAGCACGAGGGCGGAGCGCACGAGCAGCTCGCGCCGCGGCGCGGCCCAGCTCGCGAGCCCGACGCCGGCCAGGTAGACGAGCCCGTGGGCCGGCGGCACGAAGCTGGGGAGGTTCTCGAGCCGGTACGTATACACGCCCCAGATGATCGAGCCGACGATCTCCCCGCACGTCGCCACCACGACGACGACGAGGGTCTGTGCCCGCAGGAGTGGGGAGACGCTGCGGAGGGCGACCGCGAGAACCAGCGAGGCTGCGAGGCCGAGCCACAGCTGGCTGCGGGCGTCGACCTGCGTATCGAGCGCCAGGATGACGCCGATGACGCCGATCAGCGCGCCGGAGCGGAAGAGCGGAGACGACGTCAAGCTGCCCGCGAGCGTAACAGCGGTTGGCAAAACCGCTGTTACGTGTTATCACCCAAGAGCAAGGTCCTGCGGCACAGAGGGGAGTCGATCGTGCGCAACCTGTCACTCAGGGTGCTCGACGACGCAGCGGCGGCTGGCGCGGTGCGAGCCGAGCCCAGCCTGACGCGGTCGCGACTGCTGCAACATGCTTTCGTCGGTGGCGGCGCGGTCGTCGCCGGCGGCGTCCTTCTCGGCGGTCTGCCGGCGCTTGCGCCTGCCGCCCGGTCGAAGGAGCAAGACGTGCGCATCCTCAATCTCGTCCTGCTCCTGGAGGAGCTGAAGGCGGCTTTCTACGCCGCCGCGGAAGCAGGCGGAGCGCTACGGGGAGAGCTCGCGGAGTTCGCGCGTATCGTCGGCGAACACGAGCGGGCGCACGTCGCATATCTCCGCAAGGCGCTCGGCGATCAGGCGGAAGCGAAGCCGAGCTTCGACTTCGGCAATACGACAGGCGATCGCGATCGCTTCGCGGCAACCGCGGCGATGCTCGAGGACACTGCGGTCGCCGGGTACAACGGCCAGGCCGCGAACCTGACGAAGCCGGTCCTGAAGGCGGCGGCGACGATCGTGTCGGTCGAGGCGCGACACGCCGCGTGGATCCGAGACATGGTCGGCCAACCGGCAGCACCGGACGCCACCGATAAACCTGCGACCGACCGGCAGGTGCAGCAGGCAATCGCGCGGACAGGTTTCGTGACGAGATGACACCTGAGCTTCCATCCGGGCTCGATCTCACGCTCGATCAGCTTGACCGCGACGGCGCTCTGCGCGAGGCGGCTGCGCGGCTTCCGCGCACACGGTTCCTCGCCGCCGCTGCAGGAGCCGCAGCGGCATTCGGAGTGCTCGCGTCGCCGGCCCGCGCGGCAGTGTCGAGAGGTGATGTTGCGATCCTCAACTACGCCCTCTCGCTCGAGTACCTGCAGGCAGCGTTCTATACGGAGACGGAGCGGGTCGGGGCGATTACCGGAAAGGCCGCGCGCGCGACGCGAGTGGTGGGTGCCGTGGAGCGTGCACACGTCGACGCGTTTCGCAAGCTGCTCGGCGTGCAGGCCGTGAAACAGCCTTCGTTCGACTTTCGCGGCACGACGGAGGATCAGCTGGCGTTCTTGAAGACGGCGGTCGCCTTCGAGGATCTCGCGGTCGCCGCGTACAAGGGCCAGGCTCATCTGATCGAGGCGGACGCGGTGCTCGCAGCGGCCGTGGCGATCCACTCGGTCGAGGCTCGTCACGCGGCGTGGATGCGACATCTCTTCGGCATTCGCCCCGCGGCGCAGGCTTTCGACGAGGCCAAGCCCAAAGCGGAGATCCTGAAGACCGTGCGCTCGACCCGATTCGTTGCGGCCCGGACGCGCACGAAGGGAGGAGGAGCGCCCAGATTCACCGGCTGATCCTGTTCGCGGGGGGCTGCGGCGCGGTGTCGGTCACCGCAATCGTGGGGTTCTCAGCGTTCAGCGGCGGTGGCGGCGGTGAGGTCGTCGTTCCCCGCGACGCCCCGTTGGCGGCTTTGCCGGCTCCGGCGCTGGTCGTGAACACGCCCGTGCCGCTCAGGGCCGAGCGTGACCTCGCCCATTGGGCGCCTGTCCTGCGCGCCGTCACCGCACGGACAGCTCCTGCTGTGGACGCGCCTCGCGTCGCCCGCCTCACGACGCGCACGGCGGAGCAGACCGCGAACCTCGTGCTCGTACTCGGTCGAGCCACTGACCGCCGGGGCCACGTGTGGACGAGGGTGCGGCTTCCGGTCCTGCCCAACAACACGACCGGGTGGGTCCCTCGGTCGGCGCTCGGAGGCCTCGCCGTCGTCCGGACACGACTTGTCGTCGATCTCGAACGGCTGACCGCGAACCTGTTTCGACGGGGCAAGCCGGTGTTCAGCGCCCGCATCGGTGTCGGCACGGCGCAGTGGCCGACCCCGCGCGGAGAGTTCTACATCCGCAGCCGGCTGGCCCGGTACCGCAGCCCGTTCTACGGCCCCATCGCGTTCGGCACGAGCGCTCGCTCCGAGGTGCTGACCGATTGGCCCGCCGGGGGCTACGTCGGCATCCACGGGACAGATCGGCCCGACCTCCTTCCGGGACGTGTCTCGCACGGGTGCATACGCATGCGCAACGAGGACATCCTTCGGCTCGCGAGCCTGCTGCCGGTCGGAACACCGCTCAGCATCCGCTGATGCGCCGTGCGCGACGGCTTCCAGCGCGGGAGACGCCTTACCTAGCGCCTGAACTGGAGCTCGTGCCAGGAGGGGATCGGCAGGAGCTCGAGCAGGGCGCGGCCGCCGCGCGGCTCGGCATACCCGAAGTCGCCCGTGTCCTCGTCGTAGGCGACCTCCAGCAGGCCCTCCTTCACGCGGTGGTCGAGCCACGCGCCGCGGAAGACGAGCTTCCGCAACCAGTAGACGAGCGACTCGCCCTCGAGCAGACCGACGCGCTCCCAGTGGCGCACGACATAGCGCCCGAGCGGGCTGCGCGCGTCCGCGATGCGCCCGTCGGCGGCGAGTTCGACGAGATCGGCCGTCTCCTCGTCGTCGAGGTCGTTCGCCTCGATCAGTCCGAGACGGACCGCCGCGCCCGTGACACGCTCCTCGAAGTCGAGGGCGTTGAAGCCGAAGCGGTAGCCGAGGAACTCGACCACGTAGTCCTCGCCGGACGCGTAGTTGGTCTCGCTCATGTCACCCAAGGGTACTCTGCCGCCGTGGAGCGGAGACTCACCGTCGCGATGGTCGCGGTCGTCCTCGCCATCTGGTTGGTGGGCGCCGCGATCACGAAGTACAGCCTCGGCGAGATGGCCGTCCTGACACCCATTGCGCTCCTCGCGATCGGTGCTCTCGCCGCTGTGATCATGCTCTGGGTGAAGGTCGTGCGCGACTCCCTCCGCGGCCGCAGCGACCAGACCTAGCCACGGCGAGCGGCTGCCGTCCGACGGGGTCCGTACCGTCGATCGGCCATGCACGAGGGCCGGTGGACGATCGAGAGCTGCGCGCACGCCGAGGTGGCGGCGCTCGCCGAGGCGCTCGAGATCCACGACACGACGGCGGCGGTCCTGGTGCGGCGCGGCTACGCCGACGTGGACGAGGCGCGCGCGTTCCTCGCCGGCGAGCGCGAGCCGCACGACCCCTTCCTGCTCGGCGACATGCGGGTCGCCGTCGAGCGGATCCGGGCGGCCGTCGCGGCCGGCGAGCGGATCTGCGTGCACGGCGACTACGACGTGGACGGGATCTGCGCGACGGCGCTCGCCGTCCTGACGCTGCGCGAGCTCGGCGCCGACGTCGGCTGGCACCTCCCGAGCCGGTTCGAGGAGGGCTACGGCGTCTCCGGCGAGACGATCGCGCGCCTCGCCGACGAGGGGTGCGGGCTCCTGATCACGGTCGACTGTGGCATCACGGCCGTCGAGGAGGTGGCCGCGGCGCAGGCACGCGGGCTCGACGTGATCGTGACCGACCATCACCGCCCGGGCGAGACGCTGCCCGACTGCCCGATCGCGGCCACGCGTCCCTCGGCGTACCCGTTTCCGGAGCTCTGCGGCACGGGCGTCGTTCACAAGCTCGCCCAGGCGCTCCTCGGTGCGCGCCATCCGGCCGTCGAGCGCCATGCCGACCTCGTCGCGCTCGCGACGATCGCCGACGTCGTGCCGCTGCTCGACGAGAACCGCTCGCTCGCGATCGCCGGCCTGCGCGCGCTGGCGCGGACGCAGAAGCCGGGCCTGCGCGCGCTCATGCGCTCGGCGCACGTCGACCCGGCGGCCGTCGACGCGGCGGCCGTCGGGTTCCGGCTCGCGCCGCGCATCAATGCCGCCGGCCGGCTCTGCCGGCCGGACGCCGCACTCGAGCTGCTGCTGACCGAGAGCGAGGACGACGCGACGCGGCTCGCCGCCGAGCTCGAGACGCTGAACCGCGACCGCCAGGCCGTCGAGGACCGGATCGTGCGCGCGGCCGTCGCGCAGGTCGAGTCATGGCCGGAGGCGAAGCGGCGCCGGCGCGGCTACGTCCTCTGGGGCGACGACTGGCACGAGGGCGTCATCGGCATCGTCGCCTCGCGACTCGTGGAACGCTTCGACCGGCCCGTGGTGATGATCGCGCGGGCCGGAGGCGACGCGGGCGACTGGAAGGGCTCGGGCCGGTCCGTCCCCTCGTTCGACCTGCACGCCGCCCTCGCCGCGTGCTCGCGCCACCTGCGCCGGTTCGGCGGCCACCGCGCGGCAGCCGGCCTCTCGATCGAGACCGACGAGCTGGAGCCGTTCGCCGCCGCCTTCGCCGCGCACGCCGACCTCGCCATCCCGCCCGGCGAGCTCGTCCCGGTCGCGCGCATCGACGCGATCGTGCCGGGCTCGGCGCTCACGCTCGCGCTCGCGACGGAGCTCGAGCGGCTTGCGCCGTTCGGGCTCGGCAACCCCGACGTGACGCTGCTCGTGCCGAGCTGCGAGGCGGCCCAGCCCGGCGTGGTCGGGGACGGGAAGCACCTTCGCTTCCGCGTGCGCCACCGCGGCCGCGATGTCGGCTCGGCGATCGCCTTCGGCCTCGGCTCGCAGCTCGACCGGCTGCAGCGACCGACGCGCTACGACGTCGTCGGGCGTTTGCAGGAGAACCGGTGGAACGGCACGCTCGCGCCGCAGCTCGTCGTGCGACGGCTCTTCGACGCGCCGGACGGCTACGAGGAGCTGCGCTCGCACCTCGCGGAGCTCTGGCGCGCGGGCGAGTCAGCCTGGACGTCCGACGCCCGCGCGGTCTTCGAGGAGCTCGAGCTCGCCTCCGGTGCCCAGCGGCAGCTCTACGAGTCGGAGGCCTTCCGGGCCCTCCTCGCCGGCGCGGCGGCCGAGCTCCCGCAAGCGGCCTAGCGGCTGAAGATCGTCGTCCGGGGCAGCGGAAGCGCGGCCGGGCGCTTGCGCTCGCGGCCCGCGGAGTCGAGCTCGGCGAGCAGGCGGGCGAGCCGGAGGGCCTTCTTCGTCTGTGATCGTCTGAAGGACATGGGTCTCGGGATTCCTCGTTTCAACGCCTACTCCTCCGGGGGAGGTTCGCCTCCGGAGGGTCGGAGTACACTGAATTCATGGCTGTCGTCGACGTCGATAAGCGCCACCAGGACCTCGTCGACGAGCTGATCGCGGCCGTCGAGGCGTACTACCCCGGGGTCGACAAGGAGCTCGTCGCGCGGGCCTTCCACTACGCCGCCGCCGCCCACGCGGGCCAGCAGCGCCGCTCCGGCGAGCCCTTCGTCCAACACCCCTGGGCGACGGCGAAGATCTGTGCGCAGCTCCGGCTCGACGAGCAGGCGATCGCGGCCGCGCTGCTGCACGACGTCGTCGAGGACAGCGCCGTCGTGCTCGACGAGCTCCGGGCGGAGTTCGGCGACGAGATCGCGGTGCTCGTCGAGGGCGTCACCAAGCTGACCCGGACGAGCTTCCAGAGCCGCGAGCAGGCGGAGGCCGAGAACTACCGCAAGATGATCGTCGCGATGGCGCAGGACGTGCGCGTCATCCTCATCAAGCTCGCCGACCGCCTCCACAACATGCGCACGATCGAGTACCAGGGCAAGCAGACCCAGGTGCGGAAGGCGAAGGAGACGCTCGAGGTCTACGCGCCGCTCGCCCACCGCCTCGGCATCCACGCCCTCAAGTGGGAGCTCGAAGACCTCTCCTTCGCGATCCTCCACCCACGCAAGTACGCCGAGATTCGCGCCATGGTCGCCGACCGGCGGGCCGACCGCGAGTCCCAGGTCGAGACGGCGGGCGCGCTCCTGAAGACTGAGCTCGAGAAGGTCGACATCCCGGCGGAGATCTCCGGCCGGGCGAAGCACTTCTACTCGATCTACGACAAGATGGCCAAGAAGGGCCGCGAGTTCAACGAGATCTACGACCTCACGGCCATGCGAGTCTTGGTCGAACGCGGCGGCGACGAGGGCACGCGCGACTGCTACGGCGCGCTCGGGCTCATCCACTCCCTCTGGAAGCCGATGCCGGGCCGATTCAAGGACTTCATCGCCATGCCGAAGTTCAATCGCTACCGCTCGCTCCATACGACCGTTATCGGCCCGGAGGGCACGCCGCTGGAGATCCAGGTCCGAACGAGGGAGATGCACGAGGAGGCCGAGTACGGCATCGCCGCGCACTGGGTCTACAAGAAGGGCAAGGGCAAGACCGACGACGAGTGGCTCGCCTGGGTGAAGACGCTCATGGACTGGCAGCAGGACGAGGCCGACCCGCGCGAGTTCATGAAGACGTTCCGCACCGACCTCTTCGACGACGAGGTCTACGTCTTCACGCCCAAGGGCGAGGTGAAGACGCTGCCCGCCGGGGCGACCCCGATCGACTTCGCCTACGCCGTCCACACGGACGTCGGCCACAAGACCGTCGGCGCCAAGATCAACGGCCGCATCGTGCCGCTGCACTACCGGCTCAAGAACGGCGACTTCGTCGAGATCCTGACGTCGAAGTCCGGCCGCGGCCCCTCACGGGACTGGATGTCGCTCGCCGCCTCCTCGCGGGCGCGCAACAAGATCCGCCAGTGGTTCCAGCGCGAGACGCGCGGCGAGACCGAGGCGAAGGGGCGTGAGATCCTCGACGGGGCGCTGAAGGCGCAGAACCTGCCCTATCGGAAGCTGCAGGGCTCGGCGGTGCTCGCACAGGTCATCCGCGAGACCGGCTTCAAGAAGGCGGAGGACTTCTACATCGCGCTCGGCGCCGGCAAGCTCCAGTCCGGCCAGATCGTCAACAAGGTGCTGCAGCGGCTGAAGACGGACGAGGTCGCCGAGGAGCCCGTCCTCCCGCTGAAGCCCCCGCGGGCGCGCTC
>Ga0190265_10003502_pt1 | contig 10707 bp, 8 predicted proteins | sample Popmic124T_FD_133135 | JGI IMG/M metagenome (GOLD analysis project Ga0190265, IMG submission 133135) | Populus adjacent soil microbial communities from riparian zone of Indian Creek, Utah, USA - 124 T | ecosystem: Environmental > Terrestrial > Soil > Riparian zone | place: USA: Utah | collected...
GCAGGCGCTCGACGCTTGCGAGGCGGCGCCCGCCTCCGCCTGCCCCGCGCACGAGAAGGTGCGGCTCGGGCTCTACGCCGACGAGCTGGCGGCCGGGCTGCAGGCGATCGCACGCGGGATCGATCCGCGCGTCGAGCCGGACCGTTTCCGTCGAGAGATGGGCGAGATCCACCCGACCACGACGTATCGCCTCCGGCCCGGCTCGCGCGCCACGCCCTGAGCAGCGCCGCCGAGCGGTGGTAGACTGCGACCATGCCCGAGTCGGTCGCGGTTGCCACCATGAGCTCGTCCGCTGCCAGCGCCGCGCCGTCGGCGCCCGGCGCCCTCGATCACGCGATCGACGAGCTGCGCGTCAACGCCCTCCCGCTGGCCCGGCTGGCCCCGGCCGCCAAGGCCCAGCTGGTCAGGCAGTGCATCGCGCGGCTGGTCGAGGTGGCGCCGGCCTGGGCGGCCGCCGGCACCAAGGCGAAGGGACTGCCGGTCGAGAACCACGCCGAGGAGTGGCTGGCCGGTCCGCTGCCGGTGGTGCGCATGGCCCGCCTCCTGGCCGACAGCCTGGATGCCATCGCGCTCTCGGGCCGGCCGCCGCTCGGCACGCGCTCGCGCCGGCGCGAGGACGGGCGGCTCGAGATCGATCTCTTCCCGGCGAGCGGGCTCGACAAGGTGCTGTGGGCCGGCTTCCGCGGCTCGGCGCTGATGCAGGAGGGGATCGACCGCGAGGCCGCGCTGCGCCACCAGGCCGCCTTCTACCAGATGCGTGAGCCGGAGGGGGGCGTCGCGCTCATCCTCGGCGCCGGCAACGTGTCGAGCATCCCGCCCATGGACGTGTTCTCGAAGATGTTCATCGAGGGCTTCGTCTGCCTGCTCAAGATGAACCCGGTCAACGAGTGGTCCGGCCCGTTCATCGAGCGCGCGCTCGAGCCGCTCATCTCGCGCGGCTTCCTGCGCGTGGTCTACGGCGGCGCCGACGTCGGCAACTACCTCGTCTACCACGCCGGCATCGACGACGTGCACATCACCGGGTCGGACAAGACGCACGATCTGATCGTATGGGGCCCGCCCGGGCCGGACCGCGACCGCCGCCTGGCCGAGAACGATCCACTGCTGCAGAAGCCGATCAGCTCCGAGCTGGGCAACGTCAGCCCTGTCGCGATCGTGCCTTACACCTACAGCGACGAGGAGCTGGCCTTCCAGGCGCGCAACATCGCCACCATGGTGGCCAACAACGCCTCGTTCAACTGCAACGCGGCCAAGATGGTGCTGGCCTCGAGGCAGTGGCCGCAGCGCGATCAATTCTTCCAGCTGGTGGCCAAGTATCTGGACCGGTTCCCCACGCGCAAGGCGTACTACCCGGGCGCGTTCGACCGCTACCAGTCGCTGGTCGGCGGGCGGGCGCGGGTCGAGCGCCACGGCCAGGCCGGCGAGGGCCAGCTGCCGTGGACCGTGATCCGCGACGTGGACTCCAGCGCGAAGACCGACCCGCTGTTCCACACCGAGCCGTTCTGCTCCATCCTGTCCGAGACCGGTGTCGGCAGCGCGGACCCGGTCGAGTTCCTGGACAGCGCGACCCGCTTCATGAACGACACGCTGTGGGGCACGCTGAACGCCTGCATCGTCATCCACCCGAAGCTGGAGCAGGACGCCACCGTGGGCCGCGCGCTCGACCGGGCCATCACCGATCTGCGCTACGGGACGGTGGCGGTGAACCACTGGCCGGCGCTCGGCTACGCGCTCGGCTCGCTGCCCTGGGGTGGCCACCCGAGCGCCAGCTTGAAGAATATCCAGAGCGGTCTGGGCTGGGTGCACAACACCTTCATGCTGGGCGGGGTCGACAAGGCGATCATCCGCGGCAACTTGCGCGTGCGGCCCACTCCCGTGTGGTTCTACGACAATCGGAAGGCCGGCGCGATGGGGCCGAGGCTGGTCGACATGGAGGCGAACCCGAGCTGGCTCAAGGTCCCCGGACTCCTCGTGCGCGCGATCTGAATCAGCGCGCTAGAATGGTTTCTGTGACCCGTTCATCGAGAGTCCCGGCCGCCCTGGGCGCGGCGCTCCTCGCGGGTGCCGTCGGCTTCGGCTGCTCGGGCAGCACCCGCGGGACCTCGTCGCGCACCCGGCTGTCGACCAAGGAGATCGTCGAGCGCAACAAGCCGTCGATCGTGCGCATCGAGAGCCGGGTCGACTCGCGGCCGGGCAACGAGAAGCGATCGTTCGGCACCGGCTTCGTGGTCGCGGCGGACGGCCGCATCGCGACCAACCTGCACGTCATCATCGGCAGCGCAGACGTGAAGGTGCGCATGGCCGACGGGTCGGAGTTCAAGGTGCAGCGGGTGGTGGCGGTGGATCCGCAGCGCGACCTCGCCATCATCGGCATCGACGCGCAGAACCTGCCGACCGCGCGGCTGGGCAACAGCGACGAGGTGTCGGCCGGCGACCGGGTGGTGGCGATCGGCAATCCGCTCGGCGTGCTCGACTACACGGTCTCCGACGGCCTCATCAGCTCGGTGCGCCAGCTCGACGAGGGGATCAAGGTGCTGCAGATCTCGGCGCCGATCTCGCAGGGGTCGAGCGGCGGGCCGCTGTTCAACCCGTACGGCGAGGTGATCGGCGTCGCCACGCTGATCTCGGCGGAGGGGCAGAACCTCAACTTCGGCGTCCCCAGCAACTACTTGCGCCAGCTCCTGGCCAGCAAGCAGGCCGGGGAGACGATGGCGAAGTTCGCGTCCCGCTTCCCGCAGGAGCGGCCGGGAGGCGATCCTTCGCGGCGCAACCCGGCCCGCAAGATCCCGGATCACCCGCTGACCCTGCTGGACGGCTGCTCGCCGGATCAGGTGGCCGACCTGTTCCGCTCCATCTCGGACGCGATCAGCATCGGCGCGCCGGTCTACAACCGCGGCGAGCACGAGGCTTGCTTCGTCATCTACCGCAAGGTGGCCGAGAAGTTCGAGGGGGACAAGAAGGTCTGCAAGGGCGTGCGCGACGCGTTCGGGCAGGGCCTGCTGCGCGCCGACACCCTCGAGAATTTCACCGACAAGGCCTGGGCGATGCGCGACACGTTCGACGGGCTGCTCGGCGTCATCGAGCGCAAGGCCACCAGCCCCTGAATCGGCCGGTTGACCGGGCCCGGCAGGTGCGCCAGCATCCGCCGATGCGCGCCCTGGCCATCCTCGTTCTCCTCGCCGCGGCCTGCGGTTCGGCACCGTCGGTGGAAGCGCCGCCGACACCCCGGACCCCGGCCGATCCCGTCGACTCTCCGGCCGCGCCGGCAGAGGCGACGCCGATCGCCGATCAGTACCGGGAGGCGGCGGAGAAGATCATCGCGGCCGCGGTCGCTGACACCGGCGCGTGGGACAAGCTCAGTCACCTGACCGATCGGATCGGGCACCGGCTGAGCGGCTCGCGCGCGCTCGAGCAGGCGGTCGAGTGGGCGGTCGCGGCGATGAAGGCGGACGGCCACGAGTCGGTGCGGGCGGAGAAGGTGATGGTGCCGCACTGGGTGCGCGGCGCGGAGAGAGCGGCGATCGTGGCGCCGGTGGAGCGGCCGATCGCGCTCATCGGCCTGGGCGGAAGCGGCGCCACGCCCAGGAACGGGCTGGTCGCCGAGGTGGTGGTGGTGCGCGACTTCGCCGAGCTGGACCGGCTCGGCTCGCAGGTGAAGGGAAAGATCGTCCTCTTCAACGCTGTCATGACCTACAGCGAGGAGAAGGGGTCGACCTACGGCGAGGTGGTGCAGTACCGGGGGCGCGGGCCGGCGCGCGCGGCGGCGCTGGGCGCACGCGCCGCGCTGGTCCGCTCGCTGACGACCACCAGCCTGCGCACGCCGCACACCGGGCAGACGCGGTTCGCGGACAGAAGCGAAGCCGGGGGCAAGGCGTCCAGCATCAGGCCGATCCCGGCCGCGGCGGTCGCGACCGAGGACGCCGACCTGATCGCGCGGCTGGCCGCGTCGGGTGAGAAGGTGCGCGTGCGGCTGGTGATGAACGGGCGGATGCTTCCGGACGCGGAGTCGGCCAACGTGCTGGGCGAGCTGCGCGGGCGCGAGAAGCCGGACGAGGTGGTCGTGATCGGCGCCCACATCGATTCCTGGGATGTGGGCCAGGGCGCGCACGACGACGGCGCCGGCTGCGTCATGGTGATGCAGGCGCTGACCGTGCTGCGCAAGCTCGGCATGGTGCCGCGGCGGACCATCCGCGTGGTCCTCTTCACCAACGAGGAGAACGGGCTGCGCGGCGCCCGGCAGTACGCCGCCGACCACGCGGCCGAGCTGCCGGCGCACGTGATGGCGATGGAGGCGGACAGCGGCGGATTCGCGCCGCGCGGCTTCGAGGTGCAGGGCAGCGACAAGACCATGCGCCAGATGGCCGACATCGCCAGCCTGCTGCAGCCGATCGACGCGCACAGGACCGAGCCGGGCGAGGGCGGCGCCGACATCGGCGTGCTGGCCGGCGCCGGCGTGCCGCTGCTCGGCCTGTGGGTGGAGCGCTCGCGCTACTTCCATTATCACCACACCGACGCCGACACCCTGGACAAGGTCGACCCGCGCGACCTGGCGCGCGACGTCGCCGCCGTGGCGGTCATCGCCTACGTGGTGGCCGACATGCCGGAGCGGTTGGCCCCGGCCGCCGCGCAGTAGCCGCTCGAGACAGGACTGGCGGCTACTGGCCGCGCTCGCAGTCGCCCTCGTACTCGCCGAGCTCGCCGGAGTCGACCACTTCGAACGCGGTGATCGGGATCGACTCGAGATCGTCCGGCTCCATGACGTCGTCCCACTTCGCCTCGGTGAAGCGGTCGCTCTGCGCGGTCAGCGCGATGGTGCCGCCGTCGGCCAGCACGATGCCGTGGCGCTGCATGGCGCGCGCGACCACCTGGGCGCCGTCGGACAGATCGTCGACCGGGTAGTCGGCGCGCAGGCGCAGGCGGGCGCCGAACGGCGGGGCCGCGTCGCCGCCGTCGGCGGCCGACGTCGAGTGAGTCGCCGGCGCGGCGTACACCCCGCCGCGGATGCGGTCGTTGGGCAGGATGAAGCGGATGGCGTGGTCGATCGAGCCGGCCGCCACCTCGTCGGCCGAGAACAGGAGAGGCGCGATCGGCAGGCCGGCGGCGTCGGCGCTGGTGCAGTTGCGCCCGCGCCCGTCCGGGCCGTAGACCCGCTCCATGTCCCAGACCGCCAGGCAGCCGCCGCGGAAGTCGCCGCCCGAGATGTCGGCCCGCCACATCTCGTACAGCTTCATCGACGGCTCGTGCGCCACGATCAGGTGGCAGTCGCCGTCGCTCTCGCAGGCGTAGCCCTCCTCTCCCTCGATGGCGCCGCCGGGCGGGACCGGCACCGCCTCCTCGTCGCAGTCGGGCGAGTAGTGATCGTCGGTCGGCTCGAACTCGCGCATCGGTGCGCTGTCGTCGCCGGCGAGCACCTCGATGCCGAAGTCGATGCGCAGCTCGCCGCTGCCCCAGCCGCCGGCGTCGTCCAGGTACGCGATGGTCTCGGCCGAGCCGGCGCGCAGCGGCGCGTCGCTCACGTCCTGATAGAAGACCGAGCCGTTGGGGAAGTAGGCCCCCCCGGGCGCAGTCGCGTCACCTCCGTCGCCATCATCGCCACCATCCCCACCCTCGCCGTCCGCCGTTATCAGGCCGGAGCAGCCGAAGGCGAGGAACCCGAGAGTCAGGAACCAGCCCGCTGCGCCCATCAGATCGTCGACTATCATGGTGGCCGGGTCCATGGAAGCTGGGACACGAAGGGCGGTCAGTCTGGCTGTGCGCCTCCTGGCGCGCCCCCTGACCGTAAAGGACCGAGAACAGACCGCCGACGCCATCGTGGTGCTCGGCACCCCGCTGGGCGCCTCCAACGGGCTCACCGGCGTGGGTGATGAGCGCGTGCGCGGAGGTGTGCGACTGTGGCAGCGCGGGCTGGCGCCGATCATCTGCCTGTCGGGCGGCGGCGCCGGTCGCATCAAACCCGGGCGGCCGCGCGAGGCGGACGTCATGGCGGCGCGCGCCGAGGAGCTCGGCGTCCCGGCGTCGGCGCTGCGCGTGGAGCGCGAGTCTCTGTCGACCGCGGACAACGCGCGCCGGAGCGCGGCGCTGCTCGCCGCCGAGGGCTGCCGCCGCGTCTGGGTGGTGAGCCAGCCGTTCCACACGCGGCGCAGCCGCTACTGGTTCCGCCGCGTCGGACTCGAGGCGCTGGCCTGGTACGACGACGACAGCGTCGAGTTCCGCAACCCGCGGCGCGCGTTCATGTGGATCGCGCGCGAGTACGTGGCGTGGCTGCGCATGGTCGCCGTCGACGTGGTGCGCGGCCGCAGGTAGTCGATCGCATAGCGATCGCAAGCCGTGGACATGCCTCGGGTTCTCGCCGTTCGAGGGCGGGGCGGCACTTGCCTCGACCGACCACAAGAGGCACTGTTGTTCGGTGTCGAACGCGGTCACCCAGGGGATACGCGTCACCGTCCGGTCGGAGTACCTGCCGCACCGGTCCGCCCCTGAGGAACGCCGGTTCGTCTTCGCCTACACGGTGAGCATCAGCAACGAGGGGGGCGACCGGGTGCAGCTGCGCAGCCGGCACTGGGTCATCACCGACGGGCGCGGGCGCATCGAGGAGGTGCGCGGGCGCGGGGTGGTGGGTGAGCAGCCGCTGCTGGATCCGGGCGAGAGCTTCCAGTACACGTCCGGCTGCGTCCTCGAGACACCTCAGGGCACCATGCACGGCAGCTACCGGATGCAGCGCGACGACGGCAGCAGCTTCGACGCCGAGATCTCGCCGTTCGTGCTGGCCACGCCGGGCGCGCAGGCGCGGCGCGTGCTCAACTGACCTGTCGTGTAGCGCACAGCCGGGGGGCAAGCCGATGCTGAAATTCAGCCGCGATCCGAACGTCGCCGAGCAACAGATGCGGGCGATCATCTTCTATCTGACTGCGTTCGGCTACATCGACGGTCAGTTCGACCTCAGCGAGAAGACCTTCATCCGGCACTACATCCGCAGCCTGGTCGAGGGGCGCGCGAACGAGGCGATGCCGGTGGCCGACAGCGCGGTGCGCGCCGACGTGGTCAAGCGCTTCGTCACGCACTTCCACGAGGTGTTCGAGGAGATCGATCGCGACGTGCGCGCGCTCTTCACCGAGGTGGTGGCGCCGGGCGAGAAGCTCGAGGAGTTCGTCCTGGCCAAGCTCAAGCTGCGCGGCTACGAGATCTTCCGCAGCTTCGACCTGGCCAACCAGCAGGCGATGCTCGAGACCATCGACGAGCTGATCCGGGCCGACGGCAAGGTGCACCCGGAGGAGGCGGCGTTCCGCGACGATCTGCGCGTCCTGCTCGAGCAGGCGGCGGGCGACGATCCGCACTCGCTCCTGCCCTCCCAGCCGCCGTCGCTGTCGCTCGAGATCGAGGCCACGGCGCAGGTGAAGCCGCGCGAGGAGGACCACCCGTTCTTCGCCGGCTCCGAGCAGCACTACTCGGCCGACCCGGTTCGCATCCGCAAGCAGGCCGAGACCGACTACCAGCTCATCGTCAGCACGATGCGCAAGTTCGACGAGCAGCGCGGCGCCGGCAAGGGCAAGCTGACCGGCGCGCGCGCCGTCGATGTGTTCGCCGGCCAGGCCCCGTTCCTCGACCAGCACGTCTACGTGCACCCGCTCGATGAGTCGACCGAGTACGAGGTGACCGTGCTGGGCGACCTGCACGGCTGCTATAGCTGCCTCAAGGCCGCCCTCATGCAGGCCGACTTCTTCGCCAAGGTGGAGGCCTGGCGGCTCGACAGGCGCAGGCCGCACCCCAAGCTCGTCTTCCTGGGCGACTACATCGACCGCGGCCGCTTCAGCTACAACGGCGTGCTGCGCACCGTGATGCAGATGTTCCTGTCGGTGCCGGAGCACGTCTACGTGCTGCGCGGCAACCACGAGTACTACATCGAGTACAACGGCCGCATCTACGGCGGCGTGCGCCCGGCCGAGGCGATCAACAGCATGGCCGGCTACATGCCGAACGAGATGTTCGAGGCCTACATGAAGCTGTTCGAGAGCATGCCGAGCATGCTGCTGTTCGGACGGGTGCTGTTCGTGCACGCCGGCATCCCGCGCGACGCGACGGTGCGCGAGAAGTGGACCGATCTGTCGACGCTCAACGACCCGGAGCTGCGCTTCCAGATGCTGTGGAGCGATCCGAGCGAGGCGGACTTCATCCCGGAGAACCTGCAGGCGCAGAATGCGCGCTTCCCGTTCGGGCGGCTGCAGTTCGAGCGCTTCATGGCCGAGATCGGCTGCACCATGATGGTGCGCGGGCACGAGAAGATCCTGAGCGGCTTCAGCACCAGCTACGAGGGCAGCCCGGCCCGGCTGCTCAACCTGTTCTCGGCCGGCGGTGCGAACAACGCCGATCTGCCGCCCGATTCGAGCTACCGCGAGGTCACGCCGATGGCGCTGACCATGCGCCTCACCGGCGACGGCAACGTCAAGGTGACCCCGTGGCTCATCGAGTACGAGCGCTACAACGATCCTCGGCGCAACGCCTTCTTCGCGAGGCCGCCGGAGATCGAGCACCGCGCCGAGTGAGCGCGCCGCGGATCAGCGCCGCGGATCAGCGCCGCGGATCAGCGCCGCGGATCAGCGGAGAATGAGCGGCAGCAGCAGCGCCGCCTGCACCGGGCTGGAGGCGAAGCCGGCGAGCTGGTGATAGAGGCCGAGCACGGCGGCGGCCTCGCGCGGGGCCAGGCTGGCCGCTGCCTCGGCGGCGGCCGTGTCGAGGCCGAACGGCATCGAGGAGGCGCCCAGGCCGCCGAGCAGGTCGGCCAGGCTGGGCGGCGGCGGATAGACCTCGAGCGGCGCGGTGTCGTCGAGGCTGGCCAGCTTGCGGGCGGCCGCGATCGCGTCGTCGAGGCCGCCGATCCGGTCGACCAGGCCGCGCTGCGCCGCGGCCGCGCCGGTCCACACCCGTCCCTGCGCCACCGCTTGCACCTGGTCGGCCGGCTTGCGCCGTCCCTCGGCCACCCGGGCCACGAAGGCGTCGTAGATGCTCTGCATCAGCACCTGCACTGCCGCACGCTCGTCCCGGGTCCATCGTGACATCGGCGACCACATGAGCGCGCGCTTGCCGCGGCCGATCGGGTGGCCGGTGATGCCGAGCTTGCCCAGCGCGCCGCCGACGGCCAGCTTGCCGCCGACCACGCCGATCGATCCGGTGAGCGTCGTGCGCGAGGCGAAGATCTGGTTGGCCGCGCAGCCGATGTAGTAGCCGCCCGAGGCGGCCACACCGGCCATCGAGACGACGACCGGCTTGCGCTTGCGCAGCTCGGACAGCGCCTGCCACAGGGTCTCGGACGCCAGCGCGCTGCCGCCGCCGGAGTCGACGCGCAGCACCACCGCCTTGACCGAGTCGTCGGCGGCCAGCGCGCGCAGCGCGGGGCCGAGCACGCGCGGCGCGATCTCGCGGCGCGCGGCCGCGCGCCCGCCCCCCTCGCCGTCGACCACGCTGCCGACCGCGTAGACCAGCGCCAGGTGCGGCCGGGTCGGGCGCGGGGCCGGCGCGACGCCGAGGAACTGCATCAGCTGGCCCAGACCGGGCTGCTCATCCTGGCCTACCCGGGCGCGGACCCACTCGCCGCCGTCGAGCACCTGGTCGCGGTAGCCGTCGAAGCCGGCGACCTGATCGACCAGGCGGGCGGCCAGCGCCTCCTCGGCCGGGAACACCGCCCTGTCGATGAGCTCGCGCACCCGCGCGGGCGGCAGGCGGCGGCCTTTCGCGATCCCGTCGACCAGCGCGGCGAAGCGCTCGTCCAGGATCGCGCCCAGGGTCTCGAGCATCTCGGGCGACGGGCGATCGCGCGTCAGCGGCTCGGCCGCGCCCTTGAATGCGCCGACGTGGAGGAAGTCGGCCTGGATGCCGAGCCGGTCGAGCGCGCCCTTGACGTGGATCGGCACCGCGGCGGCGCCGGCGATGACCAGCTCGCCGCCGGCGGCCAGGCCGATCGAGTCGCAGGCGCTCATCGCGTAGTAGGTGACGCTGTCGGCCGCGCTGTCGGTGTGGCAGTGGATCTTGCGGCCGGGCGGCGCGGCCCGGAACCGGTCGAGCGCCGCGCGCAGCTCCTCGGCCGCCGGCATGTCGATCCCGGCGCCGCCGAAGCGGATGACCAGCGCGGTGACGCTGCGATCGCGCGCCAGCCGGCGCAGCTCGTCACCCAGCTCGCGCATCTCGACACCCGAGCCGCCCAGCAGCCCGATCGAGCGCAGCTCGACGATCGGCTGGTCGAGCTCGATCACCGCCCCGTGCGGCTCGCCGCTGTCGTATCCGCGCGACTGCCGCGGCTCGTCGTAAGGACCCGGCTCGTCGGCCCGGTCGGCGAGGAGTGAGAGGATCCCGAGCGGGTTTGGGCTCGGCGGCTGGGCTGTCGGCGCGGTGGCCATCTGTGACACCGCGGCGTCCGATGAGCTCGCCGCTGCCGGCGGGGCAGCCTCGTCTTTGTTGCCCGCGCAGCCCGCGGCCAGAAGAAAGGACAAGAAACAGGAAACAGGAAACCGGCAACCGGCAATTTCAAACCGGCAATCAGTGGACATCAAGGCTGGACCTCGCGCTCTCCCGGACCAGGACGAACGGTGGGAACGCGGCAGCCGGCAACGAAGAGCAACCCATTGCCGGTTTGAAATTGCCGGTTGCCGGTTTCCTGTTTCCTGTTTCCTTTTCCGGACGACCGCTCGCTCGGTGAGCGGTCACAGCCCCCCGGCC
>Ga0190265_10003503_pt1 | contig 10705 bp, 5 predicted proteins | sample Popmic124T_FD_133135 | JGI IMG/M metagenome (GOLD analysis project Ga0190265, IMG submission 133135) | Populus adjacent soil microbial communities from riparian zone of Indian Creek, Utah, USA - 124 T | ecosystem: Environmental > Terrestrial > Soil > Riparian zone | place: USA: Utah | collected...
CGACGCTCACCAGGTCTTTCACACGCGCCGCATCCCAATTCGCCGTCCGAATACAGCCGTGGCTTGCGGCCCGGCCGATCGTCTCCGGATTATTCGTGCCATGAACGCCCACGTGCGGCTTGCTCAATCCGATCCAAAGCACGCCTACCGGATTATTTGGACCGGGCGGTAGATTGAAAAACGTCGTCGACTTCACGCCGTGATTGAGCACGCCCTCGTCGTGACGGAACACCGGCAGCGTCGCGATGCCGACGATCTTCCATAGTCCCAAGGGCGCGGGCAACGTCGACGATCCCGGCGTGATCGGAAACTCAGCGACGAGCTGCTTGTCGTCATAGATGAGGAGGAACCGTTCCTTCGTGTCGATGTAGATCTTGCGATTGGCGAAGGCTGGGTTCGCCGGAATGAAACCTTCGCGCAGATCCTCGATCTTGAATGGCAGCACGTTGGGCACTTTCACGGTGTCGCCGACCTTGAGTTTCTCCAGGTCCACGCCCGCATTCAGCTTCTTGAGAAATTCCTCCGCGGAGTGGTATCGCTCCGCCACGAATTCGAGGAAGGAGCCATACTTCATTCCCTTGAGCTTCGATTGCTCGGACGGCTTGCGCGCCGTGGGTCCGACGAAGTTCTCCGCTTCCGGGGGAATGGTGTAGTCCGTGTATGTCTCAGGCACCTGGTCGATCAGCCATTGGTCGACCGCGCCCGTTTCCGGCAATCGGTGAGCGCGCTTGTAATGCACGAGTGCCTTGCGGAAAAACTCGCCCATCTTGCCATCGATCTTGCCCGGTCCGAAATAGTTGTTATCGAGAAAGATTTGCAGCTTGACGCTCGTTTCCTCATCGTAATTGGGCAGTGCCACGCGGACTTGGGGGCCGCGGTCAACAGGCGCAGCCTCGCGAACGGGCTGCGGCTTTTTGACCGGTTTCGCGGCGACCGCCGTCAGCGCGAGTAAGACAATAAGGATACGGGAATGCATCGGCGAAGTGTTCTCTCTAATGGTGCAGCAAGCAACCTGCCATCGCCGATTTGCTCCTGCCGGGAACATGACTTTGCTTCCCACCTCGAAACTCAAGCAAACTGGGGCGCTCACCGGGCAACGTTGCTTCGAATCAATAGGAGTTGTCATCCCGAACCGCGCAGCCGGCGAGGGACCTCTCACCCGCAGCTTCCCTCACCCAAGAAATATCACGCTTTGACTGCCGGGAACGTCTGACATTTCGCGCAAGCGGTTGAGCGCCTGGGAGGTCCCTCGCCGTCTGCGCGGCTCGGGATGACAAGCTGCAAAGGGCGTAGGCGAACGCCTCGCTGTCGGCTCGACTGAGTCTCGCCCTACCAGGAGGAATGCAATATCACGCCGTCTTCACCCAGCAACGCAAAACCTCCGCGACGCTCCAGGCCTGCGCGATGCAGCCGCCGGCGGTGTGCGGCTCGCGGGCGTCGAAAACTTCGCTGATCGTGCCGATCCCATTCTCGTTCATGCTTTCGGGAAAACGGTCGAGGAATTTTCGCGCGGTGGATTGGTCCTGAGGATGCACTTTGAGCCAGGCGTCGATGAACGGCCCGATCAACCAGGCCCAAACGGTGCCCTGATGATACGCGCCGTCTCTCGAGCGAAGGTCTCCGCCGTAAAGAGGTTTGTAATCCGGATGGTTTGGCGAAAGCGAACGAAGACCGACCGGAGTGAGCAACTCCCGTTCGGCCACATCAACCACGGATTTCCAGCGTGCCTCGTTCAACACCGGATGGTCGAGCGAGATCGCGAATAGTTGGTTCGGCCGGCACGCCGGGTCACTGGCGCCGCCACCGTCCACGTCCACGACATCGTAGAGGTGTCCGCCTTCGTCGAACCAAAAACGTCGATTGAACGACTCGCCCACGCGTCGCGCCTGTTCCGCGTAACGCTGTGCTTCCTCCGTCCTCTCCGCCTCGCGCAGCCAGCCATCGAGGAGCTTGAGCGCATTGAACCAGAGCGCATTGATCTCGACTGCTTTGCCGCGGCGCGCCGTTACGACCCAATCGTCCATCTTCGCGTCCATCCACGTGAGCTGGTAACCCTCCTTTCCCTGAATGAGAAGGCCGTCCTCAGGATCGACGTGGATATTGAATTTTGTTCCGCGCAGATGGTGCTCGACGATGTCGATCAGCGTCGGCAATAAGAGCCGGAGGGTGATGCGATCCTGGGATTTTTTGAGGTAACGGCCGAGCGCATGGAAGAACCAGAGAGTCGCATCCGCCGTGTGATAAAGTCCTTCTTTCTGCCCGTCTGGGAACATGTTCGGGATCAATCCATCCCGGACATAATGCGCGAAGGTCCGTAAGATGTATCCGGCCTCGAGCCGGCGCCCCGTCGTCAGGGTTAATCCCTCCAGGCTGATCATCGTGTCCCGTCCCCAATCGGTGAACCAATGATATCCCGCGATGACGGTGCGGACTTCATCACCGGCCGCGTGGGCGCGGGCGACGTCCTCGGCCCGGCCGGCCGGTGTGATCACAAATTGGTCGCTCGCGAAAACCAGTTCGGCGGCGACACCTTCGCGCGCCTCGGGCGCGGCCTCCTCGAGCAGCCGGGCGCGGCGTTCGCGCTCTGAGCCCAGGACATCGGCCGGGCTCAAAACATCGACGATCTCCCACGGCTCTGTTGAGCCGATCAAGGTAGCGGTGGATTGATCGGTGAGATCGACCTGGAAAAATCCGGGACTCCAGAGTTCGCCTTCATGGGCATAACCGCGCGCCTGTTCGGTGCGATAGATAACTTGCGGAATCTTCGCAGGCGAAATCGTGAAGGCGGAGGCGGGACCGTGCAGGCGCATCCGTAACGGCGGAACTTTCCGGCGCGACGAAACGATCTCGTAGCGCTCGTTCACCGCGGTGAGTTTGTAGGGCTCGCCCAGCGGCAGGTCGACTGAAGCCTCGTGATGCCGGAAATGAAAGGCCGGGCGCAACTCGAGCCGCGGCGCTTTCCCGGCCCCGACAATCTGGTAGCTGACATGGACCGTATTCTGCAAGTGTGGGAGCAAGACGCGCTTCTCAATCACGAGATCGCGCACGTGATAAATCCAAACCGGCAGGCCGTCTTCGAGCCGGAATTCCCGAAGGTACTCAGCGCCTTTCAGATCGAGCTGGCCGCCGGCGCGTTCCTCCGCGCCTAACGATACGACTTCGCCGTCATCGAAACGCAGGAACTCCGAAACGTGGTTCCACATGACCACGCGCCCGAGCGGAGCGGGCAGCGCCGCGACCAGGATTCCATGATATTTTCGCGTGATCGCCCCAGAGACGGTGCCGGAGGCGTAACCGCCCAGGCCGTTGGTGACGAGCCATTCGCGGTTGAGCAGAATTTCACGGGACGGCTGGGCGCCGTCCCAGCTCATCGAACGCGTCACCGCCACCGCGGAATTCGTCAGTTCGTTCACTTAGCGTTTCTTCGGTTGCTTGCGTGGAGCTGTTTCGCGCACGGGATGCAAGGCGACAGCCGCTTCCGCGGGGAGAAACCAATATTCGTCACTCGTGACTTGCATCGCCCCCGGGCCGGCGTAGCGCGGCGAGTCGCTCGTCCAAAGAGTCTCCCAACGGAATCCGAAGGGTGGCGCAAGCAACGGTTCGGGAGCGGGTTCGAGCGGCAGGCGTTCGCCCAGGTTCACCAGGAGAAGCCGGTCGTCGCCGTCATCGCCAAAGTAACGCAGAACGAAACTCGCCGGGCCCAGAACCGCGCCGTCCACACCGTGCATCTTTTGCTCGCGAAAACGTGTGTCGTCGCGTCGTAGTTTTAGGAGATCGCAGTGCAGATCGTAGAATTGCTTGTTCTTTTCCCGCTCGGAAAAATCGAGTTTGCACCGCGCGAAGATTTCCGGATCGGAAGGGTCGGGCAATTGTCTCTGAATCTTTTCGCCCGCCAGCGAGGGAAATTGACCTAAAAATTTGGCACGCCCGGCGCGCACCGCTTCCCGCAAATCCCCCGACATGTCGGTGAAGTAAACGAACGGGCTCGACGCTCCGAATTCCTGGCCTTGGAAAAGCATCGGCGTCCATGGTCCAAGCAGCAGCAGCGCAGTCATCGCCCGATATTGGCCAGGAGAGCTGAGAAAGCGGACCCGTTCGCCAAAAGCTGAGTTGGAAACCTGATCGTGATTCTCGAGAAACCCGACGAAGGCTTCGGGAGGAACGCCGAAAGTCGGCATTCCCCGCGGCGCCTCCTGCCAGAAATAAGGCTGGCCTTGGAAAAGGTAGCCGTACTTTGCCGCGGATATGAACTCTTGGGGCCGGCCGCGATAATCGCTGTAATACGCTTCGTGCTGGCCGGTCAAAGCGACCATCGCGCTGTGGTGCATGTCGTCGTTCCAAAGCCCGTCGAGATCGTCGCCGCCTTCGCTGCGCGACCGGACGAGCTTGGTTTCCTGTTCTTCATTCTCCGCGACCAGAATGATCGACCGTTCCCCGGCGGCGAGGCGCGCCGCGCGGCCAACGGCGCCGACGATATATTCACTCGAAGAATCGATAATGCTTTGCGTGGCGTCGAAACGAAAGCCGTCGAAGTGATACTCTTCGATCCAATAGCGGCCATTCGTGATGAAAAACTCGCGCACCGGTCCGGAGGTGGGGCCGTCGAAATTGAGCGAGTCGCCCCAATCGTTCTCGTGCCGATCGGTAAAATAGTGCTCCGAGAAAACGCGGAGGTAATTTCCTTCCGGGCCGAGGTGGTTGTAGACGACGTCGAGAATGACACCCATTCCCAGCGAATGCCCATCGTTCACGAAAGCGCGCAAGTCGTCCGGCGTCCCGTAGAGGCGGCAGGGCGCGAAGAGATCGACGCCATCATAACCCCATCCGAATTCACCCGGGAAATCCGCGATCGGCATCATCTCGATTACGGTGACGCCGATCCTGGCCAGCTCCGCCAATTCCTTCGCCGCGGCCTGCCAGGTCCCTTCGCGCGTAAAGGTGCCGATATGCATCTCGTAAATGATCTGGCCGCGCATTTGGAGGCCCTTCCATTTCTGGTCGCTCCAGCGGAAGCGCGAGGGGTCCACGACGCACGATGATCGGTGCGGACCTTGCGGCTGGAAACGCGACGCGGGGTCCGGGTGGAATGTTTCCGCTTCGTTGACCCGGAAGCGGTAGAACGCGCCCGCGTCCGCCGCAATGGAGCCGGAGAAATATCCGCCGTCTTCTGCGTCGAGTGGATGGAAAGTTCGCTTGGCCTCATTTTCCGGACTGCTTTCCAATACCACGTCGAGACGTTTTGCCTTCGGCGCCCAAACCCGAAAATGCGTCCGGCCTTCGCCGATTAGCTCCGCCCCAATCGGGAAGCGGCGTTGGATTTTTGTCTCGGTCATCGCACTCCTTCGACTCCCGTGCGCGCTGTGGTCGTGAGTTTCTGTGCGTTTTGCGGACCAGGCATCGAACCACGCAAAAAAGGATGACGCTTCGTATTGAGTGACCCTGGGTAAATCGCGCGCTCCGTCGCGCGATGCTTATTCTTTGCGGCTTCGCCGCCACTTTGCCATCGAGCGCGGAGCGCTCGATCCACCTCACGCTTCAACTGATGCATGGTACTCGCTGTTTGGAAAAAGTCTGAATTGTCGTGGCGCGTCATTTCCATCAGGATTCCGCGAAGCTTGCTGGCATGCCCGGAATTATCGAACGTTACACGAAATGGCTCCATACGCAGTGGCCCGCGGGCACTGTCGAGAAGCTGCCGGTTTCCGGACCCGCCGGTGTCACAGCCCAACCGGGGGTTCGGATCGTCGGGGATCTCACGGGTATTCCGCTGCTGAAGTTTTCTTCCCATACCGGCGCGGAAGCCGTCCGCGCGATCTTGAAGGAGGAAGGCGGGAGGAGGAAGGCGGAAGCCGGAGTTCTCGATCTCGCGATCGTTGGGGCGGGGGTGGCAGGGATTTCTGCGGCGATCGAAGCGAAAAAGGCGGGACTGAACTTCGCCGTCTTCGAAGCGACTGAAATTTTTTCGACGGTCGTCAATTTTCCGAAAGGGAAACCAATCTACACCTACCCGACCGGGATGAAGCTCGACGGTGGTCTGCAATTCACCGCCGACATTAAGGAAGCGTTGGTCGCGGAAATGGAAGAACAACAGCGCGCGGCCGGAATCGAGGTGGCCTGTGCGCGAATCGAACGCATCGAGCGGAAGGGCAGCGAGCTGCTCCTGCACAAGGACGACAAGACGACCATCGCGGCGCGCCAGGCCATCGTCGCGATCGGGCGCAGCGGAAACTTCCGCAAGCTCGGTGTTCCGGGCGAAGAGCTGGACAAGGTTTACAACCGGCTTTTCGATCCTCACGAATTCACCGGCCAGGATGCGCTCGTGGTCGGCGGCGGCGATTCTGCCCTGGAGACGGCGATCGCCCTGACGACGTGTGGGGCGCGGGTTACGCTCAGTTATCGCCGCAAGGAATTGGCGCGCGCGAAGCCGGCCAACATCGAAAAAATCGAGATGCTCGTTCGCGATGCCTCGGCCGATGTCCAAATCGAGAAGCCGACGTCCGAACGCGTCAACACAGCGTTGACCTCCGGAATGCGCAGCCAGACATCGGCCGGTTCGCTCAAGCTCGCGCTCGGCACCCAGGTGACACGGATCGAACCGAAGCAGGTTTACCTGAAGAACGGGACCGAGGAGGCGCTGCCTAATGATGTCGTCTTCACCATGCTCGGCCGGGAAGCTCCGCTGGATTTCTTTCGGCGCTCCGGCATCCCGATCGCGGGTGAGGGGACGTTACCCGGTTGGAGCGCGCTCGGAGTTTTCCTCGCCTTTTGCGTGTTCCTTTATGCCTGGAAATCGGGCGGATTTGCAGAGCCCTGGCTGAATCCGTTTCCGGAAAACATGCCCGCGGTTCTCAGCTCGTTAGGCGGGTGGTTTCAGGCGCAGGTGGCGGACCGCTCGACGCTCATCGGGACGATTGCAGTCTCTCTCAAGTCGCGTTCCTTTTATTACACCTTTCTTTACAGCCTCTGTATCGTCCTCTTCGGCATCGCCCGCATTCGCCGGCGCAACACGCCCTATGTCACTTTGCAGACAAGTGTGTTGATGCTCGTGCAGGTGATACCGCTTTTTGTCCTTCCGGAAATCATTCTGCCGTATCTAGGTTACAACGGCTGGTTCGATCAGGGGTTCGGCAGGACGTTCGCGGACAATCTTTTCGAATCTTACATTTCGGTCCAGCAATACGCCGCCCATCAATGGCCGGAATGGGGACATCCGCGCGCATATTGGCGCGCCTACGGTTTCATTCTCGCGTGGCCGCTCATGGTCTACAACGTCTTCACCGATGCGCCGCTCGCTTGGTGGCTCGTCATCGCGTTCATCCAAACCTTCGTCATCATCCCGGCGATGATCTGGCGCTGGGGCAAGGGCTCGTACTGCGGGTGGATCTGCTCGTGCGGCGCGCTCGCCGAAACGATGGGCGACACGCACCGTCAAAAGATGCCACACGGCCCGTTTTGGAACCGGTTAAACATGGCAGGGCAGGTGATCCTCGCCATCGCGTTCCTTCTCCTAATCGTCCGCGTGGTAGGCTGGCTTTGGCCGCAATCGATCGCCGCCTCCGCTTTTCATTTGTTGCTCGAAGGGAAAAATGGCGCCGGACAGCTGGTGACCTACGTCAACTACAAGTGGATGGTCGATGTGTTCCTGGGCGGGATCATCGGCGTTGGTCTTTATTTCAAGTACTCGGGCCGGGTCTGGTGCCGGTTCTTTTGCCCACTCGCCGCGCTCATGCACATCTATGCGCGCTTCTCGCGTTTTCGGATTTTCCCCGAAAAATCGAAGTGCATTTCCTGCAACGTTTGCACCTCGGTTTGCCATCAGGGCATCGACATCATGAACTTCGCGAACAAAGGCCTGCCGATGGAGGACCCGGAATGCGTGCGCTGCTCTGCGTGCGTCCAGCAATGTCCCACGGGTGTTCTCGCCTTTGGACATTATGATGGCGAACGCCGCATCGTCCTCGACAAGATTCCGGCTTCCCCGGTGCGAATGCGTGAAGGGGCGGAACACTAATTTAACCGCAGAAATCGCGGAGAACGCAGAGATCAGAAATCTGTGATTGCCTCTGCGTGCTCCGCGTTCTCTGCGGTGACCTTTAACCAGAGCTTGATTGGTGTCTCGCAAAGGTTTGAAATGCGGACATGAATGGGGACCAGCCTAAGATAGAAATTTTCGAGCCCTTCGGCGCCGCGTTCGAATTGATGAAGAGAATTCTCTTTCAGCCTTTCGACATCGGAAAATGGTGCGTGATCGGTTTCGCGGCGTTCCTCGCCAACCTTTCCGGGAATGCAAATCTCAACTACAGCCCGGACATCGGAGACAAGGGCGACTGGAACTTCCGATCGATATCGCACAACGCGACGGGCTCGAACGATTGGTGGACGAGCTGCGCTGTTCCATTAGTCGTTGGCGTGGTCATCCTGGTGGTCGCGATAGTGCTGGTCCTTTTGTGGGTGGGTTGCCGCGGCCGGTTCATCTTTACCGATTGCATCGTTCGCAACCGCGGCGCGATCGTCGAGCCATGGCGGGAATACCGCCGGGAAGGAAACAGTTTTTTTCTTTTTTCTTTGTTGGTGGGTCTGGCCGTCATCGCGATCCTCGCCATCGCCTTCGTGCCGATCTTACTTCCGTTTCTTCAAGGCTGGAAAGAGGGGGCGGCGCTCATCGCAAGCTTGACGCTTGGGATTGTAATGGTGGCTGGCCTGGTTCTCGTGATCACGGCGGCTTGGAGTTTGATGTCTCAGTTGATGGTGCCGGTGATGTATCGGCGGCGCTGTCGTGCCCTGGTGGCGGTTCGCGAAGTGGCAGGATTGATCGGGCTGCGCCCAGGGCCGATCGTTCTCTATCTGCTTTTCTTTTTCGTCCTCGTCCTGGCGACGACGGTGATTTCCTGTCTCTCGCTGCCTTTCACATGCTGTATCGCTGCGATTCCATATGTCGGGACAGTTATTCTCTTGCCGATCTATGTGGTGCTGGCCGCGTTTCCGCTTTTTTTCCTGCGTCAATTTGGGCCGGAATATGACGTTTGGGCGACTGCGGATCTTCCGCCGCTCACTTCCCCGCCGGCACCGCCGAGTGAGGCTCCACCGCCAACAGGGTGATTTTGTTTGTAGACCAGCGTCCCCTTAGGGATTCGCCGCGCCTGCTTTCGGATCTGGCGCCGCGTTAGTTCCCGCCTCCTCCGGCAACTCCTCTATCCGAACCCGCGCCATCCCTTCGCTGATTATCCCGAGCTTTTCCGCCGCGGGTTTGCAGAGGTCGATGCTTGCTCCTCGTTTGGTGATCCCACGGTCGGTGATGCGGACAATGACGCTGTTGCCGTTTTTCAGGTGAGTGACGCGGACCATTGATCCGAAGGGCAATTGATTGTGGGCCGCGGTGAATTCGTCTTTTTCCGCGCGACGATTCGCGAGCGAATCAACGGGGACGACATACCAAACGGCGTAGCCTTCGCGATCATAGGTTTTTGTTGGCTTTTCTCGTTTCGCCGAAGTGGAGGGCGATGAGTCCGGCGATTTCCTTGGCTGCTTGGTCTGTGGGGAGGGCCGGTCGCAACTGGCGCACGCCACCGCCACCGCCACCGTGAACGCAATCGTTGTCGCGATCGGGCGAAATGCATTCAGAACGCTTGGCGGGAATTTGGAACGGAATTCGCCGCGTTGCGCGCTGTCAAACTTGCGAACTATAGGCATATCTGCCTTCGCGAATGACGTCGCGAATCTTGCGAGCAAGCGTCTGGGGTGTGAACGGTTTTTGGAGAAGTTCGAAGCGTGGATCGAGGACGCCGTGGTCCCCTATATCGGTGTCGGAGTAGCCGGAAACGTAGAGCACTTTCATGTCTGGCCGGAGGCGGGTAAGTCGGCCAGCCAGTTCGTGGCCATTCATATGCGGCATAATTACGTCGGTCACCAGCAAATGGATGGTACCATCGAAATTCCCCGCCATGGCCAATGCTTCCAGACCATCCGGCGCGCAGATCACGTTGTACCCCTGTTCTTCCAACACGGCACAAACCAGCTCGCGGACGATTTCTTCGTCCTCGACGACAAGAATCGTTTCAAAATTGTCCGTCTTCTCTACCGGTGCGGAAGGTGTCTTGGTGTAGTCGAGCGGGGCTGTGACCATCGGCAGGGAAATGCGGAAGGTGCTTCCCTTTTCCGGTTCGGTTTCCACCGAGATTCCGCCGCCGGTCTGCCGCACGATACCGTAGACCGTGGCGAGTCCCAGACCCGTGCCTTTGCCTGGACCTTTCGTCGTAAAAAAGGGTTCGAAGATGTGCGACTTGGTTTCTTCGTCCATGCCAGCACCTGTGTCGGTGACCGAAAGCTCGACGTAATCGCCCGGAACCAGCGACGCAAAGATCTGGGACGCAGTCCTTTTATCGAGCCGGACATTCGCCGTTTGGATAACCAGTTCCCCGCCTTGCGGCATCGCGTCCCGTGCATTCACTCCGAGGTTTAAAACCACCTGCTCGATCTGGCTCGGATCGGCTTTGACCCGCGCGTTTTTCGCGTCCGGATAGGTTTGCAAATCGAAACGCTCGCCGATGACTCGCCGCAAGAGTTTCTCCATTTCCACGACTAGATCATTGAGGTCGATGACCTTCGGCTGGAGAATCTGTTTGCGGCTGAAGGCCAGGAGTTGCTTCGTCAGCGCGGCAGCCTGTTCGCCAGCTTTGCGAATGAGATCGGCGTTTTGCTTGGCGAG